>Ga0070670_100002973_pt1 | contig 14037 bp, 10 predicted proteins | sample KBSS63metaG_FD_64665 | JGI IMG/M metagenome (GOLD analysis project Ga0070670, IMG submission 64665) | Switchgrass rhizosphere microbial communities from Kellogg Biological Station, Michigan, USA - KBS S6-3 metaG | ecosystem: Host-associated > Plants > Roots > Rhizosphere > Soil ... | reverse complement strand
TCGAGCGTGGCGTATGCCCGGTGGAATTCGTAAATCGCCGTGATACGGTCACTCTCTGCCCGCTCGTAATCCGCGCGGGACTGCACGAGGTCGACGAACGTGTTCGCTCCAACGCGGAACCGCTCCTGGCTTAGCGCCAGCGCTTCACGCGCTGCCTCGGAGTTGCGGGTCTGGATCTGCACGGCCTGGTAGGCCGTGAACAGGTTGTTGTACCCGCTCGTGATGTCGGCCCGAAGTCGCAGCTCCGTCGCTCGGACGTTGTAGCGAGCGTCGTTACGGTTGGCCTCGGCCTCCTGCATCCGCTGCTCGCGCTGGAGCCCGTTGAAGATCGGGAGTGACAGCGACGCGGAGAACGTGATCGGGTCGCGCGTAAAGCCGAATGGGTACCGCTGGTTCTCCTTTCGAATCGCCTGCGCGTTCGCATCCGTGAACGTGTAGGCTGAGCTGCACGCGCCAGAGATGCTCGGCAATCCGACCGCGGTGCGGACCGAATCGGTACTGAGGCAGCCCGCCAGGCCGGACGCCGCATTGCTTCGTTGCTGACTAATGGTCTGCTCGATATCGGTTGCCTGACTCGTGTATCCGCTGATTCCGGTCTGGAATTGGAGCGTGGGCAGGAATGCTGACCGGGCCTGGGACACGCCGGTGTTGGCAGCGGATTCTCGCGATTTCGCCGCCGAAAGCGCCGGATTCTGGCGGCGCGCCGTCGCCAGCAGCTCGTCGAGATTCAGCTTTGGCTCATCGACGGGAAGTCTGGTAATGAACTGAACGTTGCCTGGCTGCTCTACACCCAGCTGCATGAACAGCCGCAGCTTCTCGGTTTCGATGTTGTTCCGTTCCCGGAGCACCGCAACCTGCGCCTGGCCGACCTGCACCTCGGCGCGGCGGACGTCAAGCGTCGTCGCAGCGCCCACCGCGGCTCGCGCACGCGAGAGCTCCAGCTGCGCATTCGCGCTGGCGAGCAGGGAGTCGTTCAGCTGCGCGCGGGCCATCGCTGCGAGCACGTTCAGGTATTGGCCCGTCACCGTGAATCGGAGCGTCGCGTCCGCGGTCGACAGGTCGCTCTCGGCGGCGTCGAGCGTCGCCCGGTTCGCCTTTGGGGCGAGCAGGTTCTGGCCGTTGTAGGTCGCGAGGACGTTGAGTTGCGCGTCGGTGGACACGATATCGGAAGTGGATCCGAACGCCTGGCCACCGAAGAACTGCGGGCGCCCCTCACGATAGGCGCTGGAAAAGCTGCTGGAGACCTGCGGAATGAGCACTCCATACGACGAGCGGAGAGCCGCGCCGGCGCGTTTCTGAGCCGAGCGAGTCTGAAGGAAGACGGGGTTGTTTCGACGTGCGATGCTGATCGCGTCCTCGAGCGACAAGACGGGCGCGACGGCAGCCGAGTCGCGCGACTGGGCGGCTGCAGAGACGACAGGCGCGAGCGCAAGCAGCGCACAAGCGACTAAGCGCATGAGACTGATCCTGGACTGAAGGCTGGCTGAGCGTACGGGGGACATAAACGTGCGGTTTCAGGGGCCTAAAAATGCGAAACGCCCCGCGAAGCGGGGCGTTAGAGTCGCCAAACCTACGGCGAATCACCCGTCAGCGCGGAGGATCATCTCGCAGTGCCACGACGCCTCTCGACGGAATCGCGACCTTGAGGAGGCGGCCGTTTGAGTCGGCCCACACCTCACGATTGGCTCCGCCCGGATCCGCGATCGTGTAGCGTCGCGCCTCGAGCGTGGTACCTCCAATCACGAGCTTTTCCGTGCCGGCATCGGCGACGCGCATCGTAACCTGGGTGTTTCGGCGGGGCACTATCACCGAAATCGGACCCACCGGACTCTGGCGACGCGTAATAAAATAATACTGGTGAAAGACGTCGTCGTCGATGAGCAGTGCACCCTGGGATACGACGAACTCGTTGGCGGACTCGCCGCGGCTGTTCTTGACCCGCGCGCTCACGCGGCCGCGGAAAACGCTCCCGTCGACACGCTCGTCGTTGGCCGGCCCGTCCTTCACCTCGACCACGTAGCGGGATGGTACGCCTGCCGAGTCGGCGCGCATCTGTGGGAGCACGCGGCGATTCGTGTACGAGACGTTCGCCGTGGCAACGACTTCGGGTCCGGTTGATCCGGGGGTGCTCCGAATGCGGAAATCCTCACGCCCGACTCGCTCGCCGTTCACGCTGATCGTGAAGCTCCCTTCGTCCAGCGTAGCGACCTGGCCCGACAACGGACCACCAATGAGGCCGGCGAGGACCCCTACCAGCGTGAGCGGTTTCATGAGAAGAATATACACCCGTCGACAGCGCCAGTTCTGTGACGACGGCTGGGCGCTGGACGTAACAACTAAATTTCATTCCGGCAATGTCTTACGGGACGTGCCTATTCGTCGGCAGGCGGAGCCCGGAAGATCCGGTCGCTGACGCGGGCGCGTATGCGCTCGTAGATCGCCCGCCCCTTCGCCGCCGACGCCAGGGAAGGCCGCCCGATCGAGCCGGAGCTCCCCTTGGGAACTCGAAGCCAGCCGCGGCGGTATCGTCGCAGCGACTCGCGAGAAACCATATAATCCTCGGCGAGCTCCATTCGAACCAGATGGGGCGCAATGTAGAGCATGATCGATGTGTCAGCCTCGTCGCCGTGCATCGGTTCGCTCTGGCCCTCGAGGAGATCAGTGAGATTCACGGCGAACATGTCGACCACGCGGACGCGCGCCCGTTTCGTGATCACCGTCGCGAGCGCCTCCTGATGCGGATCGTGCCCGTGTGCGGTCAGCAGGATGAACTCCTCGAACCCGCAGGATTCCCACGAGTCGAGCAGGTCATTGAGCATCCGGTGCAACGTCTTTTTTCTGACCGACCCGTTGCCTGGAAATACCCGTTCCGTGGTGGAGTTGACGCCGTATTCGATCGTCGGCGCGCGAATCACCGAGAACTCGGCGGACAGGTCGTTGGCGAGACGTTCAACGATGATCGTGTCGCAACTCATCGGCAGGTGAGGCCCATGCTGTTCACAGGTGCCGACCGGCACGATCAGTCGCGGGTCTGCGGCCTGGGCGGCAGCGACCTCCGACGGAATCATCTCTTTGAGGAGACGCGGCTTCGCAGCGGGCAACGGAGAAGGAGCGGTCATTCCCACGCGATCTGAGGCGGCATTGCGTTCGGTGTGGTGGCGCGCCCTCTGGCTATCGACCGGTGCCGTATCGGTTCTAGCGGCGGCGCAATGGCTGCGGACTCCGTCCGTACCTTATCTGCTTGCGTCCATCGTCGCCACCGCGCTCACGCTCGGCGCCGGCCTGCGTTTCAGGGGGCGCAGGCGTTGGGTGTTGGGGTTCGTCGCGTCGATGACTGCCTTCGCGGCCGCTGCAGCAATCGCGCAGCGCTCGATTGCGCGAATCGACCGCGCCTGGCCCGCCTATCGGGCGGACATCGAGTTCGGCGCGGCGGAGCGACTCGAGCGCGCCCTGCTCGCGACGGCCAGCGACCTCGCTAAGGCCGCCCGCGAGGCGCTCACGGCACCGACCGATCCGGAAAAAGCGTTCGCCGCGCTTTCCAACATCGTCGGTGGGGATACCGCCGAGCGCGGCGTGGTCCTGTATCGAGGTGATCGGCCTATCGCGTGGGCCGGGACGTCCCGCGCCGGCGCGGACACCATGACGGCGCGTCTCGGCGCGGCGTTCACGCCGTTCTACCTGACGTTGTACGCGACGGCAACGCGAGGCGATCTGCGCGCCGTGGCCACGGCACTCGTTCACGCGGATCCGCCGGCCGACCGGCTCGCGAGGCCGCTCGACGCCGACGTCGCGCGGGCAGCCGGCGTGCGCGGCTACGAATACCAGCCCTCCGACGCGACGCCGAACGGGTTCACGCTGTTCGCCTCGCGCACGGACACGTTGTTCGGCGCGCGGCCGTCGTCGATTACGCCGTCCGAGGCGCGGCTGCGGGCAGTGGAGTCTGCGTCACGCCGAGGCGCTGTCCTGCTCGCGGTCGCGGTTGCGTTTCTGCTGATCGGATCGTGGGCGCGTCCTTCGCCATCGGCGCAACGGCTTCTCGCGGTTGCGATCGCGGTCGGCTCGCTCGCCCTCGTGCCGCTCAACCCGACGTTCTCGAGTGTCACGCGGTTGTTCGATCCTGTCGTCTATCTCGCGCCGCTTGGCGGGCCGCTCACGGCGAGCGTCGGTGCCCTGATGCTCACGAGCGGTCTCGTGCTGCTCGGCTTGTTGGCTGTGCTGCGCTCGTCCGCGCGGTTGCCGTCTCGGTGGCTGGCGTTGTTGGCGGTGCTCGCGATCGCCGCGTTAGGCCCGTTCTTGCTGCGAGATCTCGCTCGCGGCATCAGCCCCCCGCCATGGGGTGTGACCTCGGCGCTGTGGCTGTCGTGGGAAGTGGCACTGTTCCTGGCCGGCGTTGCCATTCTTCTGGCGGGTGTGTCTGCGGGCCAGGTGCTGCTTGGTCACCGTCGCGGGCTCTCCCCGCTGGTAGCACCGACGTTCGCGGGGGTGGCAGCGGTCATGTCGCCCGTTCTGTGGGCCGAGCCGGGGCGTTGGCCGGACTGGTATCCGGTGCTTTGGATTCTCGCGATTGGTGCGCTTGCGCTGGCGCGACGCGCGCGCGGGTTCGTGTTGGTGGCGGCGGTCGTTGCCGGATCCGGCGCGGCGACGCTCGTCTGGGGCACCGTTGCGAAAAAGCGCGTCGATCTCGCGGAGCGCGACGTCGCCGGGTTGAGCGCACTCGATTCTACCGCGCAAGACTTTCTCAGTCGGATGGCGCGAGAGCTCGAGCTGAACGCTCCACCAGTCACGCGTGCCGACCTCCTCGACCGGTACGTTCGATCCGATCTCGACGACGCTGGCTACTCGGCCGAGCTCACGACGTGGTCTACGAGCGCAGCGGGTGGACTGCAGCCTGACGCATCGCTGGTGTTGTCGGAGTTTCGCCAGGACACGTCCGAAGTGGCATCAGTGGTGGCCGCAGCGCGACGCAGCGGCACCGCGGTCATACGCGCCGGTCATGGCACGTCGGGGGCCCATCTCATCCTTGCGGTCCCGAATGGCTTCGGCCGATTCACGTCCGTTACGGTCCCGCCGCGCACCCGACTGATTCGTGACGATCCGTTCAGCGCCCTGATTGGTCTCGCTCCGCCAGCAACGGCGGAGCCACCATACTCGCTGACGCTCGCGCCTAACGCGGCGGACGACCGACCGAGTCGTCCCGGGCGCTGGCAGCGGATCGGCGATGAGCTCCATGGTGATTGGAGCATCATGGCGTCCGGCGCCCCGACGCGAGTGCACGTCGAAGTCGAGCTGCGTTCGCCGGCGGCGCTGATCCAGCGCGGCGTGTTGATCGTTCTCCTCGATGTCGCACTGATCACCGTCATCTGGACGCTGAACGCGGCGGCCGACGGCGGGCTCGTACGGTGGGCGAGCGCCCGGGTTGGTCGATGGGCCGCCAGCTACCGCGCCAGGCTCACGTTCTCGCTGTTCGGGTTTTTCGTGGTGCCTGCGATCGTCTTCGCGATCTGGTCGTATCAGCGATTGCGAAGCGACGATCGCCAGTCTCGCGACCTGCTCGTACGCGAGACGTTGCGGGCCTTCACGGCCTCTCAGCGATTCGACCGCCTCGAGGACGAAGAGGAGCGTCTCGGGGCGCCGCTGTTCCTCTACGCTGACGGAGAGCTTCGTGCGACGAGCGATTCGTTGTACGATCAGATCGCGCCGCTCGGGCGATTCCTGCCGAAAGACATCGCGCTGACCGTTTCGCTCGGTGACGAGGTGGCGAGCAGCGCTCGGCAGGAAGTTGGTGGCGTTCCCACGCTCGTCGGCTACCGCGCGGCGACGGTCGGCGGTGGTGCGCCGCGAATGGTCGTTGCCACGCCGGCGCGCACCGACGAGCTCGCGCTCGACCGACAACGCCGCGATCTCGGAATTCTCGTGTTGTTCGTGACGGCAGCCGGCGCGCTTGCCGCGCTCTGGCTGAGCGGCAGTACGGCGCGAACGCTCGCGCGCCCGATCGACGCTCTCCGGCGCGCGGCGCTCGCAGTCGCTGCTGGTGAACGAGAGCCTGGTCTTGTGGAGCACCCATTGCTCGAATTCGGTCCCGTGTTCTCGGCGTTTCGTCAGATGGCCGCGGATCTGTCGGCAAGTCGAAGCGCGCTCGAAGAGGCGCAGCGACGTACCGCCGCGGTGCTGCGCAACGTTGCGAGTGGCGTCATCGCCGTCGCTCCCACACTCGAGGTGACGATCGCGAATCCCCAAGCTGACGCGCTGCTCGAAAAACCGCTTCCACCCGGGACGCCGCTCGGAGGGGTCGCTGACGCCGAAATCACGGAGCGCGTACGCGCGTTCGTCGAAAACGAGCGCGGCAACGATGAAGAGGAGTTCGATCTCGAGCTCCACGGCAGACAGATCCACGGACGGTTGGCCCGCCTTGGGCGACGCGCCGGTGCGGTGCTCACGCTCGACGACGTGACGGAGCTTGCCCGGGCGCAGCGCGTGCTCGCCTGGGGGGAGATGGCGCGCCAGGTCGCACACGAGATCAAGAATCCGCTCACGCCCATCAGGCTCGGTGTTCAGCACCTCAAACGCGCGCATCGCGACGGGCGCGTGGATTACGAGCGTGTGCTGGACCAGAACGTGGGCCGCATTCTGTCCGAGATCGATCGACTCGACGAGATCGCACGCGCGTTCAGTCGGTATGGGACTGCGCCCACCGAGCGGCCCGCGGGCACGCCGATCGATATCGCGGAGATCGTGCGCGACGTGGTGGACCTCGAGCGCATGGGGGAAGGCGAGGTTTCGTGGCGCGTGGTCGGCGCCGACGACCGCGCCGTCGCGATCGCGAGCGGCGACGAGCTCCGCGAAGTGCTGTTGAACGTGCTCGAGAACGCGCGCCTCGCTCATGCGCGACACGTCGACGTCGACGTCGTTCGCACTGATGGTCGCGTCGAGATCGTCGTCGGTGACGACGGCGTCGGGATTCCGGACAACGTGCTGCCGAAGATCTTCGAGCCGCATTTCTCCACGCGCACGAGCGGGAGTGGACTCGGGCTCGCGATCAGCCGGAGCCTGGTCGACGGGTGGGGTGGAGAGATCACGGTGTCGAGCAGTCGCGGCACAGGGACGCGCGTCGTCATCGCGCTGGCAGCAGCGCCACAGGCATAGCATCCTTCGGTAATGGCCCTGACCCCAGTGGATGGCGTGCGAGCGTTGCGGGTGAGCGCCGATCACCCGCGACCCAATCGCCTCACCTCCGAGCTACCGAGCCACCTCGCCGACTGGCAGTTGCCGCCGGACTGGCGGTGGGGCGGGGAAGGGGTCGTTGCCGAATATCGTCACTATCAGGAGATCATCGACGCGCTCGGGCGCTCGCTCTCGCTCGTGACGGCACCGGACCCCGCGCACTACGCGTGGCTCGCGGCCGAAGCGCGGTACCTCGGGCACCGCAACCACCCATCGATCCCGACGACGTACCACTACTGGACGCGGTACAAGGACATTCGGCGTGGGCCGGGTTACCTGCGACGGTGGATCGAGGGCGAAACCGTCGGCGCCCACGTTAGGCGCACGGGGCCCGAGGACGTGCCGTACATGCTGCGGCTGCTCCGTGCCGTGGGCTCCACGGTGGCGTACCTGCACGATGCCGGCGTCGCGCACGGCGCGGTATCCCCCGAGCACATGTGGGTCGCGCCGACGGGGCGCATATGGCTGCTTGGCTGGCAGTGGGCGATTCCGCGCGCCGATATGCCGACTGGCGTTGCGCCCGATCGTCGCTGGACGCCGACGGCGCCCGAATGGGCGGTCGCTGGCAGTTGGACGCCAACTCCGGCGAGCGACCAGTGGCAGTTGGCGGCGACGTGCTTCGCCGCGCTCACGGGCGAGCTTCCGCCGCCGAGCGATCCGCCACCGCTTCGGCTGGTGCGGCCCGACGTCCCGCAGTCCGTCGCGTCGGCGCTCGATCGCGCGCTCTCCGAGAATCCGGGTGAGCGCCATCGCTCGATCCTGTCTCTGATTCGCACACTGGACCGCTCATCGTCGTCCCGCAGTGTGATCGTCACCGGCGAGATCGCGGTCGGCAAGCAGGAGTGGCAGTCCGAGGAGTCTCGGCTCCGATGGGCGGTGGGCGACGACTACGACGTGCTGGCCCTGTTAGGCAAAGGAACGTTCGGCACCGTGTGGCGCGTGCGCGACCTGTCCCTCGAGCGCGAAGTCGCGCTCAAGATGCTTCACCCGAACGTGGCAAGCGACGAATCGGCCGTTGCCCGGTTCCGTCGCGAGGCGCGGCTCGCGGCGCAGCTCGCACACCCGGCCATCGTGCCCATCTACGACTGGGACAGCCGCGGCGATGTGTCATGGTACACGATGGAGCTCGCCGAGGGTGGCTCGGTAGCGGACCTGATCACGCGCAGCGGTCCTCGACCGTTCGCCGAGATCGCGCCGCAGGTGGACGCCGTGCTCGACGCGCTGGTCGCGGCACACGCGAACTCCATCATCCATCGCGACCTCAAGCCCGAGAACATCCTGATCGATCGGTATCGCCGATGGCGCATCACCGACTTCGGCATCGCGAAGGTGGCGGGTGAGGACGCTGGCGGCGCGAGCGGCACGCCGGCGTTCGCCGCGCCGGAGCAGTTGTTAGGCGAGCTGCAGGGCCCGGCGGTCGACTGTTTCGCTGTCGCCGCGATCGTCGTGTACGTGATGCGGGGCCGTCCACCGTTCCCGGGCCGGACGGGGCCAGCGATCCTGGCGCAGCAGCTCGCCGGCCAGCTCGACCTCAGCGATTTCGAGCCGGAGCTCGCCGAATGGCTTCGCTCTGGTCTGGCGAGTGATACGGAGCAACGGTTCCCGGATGCAGCGACCATGCAAGCGGCATGGCGGCGTCTCGTGCGCGCCGTCGAGGCCAGCTCCGCCCAAACGAATCAACTGGGTGAATCGCACGATGGGGTGCCGGTCGCACGCCCGCGGTGGTGGAAGCGGGTGCTCGGGCGTTAGGCGAATGCCGCGGACGGGGGGACCGGGCGAAGAGGGGACGAGGACGGGCGACGGCGAAAACGGCGGCTGGATGCTGGCTCGCCGCTACTCGGTGTTCCCGCTCGGCGCCGCCTGGCGCCTAACGGTTTTGATGTTCACGAACTCGTGCAGTCCCCACGGGCCCAGCTCACGGCCGTAGCCGGAGTGCTTCACGCCGCCGAACGGGAAGCGCGGGTCGGAGGCCACCATGCCGTTGATGAATACGGTGCCCGCTTCGAGATCGCGGATGAACCGATCCGCTTCACCCTGGTCACGAGTCCACGCCGCCGCCGCGAGCCCGAAGCTCGTGTCGTTCGCGATGCGGATCGCGTCGTCGAGGTCCCGCGCGCGAAACACCGCGGCGACCGGGCCGAACATCTCATCCCGATACGCTGGGGAGTCCGTGGGAATGTCGGTCAGTACAGTCGGCTCGAAGTAGTTGCCCGCGCCCGAGACCCGCTTGCCGCCGGTCAGAACTCGCGCGCCACGACGAACGCTCTCGGACACCTGCTTCTCCAGGTCGTCGACGATCTGGCGCGTGGCGAGCGGACCGATGTCGGTGTCGGGCTGCATCGGGTCGCCGATACGAAGCGATCGCATGCGCTCGACGAAACGGTCTGTGAATTCGTTGGCCACGCGTTCGTGGACGATGAACCGCTTGGCCGCGATGCACGACTGTCCGTTATTGATCGTGCGAGCCTTCACTGCGACGTCCGCGGCCTTCGCGAGGTCCGCGGACGGCATCACGACGAACGGGTCGCTCCCGCCCAGCTCGAGCACGGTCTTCTTCAGATTCTGTCCGGCCGTGCCGGCGACGTGTCGCCCCGCAGGCTCGCTGCCGGTGAGCGTCACCGCTGCGATGCGCTCGTCGGCGATGATCGCGTCGACGCGATCCGACCCGATGAGCAGCGTTTGAAAGACGCCCGGGGGGGCACCGGCGCTCGTGAAGAGCTCCTCGAGTGCAAGCGCACACTGGGGAACGTTCGAGGCGTGCTTGAGAATCCCGACGTTACCGGCACATAACGCGGGCGCGGCGAAACGAATGACCTGCCAGAACGGGAAATTCCACGGCATGATCGCGAGCACCGCGCCGAGCGGCTGGTACTGCACCTCATCGCCATCAACGCGCAGCGGCGCGACGAACGCGCTCGCGTGCTCGGCGTAATACCGGCACGCGAGTGCGCACTTCGCCGCTTCCTCGACGGCTGCCTTGAGCGGCTTGCCCATCTCGAGCGTCATCAGCCGCCCGTACCGATCCTTGTCCGTCTCGAGGATCTCACCGGCTCGGGCTACGACGCGCGCGCGTTCACTGACGGGCGCCACGCGCCATTGCTGAAATGCACGAGCCGCGCGCTCGAGCCGAACGGCGACATCGCTTTCACTCATCGCATCGAACGTTCGAACGGTTTCGCCCGTCGCCGGGTTGATCGTCGCTATGGGCATCGGCTGGGGTGTCGTGGCTGGCTAGGAATTGTCTCCATCGAGCATCCCACCGAGCATTCCGAGCATGCCTCCCTCTTCACGACGCGAGCCACCAGCGCGCGGCGCGGCCGCGATGATGCGGTCGGCGAGGCGCGAGAAGGGCAGGGTCTGCAAGATCACGCGGCCCGGGCCTGTGAGCCGGACGAAAAACAGTCCTTCGCCGCCGAACAATGCGGTCTTCACGCCAGGCACCGTCTGGATGTCGTAGTCGACCGAAGGCTGAAATGCGACGAGGCATCCGGTATCGACGTTCAGCCCTTCTCCAGCGGCGAGGTCCATGGTGACGAGCGTCCCTGACGCGTGCAGGAACACGAGCCCGTCACCGGTGAGCTTCTGCAGGATGAAGCCCTCGCCACCGAAGAATCCGGCCCCGAGTCGTCGTGAAAACGCGATGCTGACATCCACGCCGCGCGCGCCGCACAGGAACGAGTCCTTCTGGGCGATCAGCGTCCCGCCGACCTCGCGCAGGTCGATCGGCTGGATCTTGCCCGGATACGGCGACGCGAACGCGACGTCGCGGCGGCGGTCGGCTTCGTTCGTGAACCACGTGACGAAGAACGAGTCGCCCGCGAGGACACGCTTGCCCGCGGACATGAGCTTGCCGAACAGGCCACCGCCTCGCCCGGTCATGTCGAGGCTGGTCGCCATTCGAATACCGTCCTGCATGTACATCATGCCACCCGCTTCGGCGACGACTGCCTCGCCGGGATCGAGCGTGATGATGACGCCCTGAAGGTCATCGCCGATCAGCTTGTAGTCGATCTCGTCCGCCATTGCTCCCTCATCAAGGTCGGTGATGGGCGCGGCCGACTCCCGCCGTGCGAGGCCGTGCGATGGCCGCGCTGATCAGCGCGCCGGAACGAAATGAACACGGGGGGTGTTTCTGCCGGTAGGTGCCGATTGCGGGCACCTGCCGCCGGCCGCTACCGTAAGAGAGCGGCGGGAGGCGTGCTCGTAGCGCGCAACATCGATATCGATCGCACTGGAGCGGACCGGATGACCACAGCAGGCGGGCAGGCGTTAGGCGGAGCGGACGGCGGTGTCAGGCTTTCGCCCGAACCAGGCGACCGGGCGTCAGGCGCCGCGGTCCCGCGCGCCAAACGGCCCCGGCACCACTGGGTGGTCCGCGTGACGCACTGGGTCAACTTTTTCGCGCTCGGCGTCATGATCGCGACCGGACTTCGCATCTTCAATGCGTTTCCGGCGTTCGCGCGAAAGGGCGAGTCGTTCTGCTGTTACCCCTTCGCCGGTAAACCCATCCCGGCCGCACTGACGTTCGGCGGATGGCTCGCCGGCGCACGCAACTATCATTTCGCCGCCATGTGGCTGCTGTTCCTGAACGGGCTCGTGTACATGACCTTCATCTACCTGCACGGTGAGTGGCGCGATCTGGTCCCCCGTCGCGGCGACATTCGCGACAGCTGGGAGATGATCAAGTTCTATCTGTTCGCCCGACACGATCACCCGCACCAGGGGAAGCACAACGCCCTGCAGAAGTCCGCCTACTTCGCGATGCCGATCTTCGGCGCACTTGCCGTCGTGACCGGCGTGGCGATCTGGAAACCCGTCCAGCTCGCGCCCTTGACGAACTTGTTAGGCGGGTACGTGTGGGCGCGCTACTGGCACTTCGTCGTCATGGTCTGTCTCGTGCTGCTCACCGTGGTGCACGTGATCATGGTGTTCGCCGTCGACCCGTACTCGATTCGATCAATGATTACCGGCGGGTACAACGAAGCGAAGTCACCAGAGGCACGAAACGCCCGCCCGTTCTTCTGGCGGCGTTCGGCGGCCAGTGTCCCGACGGCCGACGGAGGATTCGATCGATGAACCGACGCCGGTTTGTCACGTTCAGCGCGAGCTCGATTGCGGCGAGCGTGCTCGCGGCGTGCGACTCGTTCGGGCCGAAGCGGGCCACGTCGCTGCTCAAGCTCGCGGAGCGTAAGAACGAAGCGCTCGAGCGCTGGGTCTTCACGTCGGGCTCACGCAACAGCGTTGCCGCGAATGCGCGGCTGAGTGGCCGAGCGTTCCCGCGATACTACATCTCGCACAGCGTACCTGTGTGGGATGAGGCGCAGCGCGGCGTCTGGCGACTCGAGGTGAGCGGCGCCGTTCGCAACCCCCTGTCGCTCACCCTCGATGACCTGATGAAGATGCGAAGCACGACGCAGAAGGTCGATCATTTCTGCGTCGAAGGCTGGACTGCCCGGGCCGAGTGGACCGGCGTGCGAATGAGTGAGCTGGCCCGCGCGGCCGGCGTGACCCCCGACGCGCAGTACGTGGACTTCCAGTCGTTCGACTCGGACTATCACGAGTCGTGGGACATCGACAGCGCACTGCATCCGCAGACGCTCATCGCGTACGGTATGGACCGCGCGCTGCTCGGTGCGGGCCACGGCGCGCCAGCGCGCGTCCACTCGCCTGTCAAACTCGGATACAAGAACACGAAATACCTCACCCGCATCGTGTTCCTCCCGACGCGATCGGGTGGTTACTGGAGCGATCGCGGCTACGAGTGGTACGGCGGCGTGTGATTGCCTAATTTTCGGGCACGATGTCACGACGCCCCTTCTTCTATCGAGAGACGCACGGCATTCGCGTGACCGTGCGACCGACGTATCTGGCCGAACAATCGCGCCCACACGCGCGGCACTACGTCTTCGCGTACTACGTCCGGATCGAGAACGTCGGGAAGCTTCCAGCCCAGCTGCTCAGCAGACGATGGCGGATCCACGATTCCATCGGTGAGGACAGCCAGGTGGAAGGCGAAGGTGTGATCGGCGAGCAGCCGATCATCGCGCCCGGCAAGGTTCACGAGTACCAGAGCTTCATCATCCTCAAGTCGCCGAGCGGCCACATGGAAGGCGACTATCACTTCGTGCGAAACGACGACTCGTCGTTCGACGCACAGATTCCGCGGTTCGAGCTCGATGCCACCGCGGGGTTCGGGTCGGCGTTCGAGTGAGCTCGGACCGGCGCGCGGGCCACCGATACGTCATCGCGTCGTGGGGTCTGTGCTGGGGAGTCACCGTGGCTCTCATCGGTTGTCAGCGCGAGTCTCCGGCTCGAACGGATTCCAGCGTCGCGAGCGCGGCGCCTGTCGCGAACGCACCGGCGGGCGCCGCATCCCCGCGCGCCGACTCGGCCGCGTCGCCCGCCGGCGCTGCGCCCGCGTCAGGCACTGCGACCGCGTCTGGTTGCGTGTCGGAGGGCGAGTGGCAGTCGTGCAGCATCGAAAAGCGCCTGACTGATGCCGGCTTCGTCCCGATCAACAAGGGGCCGGCGCCAGGTGGCGTGTTCCCCGTGGGCGGTACGAGCTACGCACTCGGTGCGGCACAGCTCCACGTCTATATCTTCAAGTCGGCGAAGGAGCGTGAACAGGCCGTTGCGGGCATCGACACGACGACGGTGTCGCGCCGTGGCAGCCCGCCATCATGGCCAATGCCGCCCACGTTGATCACGTCGAATAACCTGGCTGCGGTGCTGGTGAGCGACAACGCACGGCAGATCGAGCGGGTGCAGCTCGCGATCACGGCCGGTCTGCCGCGCGCGAGCCGCTGATGCAGATCG
>Ga0070670_100002969_pt1 | contig 14048 bp, 14 predicted proteins | sample KBSS63metaG_FD_64665 | JGI IMG/M metagenome (GOLD analysis project Ga0070670, IMG submission 64665) | Switchgrass rhizosphere microbial communities from Kellogg Biological Station, Michigan, USA - KBS S6-3 metaG | ecosystem: Host-associated > Plants > Roots > Rhizosphere > Soil ... | reverse complement strand
GCCAGGCGGTCCTGCTCACGGCACAGCTTGTAAGCGGCCACCTTGTCACCCCAGTCGGACTTGGCCTTCACGGCGGCAGCCTGAGCCTTCGCTTCGTCCGTCGGCGGCGGCAATGCGGCAAGTGCCGGGCCCGTCAGGCAAACGAAGGTCAGTAGCATGGCAGTACGCATGGCATCTCCTTTGAATTCGCGCTCATCGGCGGCGCGTGCCTTTCGTCGCCCGGCTGTTGCGGTTGAAGACCTGCGTCGCATCGCCGCGGCGTTCGGTATCGACGAGGCCGCGCGACACATCGGCGTGCGCCTGAGTCGTCACCGGGTCGGCGAGCGGCGCGGTCTCGGGCGATTCGTCGTGCTCGTGGGGCATGAGCGGAGCGGGCGAATACGTTTGCGCCCGCGCATTTTCGAGCTGGACCCCGAGCGGTCTCGAGCGCTTGCCGCCGGGGCGTGCGCGTGACATTTCAGTTTCCTTCAATGGCCGGTGCCGAACGCGCGGCTGACCTTCGGAAGCCCGACCGTCGCGGTCACGTCCGCAGACGTCGGCCTGCGCAGCCCAGGGTCGCCGTCCGGGATCGGCGTCGCAGTAAGACGCATCTGGGCGACGTCGACGACCGCGCGGCCATACTCCGCATCGGGTTGCAGCGCGCTCCATGGAACCGCGAAACGCCGACGGCCGAACCCCAGAACGCCGCCCATGGCAACGATCACATGTCGAACGCACCCCGTGCGCACGTCGAGTACGATCTCTTCGAGCTTGCCGACGACGTTTCCCTCGCCGTCGTACAGCTTGTTTGCGACCAGGCTTTGCACTCCGAGCAAATGGGCGTCGAGTTTGTCGAACGAGCTCGACTTGCCGCGACCCGTGTGTTCACCCCTGCTTTGTTTGGCCGACATTCCGTTTCTCCGATTTGGCGCGTGGCAGGACGCAAGCCCTCCAGCCAACGGATTGTCGCGAAACCCGGCAAGTCCGCCCATCGGAAAACCTGCCATTCCGCTGTAGGACAATGCGAAGCGACCGGTGCACGATGTACACATGCCGTCGTACGCGCCCCGCACACCAGAGACAGATGGAGAGACCGTTGACGGCGCGCCGGCGCCCATGACAGAATCGCGCCGCTTCGAATTTCTTCCACGCCCTTCGGGGCCCACCGACAAGGAGCGCGAGAGATGAGAACGACTGACCTTGCCCCCTTGTCGGCGCTCGCCTGACCCCGCTCCCCAGCACGCGCTCCGCACCGCGGCCCCGCTTTATCGCCGCGTTGACCCGATAACCGCGATCGCTGTCGTCTGCGCCTCACCGGGCGCGCCGCCGACGTTTGACCCGTTGCTTCGCGCCACGCGTGCGGAGCGGTTGGCGCTTGGCTTCGCGGCCGGCGTCGAAGCGAATCGAGGGAATTCACCATCATGCTTGTGATCGAGTTCGAGCAGTTGTCCGCGCTGGGCCTCACGCCGGCGCTCGCGAATCGCGCCGCCGTGCTGGCGGCGACAGTTGGGCAGGTCGCGGAAATGCTGCGCATAACCGCCGTCCATCGCAGCACGGTCGGCGCGCACGACGGTCGTGCGGAGCGGAGTGCGCGCCCGCTTCCTCGCCTCATGCGCACGCTGCAGGAAGAGGGACACGCGCTCGCGGTCGGCGACTGGGTGCTCGCCACGTGCGACGCGTTTGGCGAGACCTGGGTCGAAGCGCGCATTTCGCCGTCGTCGCACATCGCGCGGCGCGGCAGCGACGGCCGCATTCATCCCATCGTCAGCAACGTCGACACCGCGTTGCTGGTGATGGGTCTCGACGACGACTTCAACCCCCGGCGCCTCGAGCGTTATCTTGCGCTCGTGCACGGCGACGGTGTGGCGCCGGTGGTCGTGCTGACGAAGGCGGACATCGCGACGCCGACGGAAGCGTCGTTGCAGCAGCGCCTGGGGCTGCTTCAAGGCCGCGTTCCCCCCAACGTCGAGGTCTGCGCGGTGAATGCGATCGACCCGTCGGCGGCCCGCACGCTTGCACCTTACTGCATGCGCGGCCGGACGCTCGTGCTCCTGGGCTCGTCCGGCGCGGGAAAGTCCACCCTCACCAACACGCTGCTGGGGGCGCCCGTCCAGGATACGGGCGCCGTCAGGTCGAACGACGGCCGCGGCAAGCACACGACGACGTCGCGTTCGCTGCATCGCCTTCCCGGCGGTGCGTGTGTCATCGACACGCCGGGGTTACGCACGCTGCGGCCGGACGCGGACGAGGCGTCGCTTGCCCCCGCGTACGACGACATCGCGGCACTGGCCGCTCGTTGCCGGTTCCGCGATTGCCGCCATGCCGAGGAGCCCGGATGTGCGGTGCGCGAGGGCATCGGCGCGGATCGCTTGCGCAACTACCACAAGCTGTTGCGCGAGGTGCGCCGCGATACGCTGACGGCGCTCGACAAGCAGCGGCAGGTCGCGATGTGGAAGGGGCGTGGACGCGCGGCGAAGGTTCGCATCAAGGCCAAGCGTGGAGAGTGAGCGCATGCACCACGCCGGGCGCAACCAGGAGACCGCCAGAAAGAACGTCCTGGGCGCCATCGCGCCGGAACCTGGAGCCCGATTCCGCATCCAACCGAGTTATGACAATGTCACGGGAAGCCTTGAGGTCATGTCCCTGCTGCGGCGAACCGCTGATGCGCATCGCGCGTCGGCCCGCCGACCGCTTCGTCTCGTTCTTCCGGCCGGTGCACCGCTACCAGTGCATCGTTCTCGAATGCGGATGGCAGGGCAACCTGCCTGTGCGCCCGCCTTCGATGTCAGCCGCGGACGGCACCGCTCCGCTCACCACCTCGACGGGCACGGGCCACGCCTAGCACGTCCGGCGATCGTCTCCAGTTACGTGCCCCGCCATCCACTTGGCGAAGCGCAAAAGCCGGCGATCGTCGTCGATCGCTCCCGTGATCTGGATGCCGACGGGAAGCCCCTGTGCTCCTGTGTATCCGGGCAGATTGAGACATGGGACGCGCAATCCGGACTGCCAGCGATTGAACATGGCTTCGCCGGTGTCGTCGAGTCCGGCGGGCGGCTCACCCGGCGCGCTCGGCGACAGCAGGAAATCGAAGGGAGCGATGGCAGCGGCGAACGACGCGCGGCAGCGCACGATCAGCGCTTGCGCAGCGAGATAGCGCGTACGCGAAATGGCTGCTCCGTTCGAGAGCTCGGCACGGCTCGAAGGCGACAGCAAGTCGGCGCGACGAGTCCGTTCGAATGCGAACACGCGCGCGGCCTCGAACCGCAGAACGTCGCTTTGCGCATCGAGGAAAGATTCGAATTCCTCGGGCAATGCTAGCTCCTCGACGGTGATGCGGTTGTGCGCCAGCCGCCCTGCGGCGGTTTCGAGGGCACGGACGGTTGCACTTTCGGCATCGGGCCACGCCGGTGTTCGCCAGAGGCCCACACGCGAGGGACGCAACCCCTCGAGGCGCGCGATGCCTCGCGCTTCACCCGACAGCACGTCGACGACGAGCGCGCAGTCGTCGACGCTCCGCGCGAAGACTCCCACCGTGTCGAAGCTCCCGGCGAGAGGTTTCACGCCGGTCGGATTGATGGTGTTGTACGACGGCTTGTACCCGAACACTCCGCAATAGGAAGCGGGGCGGATGATCGACCCGCCAGTCTGCGTGCCGAACGCGACCGGCACCATGAAGTCCGCGACGGCCGCGGCCGATCCGCTCGATGATCCACCCGGCGTATGCGCCGGATCGCGTGGATTCGCGGTGACGCCGGGGTGCCGCAACGCGAATTCCGTCGTCACGGTCTTCCCGAGCATCACGGCGCCGGCTTCGCGCGCGAGCGCCACGCACGCCGCGTCGGCCGACGGGCGATGTCCGGCGTGGATCGGCGAGCCGTACGCAGTGGGCATGTCGTGCGTGTCGATGATGTCCTTCACGCCGAAGGGCAGCCCGTGCAGCGGTCCTTTGGCGCCAGCGCGATCGCGGCCGCGGGCTTCGGCAACCGCGCGCTCGCGATCGATGTGCGCGAACGCGCGCACGACGGAGTCGCGCGCGGCGATGCGAGCGAGGCAGGCTTCGGCGAGCGCCTCGGCGGACAGGCGACCGGCGGCGATCGCCGTCAGCGCGTCCACCGCATCGAGCTCGTTCGGGGCGTCAGCGGGGGCTCCCGCCATCGAAATCACTCCTCGTCGCGAAGACGTTCGAAAGCCGGCGAGCGCGGCTTGCGATCGGCAGGACCCTATGCTAACAATACCGGACGAACCTCGTCTTCAAGTCGGGGACGAGCTTTCGCCGCGTGAGCGGCTACAACTCGAAGGGGGAGCGCCGCGTCATGATTCTCAATCGGTGGGGCATCAAGCTGGCGATGACGGTCGTCGCGCTCGCGCTCGTCGCGGCAGCGCCCGCGAGCGTTCGGGCGCAAACGGTGTTGCGGCTCGTGCCGCAGTCGGATCTCAAGATCCTCGACACCGTCCAGACGACGAACAACATCACCAGCAATCACGGCTACATGATCTACGACACGCTGTTCGCGCTGGACAGCAAGCTCGTGCCGAAGCCGCAGATGGTGGAGAGCTACACGCGCAGTCCCGACGGACTCACGTGGACGTTCAAGCTTCGGCCGGGACTCAAGTTCCACGATGGCCAGGCCGTGACGTCGAAGGACGTCGTGGCGTCGATCCTCCGCTTCAACAAGCGGATTCCCGCGGGTGTGACGATGCAGTCCTTCGCGAAGGAGATCGTCGCTACCGGCCCCGACACGTTCGAGATCCGGCTCAACAAGCCCTTCGGCCTGGTGCTGGAGACGCTCGCCGGCCCCGAGAATCCGCTCTTCATCACGCGCGAGTCCGACGCGCAGCTCGATCCGAATACGGCGATGACGACGGCGATCGGCTCCGGACCCTTCGTCTTCGTCCGGGAGGAATGGGTGCCGGGCAGCAAGGTCGTCTACCGGAAGAATCCCGACTATAAGCCGCGCGCCGAGCCGGCCGACGGCTTCGCCGGCGGCAAGATGGCGAAGGTCGATCGCGTCGAATGGCTGGTGATACCCGACGCCAACACGGCGGTGCAGGCGCTGATCAAGGGCGAGGTCGACATCATCGAGATCCCGCAAACCGATCTGCTGCCGCTGATCCGGAAGGATCCGAACATCACGGTCAAGGTGATCGACCGGGTCGGCACGCAAGCGGTCTACCGGATGAACCATCTGATCCCGCCGTTCAACAACGCGAAGGCGCGGCAGGCGCTGCTCTACGCGACCGGCGATCAGAAGGATTATCTCGCGTCGATGATCGGCTACGCCGAGTACGAGAAGCCCTGCTGGGCGGTGTTCGTCTGCGGCACGCCGTTCGAGACGCAGGCCGGCGTCGGCGACTGGGCGAAAGGCGACAAGAAGGCGAACGTCGAGAAGGCGAAAGCGCTGCTGAAGGAAGCCGGGTACAAGGGCGAGAAGGTGGTGATCCTGGATCCGGTGGAGGCGCATCTCGCGCACTCGCAGGCGGTGGTCACTGCACAGAAGCTCCGCGAGATCGGGATGAACGTCGACCTCCAGGCAATCGACTGGGGCACGCAAAGCGCGCGCCGCCAGATCAAGGACCCGCCGGAGAAGAATCCCGGCGCCTGGAACATCTTCCACACGTGGGCCGGCGGCCTCGCGATGAACAGCCCGCTCTCGAACACGCCGACGCCTTCCGCCTGCGACGGCAAGAACTGGTTCGGCTGGCCTTGCGACGAGGAGCTCGAAAAGATCCGCCTCGAATTTCCGCTCGCGCCGCCGGAGAAGCAGAAAGAGATCGTCGAGCGGCTGCAGAAACGGTTCTACGAGGTCGTGCCCTACATTCCGGCGGGCCAGTTCTATGCGCCGATCGCGTACCGGAAAAGCCTGAACGGCATCCTCGACACGCCGCGCCTCGTGCTCTGGAACATCGAGAAGAAGTAGGACGGCCGGAAGGCGCGGGATGGGCACGAGCAATACGCCCGCGCCGTTCGTCGTACGCGACGCCACCGACGCCGACATGGCGGCCGTGCAGGCGATCTACGCACACAACGTGATGCACGGAAGGGCGTCGTTCGAGGAGATTCCGCCGACGCTTGCCGAGATGCGCGAGCGTCGCCTGGGCGTGCTCGCGATGGGCATCCCCTATCTCGTCGCCGACGTCGGAGGTGAGATCGCGGGCTACAGTTACGCCACTTCCTATCGGCCGCGGCCGGCGTACCGTTTCACGATCGAGGATTCGGTGTATGTCGGGGACAGGTTCCACGGACGCGGCATCGGCGCCGCGCTGCTTGGGGCGCTCGTCGAGCGCTGCAACTCCGGTCGGTGGCGCCAGATGCTTGCGATCATCGGCGACAGCGGTAACGCATCGTCGATCGCCGTTCATCGGCGGCTCGGCTTCGCGCACGTCGGCACGCTCAAGTCGGTCGGCTTCAAGCTCGGCAAGTGGACCGACACGGTGCTGATGCAGCGTGCGCTTGGAGCAGGGGACGCGGCGCCGCCGCAGTGATCCCCCGCCGATGCACATCTTCCTGATCCGCCGGGTGCTCGCCGCCGTGCCCGTGATCGCCGTGGTCGCGGTGTTCGTGTTTGCGCTCCTGCACCTGGCACCGGGCGATCCGGCCGCGATCATCGCCGGCGATCTCGCGACGCCCGAAGACGTGGCGAAAATTCGCACCAAGCTCGGGCTCGACCGGCCGCTGCCGGTGCAGTTCCTGACGTGGATCGTCCAGCTTGCGCACGGCGATCTCGGCAACTCGATCTTTTCCGCGCATCCGGTCTCCGAGCTCATCGGGCAGCGGCTCGAGCCCACGCTGACGCTGACGGTGATGACGTTGCTGATCTCGGTGCTGCTCGCCGTGCCGCTCGGCGTGATCGCCGCGTGGCGCGTCGGGTCGTGGATCGACCGCTTCGTGATGGGATTCGCCGTGTTCGGGTTTTCGGTGCCCGGCTTCGTCATCGGCTACGCGCTCATCTGGCTGTTCGCGATCGAGCTGGGATGGCTGCCGGTGCAAGGCTATACGCCGCTCGCGAAGGGGCTTTGGCCGTGGCTTTCCAACATCATCCTGCCGAGCGTGACGCTCGCACTTGCGTACATGGCGCTGATCGCGCGGATCACGCGCGCGAGCATGCTCGAGACGCTCAACCAGGATTACATCCGCACGGCTCACGCCAAGGGTCTCGCCACGAACGACGTGCTGATCGGGCACGCGCTCCGCAATGCCGCTGTGCCGATCGTCACCGTCATCGGCATCGGCGTCGCACTCCTGATCGGCGGCGTCGTCGTCACCGAGAGCGTGTTCGCCATTCCGGGCCTCGGACGTCTGACGGTCGATGCGATCCTGCGCCGCGACTACCCGGTGATCCAGGGCATCATCCTCGTGTTCTCGGGCGCGTACGTCGTGGTGAACCTGATCGTCGACCTCCTGTACACCGTGCTCGACCCGCGGATCCGGTACTAGGCCCTGCCCTCACTCTCGCGATGATCGCCGCGGCCACGACCGTAACTCCGGCAGAAAGGCCGACATCGCGCGGCCGGATCGTCGCCTTCGTCCGCCGCCATCCCACGGTCGCCGTAGGAGGAGCGCTGCTGCTCCTCATCGTGCTTGCGTCGATTGCCGCGCCGTGGCTCGGCACCGTCGATCCCATCTCCATCGACCCATCGCATCGCCTTCGCGACCCGTCGGCCGAGCACTGGTTCGGGACGGACCGGTTCGGGCGCGACCTCTACAGCCGTGTGATGTACGGCGGCCGCGTCTCGCTCATCGTCGGCTTGTCGGTCGCCGCGCTATCGACGGTCATCGGGCTTGCGATCGGGCTCGTGAGCGGCTATCTCAAGGCCGTGGACGCGGTCGTCATGCGCATCATGGACGGCATGATGGCAATTCCGGCGATCATGCTCGCGATCGCGCTCATTGCGCTGTCGAAGGCGAGCATTCTCATCGTCATCGCCGCAGTGACGCTGCCGGAAGTGCCCCGCGTCGTGCGCCTCGTGCGCAGCATCGTGCTGACGCTGCGCGAGCAGCCCTACATCGAGGCCGCGACCGCGATCGGGACCAGCGTGCCGCGCATCCTCGTCCGCCACCTGCTGCCGAATGCGTTGCCGCCGCTCATCGTCCAGGCGACGTACATCTGCGCCTCGGCCGTGCTGATCGAGGCGGCGCTCTCGTTCCTCGGTGCAGGAACCCCGCCCGAGATTCCAAGCTGGGGCAACACCATGGCCGACGGGCGAACGTATTTCCAGCTGAAGCCCGGGATGGTGCTGCTGCCGGGCTTCTTCCTCGCGGTGACGGTGCTGTCCATCAACCTCGTCGGCGACGGGTTGCGCGACATGCTCGACCCGCGGCTCGCCCGGCGAATGTGATGAGCGCGTCTGTCAAGGCGACCGGCCCGTCAACGGCGACCGGGAAGACCCAGGCGCCCGTGCTGACGGTCACCGGTCTCTGCACGCACTTCCACACGCGCGACGGCGTGGTGCGGGCGGTCGACGGCGTGTCGCTGTCGCTCGAGCGCGGCGAGACGCTCGGCGTCGTGGGCGAAAGCGGATGCGGCAAGTCGGTGACCGCGCTGTCGATCATGCGCCTCGTTCCTCCCGCCGCGGGTCGGATCGTCGGGGGCAGCATCCGCTTCGACGGCACGGAGCTCCTATCGCTTCCGCCGGCGTCGATGCGGGCGATCCGCGGCAACCGGATCAGCATGATCTTCCAGGAGCCGATGAGCAGCCTTAACCCCGTGATGAGCGTGGGCCGGCAGATCGCCGAGACCGTGGCTTTGCACCAGCGACTCTCGCGGCGCGCCGCGCTCGACCGCGCAGTCGAGATGCTGACGCTCGTCAAGATTCCCGAGCCCCACCGGCGCGCCACCGAGTTTCCCCACCAGCTGTCGGGCGGGATGCGGCAACGGGTGATGATCGCGATTGCCATGGCGTGCACGCCGACCATCCTCATCGCCGACGAGCCGACGACGGCGCTCGACGTGACGATCCAGGCGCAGATCCTCGACCTCATGCAGGAAATGAAAGAGCGAACCGGCGCCGCCGTGATGCTCATCACTCATGATCTCGGCGTCATCGCGGAGACCGCGCAGCGCGTGATCGTGATGTACGCCGGCCGCAAGGTCGAGGAAGCGCCGGTGGACGCGCTGTTCGCGCACCCGCGGCATCCCTATACGCGCGGCCTGATGACGTCCATCCCGCGGCTCAACCGCGCGGCGGCCGACTCCACATCATTGTCCACGCCGTCGTCCACATCCCCGCGCCGGCTCACCGAGATTCCCGGTGTCGTGCCGTCGCTCATCGGCGTCGCCGCAGGATGCACGTTCGCGCCCCGCTGTCCCTACGCGAGCGAGCAGTGCAGCGCGGCCTTTCCGCCCGAGCGCGAAGCTGCGCCGGGCCACATGGTCGCGTGCTGGAACGCCGACGCATTGCCCGCGATGCCCGATGGCTGACACGCCTGTCCTCGCGGTCGAGGCGCTGGTGAAGCACTATCCGGTGCGCGGCGGCCTTTTGTCGCGCGAGATCGCCACCGTGCAGGCGGTCGACGGCGTCTCTTTCCAAGTCGCGTCTGGCGAGACGCTCGGCCTCGTGGGCGAGAGCGGGTGCGGAAAGTCGACCACCGGGAAAGCCATCCTCCGCCTCGTCGATGCGACGAGCGGGACGATCCGCCTCGAAGGCGAGGACATCACGCACCTCGACCGTGCCGCCATGCGCCCCCGGCGTCGCCGCTTGCAGGTGATCTTCCAGGATCCGTATTCGTCGCTCGATCCGCGAATGAGCGCTGGCGACATCGTCGGTGAGCCGCTTTCCAACTATGGCATCGCGAACGGCGAGGCGAGATCCGAGCGCGTCGCGCGCCTCTTCGAGCGCGTCGGCCTGCGCCGCGACCAGATGCGGAAGTTTCCACACGAATTTTCCGGGGGCCAGCGGCAACGGCTCGGCATTGCGCGCGCGCTCGCCGTGGAGCCCAAGGTGATCGTCTGCGACGAGCCGGTCTCGGCGCTCGACGTGTCGGTGCAGGCGCAGGTGATCAACCTGCTGATGGACTTGCAGCAGGAATTCGGCCTTTCCTACCTCTTTATCGCGCACGATCTCGCGGTCGTGGAGCACATCTGCCACCGCGTCGCCGTGATGTACCTCGGCCGCATCGTCGAGCTCGCGCCGCGCCGGGCGCTGTTCGCAGAGCCGCAGCATCCGTACACGGAAGCGCTGTTGTCCGCCGTGCCTGTCCCCGATCCGCGGCCCGCGCAACGTCGCCGGCGAATCATCCTGCAGGGCGACGTGCCGAGTCCGGTCAATCCGCCCGCGGGGTGCCGCTTCCACACGCGCTGCCCCTATGCGTTCGAACGTTGCCGTTCCGAATCGCCCGAGCTGCGCGAGATCGCACCCGGTCACCACGTGGCGTGCCATCTGCGCTGACGAAAGACGACGACGGCAGGCACTGGCTGCGGCGAGGTCTCGTCACGCGGAAGTGCGTGTTCTCTGCGACGTGAGCAACGCCGCTGCGGAGAGCGACAGAATCGGGCCGAGGGCGTTGAACACGGCCGGCGCCGCGACGCCGCCGGCATTGATCCAAGCGCCCATCGCGAGCGCCGCCGCAGCGCCGCCGAGCGACGCACCGACCCATGCGGGCGGCATGTCCCTCATGCGGAGCGCGCCGAGCGGAAGCAGCCAGCCGAAGATGTACCAGAACTGCCGGTCGGTGAGGCATCCGATCAGTCCCCGCAGCAAGCTCACGTCCCGCGCCCACGGGTCGTCGCGGATCTGCGCCGCGAATTCCCACGGCAGGATGAGCCGGTCGTAGGCCGCATACTGGAGCAGCACGTTGACCGACAGTCCCACGACGATCATCACCGCGAGCCAAAGCGCGAGCGCAGGGTTCCAGCGCCCGCGCCAATGCTCCACCGCAGCCCAGCCAATCGTTGCGATCGTGGCCAGCGGAATGAACGTCTCCTTCGCGAGCGCGCCCAAAACTCCGACGACGGGCAGCAGGACCAGTTTTCTCGCGAAGAGGACCCAGTAAAGCGCCAGCATGAGCGACGACTCGCCGGAGTCGACGAGGCCGCATCCCAGGTGCTTGTTGTGGACCGCGAAATTCAGGAAGTAGAGCAGCGTTCCGGCGAGCGCCGTGCCGCCGTCCGCGCCGACGTATGTCCTGCCGATGTGGAGCAGGATCAAGGCTCCGGTCGCACTGAAGAGCGCGCTTGCGACGAGCAGCCCGAACGCCACGGGATCCCACGACGGCAGGCGTCCCGCACTCAACCGGTAGATGGGTTGGGCCACCCACGGCACGAGCGGACGCAGCAACTGCTGGCTCGCCGCCTTCGGCTCGCCGACGACCATCTCGTAGTATTTGCCCGCATCCGCGCAGCCGGCGACGGTGCGCGGATCGAAGCGGCTGACGGCCGGATACCCGATGCCGAGCGCGATGACGAAAAACAGCAGCCAATGAAGCGCGAGCCGGCGCGGCTCTGCGGTCGTGATCTCCGTCATGGCGCGCATTATCGACCACGACCGGGCGTTGGCGTGGATAATCCGGTCGACAAGCGGCGACGATGCGCCCGGGAGGATTGCCAATGAGCAAATGGAAAGCGCGTTCATGGACCTGATACTGCGCGGCGGCCGCGTCATCGATCCGGCGCAGGGACTCGATGCAATCCGCGACGTGGGCTTTGCAAACGGCCGCGTCGCGGCCGTCGCATCCCGAATCGCGGAGCCCGCGAAGGAAGAGAGGGACGTCGCCGGCGCGATCGTGACGCCCGGCATGATCGATCTCCATACGCACGTCTATTGGGGCGGCACGTCGATCGGCGTCGAAGCGGAGCCCATCGCCCGCCGCAGCGGCACGACGACGTTCATCGACGCCGGCACCGCCGGGCCGGCGAACTTTGCGGGGTTCCGCAGGCACGTGATCGAGCGGTCCGCAGTTCGCATCCTCGCCTACCTCAACGTGTCGTTCGCCGGCATCTTTGCGTTCAGCCGCACCGTGATGGTCGGCGAAGCGTCGGACTTGCGCCTCCTCGATCTCAACGAATGCGTGCGTGTCGCACGCGAGAATCGCGATCTCGTCGTCGGCATCAAGGTGCGCGTCGGCCGCGGCGCAGGGGGGTCGAGCGGCGTCGCGCCGCTCGACATGGCAATCGAAGTCGCCGAGGAGCTCGGGTTGCCCGTGATGGCGCACATCGACCATCCGCCCCCGTCGCGGCGCGAGGTGCTCGAGCGGCTACGGCCGGGCGACGTGCTGACGCACTGCTTTCGGCCGTTTCCCAATTCGCTGCTCCGCTCGGATGGCGCGGTGCGCGAGGAAGCGCTGCTGGCGCGCGAACGCGGTGTCACGTTCGACATCGGTCACGGTGCCGGCTCGTTCGGGTTTCACGCGTGCCGCGGCCTGCTCGCCGCCGGCTTTCTGCCGGACGTCATCTCGAGCGATGTGCACGTCTTGAACGTCGATGGGCCGGCGTTCGACCTCTTGACCACCATGTCCAAGTTCCTGGTGCTGGGCGTCGACGTCAATGCGATCGTCGCGGCTGTCACTGCCGCCCCTGCTCGCGCCATCCGCCGTCCTTCCCTCGGCACGCTCGCGGCGGGCGCGGAAGGCGACGCGACGGTGGTCGACCTCGAGGACGGCACGTTCGAGTTCCACGACACGCAGGGCGAGCGCCTCACCGCCGAACGGCGCTTCCGTCTGCAAGGGATGGTGGTGGGGGGAAAATGGTGGCCGCCGGGCAACTCGAAGTGACGGTGAAGGGCCGACAGTTGAAATCGGCCGGCGGCTGGAAAGCGCGACCCGCGCAGGCGCTTGCGCCTGCGCGGGTGGGCAAGCCGTGCTACTGCCGATTGTAGGAATACCGGCGGTCGTCGTCGCGCATTTGGGCGCGGACGTTGTCGGCCAGGGCGTCCAGATTCCGCTTCAGCTCCGCGTCCTCGCGGTAGTTGAGCCGGCCGTCCGCCATGAACGTCCGCTCCTTCGCTTCGATCACGCTCAACTGGCGATACAGGTTGCGCGCTTCACGGTCGGTCAGGCGGCCGTCGTTCTGGCCGCGCTGGATCCGCGCACGAATGCGCGCCTCGCGCTCGTTGATGGCCTGCGCACGGTCGTCCCAGCGGTCGTCGCGCCAGCGATCGTTGTTGTTGTACTGCACGGGGACGAACGCCGTCCCGATGTCGTGCGCCGTCGTGGCCGCGGTCACGGCGCCCGAGGCGAGCACGCCCGCGGTTGCAAGTGCAAACAGAGTCTTCCGCATGACATATCTCCTTTTGGGCCGGCGTCCACACGCCGGGCTCATCCCCACAACGCCGCATTGGAAAGGCGTGTTGACGGCAAATTGTTGCAATTTGTAGGTTGGTGCGCCTCGAGCGCCGCATCCGACCGCCCGAACTTTTGTCAGACGTTTCCTACAACGCAATGCGCCCATGCGGTCGACGGTCAGGGGTAGACTCGAAAGGGCGCCGATGAGGCCGTCCCCAGGAGCGCACGTGCAACACCCCATCAGGCCCTACGCGATCTCGCTCGCCGCGCTCGTCGCGGCGGTGCTGCTGCGCGGGCTGCTCGATCCGCTGATGGGGGACACCATGCCGCTCGTCACGCTGTACGGCGCCGTTGCCGTCGCGGCGTGGATCGGCGGATACGTGCCCGCCACCGTCGTCGCCCTGGTGGGGTACGCTGCCTGCAACTACCTCTTCATCGCGCCGCGCCACACCGTCGGTCCTTTCGACACGCCGACGGTCGTCGGGCTCGTCGCCTATGCGATCACGTGCGCGCTGATCATCGGGACAGGCGAAGCTGTCCGCTCGGCGCAGCGGCGCGTCCTGCAGCACGCCGAGCTCATGCGGGTAACGCTCGGCAGCATCGGCGACGCCGTCATCACGACCGACATGTCCGGGCGCGTCGCCTCGCTCAACGCCGTCGCCGAGTCGCTGACCGGCTGGACGAATGCCGAAGCACGCGGTCAACCGCTCGACAGCGTGTTCAGGATCATCGAACAGGACACGCGCGCGCCGCTCGAGAGTCCGGCGACGCGGGCGCTGCGCGAAAATACCGTTGTCGGGCTCGCCAACCAAGCCGTGCTCATCGCGAAGGACGGCGTCGAGCGGTCGATCGA
>Ga0070670_100002967_pt1 | contig 14049 bp, 8 predicted proteins | sample KBSS63metaG_FD_64665 | JGI IMG/M metagenome (GOLD analysis project Ga0070670, IMG submission 64665) | Switchgrass rhizosphere microbial communities from Kellogg Biological Station, Michigan, USA - KBS S6-3 metaG | ecosystem: Host-associated > Plants > Roots > Rhizosphere > Soil ... | reverse complement strand
TCGTTGGCGGCGACCTGCGCCTTCAGGTCATTGACGTTCTGCAGCGGGTTGCGTGCCGGATATCTGGCGCCGGTCAGCACCGCATCGAGCTCGCGCTCGCGAAAGCGACCGCGCTCGACGAGCTTGAAGTTGTCGATGTAGACGCCTTCCTGCTCGATCGTGGTGGCGTTCGGCGACATCGAGCCCGGCGAGATGCCGCCGACGTCGGCGTGATGGCCGCGCGAGGCGACCCAGAACAGAATAGAGGACGGGCGAGGGGCGACAGACGACGGACGGGACCTGCTGTTGCCTGTCCGTCGTCGTCCGTCGTCAGTCGTCTCGGTGGCGAATACGGGCGTGCAGACGGTGATATCGGGCAAGTGCGTGCCGCCGTTGTAGGGAGCATTGATGGCGTAGACATCGCCCGGCCGGATTTTTCCCCTGTTCTCGCGGATGATGGTTTCTACCGCCCGATCCATGGAGCCGAGATGCACCGGCATGTGCGGGGCATTGGCGACGAGCGACCCGTCGCCGTCGAACACCGCACACGAGAAATCGAGCCGCTCCTTGATGTTCACCGAGTAGGCGGTGTTTTGCAGCGCCACACCCATCTGCTCGGCAATCGACATGAACAGATTGTTGAACACTTCGAGCATCACCGGATCGGCGCGGGTGCCGATGGCGCGGGCGCGGGCAAGCTTCTCAATGCGCCGCAGCACCAGGTGATCCTTGGCGGTAAGCTCGGCTCGCCAGCCCGCCTCGACGACGATCGTCTGATGCGGCTCGATGATGATGGCCGGACCGCCCATTTTTTGTCCCGGTGAGAGCGTGTCACGCGTGTAGACGAGCGCCCGCCGCCATTTGCCGCCGGAGAAGAAGCGCGTGCGGCGCGCTGGCGGCGGCAGCGGCGCCCGCGTGGTCTTTCGCACCCGTTCGCGAAAGCGCGCACCGCCACCGACCGCCTCAACCGAGACCGCCTCGATGATCAACTCCTTGCTGCGGTCAACAAAACCGAAGCGCGCCTTATGCGCGCGTTCGAACGCCGACTTCATATTGCGGAGCGAGGCGAGCTGCGTCTCCCCTCCCCCTTGGGGGGAGGGGTCGGGGGTGGGGGTCGCGAGGCGTCGCGCTTGCGAAGACCGGCGCTCGTGCGTCTTTCCACGTCGGCGAGTCGCGTCGCGACCCCCCACCCTTCCCTCCCCCACAACGGGGGAGGGAAAAGCGCACTTGCCCGCGTCGACGATGAGAGCAGTGTCGGTCCCGGCGTAGCGAATGTGGGCCCGGACATACGCTTTGATCTTCTCCGCTCGCACGCCCTGCCCTGCGACCTCCGCGATCACGATGCGCCCCAACTCACCCGCTACGCTTGCAAGCGTCGCGGGCGCTTTCTCGCCCAGCGGCTCCTCGATCGCCTGCTGGCGCACGCTGCGGACGTCGGCGAGCCCCATGCCATAGGCGGAGAGGAGCGATGAGAACGGGTGAATGAGCACGCTCGTCATGCCGAGCGCATCGGCGACCAGACAGGCATGCTGGCCACCGGCACCGCCAAAGCAGTTGAGCGCGTAACGGGTCACGTCGTAACCGCGCTGCACCGAGATTTTCTTGATCGCGTTCGCCATGTTCTCGACCGCGATCCTGATGAAGCCGTCGGCGACCTCCTCGCCGCTGCGGCCATCGCCGATCTTCTCGGCCAGCGCTGCAAAACTCGCGCTTACCGCGGCGGCGTCGAGCGGCTGGTCCTGCTGCGGCCCGAATATTTTGGGAAAGAAATCGGGGATGAGCTTGCCGACCATGACGTTGGCGTCGGTCACGGCCAAAGGACCGCCGCGGCGATAGCATTGCGGGCCCGGGTTGGCGCCGGCTGAATCGGGACCGACGCGGAACCGTGCGCCGTCGAAATGCAAAATCGAGCCGCCGCCCGCGGCCACGGTATGGATCAACATCATCGGCGCGCGCATGCGCACGCCGGCAACTTCGGTCTCGAACGCGCGCTCGTACTCCCCGGCAAAATGCGACACGTCGGTCGAAGTGCCGCCCATGTCGAAGCCGATCAGCCGAGCGAAGCCGGCTTCGCGCCCGGTCTCGGCCATGCCGACGACGCCGGCTGCCGGTCCCGACAGGATCGCGTCCTTACCGCGAAAAAGCTCGGCCGCCGTCAATCCGCCCGACGACATCATGTACATCAGGCGGGCATGCTGGGCCGCTTCACCTCCCCCTGAAGGGGGGAGGTCGCCGCGTGAAGCGCGGCGGGTGGGGGTGATGTGGCGGCTCCGCTTGTCACCCCACCCCGGCCGCTCCGCGGCCGGCCCTCCCCCTCCAGGGGAGGGTGCAGCGGGGCTGTGCACTTCATCGACTAGTTCCGCAGCGACCTGTGCCACGTAGCGGCGAAGGATGGGCGAGAGATAGCTGTCGACCACGGTGGTATCGCCGCGGCCAACGAGCTTGATCAGCGGCGAGACTTCGTGACTAGCCGACACCTGCGGGAAGCCGAGCTCGCGGGCGAGCGCCGCCACGCGCCGCTCGTGATCGCCGTAGCGGTAGGCGTGCATGAACACGACGGCGACGGCGCGAATGCCGTCTTGCCAGGCCTGCACCAGCGCGGAGCGGGCGGCATCGAGGTCGAGCTCGCGCTCGACCGTGCCGTCCGCACGCACGCGTTCGTCGACCTCGACGACGCGCTCATAGAGCATGTCCGGCTTGACGATGTGGCGCGCGAAAATCTTCGGCCGCGCCTGGTAGCCGATGCGCAGCGCGTCGCGAAAGCCGCGCGTGATCATCAAGAGCGTGCGCTCGCCCTTGCGTTCGAGGAGCGCGTTCGTCGCCACCGTGGTGCCCATCTTGACGGCGCCGAGGCGCGCCGCCGGAATAGGCTCGCCGGGTCCGAGGCCGAGCAGGTGGCGGATGCCGGCGACCGCCGCGTCCCGGTAGGCTTCGGGATTTTCCGAAAGCAATTTATGGGCGACAAGCTTGCCGTCGGGACGCCGGCCGATCACGTCGGTGAAGGTGCCGCCGCGGTCGATCCAGAATTCCCATCGTTGTGGCGCGTGTTGCATAGGCTTGTGACGGGCTTCCAGGTCTGGGAAAATAGAGCGCGGCGAGCTGGCGCCGAAATCTATTAGGACCGGAGCCGAGCGGAAAGATGCATATCCTCGCGATCTCGGAGGCCGTGCGCGAGCGGGTGCGCACCCGGACCGGCAAGCTGCACCCCTTTGACGCGATCGAGCCTCGCCGCAGCGCCCTCCTGGTCATCGACATGCAGAACTATTTCGTCAAGCCGGGCCATCAGGGCGAGACGCCGATGGCGCGAAGGATCGTCCCGAACATCAACCGGCTCGCCGCCGGATTGCGCGAACGCGCCGGCCACGTCGTCTGGATCCGCAACGGCACCACCGGGACGCGCCAGAACTGGTCGACCTACCACGAGGGCCTGATGACGCCGGAGCGGATGCGGCGGCGCTACGAGGCGATGGAGGAAGGCCAAGACGGCTTCGAATTCTGGCACGAGAACGACATCCGGCCGCAGGACGTGTGCTTGACCAAGACGCGCTACAGCGCCTTTATTCACGGCTCCTCCGACGTCGAGCGGCTGCTGCGCGAGCGCGGCGTCGACACCGTCCTGATTGCCGGGACCGCCACCAATATCTGCTGCGAAAGCACGGCGCGCGACGCCATGATGCTGAATTTCAAGACGGTCATGATGGCCGACGGCCTCGCCGCCTCCTCGGATGAGGAGCACAACGCCTCGCTGTCCGCGCTCTATGGTCAGTTTGCCGACGTGCAGACGGTCGACGAGGTGCTGCAATCGCTCGACCGCGGAAAAAAAGCGCCCGCCGCTGCCTGACCCATCGTTACGCTGCAGCCCGATTCGCTTATTGCGCAGCCTTGTCGCGCGCGAGAATGCCGGCAATCGTTCTGATCTCGTTGCGGGCGTATTGCGGCAGGCCGGCGCTGATCGAAGCGCCGGCGTTGAATGACGATTTCCCCATCAGCACCTGCGCCGGTACGAGATTGCGCAGCACCGGCACGTTCTCGAAACCGCGCCGCTCGTCGAGCACGCTCGCCTTGATGGCGAGCGCCATGAACGCGGTGACGACGGTCTTGTTGGGGTCGGCGGGATGGGCCTGGAACACGCCGAAGAACTTACCGAACTTCATGATCTGATTGACGTGGAAGAGATTCTGCTCGAGCACGCCGGTGACCTGCGTGTCGAGCCCCGTCAATTCCTTCAGGCCGGCTTGATCGATGGCTTCGGGCGGCAGCAGCGACAGCTCGCTGAGAAAATCGATATGGTCGGAGACCTTCTTGGCGCTGTCCCGCAACTTGTTCACCAGCATGATGCCGAGCGGCAGCTTGCCCTCGAGCTGATAGCTCGACTGGATGCAGACCAGCGTCGGACGTCCGGTGCACCATTTCCGATCGGGGTTCTCATTGCCGGTGCCTTGCGGGTCCTTGAGCGGCGGCACGTCGGCCGGCGCGATCACCTTGTGCTTGATCGCAGGATCGATCCGCTCGAGAAACGGCTGCGTCACATAGCGTGACAGGTCGACGGCGCTCGGGGGCCGGTCGAGAACGAAACGCGCCTGCGCCACGTACATGTAGAGTTTCTCGAGCACCGGACCGGTCTCGGCCTTCGGGTCGGCTTTGGCATCCGCCTTCGCGCCGCCGGCAGCGTCGGTCTTGGGGTCGGCAGCGGCTGCGGTTTTTTGCTCGCCTTTCAGCTCCTTGGTGACCGTCGGCTCGACGTAGCCGGGGAACAGCGCAAGAAACTTCCGCTGGATGGGGCGGGTGCGCGCCCAGTCGTCGAAATGGATGAGCTTTGCCGCCTCGTCACTGGCAGCGCCGCCCTCCTGATCGCTGAAGACGATGGTCCCCGGCCTGAGCTGCGTCACCGGGACGCTTCGCGCCGAGCTCACATCCTCGATCTTGAACTCCTGCGCGCCGGCGGCGGACAACGAGCCGATCAAGGCGACGAGCGCGATCGCGTGCCGCATGCGCACTCCGGTCTCTCGCCGCTGAGGCCTCAATTGAAACGTCCGCCCCAGAAGTAGTCCGGCTCGCGGCGCGTCCGACGGTCCTGCCACGGCGCGAACAGGCCTCTTGCCGCCGGCGGAGCGGGCGGCGACTGCTGCCACCCCTGCGAGGGATAATAGGAGCGGCCCGCATTGTATGCGCCATGTCCGCGCCAGCCCCAAGTGTCACCCCCCCAATCGCCGGACTCGGAGTCCGGGTACCGGGACGCATAGCCGCCGCGCGACATAAGCTGGAATTGCGTCTCGTCGAAACGGCCGTCCTCGCCGAGCCGGAAATGCTCGATGAAGCCGCCGCGCGACACGCGCTGGCCCGACATATAGTCGATCGGCAGGTCGATGAGATGGGCCTGCGCCTCCGGCGACGGTCCGCTGAGCAGCGCTTTCGGGGCGATATTCCGCGACCAGATCGCGTTGAGGATCGGCTCGAAGATCGGCAACGCCAGCCGGGCGCCGGTCTCGGTGGAGCCGAGCGAACGCCGCTTGCCGTCGCCATTGTCGTAGCCGACCCACACCGCGATGGTCACGTCGTTGGTAAAGCCGATGAACCAGCCGTCGACCGAGTCCTCCGTCGTGCCGGTCTTGCCGGCGACATAGGGAGAGAGCCCGCCGATCGCGCGCGCGGTGCCGCGGGCGACCACGCCCTGCAGGATGGTCTTGAGCTGATAGAAGGAGGTGTGATCGGCAGCGGCGCCGAGCGTGGGTGCCGGTGTGTTCGGGTATTGATAGACCGTCTGGCCGTCCACTTCGATCGAGTCGATGGCGTGCGGCTGCGGCCGCGTTCCTTCATTGGCGACGGCAGCGTAGAAAGCGGCGAGATCGATCATCCGCACCGGCTGCGCGCCGAGCACGAACGGGTAATAGCGGACGCATTCGGTATAGATCTTCGCCGCCACCGCGGTCGCGCAGACGTCGTCGAGGCTCTTTTCCGGGTCGGTTTCGATGCCGCCGTCGAGCAGGTGCGCGGTGACGATATTGACCGAATTCTCCAGCCCGCGCCGCAACGTGTAGAGGCCGCCGGTGGTGTAGCCGGCATTTCGCGGTGTCCAGTAATCCTCCTCACGCGCGCTGGTGAAGGCGCGGGAGATGACCCCGGTGTCGTAAGCGCCGATGCCGCGGCTGCCGATCGGCGGCAGCGTGAGCGGCTCGTCGGGAATGAGAGTGTTGGGCTGCAGGCCCTTCTGCAGCGCGGTGAGATAGGTCAGCGGCTTGATCGCCGAACCCGGCTGGCGCTGCGTCTGCGACGTGCGATTGAGCTGACTGAGGGGATACGAGAAGCTCCCCGCCATGGCGAGGATGCGGCCGGTCTTGTTTTCCAGCACCAGTGTCGCGCCCTGCACCGTCGGACGCACCCGCAGTTGCGCCTGCGCGGGCGTGGTCCGGGTCCGGCCCCTGCCGTCGCTGCCCCTGGTCTCGCCGCCGGTGACGTGGACGTAGACGACATCGTACGGGTTGAGGTTTCGCCGCGTGGCGAGGCCCGGCGTCGACAGCGGCAGGATGCGTCCGTCGGCGAGCCCGGCGCGGAGCGCTTCGTCGCCGCGCTTGCCGCTTCGCAGGATCACCGCCGGTTCCCAATGCACGTCGTAGAGCGGAAGCCGAACATTCGCGAGCGCCTGTTGCCAAGCCGGCGGCGCCCCCGGCGCGGCATCCGTGGCGCCGCCCGGCGCGCCGCCATTTGTCTGATTGCCGGCAGAGAGCTTCTGCACCGCCTCGGCAATGTTCGCTTCCGGACCATGGAACTGCACACGGCCGGCTTCGATCTCGTAGTGCGCCAGTCCTTCCTGCAGGGCCGCCTCGGCGTCGCGCTGCAGCGTGGCGTTGATGGTCGAATGCACCGTGTAGGGTTGCGCGGTGAGGCTTTCAACGCCGTCGGCCTTGGCCTCGCGGCCTAAAAAATCGACAAAATGAAAGCCGCTGTCGCGCCGCGGACGGTCCATGGCGACGATCTTCGGTGGCGCCGCCAGAGCCTCGGCCTTCTGCTCCGGAGTGATGACGCCGTCTTCCTGCATGCGGCCGAGCACATAGGCGAGCCGTTCTCTCGCTCGTTCGGGCCGGCGGTCGGGATTGAAGAAGTTCGGTCCCTTGAGGAGGCCCGCCAGCATCGCACCCTCGCCGAGGGTGAGCGCCTTGGCCGATTTGCCGAAATAGCTGCGCGCCGCCATCTCGACGCCCCAGGAGCTGCGGCCGAGGTAGGCGGAATTGAGGTAGAGCTCGAGGATCTCTGCCTTGGTCAGCGTGCTCTCGACCCGCGACGCCACGATGATCTCGCGGATCTTGCGCTCGTAGGTCACGTCCTCGCCGACCAGCAGGTTCTTGACCACCTGCTGGGTGATGGTCGAGCCGCCCTGCGGCCGCCCGGATTCGCCGAGATTGCCCATGAACGCGCGGATGATGCCGCGCTCGTCGACGCCATGATGCTGGTAGAAGCGCCGGTCCTCGGCGGCCACGAAGGCCTTCTGCACCGATTCGGGAATAGCGGCGAGCGAAACCCAGACCCGCCGGTTGCCCGGCTCGAACACGTCGGCAAAGTTCGTGCCCTTGCCGTCGAGGATTGCGCTCATGCTCGGCAGTTTCCGGCCCTTCAGCCGCGCATGGTCGGGCAGGTCGCCGGCGGCGTCGTTGAAGAACTCTATCACCTGGCCGACATCGACCACCGAACCGCCGACATTCTCGTTCTTGCAGAACTGGTGATAGGCGACGTTGAGGTCGGCGAAATTGATGCCGTGGAAGGCCTTGATGCCGGTGCCGACCGCCTTCTGGTCGTTGAGCGCGGTGGTGATCAGGTCGTCGACATTGATCGATTCGATATCGAACGCCTTGCGCATGTGGGCGCAACCGGCGCGCAGCAGCTGCACCACCTTGGCCTGGTCCGCCGCGGCATCGAAATGCGTCTTCACGTCCTGCGGCTGAGTCATCACTTCGCTCAGCGCGAGCGCGGTCGCGAATATCTTGACGAGGATCAGGTCCATCGGCTTGCCCAAGCTGGGGCTTGGTCACTCGCCAGCCCTTCCCGCGCTCGAACGCGGTCGATGCACAATCGGTTCCAAGTCGCGCACATGCCGGAGCGCCGACGCGCCTTCGGCTCTGACCGGCTTCGTCGATACCAATCGTCCATAGGAACGCATCCTCCCCGGGTGCCGTTACCTCCGTACTCGCGAAAATGGAGAGATGTCACCATGAGAGCAGCGATTTGCTTAGCGACGGCTCTGGCCGTTTGCCTGGGGACTGCGGCGTCGGCAGCAAGCCTGAATGGTACAGTGAATTCTGGGATTGGAGCGAAAGGGGCCCATGCTGGGGTAAACGGAAACTTGCACTCACGTGCCAACATACAACTCCGCTGCCGGTTCGAAGGGCGCCCATGCGGGTACGAATGGAACGCTCCATTCAAGCGGCAACAGAGCGATCAACAGCTTGAAATAAACAAATCTAGAAAAGACAAGATCGGTACGACTACCAATGCCTCGGCCTTAACTGGGCCGGGGCTTTTCTTTTGACAGAATTATGACTGCGCTTCGCAACAGTCATCCGTCCCGTGTAGTTGCGCACAAAGATCGCTGCGCTGTGCGTACCTGACGTTGCAGAACTTGATTTCCACGAAAAGCAGCCTAAGTTGCCGCTCCCTACGAAACGAGGGCTCCAATGCATTACATTAGCCGCTTAGCTAAACTGATTTTTGTTTTCACGGTATTCGCCGTAATCGCCACGCAGTCTGCGGTCTATGCGGAAGACTCCACCGATCCATCGCATTTCACTTACGGGCGTCTTTACTGCACCCCGGACGGAGAATCGCATTTTCAGAATGTGACCGTCGAACTTCGCAAGATGAACTTTGCGCCGCCCGCGTCGCCGATCAATGTCGGCGGCAATTCGGCCGCCGCGAGCGCGTTCTTCGCGGGGTTCGAGCCGCATTGGGGCACCGAGGATCTGCAGAAGCGTCTCAATCACCCCACTCCTGCGGCGCAGTTTCTCACGGTCGTTGGCGGGGTCTTCTCGATCAGCGCGACCGATGGCGAGACGAGACAATTTCACGTCGGTGAGGTGCTTCGGCTGGAAGACACAGCGCCCTGCAAGGGGCACATCACGGTGGTCGGCGACCAACCTGGATTCCTTATGTTCGCTAGGTAGCAACCGACATTGCTGGCACGGCGCCGCGCCGCGCTGCCGATCCTTCCAGGACGTCATTCGTAGCTGAAGTAATGCAAGCGCCGCCGCCTTGCTCGTGAATGACCGAAAATTATCCCGTCAGCTAACTTTGTATTCACCGGTCGAGAGATATTTGTCCCACTTGAAGATATCTCTTGATCGGCGATCAACAGCAATCGACCCGCCGTTGAAATCATGAAAAAGCGGCAGCAGCCATCTTTGTTCTCCGAACGCGCGCTTGCAAAGAGACACCTCGCGGTAGCCGAACGCCATGTCGAGGAAAGTCGAGGGCGGATATCGCGCCAACGATCCGAAGTCGCGAGGCTGGAAGACAGCGGCCGCCGAGGATCCTTGACAATGTGGATGGCGCGCGAGTTGCTGCAAACATTGGAGCACGAATTGCTGGCACACCTTACGGAACGTGATCAGCTTCGCCGCCAGTTAAGATTGCCTCGAGCGGCGTTGCGTTCAGCCGAGCGATCCTAGCGCCGCTTGAACTTTCCGCCCGAAAATTCGATGGCTCCGCAGCGGCACTTTCGTTCTCGATGATCGCGGATCTTGCCTTCGAGTATTCAGTCAGACGTAAATGGCTTGTGCTTGCGGAAACCGTGGCTCACTGCTGCGAAATATTTGCATTAAGGAATGATAAGCCGAACAATCGATCTTCCTAAGCTAAGTATCACCAGTTGCTATTAGTTTTTGCGACAGCGGAACTCAAATGGTTCTGAGTTCTTTGGTCTCGGACCGTCCTAGCTCTCTCAATCGCTGTTGGGCGCTGGCGTAATCGCTAATCATCTGCTCATGCCGCTCCAGCATTTGTCGCAATCGTTCGCGCGCTTCGGGCACCAGATTGTCCGGGTCAGACAGCTCAAGGTCGGCGACAAGCTCTCGCTGTCGTCTAATGCAACCTTCTTGCTCCGCAAGATGGCGTTTGCTTAGTTCAACTGAATACCTTGCCGTATTGATCTCTGTGTCCGTACGCATTTGTCGCCCTAACATAAGAAGTATGGCACAGACACGCTGAGGGTAGGGCTTTTTGTCGAATAATGGCTACCTACGCCTTTACAGAGCGACAAAATAAGTCGTTTTTGTTTGCACCGCAAAAGATATTGTTGGAAGCCCGACATGGCTGTTCGATTGTTGCTGACAAAGGTCGCTTCGTATTTGGTCAGCGAAGCTTGCGCAGCATAAGCTGAATTTGATAGTTGAATTCAGCTCTAGCACCCTCGAGTGATTCCCAGAACGGGCGACTGTATCGGCCGTGGAGACTGAATTGGTCGAGCACGAGCAAGATGCACAAACCCACGACTATGAAGGACATGAGGCGGCGCATGAACGTACATTTACAACTGTGCGGTAACCGAAAACTAAAAATCTGAAGTGTCGCAGCTGTTAACCCCGCCACTAGAGACCGAATTAACTTCTGCGCAATAGCTGGGCTGCTGCCGGGTATCGTCTGAGCACCGGCGACAACAGGGAGGTCCCGGCCGGTCGCCGGGACTTCTTTACCTCATGCGCAGGCTAAAATCGATTTTGCCGCTTAGCGCAGACCGCTGCGGCAAATGGGAAGCGGATGCGGATACACGTCTGCGAATTTCAGCGCCCGCTCCGACGGAAACAGTGGCGTGGAGATCTTCGACCCGATTGTGCCCAATGGCGGGAGTGCTCTGGTTGGCTCCGGCCAATCGTTGGCGCCACACAGCCTCGCTCTGCCGGACATTTCTTTCGGCGCCCTGTCGACACTCGCCTTTTCGCAGTACACCGCTGGCACGCCGACCAGGACCGACACCCGCAATACTGCGAGCATCATGCTCCTCGGCTATTACATGGCAGGAAGTTTGATTAGCGCTTTCGGTGCTCATGGCCGCACGCTGACCACTGAAGAGCAGCTAGGCCAGCAGCCGTTGCTGGCGCATCCGCCACATCGCTGATTGGCGTCTTTGAGCTCAACCGACAAATAGTCCGGGTCGCAGCGCGCGCCTTGTGGACGACCTCGCTTGGGAACCGAGCTGCAAGCATTTCGTGATCGGCAAAGTGCCACGCGGCGAGCGCAGGGCGAACCGTTTGCCGAAAAGTTGTGGTGGTAAGGCTGCTGACCGTGTAGCTGGTCGCGCCGCTCACGCTGATCAGGACGTTGTCGTTGAATGTTGGCGATGTCGTCGCCGGGGACGTGCCCGCGCTCGTCCAATTGGACGCCGCTGCGAAATCGCCATCTTCAGGAGTCGTCCACGAGAAAGTCGCCGTGACAGTATTGAAGCCGAGAACGTCGAGCTGTCTGAGATCGAGCGGCGTCAGCGATTGGGAACTGGGGTGGTTGGGGTTGTAAAATTCATCAAAAGGATCGCCGGACGTCAGCGAGTCACCGAGAAAATCGCTTGGATCTGACGTCTGGCCATAGTTGGCCAGGACCGTACCGCCGCTGATCGAAAAGTATGCGGGCGGAGCATTACCGAAGTCTCCATCGACCAACCGCGTGTTCTTGGCGCTGTCAAAGCGAAACAGATCGAAAATGTCGGGGATGTCGCCAAAGGATAATGGTAGTCCAGCGTTCGCACGGCCCAGCGCATGAGTCAATTCATGCAGCGCGACGCCGACCAGCGAGTTCGGATTGATGTCCGTTGCGAAGCCGGCGAAGCCGTCGATGCCGCTCTGGTTGGCCGGAATGAACCCGAGGGCTTTCGCTTCGGCTGACCAGAGCAACACTTGGTCATAGGAGGTGGTCGAAGTGCCGTTGAATCCGGTGAACGAAGTGCCACCGCTCGCCACGATGCTTATCAACGCGTCGAAGTTGGTATCGCCCGGAGCCGCGCCGGCGCTGAGTGCGTTTACAACGTTCGTAAAAGAAGCTGCGGAGACGAGGGCGAAATTCGGCTCAGCTTCCGCCGCCTGGCTCGGTATCGAGCTGTGGTCTGTGGGAAATACGCCGTAGCCGACTTTGATCGTGACAGTAATCGGATCGGTGATCGCTTTATCCAGTATCAGCGCGGCCGAAGTTATCGCTGACTTAAACGACGCCGGCGGATTCTGATCAAAAATAAGGTTGATGATCATTAGGTCAGACGGAACGCGCCGCTTGCAAATTCACCCGAACTGACCGCCCAATAAACACTACCCGATCCGTCGGGCCCGCGCTTCGCCGTAGGCTGCTTTTCGCGCGTCCTTGGTAAACGCCAAGCGCGCCGCCTCCGCCCGTGGTTTTTGCGGGACTCGAAGTCGAGGTACGTTTTGCCCGATTTGCCGTAACCCTCAGAGTTCACTCCGAGCCGCTCCTCTCGAGCAGGCGCTTGCCCTAGGGTTACTTGCCCAAGCTGTACGCCTTTCGGAGCAACCCTAGCGTATGGGCGGAAAATACGGCAAATCTCGGGATTACTGTAGTGCGCCTGGAGCGGACTAACCACAATTGAGGTAGGATGCCGAATCGCGTAGTCCTGCACCCACTGATGATGATTTCGGGGGCAGCTATGGGAGACGGACAGGCCCAGGGTCGTCGCCGCGACCGTCTTGGCGGCGCGCCACAACCGGCCGGTGATGGCGACTACACCGATGTAGCGGCATTGGCCGCAGAAAACGCTCAACTTCGGGAGCTTGTGATCGCATTGTCGCGGCTCGTACTCAGGAATGTAGTCGATCGCAAGTAAGACCCGTGAATCACCGGCAGAGCAATTCGTCCCAAGCCAAGTCTGCCTCAAATGGGTTCCGGCAGGCGCCGCCGCAAAGGAACATGCATCCTAAGGCCGCCGCGCGCCATGCGAAATCGCGGTAGGCAGGAAAGATCTCGGCCAGCCTAAAGTCGTGCCTTTCGCTGGCCCGTCTGTCCCCGTTATTCACCGACATCCTCAAGGTTTTTCCAGGTGAACGCTTACGCAATGACACGGCGTACGTGTACCCTCTTACCTTGTCAGCGAGGGCATGCCAGGTGGGGATAACACGATGGGCCGATCGAAGATTAAGAAGCGGTCAATGATCATCAGTGGTCACAAGACTTCAATCTCGCTCGAGGACGAATTCTGGGACGAACTCCGGGCCCTTGCCAGCGAGCGACGCGTTCCGGTGGCGGCCCTGGTGAACGAAATCGATCAAGCGACCGAGGGCAATCTTTCTAGCGCAATTCGCGTGTATTTGCTTATGCGAGCACAGCGGCGGTCCAGGGCGGCTTAAGTCCCAAGCGCTGACGTATTCGGACCGCCTCGACTAAACCAGCCTACCCATAAGGTTGAATGCACCGAATGTGCACAATCTGTCATTGCTTCGTGCTGCTGTCGGAGCAGGCCCGTCGCCACGCGGAAATGCCTTTGAACCCAAGCCGGCAATCGCGAGAACGTTAACGGATCGAATTTCCCTGTGGAAACAAGCATCTAGTTATTGACTTAGGACAAAACCGACGTCGAGCTTCGTGGTAGTGTGTTATACGGACTGTTGTGGCACATAGCCTTGCGTGCCATGAACCGTTTCACGCGTGCTGGAGGCGGCTGATGCGTAATCGTGGGGCTGAATGGGGCCATGCCGCTTTCGGGCAGGAACGCGGTAGCGTGACCAGTCTAATCTTTGTGGCATGCGCTGTAGGTGCGATTGCGGGCGCGGGCGCCGTATTTTCGTTAGTCGGCCAGCCAGAAAGTGAGACTTCCGGCGGGGTATCCCAGCGGGCCCTTGGACCTGGGGTCGCTCGCGCGGCTGCATACTCATCTCCGAGACCGGTCGCACCAGCACCATCCCAAGGCCAATCACCGTCGACCGCATCCGCTTCCCAAGAGGAACCAGGATCGCATTTGGCCGTGATCGACGAATCCGAATCGGAAGGTGAACGATCCGGTTCCTCGAGGATAGAAGCCAAGGTGACAGCACCTGAGCGTCCCGCCGCAACCACCCGTGAGCCGATCGCCAAAGCCTCCCCCGCTCCGGC
>Ga0070670_100002966_pt1 | contig 14050 bp, 9 predicted proteins | sample KBSS63metaG_FD_64665 | JGI IMG/M metagenome (GOLD analysis project Ga0070670, IMG submission 64665) | Switchgrass rhizosphere microbial communities from Kellogg Biological Station, Michigan, USA - KBS S6-3 metaG | ecosystem: Host-associated > Plants > Roots > Rhizosphere > Soil ... | reverse complement strand
TCGTCCTGGTACTCGATCTCGGCTTCGGCGAGCGCGGTGCGGTCGGTCGGGCACCAGTGGATCGAGCGCAGGCCGCGGTAGACGTAGCCGCCTTCGACGAGCGCGCCGAACGTGCGCACGATCTCGGCCTCGAACGGGCCCGCCATCGTGAGGTAGGGGTTCGACCACTCGCCCAGCACGCCGAGGCGGCGGAACTGCTCCTTCTGGATGTCGACGAACTTCGCGGCGTAGGCGCGACAGGCCTGGCGCAGCGCGGCGCGTTCGACCGGCACGCCCTTCTTGCGGAACTCGGCGGCGACGTTGTTCTCGATCGGCATGCCGTGGTTGTCCCAGCCGGGGACGAACGGCAAGTGCTTGCCTTGCAGCAGGTGCACCTTGTTGAGCGCGTCCTTCCAGATCTTGTTCGCCGACGTGCCCAGGTGGATGTTGCCGTTGGAGTAGGGGGGGCCGTCGTGCAGCACGAACGAGCGCGCGGGGTCGTCCTTGAACGCGCGGCGCTCGCGCTCGAGGCGTCCGAAGACGTCCTTCTCCTCCCAGAAGCGGATCCAGTCCGGCTCCCTCTGGGGGAGGTTGGCCTTCATCGGGAAGTCGGTGTCCGGCAGGTTCAGCGTATCGCGGTAGCTCATCGTCCATCCTTGCGCGCGAGAAAAAGGAAACGCCCCGACGAGTCGTGGACTCGTCGGGGCGATCGCTCGCGGTGCCACCCGACTTCACCGCTCCATCGCTGAAGCGGCCTCGGGCGCTGGCTCATCCAGCGCGCTGCCCGTGTCGTGGGCGGACGTCCGCGCCTACTGCGCGCTCGTGCTGTGCGCGGTTCGGGCGGCGGCTCGGGGGTGATGTTCGACCGGGTCCTCGCTCCGGGCTTCCACCATCCCCGGATCGCTCTTGCGGGTGTCCTGGCCGACGTTGTCCCCGTCACGGCCTTGGAAGGCGCCACGATGCGCGAAGCCGCCCCCGCTGTCAAGCGAGGGCGGCCCCGGATGCGCGGCGGGAGAGCGGGAGCTCAGTTCTCTTTCCAGGCGATCGTGCGGATGTTGCCGCCGTACTTGGTGATCTGCTGCTGCATCGCCTCGGCGGAGTAGAGGATGACCGCCGAGCCGTTGGAGATCTTGACGGTGGTCTTGCCCTTGACGACGAGGCCGCCCAGGATCCAGCAGTTGCCGTTGATCTTGAGGTCGCCCTCGACGTAGAGCATGCCCTTGTAGGTGAACGAGCCGTTGAGGGTCAGGTCCCCGTCGCAGTAGAGCAGGCCTTCGCCGTCGCCGCCGTTGAACGACCAGGCGCCGGAGCTCGAGTTGAGGTACCCGTTCTGCCGGATCGCGTCGTTGTCGAGGTAGTAGATCCCCGTCGGCGGGTCGGGGGCCACCGAACGCGGCGCGCCGACCCAGAAGTAGAAGTCCGACTGCGTCATCCCCAACGCATCCCACGGGCCCGAATAGAAGCCCAACTGGTGGTTCGACATCGCCGCGGGCTCGCCTTGGATCGTCGGCGATCCCTGCACGGTCGTCGAGTCCTCGGTCCAGGCGCCGGGCATGCACGTCGTGTGCACGGACGTCTCCCAGTAGCCGTCGCACTGGGGAGGCGCCTTCTGCGTGGGCGTGTCCGCGCGATGATTGTGACCGCAGACGCTGATGTTGCCCTTGAACTGGATGCCGACCTGCGCGACCACGGCGCCGCGGGCGAAGATGTTGAACCGCGAGCGGCAGATCTCGGCGTAGACCGACCGGCTCATGCCGCCCGACGTGCCGGTGGCGTTGACGATCCAGATCGGGTTGCCCGAGACCGTGTTGATCTTCGGGTTCGCGGCGTCGTCGTAGCGCTGGATGACCCCGCCCTGCGTCTTGTACTTGAGCGTGAGCATCTGGTAGCTCTTGTTCGCCGTCGAGTAGTTCAGGTACGAACCGGGCGTCTGCAAGGTCGCCAGCGCGGTCGTGTCGGTGCCCACGGGGGGGATCGAGCCCGCCTGCTGGTTGAAGATCACCGTGACGTTGCGCGGATTGCCGTCGTCCTGGACGTCGCCGTTGCGCAGCCGCAGCATCGCCTCCTGCACGCCGGCCTCGGCGATCGACAGCGCCTGGGTATCGCGCACCTTGAGCCCCGAGATCTTGGTCTCGGTATTGACGTTCGCCATCAGCGCCGCGCCGATCACGGTCAGCACGAGCAGCACCATGATCGCGAGGATGAGGGCCATGCCCTCCTGGTGGGGGCGACCTTCCCTTTGCATGTCGGCTCCGTTCCGTTCCATGGCGCTCACCGGACGAAGACGAGCAGCGCGCCCTGCGTGGCGCCCGTCTTCTGCGCGACCGCGAGGTCGGCGTAGTAGGGACCCGGCGTCGTGTTGTTGAGCCGGAAGTTGAAGTTCGCCGAGACCACCGAAGTCGTCATGTAGCTGCTCGTCGTGTTCGCCGGGTCGACGGCCGCGACGGGAATCCCGCCGAGGTCGGTGAAGAGGATCCGCACGCCGCCCGAGTAGACCGACTCGTTGTCGCGGTAGCCGAAGATGATGTCGTTGCGCGACGTGCCGCCCAGGTCCGCCGCGCACAGGCTGAGCACCGGGCCGGGCGCCACGTAGGCCGTGACGTAGGCGAAGCTGCCGCTCCCGAGTCCGCGCCACAGCTGCACGTTGCCCGCGACCGAGGAGATGCGCGTCCCCACGACCATGTCGAGCACGCCGTCGCCGTCGACGTCGCTCATCACCAGCGAGGTGACCTCGCCGACGACGCTGTAGTTGTTGACCGCGCGGTAGCGGTTGCCCGAGCTGCGCGAGTTGATGCGCATGATGTGGATCATGCCCTGGCCGTCGCCGGTCCGCGTGCCGACCATGAGATCACTCACGCCGTCGCCCGTGACATCCGCGAGCGTCATGGCCTTGACCTCGCCGAGCGTGCCGCCCGGGAGGTTGCCCTGGGGCGGGTAGATCTCGTCGCGGGAGAACGTCCCGTTCCCCGCGCCGCGCCAGACCTCGAGCGTGCCGGAGTAGGCGGTGCTCTTCGTGCCGACGATGAGGTCCAGGGCCGGGCCGCCCGCGCAGTCGGTGAGCAGCACCTGGTTGGCGTCGCCGTTGTCGTTCGTCTGGTAGAGCGTGGGCCCGGTCGGAGTCGAGGTGGCGCTCACGAGCTGGCCCTCGTTGCTCGACGTGTTCTGCGTCATCCAGATCGCGATGTTGCCCGACGGCTTCGCGGCGAGGCCGGTGATGATGTCCTCGCGCAGGAACACGTTCGGCGCGGTCGTGGACGTGTCGATCGAGCCCGCCGTGATCGAGAGCGCCGACGACAGCGCGTTGCGCTGGTAGGTCGGATCGGTCAGGAAGGGCGGCAGTGTCGGCATCCTGTTCCACCACACCGAGATGTTCGGCGCCGAGGCGTACTCCGAGCACAGGATCAGGTCCTTGCGGAAGGCGCCCTTGGTCGACCACTGGCTGGCGTTGCCACTCCAGTCGTAGGGCAGGAGGACCGCGGTTCCGAGCGCGAGCACGCGGTCGGCCGTGAGCGAGAACGAGGTGAACGTCACCATCCCGAAGTTGTTGCCCGAGACCGTGGCTCCGGTCGCGACCCACACCGGCGAGATCGACGTGGACGTGGTCGGGTAGTTCCCGGGCGGCGGAATCACCGTGATCGAATACGGTGTGGTCGCCGCGGGCATGTTGTTCGGCACGCTGATCGAGTACTGCCCGTTGACGTCGCTGGTCGCGTAACCCAGGTAGCTCATGCCGGCATCCTTGGTGACGCCGACCCACACGCCCGGGAGGCCGCCTTCGCCCGTGTCCTTGGTGCCGTTCTTGTTCAGGTCGTTGTAGACGAAACCGGTCACGGTGCCGGTGCCCGACGGCACCAGCCTCGTGAACAGGTTGACCGTGCCGCCGTTCGTGATCGAGATCGTGGCAGGGTTGGTCGAGGCCACGACGTAGGAATCCGGGGCTGTTGCGTACACCGTCCACGTACCGGGAGCGATGAACAGGGACACGCCGCCATTGCCGTTGGTCTTGCCGTTCGTCGAGCCGGCCGCGATGGTCACGCCGTCGACGCGCTCGTCGTAGGCATCGAACATGCCGTTCAGGTTCGTGTCGACGTAAGACGTGTCATTGAGCCAGCCGCCGACCAGCGCCGTGTCCGCGAAGTTGCGGGTCACGTTGACCGGCGTGTTGACCCAGTCGATGTTGAGCGTGTCGGGGCCGAACGTGCCGTAGCCAGGGGGCGGCGTCTGCCGCAGCACGTAGATCCCGGGCACGGCGGAGATCGAGTACGAGCCGGTGACGGAGGACTGTGCGACGCCGACGCCGCCGAGCCGCATGATCGCGTTCGCGACGCCGGGCTCGCCGGTGTCCTTGCTGCCGTTGCGGTTGACGTCCTTGAACACGAAGCCCGACACGTTGTAGGTCGTCGTGGCGGCCTCGGGCGTGTTGCGGATCGAGTTCACCTCGGTCGTCAGCGTCGCGCGCGGGTAGGTGCCGTCCTTGAAGGGGCGCCGGCCCTCGGTCGTCACCTGGAGCACGATGCGCGAGATGTTCTTGAGCTCGGACGGCGGAATCGCGCCGTTGTGCCAGTTCCACGGCAGCACGTTGCCGCCCAGGTACACGGTGAAGATCGGGGGAACGCCCGTGGCCGGCCCGCGGACGAGCCCGATCTTCTCGAGGCTGCCGCCGTTGTTGCCGGACTGCACGCCGTAGATCGCGCGCGCGAGCACGAAGTCGTTGGGATTGCCGGTGCGCTGCGCCTCCTCGGCGAGCGGAGCTGCCTGGTCGTTTGCGTCGACCACGCCGTCGTTGTTGATGTCGAGCGTGTAGCGGATCGTCTCGGCTCCCGTGACGTAGGTCGCGGCGGGGACGTAGCTGCCCGTGAGCCGCGGCGGCATCGGCGAAAGCCCGGGATTGAGCGCTTTCGGCTCGAGGGGGCCGGTGCTCATCGTGTCGGGCGAGATGGGCGACAGGTTCGCGTTCAGCAGGATCTCCATCGAGTCCACGTAGGCGAACGGCGGCTGATGGGGCACCGTGTTGTCGTCCACCATGTAGCCGGCGCAGCGCAGGTCGGCCGTGATCATGTCGGAGATCGCACGGCCGCTCTGCTGGGCTTCCACCCGGCCTTCCGTGTCCGCCTTGGAGCGTCCGCTGGCGATGAGGACGGTCGCGATGACGGCCACCACCATGGCCAGCATGACGAGCGTGATCATGAGCTCGACGAGCGTGAAGCCCGCGCGGGCGGAGCGCGAACGAAAGGACTGCGGTCTGGGGAAGCGCATGGGGGTCACCTGCGGAAGTACGAAACCAGCTCGACGGAGTCCGGGCGGAGGACGGTCCACCGGACTCGCACCGTCACCAGCTTCATGTCCGAGAAGTTTCCGGCCTGGGTCGTCACGATCCAGCGCCGGTTGAAGGTTCCCTCGTTCGTGAGGGTCAGCGTCTCGCCGTTCGAGGCCGGATGGGTCCCGTCGTCGAGGTCCGAGTGCGACCACGGCAGCATGCGAAGCTGTTCCATCTTCTGCTGCGCCAGGTCGCTGCCGGATGTGCGCAGCCGGTCCTTCATCTGCGTCTGCGAGCCGAGCGGGAACACGTTCGCCAGGCCGATGATCCCGATGCCGAGCACCGTGAGCGCGACCATCAGCTCGATGACGCTGAAGCCCGCCTGCGCGGACGGCTTGCGCGGAGGCAGGGGACGGGGATTCGGCACGAGGCTCACCACACGCTCCCGGAGAGGTCGAGGTTGACCGTCGACGTGTCGACGACGCCCGGCACCATCGAGACGACCTTCACCGACCCGGAAGCCACTGGGGACTGCGCAGGCCAGGGCGAGACCGGATCGAACGGCTGGTGGGGCTTCCCCGTGGGGTCGTAATAGAACCAGAGGTAGCTGCTGCTGAAGTTCGCGCCGATCTGCTTGGTCTTGGCGGGCAGGTCGATCGGACCACGCCATTGGAAGCCGTTCCACGTCTTGGTGGCTTCGTTGAACGTCCGGATGCCCGTGAAGTACTGGGTTCCGTTCGCGCCCTGCTGCGTATAGACGTAGTTCCGCGTGCCGTTGGTGATCGCCTTCTGGCGGGCCATGCGCATCTCGTCCTTGAGGACTTGCGCGGCGTCGCGGACGCGCTGGCTGTTGAGCTGCCGGATCAGCCCGGGTGCCGCGATCGCCAGGATCAGCCCCACGACCGTGAGCACGACGGCGAGCTCGACCAGGCTGAAGCCTCGATGGTTCTTGCAATGCATGTCGCTCGTCCCCCTCGGGTTGCAGGAATCCGAAGAGGAGGCAGAAGCATGTCGTGTGCCACGGGTGCGATTTGCCGTAGGAGCGCGATTCGCAGCGGGATAGCGGACGGGCGATGTGCGCGCACGGCGCGGTTTTCGCCGTGTTCGTTGCGTTTCGCACGAAGTCTGCCGGGCGAAGCGCGGGGAACCGCGCGGGGCGGAGGAGGCGGTGCGGGGCTTGGACTTGGCCGGGCCTACGGCCAGTCACTGGCCGGCTGCCAGCTCAGCTGCGGCCGCTTAACTCATCAACGAGCCGCCGCCCGGCGTATGGGTCGTGACCCAGACGATGACGGCGGGGACGTCCCCGCGGTTGAAGACGGTGTGCGGCAGGTCGGACCTGAGGTGGAAGCCATCGCCGCTCTTCAGGTGATAGGCGGCGTCGCCGACGTGGATCTCGATCTCGCCCGAGACCAGGAGGCCGCCCTCCTCGCCGGGGAACGAGAAGACGTCGCTGTCGGTCGAGTGCGGCGCGAGCGTCGTGCGCGTGGCGAGGATCCGGTTGCCCGGCACGCCGTGCGTCAGCGACTCGGACGTGCCGCGCGGCGCCTTGAGCTCGTTGAGGCGCTTCTCCTCGCTGGCGCGCACGAGCGAGACCTCGGGCAGGCGCTCGGTCTCGAGGAAGTAGTGCGGCTCCTTGCCGAGCGCGACGGCGACGCGCAGGAGCGCCCCGACGGTCGGCGTGGTGTGGCCGCGCTCGATCTCCGAGATGTGCGTCGCCGAGAGGCCGGCGGTGGCGGCGACCTGGCGCAACGTCAGGCCGCGCTCGCGGCGGACGGTGCGGATGCGGCGGCCGATCTCTCCCTTGCGCATTGCTTGTCCCCTAGAGCGAGTACTTCGGGCAGGTGGCCATGAACACGACGCAGGGCTGGTCGCCCATGCTCTCGTACGCATGCGGCCGCGTCGACTTGAAGTGCAGCGAGTCGCCGGGGGCGAGCACGTATTCCTCCTCGCCGACGAGCACGCGCAGCGTGCCCTCGAGCACGTGCAGGAACTCCTCGCCCTCGTGGCCACGCGGACGCATCGTCCGGCTCAGGCCCGGCGGATAGGTCTTGAGGAGGATCGAGATCTCCGAGCCGGGGAACGAGTTCGACAGCGACTCGGTGCGGATCAGCCCCTGCTCGTCGGTGACGACGCGGCGCTGGCCCGGCGAGGTGTGCGAGACCGGCAGGCCCGAGGCGGCGTCGATCAAGAGCGCCGAGCGCGTGCCGAGCGCCCGCGCGATCTTCTCGAGCACGCCGACGGTGGGCGAGCTCTTGCCGCGCTCGACCTCGGAGAGGTGCGTGGCGGAAATGCCGACCTTGGCTTCGATGTCCTTGAGGGTGAGCCCGCGCCGGAGGCGTTCCTGCTTGATGCGGCGGCCCAGCTCGACGTGACTGCTTGCGCTCATTGCGACTCGGCGGAGGTCGTGAGTTCGCCGCTGCCCGACGCGCCGCCGGAAACCCAGGCGAGCAGCATCGAGGCCTGCCGACGCGACACCGCGGGCGGTCCGACCGTCGCGCGCTGCAGCGGCGCGGCGGAGGCGGTCGCCGAAGCGGACTCGAACGCCGCCAGGCCCTGCGGGAACGCGGCCTCGAGGTCGGTTCGGCTCGGCGTGCCGGGGCGCGCCTGCGTGCTGCGCGGCCGGGCGCCATCGAGCGCGCGCATCACCTCGCGCATCTCCGAAAGGGTCGCCGGCGCGAGCGCCTCGCTCTCGCGGCGCGGCAGCTTCGCGGCGGCGAAGGCCGAGCGGGCGCCTTCGGGCAGCGCCCCGGCCTTCTCGAGAAGGCTCGGGCGCAGCTTCGTCCAGCGCGCGGGGAGCGTGGCGCCGGGAGCGAGCGCACCGTAGGCCATGCGATAGAGCTCGCCGCGCGTGAGCGGCGCATCGGGTCGCGACAGCGCGGTGCGCGGCAGCGCGCCGGACTGGACGCTCAGCAGAAGCGGATCGGGCGGCACCGCGAGCGCCGGCGGCGTGGCCATGCCGACCGAGGCGGCGAGGCCCTGCGGCAGGCCGAACTTGTCGTTGCTCGAGCGCATCGAGGCGAAGATGCGCAGGGGATCGATGATCTTCGCCTTCTCCCACGCCTGCGCCAGCGGCGTGCGCAGGGGATCGGTCAGGCTGCGGAACTCGAGGTGCAGGTGGGGCCCGTGGGAGTGGCCGGTGTGCCCGACCTTGCCGAGCGGCTGGCCGAGCGCGACGATCTGTCCTTCCTCGACGCGGATGCTGCCGGGCATGAGGTGCGCGAAGAGCGAGAACATGACGTCGCCGCCGGGCAGACGGTGCGCCAGCACGACCATGTTGCCCCAGCCCGAGCCGTAGCCCGTGCGCGTGCAGATGACGAGGCCGGGCGCGACGGCGCGAACCTCGGCGCCCTGCGCGCGGTTCGCCAGGTCGAGCCCTTCATGCCGGTCGCCGCGGCGGCCGAGGTTGACGCCGCGCGAGAGGCTGAAGCCTGCGTGGTCGCCGGGGGCGGGTCGCTGGTAGTCGAGGGGGTCGCCCACGGGATAGACCATCGTGGTCGCCCAGGGCGTCTGCTCGAGGTCGCCCTGAGCGTGCGCGGCGACCGCTCCGGCCCCGAGGGCAAGAACGGCGGCAAGCACGATGAAGGCGCGGCTGGGTGAAACGCAGGGTCTCGTCATCGTCATGGTTCCGAGGGTTCAGGGCTCGAGCGGGGTGGTTCGGCCAGTGCGGGGGGTCGAGCCCGCCGGAACCAAACCATTCCCGAGGGAAACCGTCAATGCTTTATCGGACACTGCATGCGATTGAGATAGGGAAAAGGGCACGGAAGGTTTGAAAATCTTACGAAATCGAGAGCCAATTGACGTTGTCACAACAACTTGGTCTCAGATCGAAACGGCCGGTCCCAAGGCGAAAATCACCTGCAAATTCTTCCCCCGCGCACAGGGGCGGGAAGAATCAATTCCGGTACAGCGCTTTCAGGCCGCCCCAGCTCGTCCTTCTCGCCGGCGTGGGCCCGCAGTCGGCGCACGAAAGGACGCCCGCGCCCCAAGGCGCCGCACCGCACCCGGGAGCCAGGAGCGGCGAGTTCGCGCACAGTCCGAAATCGCGGGCGGCAAGGTTGCACAGATGAGGGTCGAGAGACTCGTTGCCGCTGGCGGAGGCGACGCAGCTGCCGGAAAGGTCCGCGCCGCCGTTCTGGTAGAGGTCGCTGCAGGTGACCGAGAGGGTCGCGCGCGGGTCCAGGCAGGCGAGCCCGCTGGCATTGCCGGCGACGAGCGAGCTTTCGAGCTGGAAGGCGGCCGCATCGGTGACCCCACCCGCGGCGGGCGCGGCGCCCTTGCCGAGCAGGAGGTCACAGTGGGTCATGGTCAGGAGCGCGCACTCGGCGCCCTGGAATGCGGGGGCAGGACCCGCCGGCGCGCAGGAGAGATGGAACAACCCGCCGCCCGAGCCCGACGTGCAGTCGATCAGCACGGTCGCGCTCGCGATCACCTGTCCGCCGGCGGCGATCGCGAGCCCGCCGCCACGACCGCCGGCCGAAGCCCCGTCGACGCGCACGTTGGAGAGAGTGACCACGCAATCATCCAGCCGGAGACCGCCACCGTCGCCGCTCGCCGACGTGCCCGAGAGGATCGTCTTGAGCACCGATCCGTGCGCGCCGCCCGTGACGTACATGCCGCCGCCGGAAGACGCGCCGGTGCCCGAGATCGCGCCGTCCTCGATCAGGAGGGTGCCGCCGGACTGGAAGTGCGCGCCGCCGAACGTGGCCACGCCGCTGCCCCAGGAACAGCGGCGGAACGAGACGATCGCGCCGGTCGCGGCCGTGACACCGCCATAGGTCGCCTGGCCGCCGTCGAACGTGCAGTCGAACGCATCGAGCTTTCCGCCCACGACCGCGAGCACGCCGCCGAGCGTCGCGCCGCCCAGGTCGTGTCCGCTGCCGTTGACGAGCCGCAGGCCCTCGAGCCTGGGCGCGGGCGCGAGGCCGAGGGCGAGCACGGCCGGACCGCCGTGATCGGCGTCCAGCACGACGCTGCCGGGTGCGCCGGCGGAGCGCAGGATCACGCCGGGGGCGAGCGTCACGCGCTCGTGATAGGTGCCGGGTGCGACCAGCACGGTGTCGCCAGCCGGGCTGGCGTCGATCGCGGCCTGGAGGGAGGCGAAGTCCGCCGGCACGCGGCGCGCCGCCGCCGCCGGCGTGACGAGCAATGCGACGAGCGCGGCCGCGAGCGCGAGCCGGGCGCTCACGGCAGCCACACGATGCGCCCGCGTGCGAGGGTCGTCCCGTCGGGCGCGAGCACGTGGACGAAGAGGACGCCTGGCGCGACGCGTCCGCCGCGTGCGTCGTCGCCGTCCCAGCTCGCGTGCAGCGCGGCCGTGAGTTCGAGCGAGGCAACCTCGCGTCCCGCCACGTTGACGATGCGCACGCGGCTGCCGGCCGGCAACGCTTGCGGCGCCTCGATCGCCAGTTGCAGCCGGCCGCGCGCGGGATTGGGCGATGCGGTCACGCGCGCACGCGCGGGCGCCGCGGGAAGGTCGGGAACTCCGACCGGCGCGACCGCCGGCGCCGCGCGCACCATTTCGCGCACGCGCCGGCCCGCGGCCGAAGCGGCGAGCCACGCGGCGTGCGTGCGGCCGACCGCGTCGACGCCGAACGCGCTGCCGAGAAGCTGCTCGTCCTTGAAGCCGGTCAAAAGCGACGGCCCCGCGTCCCACACGCCGGTAGCACGGTGCCACACGGTTTCGACCAGCTCGAGCTGGCCCGGGCCGGAGCGGCGAACGAGCAGGTGCACATCGCGGCGCGCGTCGGTGAAGGCGCGCGGACCGTCGAGCGGCTGGGCGCTCTCGTACGGCGACTCGTAGCCGAGCGACCAGCCGGCGAGAGCGGACCAGCGGCCCATGCGGATCTCGCTCCGGTCCGGCAGGTTGTCGCGCCAGAAGAACCACGCCGAGGTGTCGGAGTCGGCGCACATCGTCGGCTGGTTGCTGGTGAAGCCGTCGAGCTCGGAAAACAGGCGCGGCGCCGTGAACGCGCCGAGGCTGTCGACCGAGCCCTTGATCTCGTCGATGCCGTCGAGCCGTTCCTGGAAGAGGATGACGAGCCGGTTGCCGGCGCTGGCGATCGAAGGCGCCCCCGAGTTCGACTGCACCTGGAAGCCCTGGGGATAGGAAACGCGCACGTCGCTGCGCGACGCTTCCAGGTCGGGGAAGAAGGTGCGCGCGTAGATCGAGGAACCGCCGTCGCGGCCGTCGGTCCACGCCAGCGCGATGCGTCCGTCCTTCGTCCAGGTCACGACCGGCAGCTGCGAAAATGCGGGATTGTTCGTCACGCGCCGCGCCGGCCCGAACGACCCGCCCGCCGGCGCCCATGCGTAGTAGATCTCCGAGTTGCCGTCGCGCGTGTCCCACCACGTGATCGCCTTGCGTCCGCTCTTGTCGATGGCGAGCGCCGGGGAGTTCGAGACGCCGGGCTCGTTCGTCAACGGCACCGGTGCTCCCCAGTCGATGCCGAAGCGCTTCCTGCGCAGCACGATCTCGCTCGCGCCCGAGGCGTCGTCGACCGTCGCGAGCCACACGTCGCCCGCAGGGTCGCCGACCAGCGTGGTCGCGCCGTTGCCGCTGAAGGAGCCGCCCGGTCCGATCGGCCCGATGTCGAGCGGCGCGCTCCAGCCCGTGGGCAGCAACTGGACATACGCGCGCACGTCGGTGCCGATCTCCCGGATCGCCTGCAGCGAGGTGTTGAGCGGGCGGCTCGCGTACGTGGTGGTCGAGGGCACGGTGTCGTCGGCGAACTCGCTTGCACCGGTCAGTCCCGGGAACGGGTCGCGCCCGTCGCCGCGATTGATGGTGAACATCATGTCGTAATGCCCGTCCGCCTCCTCGAGGCGAAGCGCCGGGATCGCCCCCGAGTTGACGGTGTTGAGCGGGCGCTTCTGCGCCATCACGTCGGACTGGATGCGCGTGACCAGCAACCCGTGGCCGGGAAGGCCCGCGTCGAATCCGAGCTTCTGCCGGTTCTCGAGCAGGAACCACTCGTCCGAGGCCTCGCCCTGGTACCACAGGCGGTAGGCGGTCTTCTCGGCCACGACCGGAGCGAAGCGGTGGTCCCCGTCTTCGACCAGGTTCTCGAGCGAAATCCAGCCCGCGTCCCACTTGGCCCACCCGCACGGATGAGTCGGCCGCGACGGCGAGCGGCTGTCGCCGCCGAACGCGCCGGTCGACATCAGGCACCAGTTGCCCGGGCCGAGGTTCCCGCCGCCGCCGATCGAGCTCGCGTCGTAGAGGTCGGGCCAGCCGAGGTCGTGGCCGAACTCGTGGCAGTAGACGCCGATCTCGGTGAACGCGCGGAACTCGACCGGCGACATCTCCGGCACGATGGAGAACTGGTCGACCTTCATGAACTGTCCGGGATGACCGGGCCGAGGATCCGCCGTGGTGTAGGGCGGCACCTGGCCCCAGGCGTTCGATAGCGTGCTCGTGATCGACCAGAAGCGGCGCCGATCGCTCGCCGCGCCTTCGGCGCCCATGTCGCTGTGGACCACCAGCACGCAGTCGACGAAGCCGTCGGCGTTGCGATCGTACTGCGTGAAGTCGACGTCGGCGTCGAACGCCTTGAGCGCCGCGTAGAGCAGCCCCGCGTCGTTCTGCGGATAGGCCAGCCGCGCCAGCCCGTAGGAATCGTTGGCGTAGAAGTTCACCGTGTCGGCGAGCGTCTTCCAGCCGAAGATGCGGCCGCGCACCTTGAGCAGGCCGCCCGAGACCTCGTCGTAGTACTGCGCGAGCGAGCCCGTCGGGAACGCGCCCACGGTGTCGAAGAGGAGCGGCGTGAAGTTCGCGGCCGGGTAGGTCGGCGGACGATCGGGGAAGGCGACGAGCAGCACCGGCACGTTCCAGCGGCCGACGGTGGCCGCGCCCGCGTCGAGCGCGGGCCCCGTGGACTTCGCGGGCCGTGCGGCCGGACGCGCCACGCCCTCCTCGACCGCCTGCCTCACTTCGGCGGGCAGGGGACCGCCTGAGGCGGGCGGAACGACCGCGCGCGCCGCGGGGGCGAGCAACACGAGAAGCACGAAAGCAGGCAAGGGGAAGCGGGCGAGGTGCGAGGGAGTTCGCCGCCCGGTTCCCGGAGGTCCAGCGAGCACACGATCTCCTGGGACGGGATGAGGCCCGGTCGAGCGCGTCGAGTATGTCGGGCGCGCGCTCGCCGGGTCAAGCTCTTTGCCCCCTCGAACCCCTGTGCTAGTTTTTGTTCGTGCAAAGACTTCGCCGATTGGAGCGACCGGCCGCCGCGCTCGCGTTCCTGCTCACCCTGGGGTCCGCTTCGGGCGCCGCCTCGGGCGAGATCGGCCCCACCGAGCCGCTCGTCAGCGAGTCCTCGCCCCGCTTCGGCGCGGACGTCAACGCCTACCTGACACCGACCGGCACCGGCCTCGGCTTCGACTTCGAGACGCCGGTGAGCGAGGTCGCGTTCATCAAGGTGCCCGCCGGCTACGGCGCGGACATGCGCGTCACCGTCGTCTTCCGCAGCGAGAAGGGCCGGCAGGAGGGCGGCGATTTCTGGGACCACCGGATCGTCGTCGCCACGTTCGGCGAGACGCGCGAGCCCTCGCACCGGATCCGTTTCCACCGCGACTTCAAGCTGGCGCCGGGCGAATACCGCGTGGACGTCACGTTCGAGGACCTGAACGGCGGCCGCATCTCCAAGGCGCTCGGCCGCGTGCGCGTGCCCGAGTTCGGCCCCGGGGCGCTCGGCCTGGGCGACCTGCAGTTCGGGTTCTGCACGCGCGACTCGGTGTTCACGCTCATGCCCTCGCGCAAGTTCGAGGCGAACCTCGAGCAGTTCTGCGTCAAGGGCTCGGTCTACGATCGCCGCAACGCGA
>Ga0070670_100002965_pt1 | contig 14057 bp, 9 predicted proteins | sample KBSS63metaG_FD_64665 | JGI IMG/M metagenome (GOLD analysis project Ga0070670, IMG submission 64665) | Switchgrass rhizosphere microbial communities from Kellogg Biological Station, Michigan, USA - KBS S6-3 metaG | ecosystem: Host-associated > Plants > Roots > Rhizosphere > Soil ... | reverse complement strand
CAGGATGTTCGGGTGCGAGAGCGCGGCGACCGCCTTCGCCTCCCGTTCGAAGCGGGCGAGCGCGTCGGGGTCCGCCGCGAGCCGTTCGGGAAGGACCTTGACCGCGACGTCGCGGTCGAGCTTCGTGTCGCGGGCGCGGTAGACCTCGCCCATTCCCCCGGCGCCGATCGGCGCAAGAATCTCGTAGGGGCCGAGTCGCGTGCCCGCCTCGAGCGTCACTTCGCGGCGAGAAGCTTCTGGAACTTCGGGTTCTGGCGCAGCGGGTCCCACGTCTTGTCCACGGCGAGCCACGCCGGTGTGACGTAGTACGGCGATCTCAGGATCCGCTCGAGGGTGGCGATCGCCTGGTCCTGATCGCCGACGAGCATGTAGGTCTGAGCCAGGCCGTAGACCATGTCGATCCCGGTGAACGGCGACTTGTCGACCGGCTCGAGCTCGGTCGCGGCGAGAGCCTCGCGAACCGCCTCCTGCTTGCGCCCGGCGAAGGCGAGCGCCTGCCCCAGGGACAGGTGAACGAAGGACACCTTCGGCAGCTTCCGAACCTGCTCCTCGACCGCCTTCGCGGCCTTCTCGCCGTAATCGCGTGCGGCCGAGGCGTCGCCCGCGCGCCAGCTCGCCCAGGCCTGGGCCAGCGCCCAGGTGGCCTCGTCGCCGTCGAACGCCGCCGGCGTCAGCCGCCGCAGTAGCGCGAAGCTGTCCGCGTCGAGCAGCCACTCGGCTCCGCCGGCGAAGTACGGTACGGCGTCGGCCGGTCCCACCCGCCGGACGCCGTCGGCCACGACCGCCCGGGCGGCGTCGACGTCTCCCATGCAGAGCTCCGCCTGGAGCTTGTACGCCATCCGCGAGAGATTCGACGGCGCGAGCGCGAGGCTGCGATCGACCGCCTGGCGCGCCTCGGCGCAGCGCCTCAGGTAGAGCAGCGGCTGGGCGGAGTTTCCGACGTTGATCGCGTTCTTCGGGTCGAGGCGCTCGGCCTCGTCGTAGTGCTTGATCGAGTCCTCCCAGCGACCCATATGCATCTCGGCGCGGCCGATCGAGCGCAGCGGGTCCGGCGTTCCGGGAGCGAGCTTCTCGGCCTTCCGGTATTCGTCGAGCGAGCGAGGCAGATCGCGTTCGACCGTCCGGTAGTACATTCCGAACGCCATGGGGCCGTCCGGCTTCTCGGGCCCGGCCTCGGCGGCCTTCTTCGCCGCGTCCATCGCGCCGGCGGCCAGCGCCGGATCGGGCACGCTGTTGGTGAACAGGAGCGCGCGGCAACTCGCGACCCGCCCCCAGGCCTCCGCGAACTTCGGGTCGAGCGCCGCCGCCTGCTCGTAGTAGGCCAGGCCCTTTCGCAGCGCGGGGACGTCCGCCCTCGCCATGGCCGTCGTCGTCGCTTCGCCCTTGAGGTACGCGTCGTACGCGGCGACGTTGGCGGTCGGCGCGTCCGACAGCTTCTTCTCCTGCTTCTCGGCGAGCGCCACGCCGAGCGCGTCGACGACGCGGGCGGCGATGTCGGACTGCACCTGGAAGACGTCCGTGAGCGAGGCGTCGAACGGCTGCTGCCACTTCGTGGCCGGCGCCTCGTTCTCCTTGATCTCGACGAGCTCGGGGCTGACCTGGACGCGGTTCGTGGTCCCCGTTTTCTGCCAACGGACGGTGGCCGTCAGCAGGTACCGGGCGTTCAGCTCCCGCGCGATCTCCTGGGGCGTCTTCGTCGTCTTCTTGTAGGGCGTCGAGCTGCCGCGGGCGATCACCTCGAGGCCGGGCACACTCGCGAGCTTGCCCCGGATCGCGTCGGCGATCCCGTCGGCGAAGTAGTCGTCGTCGGCGGCGCCGAGGTTCTCGAACCGGAGCACCGCGACGCGGCGCACGCCGGTGGCGGCGGACGACCCGCCGAGCCGCGGGCGTTTCCAGAGGAAGAAGCCGGCGGCCGCTGCGAGCACCAGCGCGGCCGCCACGATGCCGATCGTCTTGCCGCGCCCCTTCGGCGCCGGCGCGTCGAAGACGTGTGCGCCGCTCGACAGCGTCGTGGGCGAGGACGCCTCCGAGAGCGCGAAGGCGATGTCCTTCGAGGACTGGAACCGGTTCTCGCGGTCCTTCTCGAGGCAGTGGCGCACGATGTGGTCGAGGGCGGGCGCGATGTTGCGTCCCGAGTGGACGAGCTCCGGCGGCTCTTCCTTCAGGATCGCGGCGATCGTGTCGCTGGCCGTGTCGCGCTTGAAGGCTTTCCGGCCCGAGAGCAGCTCGTAGAGGATCGCGCCGAACGAGAACAGGTCGGAGCGGTGGTCCACCGGAATGCCGCGGACCTGCTCGGGGGACATGTAGCCCATGGTGCCCATCACGGTCCCGGGCTCGGTGTGCCCTCCCGTCGGGGCGCTCGTCTGCTCGTTCTCGCCGGCGTCCACCCGCTTCGCGAGACCGAAGTCCAGGATCTTGACGTGGCCGTCGCTCGACACGAAGACGTTGTCGGGCTTGAGGTCGCGGTGGACGACGCCCTTGCCGTGCGCGGCGGAGAGTCCCTTCGCGATCTGGAGGCACCAGTCGACCGCCTGGCGCTGGGTGACGGTCGAGCCGTCGAGCTTCCCGCGCAGAGTCTCGCCCTCGAGCAGCTCGGTGACGGCGTACGAGACGCCCCCGTGCGTGCCGAAGTCGAAGATCGACAGGATGTTCGGATGCGACAGCGCCGCGACGGCCTTGGCTTCGCGCTCGAAGCGCGCCAGCGAATCGGGATCGGCGGTCAGGTGCGCCGGCAGGACCTTGACGGCGACGTCGCGGTCGAGCTTCGCGTCACGCGCCCGATAGACCTCGCCCATCCCTCCGGCGCCGAGCGGCGCGAGGATCTCGTAGGAACCGATGCGCGTGCCCGGCTGCAGGGTCATGAAGCTTCGCGAACTCTACACGTTCGTCGCCTTGTCTTCCACGCCGGCCGGCGCCAGCTTCGAGAGCGCTTCGTCGATCGGCGAGGGCTTCCGGCCCGCGATCTCCGCGCGCTCCTTGCGCGCGACCGCGCCGCGCACGACGTGCGCGCCGAGGAAGCGGATCGGCTCGGGCGGAAAACTGCCGGCCATGCGTCCGATCAGGGGATGGCGGCTCCAGTCGTCGTCTCTCTCGAGCACGAGGCTCGCGAGGACCCGACCGCCGATCACGCTCGGCCCGACGCCGTTTCCGCTCCAGCCGACGCCGTACGCGATGTGGGGCGCCTTCGCGAAGCGGCCGAGCAGCGGCAGGCTGTTGCGCGTCCGGTCGATCGGGCCGCACCAGTCGTGCGTGACCGGCACGTCGGCGAGCATCGGGTACGTGCGCCGCAGGTCCGCCTCGACGGTCCGGGCCCTCTGTGCGTCGCGGTCGAACGCCGGGCCGATCCGCCCGCCGAGCGCGATGCCCCAGCCGCCCTTGCCGAACGCGATCCGCCCGTCGCGGGTCGCGTGGTAGTAGTCGACCATCATCTCCGAGTCGGTGATGCACTCGCCTCCGGTCCAGCCGATCTCCCGGAGGCGATCCGGGATCGGCGCCGTCAGGACCATGTCGCTCGTGATCGCGACGAGCGCCCGGGACAGCTCGCGGATCCCGGCCGCCCACGCGTTGGCCGCGATGACGAGCTTCTCGGCGGTCAGCGTGCCCCGCTCCGCGCGGAGAACGACCGGACGGCCGCGCGAGAACGTCCGGACCTCGGTGTTCTCGTAGATCCGGACGCCCTTCTCGAGCGCCACCCGCCGCATCCCGCGGACGAGCGCCGCCGGCTGCACGGTCGCGGCCGTCGCGTCGAAGACGCCGTCGCGGTGGACGGGGGAGCCGGCCCGCCGCGCGGTCTCCTCGGGCCCGAGCCGCCGGAACGGCGCGACTCCCAGCCGCTCGCACAGCGCGAGCACCGGCCCCCATGATCCCATCTGGGCCGCCGAGGTCGCCGTCCACAGCGACCCGCCGCGCCGGAAGTGCGCGTCGACGCCGTGCTCGTCGCAGAACGCGCGGATGTCGTCGATCGCCGCCTCGGCGCCGCGCGCGACGCGCAGCGCGTCGGCCTCGCCGCACAGCGAGACGAGCGACGCGAGCTTGGTCCACCAGTTGAGGACGAACCCGCCGTTGCGCCCAGAGGCTCCGCCGCCGCAGATGTCGCGCTCCACGACCGCGACGTCCCTCGACGGCTCCTGCTCCTTGATCCGCAGCGCCGTCCACAGACCGACGTAGCCGCCGCCCAGGATCGCGACGTCGGCGCGGGCGGCGCCCTCGAGCGGGGGCGCGTCCGGCGCGTCGCCGGCGATCTCCTGGAGCCAGAAGGAGCGGTGCGGGCGCGTCCGATCCGCCTCGCTCAGCCGTTCCGCCAGGCCGGGGCCCGCTTCTGCAGGAACGCGTCCATCCCCTCGGCCGCGTCCTCGAGGAGGATCCCCTCGCTCATCGCCTTGCCCGCGGTCGCGTAGGCGTCGGCGAGCGGACGGTCGACCTGGTCGTAGAACGCGCGCTTGCCGCCCGCGATGACGGCGGGACTCTTCTGGAGAATGGCGTCCACGAACTCCTGGACCGCCGCGTCGAGGCCGCTCGCGGGCACGACGCGATTGACCAGGCCCCAAGCGAGCGCCGTCGCGGCGTCGATCGGCTTTCCCGTGAGGAGCATCTCCATGACGCGCTTGCGCGCCACGTTGCGGGCGACGCCGACCGCGGGGGTCGTGCAGAAGACCCCGATGTTCACGCCGGGGAGCGCGAAGGTCGCCGCGTCGGAGGCGACGGCCAGGTCGCACATCGACACGAGCTGGCACCCCGCCGCGGTCGCGATCCCGTGGACGCGGGCGATGACGGGCTGCGGCAGCCGCGTGAGCGAGACCATCAGGCGGTTGCAGTCCTCGAAGAGCCGCGACTGCCATGCGGCGTCCGAGGCGTGCGCGCGCATCTCCTTCAGGTCGTGGCCGGCGCAGAATCCCCGTCCAGCCGCCGCGAGGATCACGACGCGCGCCTCGCGGTCGGCCGCCAGGGCGTCCACCTCGCGCTGGAGCGCGTCGATCATCGCGGACGAGAGCGCGTTGAACCGGTCGCCGCGGTTCAGCGTCAGGCGGACGGCGCCGCCGGCGCGCTCCGAAAGGACGAGAGGCGTCTCGGGAGTGGGAAGCGGGTGGGTGCTCATGCGGAGAGCCTACCGCCGGACGGCGGCATCCCGGCACGTTGGCAACCTCGGCGGGTCGTGGGATGCTGACCCGAGTGAGCCGGCCCGCCGCCAGCGATCACGGCCAGATTCCGGCGCTGACCGGCGTTCGCGCCGTGGCCGCGTATCTCGTCTTCTTCCATCACCATCCGACGAAGCTCCTCGTGGCGGGGCCGCTGCTCCTCTGGTGGGAGCTGCACGTCGGAGTCACGCTCTTCTTCGTCCTCAGCGGTTTCGTCATCACGTGGCGGTACGACCGCCGCGGTCCCGTGCGGGAGTCCTTCCTGAAGGGCTACTTCGTGAACCGGTTCGCGCGGATCTATCCGCTCTACTTCGCGCTCGTCGTGCCGGTCATGCTCACTTACCACGTGCGCTCGCCGCGCTCGTGGCTGCTCAACCTGACCGTTTTCACGAGCCTGGACGCGGGCATTCCGCAGGCGTGGTCGCTGCGCGTCGAGGAGTGCTTCTACCTGGCCGCGCCGTTTCTCTTCTTCCTCTGGAAGCGGCGTCCTCTCCTCCCGCTCGCCGCGGGCGCCGCCGCCCTGGCCGCGCTGTATCCGTTCTCGAAGCTTCCGGCGACGGCGGCGATCGTCGGCCCTCCCACGAACCTCCTGCTGTACAGCTTCTTCGGCCGCTTCTTCGAGTTCTACGTGGGCATCTGGCTGGCGAAGAGGGTGGCGCGTTCGGGCGCGCGGCCGGAGCCGGCCCGGCGATTTCCCGGCTGGACGTTTCCCGTCTGGACGGTGGCCGGCGTCGCGGGCATCGCCGGCGTCGTCGTGGCGCTCTCCGCGATCAAGGCGGCGACCGGAACCGCGTATACCTACGGTCTCTACCACCCCGCCGGGGTCGTCCTGAACAACCTCGTGCTTCCGCTGTTCATCGCGGCGCTCTACTGGGGACTCATCCGCGAGCGCTCGCCGATCCGCGCGGTGTTGTCGACGCGTGTCGCGGGGCTGCTGGGCCGCAGCTCGTATGCCTTCTACCTGATTCACATCGCGCCGGTCCTGACGATCCTCGCGGTTTACCTGCTCCGGCTGATCGCGCTCGTGAGCGCTTCGGCCGCGACTCGGACGGCCGCTCTGCTCGACAACGTCGGGATCCTCTTCGTCTTCGTGAACCTCGCCGCGATCGCGCTCTACCGGGGAATCGAGCTTCCCGCGAACCGGTTCCTGCGGCGCCGCTTCGGAACGCGCACGCCGGTTCCCGTCCCCGCCGCGACGAACGCCGGCGCGCTGCCCTAGAAGCTCACCCGCGCTGCGCCGTGTGCGGCGCGGAGACGGCTAGGGCCCGTACAGGTCCAGGCCGAAGACCCGGACGAGGAACGCCGCCATCTGTCCGCGGATGTTCGGGTCGTCCGGGCAGAAGTTGCCGCCGCCGCAGCCCGCCGTGACTCCCTCGGCGGCGAGCTGCTCGATCCAGGCGGCGAACTGCGACGGGCAAGTCACGTCGGCGAAGACGCCCGCGCACGGGGGAGGCGTGTACGCGCCTCCGTGCTCCGACTTCAGCAGGAACACGGCCATCTGCGCGCGCGTCACGTCGTCGGTCGGGCAGTAGTTGCCTCCGCCGCACCCGGCGGTGATTCCCTCGGCCGCCAGCTGCTCGATCCAGTCGGAGAATCCCACGCCCGGCGTGCAAGGCACGTCCGTGAATACTCCCCCGACGCACGGCGGGGGGACGTAGCTCGAACCGTGTTTCCCCTTGAGCAGGAAGACGGCCATCTGCTGCCGCGTCACGTGTCCGTTGGGGCAGTAGTTGCCGAAGGCGTCGCAGCCGGCGGTGACTCCCTTGTGGAAGAGATCCTCGATCACCTTGTAGAACTGGTTGCTCCGCGGGACGTCGGCGAAGCTGTCGCCGACGTGAATCAGCCACAGATACTTCGTCTGGTCGACGGACATGTCCTCCGTCAGGACGACGTCCCAGTGCTGCACCGGGCGGGTGGCCGGGTTCGACACGCTGATCAGATAGCAGTCTCCGGTGGCGTCGTGGCAGTTCGCCGTCGCCCCTCCCGCGACCGACCCGTAGCTCGCGGAGGCGTCGTCGATCGTGTAGGTCGCGCCGGCGGGACCGGTCAGGCTCGACGCGGTCCCCGTGAAGCTCTGCGGCCCCGCGAGCGTGTTGTGCCAGGAGGGGGAGACCTCGACGGTCTCGCCGGGCTCGAGGACGCCGTTGTGGTCGGAGCTCGAGCCGGCGACGGCGTTCGCGTCCACCGTCCCCGGCTGCGGCGCGAGGGTGCTCAGGTTCACGCGTCCGATCTTGTTGCCGAACACCTCCGTGAACCACAGGTTGCCGTCGGGCCCCGTGGACAGGAAGGACGGGCCGGAGTCGGAGGTCGGAATCGGGAACTCGGTGACGACGCCAGCCGGGGTGATGCGCCCGATGTTGTTCGCGTCATCCTCGGCGAACCAGAGGTTGCCGTCCGGTCCGAGCGTGATCCCGATGAGGTTGGCGTTGCCGCTCGGGATCGGGAACTCCGTGACGTGCCCGGTCGTCGTCATTCGTCCGATCTTCACGGTCCCCGTGTCGGTGAACCAGAGGTTGCCGTCCGGACCGGCCGCGATCCCCTGGGGCGAGCTGCCGGGGATGTTCGTCGGGAACTCGGTGACGACGCCGGCCGTCGTGATGCGCCCGATGTTGCCTTCGTAGACGGTGAACCAGAGGTTGCCGTCGGGCCCGGTCACGATGTGGAAGGGCTCGCCCCCGGAGGGAACGTCGAACTCCGTCACGGTGCCGGACGTCGTGATGCGGCCGATCTTCGCGTTCTGCGGCTCGCAGAACCAGACGTTTCCATCGGGCCCGGCGCCGATGCCGACGAGGCTGGCCGGCGTCGTGGTCGGGAAGTCGGTGAATCCGCCGGCGGTCGTCATGCGGCCGATCTTGGAGATCGACGTCTCCGTGAACCAGAGGTTTCCGTCCGAGCCGGGAGCGATCAGCTGCGGGTTGCCGGCCGCCGGGAACTCGGTGACGACGCCGGCCGGGGTGATGCGGCCGATCTTGCCGACGAAGAACTCGGTGAACCAGAGGTTGCCGTCCGACCCGACCGTGATCCCGCCGGGATCGGAGCCGGCCGTCGTGACCGGAAACTCGGAGATCGTCTGTGCGCGCGCGGGCGCGGGCGCGGAGACGACGAGGCACACCGACAGCGCCAGGAGACAGGAGACGGTCCGTCCGTCGAGCCGGCCGAATCGCATGGGAGCCTCCAATTTTGGTGGAACGTCCGTCAGGGCGGAGATTATCGCGCGATTTGACGTGCGATCCGACCGAGGCATTCGAGGACGGCATCCCGATCCGGCTCGTCGCGGCGTGCATCCACCTCGACGACCCGGAAGTCGGCGCGATCCTCGACGAGCTGGTGCCCCGGCGGGGTGATCTCGAGCCCGAATCCGCTGCGAACGAGTAAACGTCCGGCCGCTCGCGAGCGGCCGCCGACGCTCTCGTCCTACTTCACGAGGCGAGGCTTCGGGGGCACCATCTCCTCGAGGATCTCGGTCACGAGGGGATCCTTCAGGTGAATGCACGCCGCGACGAGTCGGACGATCACGTTGGATTCGAGCGCGGACGTCGGGATGCCTTCGCAGGCTTTGACGCACGCCTGGACGCGGCGGTCGCCGAAGTCGCTGCGCGGGGCGGGTTCGTTCGTCACGTTGCCCATACTGCCTCCGTTGCTCGGAGCCCCGTCTCGTGTGTCCAGGATTTTATACGGAGAGACCCGCGCGGTCATTTCAAGTCGGGGCGCGAGCCACAGCATCCGCGGGTCGGAAAGTCACAGCCGGAAATCGGACGGCATCATGCCGGCGGCCCGGTCGGGTGGAGAGCCGCGGGGGCCGGACCAGCGGGGTGGACAGCGCGTCGGCGAGTTCCGCCGTACCAGTGTCCCATCCGGGCGACATATCCGTTCAGCGAGCCCGACCCGATCTCGGCGGCGGGTTCGGTCGTCCGTGCGGCGAAGCGCCGGAAGGGTCGGCCGCGAGCCGACGCGCTCACGCGTCCGGCTGCCACCAGAATCGGATCGGACCGAGCCGCCGCACGGTCCCCGCGGGGGATCGCAGCTCGATCGCGACCGCCCGCCAGCCCTTTTTCAGCGGGGGAGGGAACGCGACGCGAAATCCCGCATGGCTCGGATCGCCGAGCTGCGGAAGGACGTTCACGAGCGCGGGGAAGGCGAACCGTTCGGCCGTGCCTGCGGTCCCATCGTCGAGGACCACCTGGACATCCACGTCGCCCATGGCCGACCTGGCCCACCCGGACACCTCGAGCGGGCCGTGCACGGGCGCGTCGCCCGGGCTGCGGAACAGCCAGCCGGGAATCGAGTCGTCGTTCTTCTCGGGAGTCCACCAGACGGGCGGCACCGTCGCCGGCGGCTTCGACGGAAGTCCGACGATCGTTCGCGAGCACAGGACCAGCTCCGAGCTCTTCCAGTCCCACAAGCGTGCCGTCTCCAGGTTGATGTTCTGGTTGAAGGCGCTCGGATAGACGAGCGCTCCCAGCGCGTTCGCATACACCGACAGACCGATCGACGCACCCAAGGCGAGACGCGAGAGCCTCCACCGGTCGATTGCGCTCCACGCGCGCACGACGAGCAGCAGGCAAATCGGCACCACGTCCAGGATCAGCCGGTAGCCGAATGAGGTCCCTCCCCACCACATTCCCCATTTCGCGTACAGGAGGATGACCGCGATCGCCCCGGCGGCGAGCGTGAGCAGCAGGACGTCGTCGTCGGATCTCCGTCTTGCGGCGGCCACGATTCCGACGACACCCGCCACCAGAAAGGGGCTGAAGATGAGCAATCCGCGCGAAGGGCTGATCAGGACCCCCGCCAGTCCCGCCCGCAGATCGCCGCCGAGTCCCTCCGTCGGGAAGCGCTGACCCAGGGACCAGGAGCCGAGGTAGTGCTTCGAGTAGAGCGCCACGAGGGTGATCGGTATCGCCATGAGGAGGACGAACCGGGCTCTCCCCGTCCTTCGCCTCAGCAGCAGGTAGGGAATCGCAAACGCGAAGAGCAGGGCGTCGGTCGGCCGGCTCGCGATGGCGCAGCCCACCAGCAGACCGGCGGCTCCGGGGCGGGTGGACGCGAACATGAGCCAGAGAGCGCCGGAGAGAAACAACAGCGAAGCCGTGTGCTGCCACAACGCGGTGCTGGCGACGCTCCAGACGCACGTTCCGAAAGCGTAGAGATAGGCGAAGCCGAGAGCCTGTCGCGACGACTGCGTCAGCCGCCGCACGGCGAGAAACATGAAGACGACGGAACCGCTCGTGATGAGAATCGCCGCTGCCAGCGCAAGATGCTGGCGCCGGGAGAACAGGTCGGCGCCGAACAGCGAGGCAGCCGCATAGACGGGTACGGCCAGCAGGCCGGCGACCACCGGGTAAGCGGAAAGCACTCTGCCGCCGTGCCGGATGAAGTAGTAGGGCAGGTCCGGGCTTTGCTCGAACTCGTTGAAGTCCAGGTTTCCTTCTCGCAGAACGGAGATGGGCAGGAGCTCGGCCGGCACGGTGTCGCCGCTTCCGAGGTATCGCCATCCCGCGGCGAAAACGAGGCAGGGCAAGGCGAACGCCATGAGCGGAGCGAGGACTCGAGTTGAACGGGCGAGTCGATTTCCGGCGGCGCCGCCGCTTCGGTCCGGTCCGCTGGCGTTCGATGTTGTTGGCGTCAGCACGTTACAACCGACCGGGACGGTGTCGGGGACGTGAGAAGGTTTTGCCGGAGCCCACTCTAGTCCACGTCGCCGGAACCCGGAGGCGCGCGACCGCGGTGAGCGCTCAGCTTTCGCGCAGGACCTTCGCGGGATCGATCCGCGCCGCCCGGCGCGCCGGAAGATACGCGGCGAGCAGAGTGATCGCGAAGAGGAGCGATGCGGCTCCCGCGATCGTCAGCGGGTCTCCCGGCTCCAGGCCGTAGAGGAGGGACGTCACGAAACGGGATGCCCAGGCGCTCACCGCCGAGCCCGCGAGCACGCCGAGGAGCACGAAGCCGAGGACGCGGCCGAGCACCATCCGCACGACCCGCGGTGCGTCGGCGCCGAGGGCCATCCGAACCCCGATCTCCCCACGCCGGCGCGCGACGGCATGGGAGGTGACGCCGTAGAGTCCGATCGCCGCGAGCATCAGGGCCAGCGCGCCGAAGAAGCCGGACAGCATCGCGACGAGACGCTCCCGCACGAGCGCCGCGTCGATCTGGTCCGAAAGCGTGCGGCAGCGCAGGGTCACTCTGGGATCGATCCGGGCGATCGCGGCGACGACGGCAGAGGTGAGACGGGAGGGGGGACCGGCCGCCGCGCGGATGCTCAGGCTCGCCTGCGGGGCGGTCACGTTCTTCATTCCCTGCGCGAACGGGACATAGATCGTCGGCGCGTGATCCTCGCGCAGGTCCCGGTACACCGCATCCTCGACGACCCCGACGACTTCCATAGGGGCCAGGTAGATCCCCGTCGTGCGAATGGTCTGCCCCAGAGGGTCTTTGTCGCCGAAAAACGTCCGAGCGAATGCGCGATTGATCAGCGCGACCGGCCGCGACTCGGCGTGATCGCTATCGAGGATGTCCCGGCCTGCGAGGAGCGGCGTCCCGTAGACCGAGAGCCAGCCGCGCGTGACGATGTGGACGAACGCCTGCTCGCGGCCGCGGCCTGTGCCCGGGATCTCGAACTCCTCCCTCCAGCTGGAGCCGGAGATCGGTGTGACATCGGAGAGGCCAGCGCTCGCGACCCCGGGCAGCTCCACGACCGACGCCCGGATTCGGTCGGCCAGGGGAACGAATTGATCCAACGCGATCCCGCTCTGCCACGCGTACAGCTTCACGACGAGGACGCCTTCGCTCCGGAACCCGAGCTCGCGGTTCGTGATCGCCGCGAGGGTCCGCAGGAACAGACCCGCCGCGACGAGGAGAACCAGGGAGATCGCGACCTGGACGACGATCAGCGCGTTGCTCGCGCCGACGCTCCCGCCTGCCGCGCCGCGAGCCGGTTCTCTCCAGGCCCCTTCGGCGTCGGACCGCCCGGCGCGGCATGCGGGGAGAGTTCCGAAGAGAAGCGCGGTCAGAACCGCGACGGCTCCGGTGAAGAGGAGCACGCCGGCGTCCACGGGGAGGTCGAGCGCGAGCGTGCCGGACGAGGAGAAGTTCCGAACCAGAAGCCGGCTTCCCCAGAGAGCGAACGCGAGCCCGAGGATCGCACCGAGCCCCGCGATCAGGATGGACTCGGTCAGGAGTTGCCGGGCGACTCGCCAGCGGGAGGCGCCGAGGGCAAGCCGCAAGCGGAACTCGTGCTGGCGCTCGTTCCCTCGAGCGAGCTGGAGGTTCGCGACGTTGGCGCACGCCACGAGCAGGACCAGGAACGCGACGGCGAGGATCGTGAAGAGGGGACGCCGATATCGGTCTCTCAGGACGGAAGTCCCGGCGGCGGCCGGAATCACCTGGAAGGGCTCGCGGAGGTATCCGGCAAGCTGTTCGGCGGTCTGGCGCGGCGGGAGTGTCGCGGCTCGGATCGGCGCCTGCACCGCCCGCAGCGCGTCGGTCACCCCGGCCAGCGTCTGCCCCGGCTTCCGCCGTCCGACGACTTCTAGCCACCAGAAGTTGCGGTCGTCGAGGCCATCGAGGGGAGGCTGCAGGATCGGATAGGCCGCGATCGGCACCGCGACGTCGAACGACTCCCCGACCTCCGGCCCGACGAATCCGGGCGGCGCGACGCCGACGATCATGAAGGCCGCGCGGTTGAGATGGAGCGTCCGACCCACGACTCCGGGGTCGCCCCCATAGTGCCGCTTCCAGAATCCGTCGCTCAAAACCGCCACCAGTCCTTCGGTCCCCGAGTGCCGACGGTCGTCCTGGGGAAGGATCGTCCGGCCCAGCCGGGCGGGCACGCCGAGGACCTCGAAGAAGGAGCCGCTGACGAACAGCCCGTTGACGGGCTTCTCCTCGCCGCCCGCCGCGAGGTCGAAGTCCGCCCCGGACCACGCGACGGCCCCGTCGAACAGCTCGTGCTGCCGGTCCCGGATCTGCTCCCAGATAAGATTCGTCCACTCGCCTTCGAGCAGCACGAGACGCTCGGGCTCGCGGACGGGCAGGCTGCGCCGCATCAGGCTGTCCACGATCGAGAAGAGGGCGGTGTTGGCGCCGATGCCCAGCGCCAGCGAGAGGACGGCGACGGCCGCGAACGCCGGCCTCTGTCGCAGTCCGCGCCCCGCGTAGCGCAGATCCGACGAGAAGTCCTCGAGCCAGCGCGTTCCGCGCTCGTCCCGGCAAGCCTCCTTCACCTGTTCGACGCCGCCGAGCGCGAGTCGTGCTCGCCGCCGCGCCTCGGACTCGCCGACGCCCGCGGCGACCAGGTCCGCGACGTGCCGCTCGATGTGGTCGGCGAGCTCGGCCGAGAGCTCGCGCTCCAGCCGCCCGCGATCGCCAAGCCGCCGCCACCAGCTCATCGCGCTTCCTCCGGCGTCGCGCGCAGGATGAGACCGACCGCGTCGGCCAGCCTCTTCCAGCTCGCGGTCTCCGCCTCGAGCTGAGTTCGCCCCCGGCGTGTCAGGCGATAGAACTTCGCCTGGCGGCCGGTCTCGGAGTCCTTCCACTCCGCTTCGAGCAGCCCGCGGTTCTCCAGGCGGTGCAGGGCGGGGTAGAGCGAGCCTTGCGGGACGTCGACGACGCCGCGCGAGATCTGCTCGAGCCTCTGCGCGATCGCGTAGCCGTGGAGCGGTCCCAGTCCGATCACCTTCAGGATGAGCAGGTCGAGCGTCCCCTGCGGCAGGTCCATCCGGGCATCATCGGGCGCGGCCATGACGATACCTCCGGCTTCTACATGTACCACCCGATGTGTCGAAGGTCAAGGTATCGGCGCGAGCGCGAGCGCGAGCGGGGGAGGTTCGCGCGCGGTCGAGCGAAGTGAGCTCCCGATCTATAGTCCGTCACTCCCGGGCGCCATCGGGTGCCGGAAGGATGTCGAGGCGGAAGAACCGAGAA
>Ga0070670_100002963_pt1 | contig 14060 bp, 14 predicted proteins | sample KBSS63metaG_FD_64665 | JGI IMG/M metagenome (GOLD analysis project Ga0070670, IMG submission 64665) | Switchgrass rhizosphere microbial communities from Kellogg Biological Station, Michigan, USA - KBS S6-3 metaG | ecosystem: Host-associated > Plants > Roots > Rhizosphere > Soil ... | reverse complement strand
CGGCACGATTGAAGGATCCGGCCGTTCGTTGCTGTTGTTCGGCGGCTCGGGTCAGGTCGGGCGCCAGTTGCGCCTCGCCTTGGCCCCATTGGGGACGACGATCGCTCCGACACGTGCCGAGGCCGACCTCACAGACCCTGACTTGCTTCGAGCAATCATAGAGCACGTACGGCCGCTTGTCATCGTGAACGCAGCCGCCCTGACGAATGTCGATCAGGCGGAGCGGGATCCGACGCTCGCCAACGCGGTAAATGCGACCGCGCCGGGCGTCATGGCTGAGGCGGCCCGCCGCGTGGGAGCCCTCTTCGTTCACTACTCGACCGACTATGTGTTCGACGGGGCAACTCGGGTCCCATACGATGAGGAAGCGCAACCGAACCCGATCAATAGCTACGGCCGAAGTAAGCTTGCTGGTGAGCGACACGTTGCTGCCACCGATGTACCGCACCTCATCATTCGAACCAGTTGGGTGTACTCAGTGACCGGCTCCGGATTCGTGGCGTCACTTCTTCGGGACCTTCCCGGAAAGTCGACTATGCGGATAGTTGCGGACCAGGTAGGTTCACCCACATGGAGTCGGTCGCTGGCCAATGCTACCGCTGCTCTTGTTCGCACAGCCATCCGCGATGACGCAATCGTGCTGAATCCCAGCGATTGGGGCGTATACCATCTTGGTGGCAGCGGCGAGGGCAGTCGTGTCGAGATCGCCGAAACCGTAATCGATGCGCTCAGTGACCGCCTTGTGGAGCGGCCGACGATCGTTCCGATCTCGGCGGCAGCGTTCGGTGCGCTCGCGCCGCGACCGCACTACTCTGCGCTGTCTAACTTTCGTGCCGCCAAGCGGTTTGGCATAACCCTGCAGCCGTGGCGGGCCGAGCTGCAGCGCATGGTTACCGAGGAGTATTCCTAAGAGGGTTCGCTTTTTGCTCGACTCGTAGCGTGACTTTGTCGAACCAGCCTGACTACTCCATAGTCGTTCCCACCTATCGGCGGCGCGATTCGCTCGCCCGTTGCCTCGAGGCTATCCAAGCGCTTCGGTTCCCGCGAGATCGCTTCGAGGTCCTAGTCGTGGACGACGGAAGCCCGAACCCACCAGCGGATCTGGTTGCCTCCTTGGACGGGTCGCTTCAGGCGTGGCTGGTGACGACGCGCCACGCTGGCCCGGCGACCGCGCGCAACACGGGCGCCCGGCTCGCGCGGGGACGGTACCTCGTGTTCACTGACGACGACTGCACGCCCCACGAGGACTGGCTACAGGCCATCGATCGGTGGACGTCTTCGAAGTCGGGTGAATTCGCGATCGGTGGTCACACTGTGAACGTGCTCACGAACAACGTGTACGCCGCCGCGAGCCAGGGTATCATCGACTACCTGTACGAGTATTTCGGCGACCAGTCGGCGCCTCGGCGATTCTTTACGAGCAACAATCTCGTCGTGCCTCGCGAGGAATTTCTGAGCCTCGGCGGATTCAATGAGACGTTTGCGCTCGCTGCCGCCGAGGACCGGGACTTCTGCGAGCGCTGGTCCGAGGCAGGGAAGCACTTGGAGTACGCCGACGATGTGAAGGTGAACCACGCACACCTCCTGAACTTCGCGCGCTTCCATCGACAGCACTTCAATTACGGTCGTGGCGCGTTGGACCTCCACCGCTCCCGCGCGCAGCGTGGCGACAGCTCGCTCAGGGTCGAACCGGTACGGTTCTACGCGCGTCTCGTCGCCCATCCGCTGCGGCAGTCGCGGAGCTGGCGAGCCGCATTCCTGGCGTTCCTGCACCTCTGGTCGCAGGTCGCATACGCCGGCGGCTATTTCTTCGAGCGTCTTCGCCGCGGCTGGTCCATCGATGCCACCAGGTCGGTCCACAGCCCGTCGGGGAGCCCGGGCGCCGCGGAGCGAACGGACAGCGGTTCGATGAGGCGGATCGCCTAACGCCTCAGCCCGGCTCGCTCGGCTAGTGGACGCCGACGCAGAGCGCGGCCGAGGCTCCTGTCGCGCTGCATCCGGAAACTCGCTCGGCGTGGCTCGCATCGGCGCCGCTCCATGCATAACGCGGCGTGGCCGGTCGCTTCGACGCACCGCTGTTCGTCCACCGTGCGCGGGAGCCGCGTACATCGATGTGCGTGAACGGGCCGCTCGGGCCCATGCCCGCGTAGAGTCCCAGGCCGCCAACGAGCTCGGGATACTCGCGTTCCACGCGCTCGACGGCGTTGAGAATCACCTCGGTGTCCTGCACGTCCACGCGGCCGTCATGATTGAGGTCGTCCATCCGGCCGTCGTGATCGTTGTCGATGATGATGTCCGACGCGTCCCCGAACTGGTGACGGCTCGCCCGGGCAGCGCCTTCGGCCACGAGCGCCGCGTTGTAGTAGGGTGCGCGGAACCCACTCAGCACACGCACATTTTGTGTGGGCGTTCCTCGAGCCTCGAGCGTTTGGAGCACGAGCTCCAGTTTGTCGAGCAGCGCTTCTCGAAGCACGACGTACTTCGGCCAGACGTCCTCCTGGTCGTGCGTGAGGAAGTCGCGGAGCCGAAAGTGCTCGGACACGCGAGTGAGCTGATTGGCGGGCGTGACTTCGATGAATCCGGTCGGATTCTCGTAATTCGCGGCGACGACCGTACGCTCGGCCGGCCACCAGCCCATGTGATAGGGGCCGACATACGCTCCGCGCTTCTCACGCCATGGGAGAAGCGTGATGAAGGAGAACGCCTGCGGATCATCGACGGTGGCCATCCCAAGCACTGAGGGTTTGGCAACGGCTTTCGCACCGAAGACGTCCTTGAGGCCGTCGATTCGGTCGGCGTCCAGGCCACGAAGCATCTTCACCCGGACTTTGCCGCTGCGGCCGAAGAGGGAGTCATCCAGCACGATCACGTGGTCCCGCGGAACCGCCACGGGAACGTTGACCAGCTCGGCGGGTGGCGGCGGCGGTGCCTTGAAGAGCGAGCGGACGCGACCACGCACCTCTTTCCCGGCCACGACTTTGGTGACCAGAATCACCGGGATCAGGACTCCGAAAACCAAGAGCGCGCGCCGGAGTACCGGCACGCGCATCGCAGATGAAAGATCCATTGGCAAGAAGACGGCAGGCTAGAATCGATGGTAACTCTAGCAAAACCAAAGCGGTCCGGATCACCAAAAGGCCGCATCCTGGGCACCCGCGTCCCCGCGTTGTTCCCAGCGAAGGGGCCGGTGGGCGCCCTCATCTACGGCGAAGCCCCTGGGCCTAACGGCGCCGACAAATCACGCATCCCGTTCTTTGGCGATCGCGCGGGACGCCCGCTCTACGAAGCGCTCGAAGCGGAAGGTCGCTGTCGGTTCTCGCGACCGATCGATGACGTGCGGTGGGACGGCGCGGCACTCCGCGGGAAGGGAATCCGGCCGAGCGTCACGGACGTCGCGTTATCGAACGCGTATCCGGTCTGCCCAACGGACGACGGCGAGCACTTTCGAGCGCCGAGCAAAGCCGAGATGAGCAGTCCGGAGAACGTGAAGCGAGTGCGGGCCGAAATCGCGAAGGCGCGAAAGCGCGGGCTTCACACCGTAATCGTTCTCGGGCGGACGGCGGACTGGCTGCTCGGCACGCACCTCGGTCTCGAGGACGATGACTCGATCGCGTACCACCAGATCACCCATCCATCACCCCTCGGGCTCATGGGAATGGCCAAGCGGGCGGGGAAGGGCGTACGCGTGTCGACCATGAAGGAGCAGTGGCAGAAGGAATTCCGGCGGATGCTGCGGAGTGAGCCCTGACGGCACCGTGCCGTCCGCGGTGGTCGCGCGTCCTAGAAACGTGCACTCACCGCTTGGAATCCCCGCGCAGCCCAACTACGCCACGCCGTTGCGCGTTGCGCCCGGCGTGCATGCCGCCGAGCGACTGTGGGATGCGCTCGCGATGCTGCTGATCGTGGCCGGCACGACGCTGTTCCTCATGGCGCGGAACGGGCTGGCGTCGCTCGCGAGTGGGACGCTCCAGGTGCCAGTCGGCATGGGGTCGTACGTGCAGCGCGCTGACTATTTCAGCGTCCAATCGACAATCGGTCTGGCGCTGATCGGGCTCGGCATGGCGGTGGGGTTGGGGGCGTCCATCCGCCACACGCTTCGGCGGCGGGCGAACCCCGGCACACCCGCCGCCTAACGAATCCGGTCTCGCGTGGCGCGACGCGCCCGCGACTCGACGCTACCGGTTGCCGCCGCGGAGATAGGAGTCGGTCTTTTCGAGCCAGTCCTGGCGCGGCGGCGTGAAGACGTCGACGTCCAATGTGTCCTCGAGGGCCTCGGCCTGATGCCACACGTGTGAGGGGATACACAGCACCTCCCCCGCCCGCACGTCGACGATCTCCTTGCCATCGTCCCCGATCGAAAATCGGAGCGCACCCTCGAGGATGTACGTCAGCTGCTCGTTCTCGTGATTGTGCTTCGGCACGATGCATCCCTTCTTGAGATACACGTGGGCAATCATCATGCGGTCGCCCGTGATGAGCTTGCGGCCCAGGAGCGGTGACAGCGTTTCCTCGGGGAGATCGGACCAGCGATAGAAGCTGACAGAGGGCATCGGTCTCGGCGTTAGGCAGAGGGAAGGGATGTGGTGCGATGGCTGAAGCGAGCGGCGGGGTCAGCGTGTTTGCGGACGCACGATGCGCTTGTAGCTCGCCGGATTCCAGGCCGGGCGCTGCGCCGCGTTGCCCACGTCCTGCGTGGTCAGATAGATCAGCCGCACGATTCGCGACTCTTTTTCGGCATCGATGCGGCCAGGCTCGTCACGCGGGCCGTGGTAGTCCGGGTGCGTGCCGTTGAAGAAAAAGAGGATCGGCACGCCCTTGCGCGCGAAGTTGTAGTGGTCCGAGCGGAAGTAGAAATTCTCCTCCGGCCAGATGTCATCGATCGCCTTCATTCGCAGCTCGGGGTGTGCCCTGGTCACGCGGTCGACCGTCGCGCCCAGGTCCGAGTGCTCCTTGCCGATCACGACGATCGTGTCCTTCCAGTTCCGGCCGATCATGTCGATGTTGAGGTCCGCGACAATCTGCGCGATCGGGACGGGCGTATGCTCGCTGAACCATCCGCTCCCCCAGAGGCCGTGCTCCTCGCCGCTCACCGTGAGAAAGAGCACCGACCGCTTCGGCCGCGCGCCCGGCACGCTCATGGCCTCGGCCAGTTCGATCACGCCGGCTGTTCCGGACGCGTCGTCGTCCGCGCCGTTGTAGATCGAGTCGCCATTGACTGGCGCGCCGGTGCCGACATGGTCCATGTGTGCCGACAGCACGATGTACTCGTTCTTGAGCACCGGGTCGGAACCCTCGAGGATGCCTACCACGTTAGGCGCCGTTCGCACTCGTGCACCGGGCTTCCGATCGGTTGGCCCGCCGGGAAGCGGGTAGCGCTGAATGAACGTGCCGCTGTCGCCCGCGGGTTTGAGACCGAACGAGCGGAACTGCGAGGCGATGTAACTCGCGGTCGCCTCGAGCCCAGGGCTCGGCGTGTCGCGCCCGCGCATGGAGTCGTCGGCGATGATCCCGATGCGGCGCTTCACGTCCGCGGCGGTGATCGTCTCGAGTCCCCGCTGCACGGCAGGCGACAGCGCGCGTGACTGTGCGCCCAACGCCAGGGCGGGGATGACAGCCAGCAACCCAATGATGCTTGTGCGCATGGGCGACGACGAAGGGTCAATCAGTGCCACCACGGCACTGCGCTGGAAGATACGCGATGCGTCAGCGCGACAGCGACTAGACCCCGACCTCGATGGCTTCCGAGATCGTCATTCGGAGCGGAGCGCCGGCGGGCAAACAGGTCTCGTACTTCGCTGTCGCCGCCGCGGCCGCTGCGCCCGCCGCCGCCCCGGCCGCTGCGCCGATGACCGTCCCCGTCGCGCCACGACCTCCCGCAACGCGCCCAACGATCGCGCCGAGGATTGCGCCGGCCACCACCTTCTTCTTGTCGGAGGATTTCGTGTCCACGCGATTCTTCTCGACCGGCCCCGTTGCCACGATGTCGGCCGTGACTGGTCGCGTTTTGTCGTTCGCGGTGATCGTCTTCACGCGGAACGTGATCATCGACGAATCGGGCGAGCTGCCCTGCGCCACGTTTGCGACCTCGATTACGACGGCTGACCCCGCTGGGAAAACGGCGCCGTTGGTTGCGGTTACCGTTTCGGTCGTGTGAGCGACGAGCTTGTCGCCTGGACGGTTGGCGTCCGAGCACGCGCGCTCATCCAGCGTGAGGCCAACGGATGTACCGGCGGGGATCACGCCGCGCGGGCCCGACGCCGCTGCCGCGGCCGCCGTGTCCTCCACCACCGGCGTTGGCGCAGGAGTCTGGGGTTTCGGTGTTTCGCGTACAGGCGTGCGTGGCTGCGCAGTGGGCTGCGGCGGCTTTCGCTCCACCTTTGGTTTCGGGAGCGGCGCCTCTGCCGTTGGTGGGGCCGAGTCCGGTGAGTCACGCAGTTCCGGCGTCGGTGTGGTCACCGCGCTGGCCAGCGTGATGTCGCGCGCGAGGGACGAGTCCGTCGCCGCGACGTCGACCTGCGAGTCGCGTCGGCACGCGGTGGTCATGAACGCCGCGGTGGCTACGAGCAACGCGGACCATCGAGCAGTGCGATACACGGTTCGTCTCTCGGAATCGATAGGGGGCTGACCGGTGTCTGACCCCAATCTCATCGATTTGTTGCGACATTCGAATGCCTCGACCCGTATTTGCGCGGTAATCGGCACTTCGATTGCCCGCCCTGTCGATCCAAAGGAGGCTACGAACTGTCGAGAAGAACCGACTGGCCCACGACAAGGACAAACGTGGAAAGGGTCCGGGAAGCCCGGAACGCGAATCGCGACGGTGATCGCGTCAGACTCGAGGGACTGGTGGCCGTCACCTCGACGTGCAATCGTTATGCGATGGGTGCCAAACGATTCGATTGGCACCCATCGCGTTTCGGTTGCCCCTGTTTCCGTCGTCCCATTGCCGAACCCTCCGACCATCGCACGCGGCGCTCGACGCGCGATCGCCCATCTCACGGACGCCGATCCGGTGCTCGGCGACCTCATACGGCAGGTAGGTCCTTTCCGCCTTACCCCCGGCACGGACGGGACGCATTTCGACGCGGTGTGTCGCTCGATCATCTACCAGCAGCTGTCCGGCAAAGCCGCCGCGACAATCCATAACCGGGTTCTCGGACTCTACGGCGGACGTTCACCGTTGCCCAATGAGCTCGCGACGACGACCGACGAGCAATTGCGTGCCGTCGGACTGTCGCGACAGAAACTGTCGTACCTCAAGGATCTCGCGTCGCGCGTCGCGAGCAATGAGCTGCCGATCGAGACGTTGCACGAGTTGGCCGACGACGAGGTGATCGGCTCACTCGTGCGCATCAAGGGCGTTGGGCGCTGGACTGCGCAGATGTTCCTGATGTTTCGCTTGGGCCGACCGGACGTGCTGCCCGAGCTCGATCTCGGCATACAGAAGGCGATTCAACGTGCCTATCGGCTGCGCAAGCGGCCTTTGCCCGACCGTGTGCTCAAGATCGGCGCGGCGTGGGCGCCGTATCGCACGGTCGCATCGTGGTACCTTTGGCGAAGCCTCGAGCTCGGGGAGTAACGACCGTCGTGATCACCGTCGCGATTGCCGGCGCGTCCGGATTTCTCGGCAGCGCATTCGCTCGGCACCTAACGAGACAGGGACACCAGGTCCGTCGCATCGGTCGGCGATCGAGCCGCGGCGTGGACTTCCACTGGGACCTCGCTGCCGGAACGCTCGATCCGGCAGCCATCGATGGCGCCGACGGGGTGATCAACTTCGCCGGAGCGACGGTCGCGCAACGCTGGACGCAGGAGCACAAGACCGCGATCCTCGCGAGCCGCGTGCGGAGTACGGACGTCCTGGCCAGGACCATGGCTGCCGTCCGGACGCCGCCCCGCGTCTTCGTGGCCACCTCGGCGATCGGGATCTACGGCTCACGTGGCGACGAGGTACTCGACGAGGCGAGTGCTCCAGGGCGCGGGTTCCTTGCCGGTGTCGTCCAGCAGTGGGAAAGCGCCGCCGCGCCAGCCCGTGACGCCGGCATCCGTCTCGTTTACCCGCGTCTCGGGCTCGTCCTCAATCCCGATGGTGGCGTGCTCGCGAAGCTCCTCCCGGTGTTCAACGTCGGCGGCGGTGGCAAGGTCGGAAATGGCACGCAGTGGATGAGTTGGATCGGCATGCATGATACGGTGCGCGCGCTCGAGCGCCTGATGGTCGACTCCGACGTGCAGGGCATCGTGAACGTCTGTGGCCCGAACCCGGTGACGAACGCGCAGTTCTCGCACACGTTAGGCGCGGTACTGCATCGTCCGGCCCTTGCGACGGTTCCGGAGTTCGCGATCAAGCTCATGTTCGGCGAGATGGGCGAGGAAACGCTCCTCTCCGGCCAGCGCGTCGACCCCAAGTGCTTGCTTCGCATGGGGTTCCATTTCGATTTCCCCGACTTGGGCGCGGCATTGCGCCACGAGCTCGGTAAGTAGGAACGGCGCTCGATGGGTGACGCTAACCGTGTGTGGACACTGCGGTTGGCAGATATCGAAACGGGGGTTCGGCATAACTCGTATACTTAGGGCGTGAGCGCTTATCGACTGGGAGTGACGCGGCGACCGCATTGTGCGGTCCGGCTCACTCCCTTTATTTCGAGGCGCTCTCAACCCGAACCATGGACCCCTACACGTTCAGTCTGACGCTCGGCGGTGTTGGCCTTGGCGTTATGGCTTTGAGCGGTTTTGCGCAGTCGGTGCATGTGGGTCACAGCCACGGTGCGCACGGGCACGGCACCGCCCACAACAGCCATGCCGGTGACGGACACACGACTCACGTGCCGCCGGGCGCAGCGCGTCACGGCGGAGTGCGCGGCGGATCGGGTGCATCGCGTCTTCTCGCACTGCTTCAGCCCCGCGTCGCGTTCAGCGTGCTCGTGGGTGTTGGCGCGTCGGGCCTCCTGCTTCGGCCATTGATTCCCGAACCCGGACTGCTGATCGCGTCGTTAGGCGCCGGCCTGCTCTTCGAGTGGGGACTGGTCGCTCCGCTGTGGCGATTCCTGTTCCGTTTCGCGTCGGAACCTGCACAGACGCTCGAGAGTGTCGTGAGCGATGAGGCTCGCGCCGTCACGAGCTTCGACGCGAACGGCAACGGCCTCGTCGCGGTGGAGCTCGACGGGCAGGTCGTTCAGCTGCTGGCGACGCTGAACAGCACGGAACGCGCAGCAGCGCGGAAGGTGCGAGCCGGCGACCGGCTCCGCATCGAGGCGGTCGACGATACTCGCAATCGTTGCACGGTCACATATCTCGGCGCATGAGCGCGCCGGGCGCGTCGGAGACCTCGAGTCACCGTCCGCCCAGAGCGCTTCGACGCGGCGCCGGGCGATCACCATAGCTCCCATCTACCATGACAAGCCTCTACCTCATAGCCGCAATCCTGATCGGTGTCTTCATAGTCATCCCGGGGATCGTTGCTTCATTCCTGCGGAACGTCGAGGCGGGCACGATTCGCATCGTGAGCTGGCTCGCCGGCGGCTCGGTCATCTATCGTGGCCCCGGCAAGTCGAAGGAGATTCCGCTCCTTACGACCGGTACTACGATCTCGAGCAAGGTCATCAACGTCGACCTCGACATCACGGACCAGACGGCCGACATCGATGACAGCGGCATCCCGCGCCCGATCAAGGTGCGCGTGCTCGCGAGCGCGATCGTATCCGTGGGCGACAGCGATACGATGATCAAGACCGCCGCCAACCGCTTTTTTTCGAAGAGCGATGCGGACCAGGTCAACACGCTCACCGACCTGCTCTCGAGCTCGGGCCGGCGCGCCATCAACCTGCTCACGCACGACCAGCTCTATTCGGCTCGCTCGGCGCCGCCGCCGCGCGCGCTGCTCGAGGGTGCGACGTCCACTGCGCTCGTGCCGGCAGACCGGGTCGCGAACCTCCCGGTGCACGCCGACGTGATGGAAGACGAGGACGATCCGCTCGCGGTCATCATCCGCAAGGCGTGCTCGCGCGAGCTGACGGACTTGGGACTGGTGTTCAACTCGCTCAACATCAAGATCGTCCAGAGCGAGGTGGCCGAAGCGCGTCGGCGCCAGAGCGCGGTGGAGGCGCAGGCGAACGCGGAGATCGCCACGGCGCAGCAGACACGGCGGGCGCGCGAGGCGCAGCTCGACGCCGAGCGCGCGATCTCCGACAAGCAGCGTGAGCTCGAGCAGACGCGCGCGGCCAACGCGGCGCTGATCGCGCAGGCCGAGGCGAAGAAGCAGGACGCGCTCGCGGTGCAGCGTACATCGGAGCTGGACGCCACGCAGATCGCCCAGGCCAAGGCCGACGCCGAGCGCGTTCGGATCGAAGCGCTCGCGGCGGCGGAGGCGGAGGCGATCCGCATTCGCACGATCGCCGACGCGACGGCCGAGAGTATCCGCAAGGTCAACGAGGCGATCGCTGCTGGCGGTGAGAGCTATTTCCGATACAAGCAGATCGAGCTCCTGCCGCAGCTCGGTCCGGCGATCGCTGATGCGCTGTCGCAGGCGAAGCTGGTCACGATTTCGAGCGGCGGCGAGAGCGCGCCGGAGGCGACGACGAGCAGCATCACGGGCGTTATCCAGACGGTGCTCGCCGCGCAGCTGGTAGGCAGGGCAGGCTTGCTCGATAGCAATGGTGTGCCCGAACCCACACCGCCCGCACCGAAGCGATGAACGCCATCATCGTCGAGGGCGCCCTGTTCGTCGCCCTGGTCTGCGTGGCGGTGGCGCTCGTGGTGTTCGTCGTGCGCTACTACACGGCGGCGGGCCGGGCGATCGAACAGACGCGCAATCGGAAGGAGATCGATCGCGCGGTGGACCTAACGTGTGCCCTGCACGGCAAGCACGATGAGCGACAGATGGTGCGGCTCGACTCGGGCGAGGTGATGTGTCCCGAGTGTTATCGCGAGGCCGTCGCTGGCCGGCCGTAACGGTGGTCGGGTTGGAAACAGCGCACGGCAGCGCGTCGTAGTACACCTAACGGCTCGGGCACCGCGTCCGCGGAACGCCCGGAGTCGTCACCCATGAGACAAGGCCGCGGGCCTAACGATGCCCGCGGCCAGTCAAGGAGACAACGGTGGAGAGCTCCCTCGGCGAACGCCTCGGCGCGATTCGCGGTGGAATGCGCGGTGATCGTTCCAGTATTGGTGCGAGGATCGGCCGGCTGGTGTTCGTTGCGGCCGGGCTCATCGTGCTGCTCGTGCTCCTGCCTTCGACGGTCACGTATATCAATCCGGGTCATGTCGGCATTCTGATCCATCGCGCCGGCGGTGGCGTCGACCCGAAGCCGATGGGACCCGGCCTCCACCCGCGAAATCCGCTCCTCAGTCAGATCGAGGAATATCCCGTGTTCATGCAAACGCTCGTGTTGACGCGCGGGAACACGGAAGGCTCGCGGAGCAACGATGAGATCAACGTCAACAGCGTCGAGGGCCAGCCGATCTCGCTCGATGTCTCGATGTCGTTCGAGCTCGACCCCGCGCGCGTGCCCGCGCTGTATCAGACCTTCCGCACGGACATCGAGACGATCCAGCACGGGTATGTGAAGCAGTCGATTCGTCAGGCGCTGCAGGAGGTCGTGGGAACCGAGCCAATTGCCGACGTCATCGGCCCGAAGAAGGCCGAGGTGGTGAACAAGACGCAGGCGAGGATCTCGGAGCGGCTCGCGCCGTACGGGATCATCGTCAAGCAGTTCACGATCAACGAGCTGCGGGCGCCACCGGCGGTGATCGAGGCGATCAACACCAAGAACGTCATGCAACAGCAGGCGCTCACAGCGCAGAACGAGCTGCAGAAGAATCAGTTCCAGGCGCAGGGCGACTCGATCAAGGCGGCCGGACGTGCGAAGGCGATCCTCGCGGAGGCGGAGGCGCAGGCGAAGGCGAACCGTCTGTTGTCGGAGAGCCTCACCGCGACGCTCGTGCAGTACGAGATGGCGAAGCGGTGGAACGGCCAGATGCCGCAGGTCTCCGGCAGTGCGATGCCGATGATCCAGCTTCCGGGCGCCGGGAAGCCGTAGTAACTGGTTAGGTGGCCGCTACGGAGACCAGCCGACGCTTGCAGGCAGCGCTCCGTGGCCTCACGATCGGGCGGCATCAAGCGCGACTGCAGGTGCCGAATGCGAGATAGCGTTAGGTCCTGTCCGGTTGTCGATCTCGCCGGACCGAACGAGCGCACGCCGGAACAGGACCGGACCCGCTATCTGGTTCACCGCGATCAGCGACAGCAGGAGCGTCCGCATGGACGCACCCGCCTCCGGATAGAGCGAGGAGACGAGCGTCACGAGGCCGATCGCGACACCTGCCTGCGACACAAGGCCCATCCATACGTAGCGCCGCTCCACAACCTCGGCCCGCGTCCATCGTGCTCCGATGCCGATGCCGGCCCAGATCCCTAACGCCCGCACGATGGCGATCGGCAACACGATGGGCAGCGTGCTTATCACCTCACGGATCGCGATCTGCGCGCCGGCGAGGGCGAAGAACACGACGAAGACCGGAGCCGCGGACCGCTCCAGTGCGCTCCGCATCGCCTCGCTTCGCTCCGAATGAGACACGTTCTCCGCGACGAAGCCGGCAGTCATGAGGGTGAGCAGGATCTCCACGTGGGTCGCCTGTGCGAGCGACGCGCCGAAGAGCGTCACGAGCATCGTGAACAGCATGAGCTCACGGTGCACGAACCTGAGGTAGAGGGCGACGATCAGACCAATGGCTCCGCCGACCAGCAGGGCCCCCGCAATCTCCCAAACCACCAGTCCTGGCGATGGTAACGCGACTGCTCCCGCCGGCGGCGCGATTGTCCTGGCGAGGGTTTGCGAAAACGTGAACAGCAGAACAACCGCCACATCGGAGAGCAGGACGATCCCGAGTGTGCTCTTGGCAACCGTGCCTCGAGCACCCGTCTCCGACAGCAGGGCGACCGTGACCGACGGCGAGTGGGCGATCGCGATAGATGAGAACAGCACAACGAACGCCGCGAACTTCGCGCCGGGAACATCCGCGAGAAACGGTATCCAGCGCTGCAGGGCGACCAACAGCCCGGCGATGCCTAACAAGGACAGCAGCAGCTCGCAACCGAGCATCCTCACGAGCTTCGAGCCGCTCGCGCGCAGGTCGCTCCAGCGCAGTTCTGCCCCGGCCAGAAAGGCAATGAGTGCTATCGCGAGCTCGCTCACGGGAGCCAGGCGACCGATTGCGGTGGTCGAGACCGCAGAGAGCGCCGACGGCCCGAACGCCATTCCGGCGAACAGGTAGCCCACGATCTTCGGAAGACCGAGTCGCACCGTCAGCTCTCCAACGGTGTACGCGGCGAGGATCAGAAAGCCGAACGTGACGAGCGCCTCGGACCCGTGCCCTTGTTCCCCGAGCGGTAGCATGAGCTGCACGCCAAGGTACAACAGCGCCAGAATGACGAACCGCCTCACTTCGGCTCAGCCTCGAGAGCGGACGACGGCCCGATCGGCGTCTGCGCATCGACCGCGGGCTGTGTGTACCGCTCAACGACAGATTGGACGAACCGGGCGGAAGACAGATCAGTGAGCACCACCGACACAATGGCGGCAGTGAAAACGACATCCGCCAGCAGCATGGTCCCATGAAACAGCTGATAGTTGAGAGCGATCGCGATCGCCAGGCCGCCCTGTCCGAGCAGTGCGCGCCCCCATCGGGGTCCGAGTGACTCCGTCAAACCGTTGAGCAGCGCTGCCAAACGAGCGGCGCCGAGCTTCGCAACCACGCGCACGAGCACGAAGACCAGTGCGGGCACGATCCACCACGCGATGGTCCCCGGATCCCACGCGGCGCCGGCGAAAATCAGCAACACGAAATAGAATGGTCGTTCGACTCGGCGAAGCGCCTGCCGAATCTCGCTGCGATTGCGCCGAGTATTCGCGAGCATTGCGCCGACGAGCATGGTCGGCAGCAGCGGGGATACCCGCAGATAGGCGGCGGCGCCGCTCACGAGAATGACCGCGCCGGCGATCGAAATGAACAGGCGATCGATCTCGCGCTCGTTGCCGACGAAGAGGTGAAACAGTGAGCCTCCG
>Ga0070670_100002961_pt1 | contig 14061 bp, 16 predicted proteins | sample KBSS63metaG_FD_64665 | JGI IMG/M metagenome (GOLD analysis project Ga0070670, IMG submission 64665) | Switchgrass rhizosphere microbial communities from Kellogg Biological Station, Michigan, USA - KBS S6-3 metaG | ecosystem: Host-associated > Plants > Roots > Rhizosphere > Soil ... | reverse complement strand
GCGGCAGCCGTGTCGGTCGTGAAGAACGGGTTGCCGGTGCCGGCGGCGAAGATCACCACGCGTTCCTTCTCGAGGTGACGGATCGCGCGCCGACGGATGTACGGCTCCGCGACCTCGGACACGGAGATCGCCGACTGGACGCGCGTGTGGACGCCCTGGCGCTCGAGCGCGTCCTGGAGCGACAGCGCGTTCAGGAGCGTCGCGAGCATCCCGGCGTAGTCGGCGGTCGCGCGGTCCATTCCCTCGGCCGCCGCGGCCATGCCCCGGTAGATGTTCCCGGCACCGACGACCACCGCGAGCTGGGTCCCGGCACCGTGGACCGCGACGATCTCCTCGGCGATCGCTGTGACCGTCTTCGGGTCGATCCCGTACTCGCGACCGCCGAGCAGCGCCTCGCCGGAGAGCTTCAGCAGCGCCCGCTTGAACTGGGTGCCGCTCTCGCGCGCAGCGGCTTCGGCGACCTCGTCCGTGCTCGTGCTCACGATCCGGCGACGGAGATGCGCACGAACCGCGCGACCGAAGCACCGGCCTCGGACAGGGCCTGACCGACGGTCTTCGACGGCTCGTGGATCCACGCCTGCTCGACGAGAGCACCGCCCGGCGTGGCCGCGAAGAAGCGCTTGTTCAGCATGCCGTCGACGATCTTCTCACGCGCGGCCTCGGGCTTCGACTGCACCTCGTCCGAGTTCTCGAAGATCGAGCGCTCCGCGGCCAGGACGTCGGCGGGCACGTCGTCGCGCGTCGTCCACTCGGGCGCGGCGAACGAGATGTGCATCGCGAGCTGTCGTGCGAGCTCCTCGGTGCCCCCTGCGAGCTCGACGAGCACGCCGATCTTGTGCGCCGGCGGGTGGGCGTAGCCGGCGAGCACATTTCCGTCGGGCGCCTCGAACCGTGTCGGGCTGACGACGACGATGTTCTCCCCGAGCTTCGCGATGAGCTCGACGCGCTGCTCGTCAAACGAATCGGCGGCCCCGTGCCCATCGGCGTGGATGCCGCGCAGGACGGCGATCGCGAACTCCTGGAACTCGTCGCTCTTGGACACGGGCTCCGTCTCGCAGCCGATGCCGACGATCGAGCCGACGTGGCCGTCGATGATGTACCCGACGAGGCCCTCCGTCGTCTCGCGGCCGGCTCGCTTGCCGGCGGAGGCCATGCCGCGCTCGCGGAGCAGGGTGCGGGCGGCGTCGAGGTCTCCCCCGGTCTCCTCGAGCGCGCGCTTGCAGTCCATCATCCCGGCGCCGGTCGCGTCGCGCAGCTCCTTGACGAGGGACGCGCTGATCGTCGTGCTCACTCGGACTCACTCCCTTCGGCGACGGCAGCAGGCTCGGGCTCGGGCGCGGGCTCCGCGGCTTCAGCTTCCGTCTCCTCGGCAGGAGCCTCGGTCGCCTCGACGACCGGCTCGGCTGCAGCCGCCATCTCGGTCGTGGTGACCTTCGAGCGCCCGGCGGCGATGCCGTCGGCGATCACCCGCGCCACGAGGTCGCAGGAGCGGATCGCGTCGTCGTTCCCCGGGATGACGAGGTTCGCCTCGTCCGGATCGGCGTTCGTGTCGACGAGACCGATGACGGGGACGCCGAGCCGGTGTGTCTCGCGCACCGCGAGCTGCTCCTTCTTCAGGTCGATGACGAACACCGCGTCGGGCTGGCGCTTCATGTCGGCGACGCCGCCGAGGTTCGCCTCGAGCTTCTCGAGGTCGGCCTCCATCCCGATGCGCTCCTTCGACGGGAGCAGGTCGAGCTGGCCGTCCGCCTTCAGGCGACGGAGATCGTGGAGGTAGGCGATGCGCTCGGAGATGGTCCGCCAGTTCGTGAGCAGTCCGCCGAGCCAACGGTTCGAGACGTAGGGCATGCCGACACGTGTCGCCTGCTCGGCGACGGCGTTCTGGGCCTGCTTCTTCGTGCCGACGAAGAGGATCGTCCCGCCGCGCTCGGCGACGTTGCGGGCGAACTCGTGCGACTCCTCGAGCAGCTCCTGCGTCTTCGTGAGGTCGATGATGTAGATCCCCCCGCGCTCTCCGAAGATGTAGCGGCGCATCTTGGGATTCCAGCGACGCGTCTGGTGGCCGAAGTGGACGCCGGCCTCCAGCAGCTCTCGCATCGAGACGACTGACACGCGATCAGCCCCTTTCAGGTGTGGTTGACGGTGGTTCGCCGACGGACCGGACGGAACCGCGCTCACAGCGACGGCACCCCCGCCACGGCTGGTCGCCGGGTCGTAGGGACGAAAAGACCGCGGAAGTCTAGCTGGCGCGCGCCTTCGTCAGCGCGATCTCGAGATCGGCCGCCAGCGGGGACTCCAGATCGAGCTCGGCACCCGTGACGGGATGCGCGAGGTGTAGGTGGTACGCGTGCAGGAACTGCCGCTCGAGCCCGAGATCGCCTCTGACGCCGTAGAGCGGGTCTCCGGCCACCGGGAGGCCGATCGCGGCGAGATGCACGCGGACTTGGTGCGTGCGGCCCGTCTCGAGCCGGACGTCGAGGAGCGCATGGTCGGCGAGTAGCTCCCTCGTCTCGAACCAGGTGACGGCGTCGCGTGGCTCGTCCGTGTCGAGCGACCTACGGGTTGGATCGCGGCGATCCCGGCCGATCGGCGCGTCGATCCGCCCGCTCCGCGAACGCGGTCGCCCCCGCACGAGCGAGAGGTACCGGCGTTCGACCTCGCGGGCTCGGATTGCGGCCTGCAGTGCTGTGAACCCATCCTGGGAGCGGGCAGCTACGAGCAGGCCCGAGGTGTCGCGGTCGAGCCGATGGACGATTCCGGGTCGCTCCGGATCGTCGCCGCCGGAGGCGCCGAGTGTGAGCAGTTGCGCCGCGAGCGTTCCCGAGGAGGCACCGGCGCCCGGGTGCACGGTCATCCCTGCCGGCTTGTCGACGACGACGAGGTGCTCGTCCTCGAAGACGATGCGCACCGTGACGGCCTCGGGCTCCAACCCGCCGGCCGCGTCCGGAAGTGCAACCTCGACGACGGACCCGTGCTCGAGGCGATGGCTCTTCGGCCGTGTCGCACCGTCGACGGTCACGGCTCCTCCGCGGAGCAGACGCTCGGCGAGCGATCGCGTCCCGATCTCGTCCCGCTCGGCGAGCGCGCGGTCGAGGCGCGCGCCCACCTGTGCGTCAGCGACGCTGAAGCGAAGAGTCGCCACGGCGCGATCCGTGCATGCGGTGCGGCCGGTCGGTGAGCACGAGCGCGCCGAAGAGGATCGCGACGCCGACGACGATGAACGTGTCGGCGAGGTTGAACGCCGGCCACGCCACGAGGTCGAGGAAGTCGGTGACGTGACCCAGTCGGACCCGGTCGACGAGATTCGCGATGCTTCCGCCAAGGACGAGGCCGAGCGCGACCGGAAGGACGGGGTGACGGCGACCGGAGCGCGCGAAGAACACGAGCATCGCCCCGACCGCGACGGCCGTGACGACGATCACGATCGACGTCCGGCTGCCGAACAGCCCGAACGCGATTCCCGAGTTCTGTACGTGATTGATCGTGAACGGCCCGACGATGTCGACGCTCTCGCCCAGCGCAAGCGTCCGTCCGACAACCTGCTTCGTGAGCTGATCGGCCACCACGGCGGCGCCGGCGACGAGCAGGAGGACGATCCACTGAAGGCGGCCGGCGGCAAGCGAGCGCTCAGCGGACGACACGGGCTGCAGCGCGTTCGCCGTCGAGCCGATGCGGACGTCGACCTGCGGTGTCTCGATGCGTGCGGGCTCGCTCAGATCGACCGCTCCAGCGCCCGCTGGTCGTCGATGCAGAGGGTTGCGTAGGGAACCGCCTCCAGGCGCTCCTCGCCGATCGGGCCGCCGCAGGCGCTGCAGAGCCCGTACGTGCCGTCCTCGATCCGTTCGAGGGCGGCCCCGATGGCGCCGAGCAGATGGTCCGCGTTCTCCTCGAGCCCTTCGTCGAGCTCGCGCAGGTACGTCTCGGTCGCACTGTCGGCGATGTGGTCTCCCGAGCCGATGGCGAGGTCGCCCGTCTCCTCGAGCAGCGATCCGTCGTGGTGCACGGTCTGACGCGCGTGCAGGAGCCGATCGCGCTCGCTCTCGAGGACGTCGCGGAACCGCGCGAGATCGAGCTCTTCGCTCATGCGGCCTCCGCGGCGGCCGCGAGCCGCCGCTCCGCCACATCGAGGGTCATGCCGTCGAGAACGACGACCTTGTCGCGCGAGGAGCGACCCGAGACCAGCTCGAGATCGCGGCGAGTGAGGTCGAGCGCATCCGCGAGCACCGCAAGAACGGCGTCGTTCGCCCTGCCGCCTTCGGGCGGCGCGGTGACCCTCACCTTCCACGCGTCGCCGTGGCGTCCCACGACCCGCGAGCGGGTCGCGCCCGGGACGACGCGCAGCCGCAGGCTCGTGCGCAGTGCAACCACGAGCCGAAGGATATGTTCTCGCGCAAGTCCCGAGATCGGCTTGCGCACGATCTCGGAGCGCGCAAGTCCCTAAAGCCCGGCCGCAAGCCGCCGCGGTCGGGGCGACTTCATCCCAGGCACCGCGGCTCTAGCCGGCGACCTTCCGGATCCCGCTCTCCGTGTTCTCGGTGACCGGCGTGGGACCAGTCACCGCGGTCGCGGCGTCCTGCCCTTCCGCCGGCTTGTTCGCGGGCCACTCCTCGAGGGACTCGAACGCCGCACGAAGCTGGGCGCGGATCTTGACGATGTCCTCCTCGAGGCGCCGCTTCTCGGCGGCGGCCTCTCGAGTCACGCGACGCGACTCCGCGTGCGCCTCCTGGACGATCAGGTCCGACTCGCGCCGGGCCTGCTCCTTCATGTCCTGGGCGGCGCGCTCCGCCGATACGAGGGTCGAGCGGAGGAGCGCCTCGAGCTCGCGGTGCTTCGCAGCCTCCGCGTCGAGCTCCTCGAGCCGATCGGAGAGATCGGCGCGCTCGCGCCACACCTCCTCGAAGCTGTCAGCGATCTCGTCGAGGAGCTGCTCGACGGGCTTCCGGCGGTACCCGCGAAGCCACGCCCGCCTGAGATCCACATGTCTGACTTCTACGGGAGTGAGCGGCATCTGACCTCCTACAGCACGGCCCTGATCAGGGCATTGACGAGTTGTGCCGCAACGAGCAGGACAATAACGGCCACGATCGGCGAGAGATCGAGTGGCCCGATCGTCGGGATCCGGCCGCGAAACAGGCCGAGGTAGGGACTGACGACTTCGTCCAGGAATCGTTGCAGAGTTGCGGCGACACTGGAATACGGGAGCTGAATCCACGTGAGGAGCACCCACGCGAAGATGCAGAGGATGTAGATGGACACGAACACGGTGACGAAGCTCTGCAGCGACGACGCCGCGTCCGCGAGGAGCCCAAGTAAGGCGTATGCGCCCATCGGGCGCGTGTTCGCCACTCAGGCAGCAGTTCCTTGGAGCACTAGGACTGCGACGACGATCAAACCTGCGCTGCGAGCGTCTTTGACGTGACCTGCGGAGGTATTACGCCTGGTTGTAGAAGCCGCCACGCTCCATCGCCCGGGCGCGTTCCTCGGCGGAGAGCTCGACGTCGCGCGGGGTGAGCAGGAACACCTTGTCGGCGACGCGCTGCATGCTCCCGTCGAGCGCGTAGGTGAGGCCGCTCGCGAAGTCGATGAGCCGCTTCGAGAGCTCGGTGTCGGCGCTCTGGAGGTTGATGATCACCGGGACCTGCGCCTTGAAACGGTCGGCTATCTGCTTCGCGTCGTTGAACGCGCGCGGCGCGACGAGGTGCACCTTCGCCGGGGCGGGCGCCGTCACGCTCCGAAGACGGGACGACCGTTCGCGTCTGGGAGACGGCTCCGGTGACTCGTCGGACTCCCAGCCCTCGGTCTCCGCCGAGCTCGGGAGACGCCTGACGTTGTGGCGGTCACGCCGGCGGTGGCTCTCCTCGAGCTGCTGCTCGCTCGTCGCGAGCTGGTCGTCGTCCCACTCTTCGTCCTCGGCGATGCCGAAGTAGACGAGTGTGCGGTTCCAGAGGTCGCTGAACCCCATAACGGCGGGAGTCTAACCCTGCCGGTCGGGCGCGAAGATCGTCGACCCGACACGGATGTGCGTCGCGCCCTCCTCCGCGGCAACCCGGTAGTCCTGCGACGTTCCCATGCTGAGCTCGGCGAGACCGTGGGCCGCCGCAAGCTCGCGAAGATGCCGGAAGTGCGGGCGGGAGTCTTCGGGGTCGGTCGACAGCGGCGGCATCGTCATGAGGCCTCGAATGAGCGGATACCGGGCGACGTAGTCCCCGATCTCCTCGGGCGCGACTCCCGACTTCGAGCTCTCCCCCGACAGATTCACCTCGAGCAACGCCGGGACGACGAGGCGGCGCGCGGCGGAGTCGGATCCCAGCGAGTGCACGAGCTCGCAGAGCTCGTTGACGACCTTCACCTTGTTCGACTGCAGGTGCCCGATGAAGTGCCAACGGAACGCGTCGCGGTACCGCTCGTGCTTGCGCTCGAGGTCCTGCGCGCGGTTCTCGCCCACGACCTCGACGCCGGCGTCGGCAAGCACTCCGAGCTCGTCGACGGTCACGTACTTGGTCGCGACGACGACCGTTACCTGCGGGCCGACCTCCTCGCGAACGCGCGCGTAGCGCTCGGCGATCTCATGTGGAGACGCAACCGTCACGCCGGTGCGACGGCTTCCGCGAGCTCCCGCGCCACGGCCAGCTCGTCCTCTCGACCCGCCAGTTCACCGTTGAGCTTCCTCCGGCGGATCTCGGCGAGGATCTCCCCGATCTGCGGCGACTCGGCAAGACCCAGCGCGATCAGGTCGCTTCCTCCGATCTCCAGCCTCACGTCGCGGAGCCGCGCGAAGTACTCTCGAAGCTCGGCCCGGTCGTCACGGGCAAGCGCGAGGAGCGGCCCATCGGGCGCAAACGGATCCGCGAGGCCGACGACCTGAGCGGGCTCGAGCCGCTCGGAGCGGAGCCGCTCGACGATCCGCGGAGCCACGATGATCGCCCCGACGATCCGCTCGATGTCACGCCGCCGCACCTTCAGACGCTCGAGCCAGTCGTACGCCTCGTCGGATGTGAGGTGCCCGGCAAGCACAGCGATGCCGATGCGCCACGCGGGCGCGTCGACACCCAGCTCGTCTCGCAGATCGAGGGCGCGGGCGAAGAGCCGCGCCGCCTCGTCGTCGCCCCGCAGGTGTGGATGGACGGCGCGGTCGACCCCCAGCCCGCCGAGCCGTCGGATGCCGTTCGCGGCCGCCGGATCCTCTAGCAGCGCCACGAGCTCGTCGCGGAGGCGCGAGGTCGAGAGATCTCCGACGAGCCCCATCTCGATGCAACCCCGGAGCAGCCCGGCCGAATGCTCGTCGAAGCGCAGCCCGTAGCGCGCCTCGTAGCGGATCCCGCGAAAGATCCGCGTCGGATCGTCGATGAACGAGAGGTTGTGGAGGACGCGGAGGACTCGTGCCTCGAGATCGGCTTTGCCGCCGAACGGGTCGACGAGCCGGCCGAAGTCGTCCGTCGCCAGCGACGCCGCCATCGCGTTGATCGTGAAGTCGCGGCGGAACAGATCCTCACGGAGCCCCGCTCGCTCGACGGTCGGGAGCGCGCCGGGAGCGTCGTAGAACTCCGTCCGCGTCGTCACGACGTCGACGTGCTCACCGTCGCCGTAGGACACGACGGCGGTCCCGAACTTCCGGTGCGGCGTGGCGCGGCCGCCGAGCGCTCGCGCCATCGCGTACGCGAAGGAGATGGCATCTCCCTCGACGGCGATGTCGACGTCGAAGCTCTCCTCGCCCAGGAGGATGTCCCGCACGGTTCCGCCGACGATGTACACGCCGCCGGCGCGATCCGCGAGCGACGCAACCGCATCGAGGATCGCCGCCAGTCGGGGCGCGGCCCGCAGCTCCTCGGCAATGGCTGCTTCGGGTTCGGTAGGCATCGCCGTGGCGCCTTCGAGCTCGCGCAGGAGATCGGCGCGGCTGACGACGCCGACGAGCTCGTCGTCGCGCAGCACCGCGACCCGGCCGTCCTCCGCAGTCGTGACGAGCGCTCGCAGCTCGGCCAGCGTTGCGTGCTCGGCCGCGCTCACGACGTGGCTGCTCATGATCCCGCGGACCGGCGCGTGGGCCAACGCGTGCCCGACGGCTTTGTCGAGGTCCTCCCGGCTGACGCCTCCGACGAGTCTCCCGTCGTCGACGACGAAGACACCGCTCTGGCCGTGCCGCTGGCAGAGCGTCATCGCCTCGCGGACGGTGGCGTCGGGTCCGACGGCGCGCGCAGGCGTCGACATCACGTCCGCCGCAGTCCGCACGCGCTCCGGTGTCGCCGCGAGCGCCTCGACCGCTCGTCGGTGTGCCGAGGCGAGATCGGACCGGGCGATCGCGGAGGCGGCCTGCGCATGCCCTCCTCCCCCGAACGCGGTCGCGACCGCGGCCGCGTCGATGGCGTCGGAGCGGCTTCGCACGACGACGAAGACCCGCTCGTCCATCTCGACGAGCAGCACGAGGGCGCGGGCATCCGTGAGATCGACGATCTTGTGAGCGAGATTCGAGACGCCGTCGACGTACTCCGGCCACGCCACCGATGCGACGAGCACCTCCTCCCCGTGCGCCGTGACGGGCTCGAGCCGCTCCGTCAGCGCGTTGAGCAGCGTCCGCTCCTCGGCTGCGAGCGGCGTGTGCAGGTACTCGTTCACGAGATCCTGGCGGGCACCGTGGCGGAAGCACCACGAGAGCGCATCCACGTCGCGCTGCGTCGTCGTCGCGTAGGTGAGCGAGCCCGTGTCCTCGTGGATGCCGAGCGCGAACGCCGTCGCCTCGAGCGGGGTCGGCTGCAGCTCGCGTTCGGCGACGATGCCGACGAGGGTGGTCGTGAGCGCGCCGTCGGTCGAGAACACGGCCGACTCGGCCGACACCCATTCGGGCAGGCCCTGCTCGCCGTGGTGGTCGAAGAGCGCCTTCTCGACGTTCGGATCGAGTGCGACCGCCTCGAGCTCACCGAGTCGCGACGCGCTCGCCACTTCAACCACGACAAGCCGCCGGATGGCGTCGAGCTCGAGCCGGCCGATCTCGGAGATCGCGCCGAGCTCGTCGGCGTGGAGCCGGTAGAAGTCGCGGACGTTGCGATTCAGAGAGCCGATGGCGACGACGGCGTCCGGATACAGCAGACGGGCGGCCAGCATCGCTCCGAACGCGTCGAAGTCCGTGTTCCCGTGCGTCGCGATGACCTGCTCGGCGCGCATCGGCGCATTGTGGCTCGCGGCCGCGCGCTAGGTATGCGCGATCGCTTCGATCTCGACGAGCGCGCCGCTCGGCAGACCGGAGATCTGCACGGTCGAGCGTGCAGGCGGTCTATCGCCGACGTGGCCGGCGTAGACCTCGTTCATAGCCGCGAAGTCGGCGAGGTCCATGAGGAAGACCGTCGTCTTCACGAGCTTGTCGAGCCCGCTTCCGGCCGCCTCCAGGATGGCGCCGAGGTTCCTCATGATCTGCTCCGTCTGCTCCGCCACGCCAGGTCCGGCGAGGGCGCCCGTCTCGAGCGCGATTCCGAGCTGACCGGCGACGAACACGAGATCGCCGACACGGATCGCCTGGTTGTACGGCGCACCCTGGAACGGGCCCGGCGCGCGGTCGGTGCGGACGACGTCCTTCTCAGCCACGCCCCTCACCTCTCGTCGCGTGCGCGAGCGCGATGCCGAGCGCCTTGAAGATCGCGGACAGAACGTGCTGGGAGTCGTCACCCTCGATCAGGCGCACGTGGATCGTCAGTCCCGCCGCGTCCGCCAGCTCGTCGAGAAACGTCGCCGCGAGGTCCGCCTGCAGCCCGCCGGCGCGCGTCGCGGTGAGATCCGCGTTCGAGGCGACGAGCGGACGCCCGGAGGCCTCGACGACGACCATCGCGAGCGCCTCGTCAGCCGGCGCGATCCCGGCTCCCCTGCCGGCACCGTCGGCGGTGAGCAGCGGCACGAGCGCCTCGCCGAGCGCCTCGCCAGCTCGTCCCACCTCCGTCTCTGGGTCGTCGGGCGCGATCTCGAGGAGGAGCCCGAAGCCGCCTGCGTCTCCGAGCTCCTCGAGCAGGTGGTCGAGAACGGCGACTCCCGTTGCGACGCGGCTCTCGCCGCCGGCGAGGTCGACGCGCGCCGCCCCGGCGCTCGTCACAGCTCGGAGCGCTCGACCGACGCGCCGAGGTCGCGCAGGCGCTCGTCGATGCGCTCGTACCCGCGGTCGATCTGGCGGATGTTGCCGATCGTCGACGTGCCGTCGGCGCAGAGCGCCGCGATGAGCATCGCCATGCCGGCGCGGATGTCAGGGCTCTCGAGCCGCTCGCCGTAGAGCGTCGCGGGCCCGGTCACGACCACGCGATGCGGATCGCAGAGGATGATCCGCGCGCCCATCGAGACGAGCTTGTCGACGAAGAACAGACGGCTCTCGAACATCTTCTCGAAGATGAGGATCGTCCCGCGCGCCTGGGTCGCGACGGTGACGGCGATCGAGGTGAGGTCGGCAGGGAAGGCCGGCCAGATGCCGCTCTCGATCTTCGGAATCTGTCCGCCGACGTCGTCCTCGACGAGGAGATGCTGTCCTGCCGGGACGCGCACGCTCGAGTCGGAGATCTCCATCTCGACGCCGAGCTTGCGGAATGCGGGCACGATCGAGATGAGGTCGTCGGGCTCGACGTCGGTCACGACGATCTCGCCGCCGGTCGCAGCGGCGAGGCCGACGAAGCTCGCCACCTCGATGTGATCCGGTCCGATCCGGTACTCGCCTCCTCCGAGGTGTGAGGTCCCATGGATGTGGAGCACGTTCGAGCCGACTCCCTCGATGTGAGCGCCGATCGAGACGAGGAAGCGGCAGAGGTCCTGGATGTGCGGCTCGCACGCGGCGTGGCCGAGCACGGTCTCGCCCTCGGCCAGCACCGCGGCCATGATCGCGTTCTCCGTGCCCATGACGGAGGCCTCGTCCAGGTACATGCGGGTGCCGCGAAGTCCCTCCGCCGTGAGCTCGTAGACCCCGTCGATGTGGACGTCGGCGCCGAGCGCTGCAAACGCGTGGACGTGCGTGTCGAGCCGCCGCCGTCCGATCACGTCGCCGCCAGGTGGCGGCACGGTCACGCGCCCGAAGCGCGCGAGCAGCGGGCCTGCGAGGAGGAACGACGCGCGGATCTCGCGTGCAAGCTCCGCATCGAGATCGGTCTTCCCCACGCCGTCGGGATCCACGCGAACCTCGTTCGGGCCAATCCACTCGGCATCCGCACCGAGATCGGCGAGAAGCTCGACCATCGTCTCCACGTCGCGGATGCGAGGGACGTTCGAGAGATGGACTTCCTCGGTCGCGAGCACGCAGGCGGCGAGGATCGGAAGCGCGGCGTTCTTGTTCCCCGAGGCGCGCACCGTCCCCGACAGCGGGCGGCCGCCTTCGATGACGAAGGACTGCATCGCGCGCGCAATGCTACTGGCGGTCTTCACGGGCTCCAGGCTACTCCGGGAGGTTGACGATCTCGAGCTTCGGAACGCTCCCGGCCGGCTCGAAGCCGAGAACCTGCGCGTAGAACGAGAGCTCCGCGTGGAGCGACCCGACGATGTTCTCGGCCTTGCGGAACCCGTGACCCTCACCCTCGTACAGGAGGTATGCGTGCGGGACGCCGCGCTCGCGAAGCGCGCCCACGATCAGCTCGGCCTGTGAGGGCGGGACGACGCGATCGTCGGCTCCCTGGAGCACGAGCATCGGGGTCGAGATTCGATCGGTGAAGTGGATAGGACTGCGTGCCTTGTACAGGTCGGCGCGCTCCGGGTACGGCCCGACGAGCGTGTGCTCGTACTGGAGCTCGAACTTGTGCGTCTCGCCGCCGCCGAACTGCTCGAGGTCTGCGATGCCGAAGTACGACGTTCCGGCGGCGAACACGTCGGTGAACGTGAGCGCGCAGATCGTCGTGTACCCGCCTGCGCTGCCGCCGGTGATGAGCAGCCGGTCCGTGTCGGCATCGCCCTGGTCGACCAGGAAGCGAGCAGCGTTGACGCAGTCCTCGAGGTCGACGACGCCCCAGTTCCCGTTGAGCCGCTCGCGGTATGCGCGTCCGAACCCGGTGGAGCCGCCGTAGTCGACGTCGACGAACGCGAACCCTCGACTCGTCCAGAACTGCACGCCGAGGCTGTACGACGGGTTCGCGCTGTCGGTCGGGCCGCCGTGGCTCTCGACGATGAGCGGCGGGAGTTCGCCATCCGGAGCCTCGAACAAGAGGTTCGTCGGCGCGTAGAAGAGGGCGTGCGCCGTGAGCCCACCCTCGGTCGGGAACTCGATCGACACCGGGGTCGAGAGCAGCGCGTCCGGGAGCTCCGACTCCATGCTCGTTCGGACGGTCTCGACCTTGCTCGTCTCGGTATCGACACGAACGATCCGGGTCGGGACCGTGACCGAACCGGCCACGAGCACGGCCTGCGCCCCCTCCGTCCACACGTACGGCGACCGCCACGAGTCGACGCCGATCTCGAGCTCGCGCAGCTCACCCGATTCGGCATCGAGCACTCCGAAGCGCGTGAAGCCCGCATCTTCGTACCCGCAAACGATGCGTCCGTCGTCGAGGAATGCGTACGACCGCGCACCGAACACCCAGGCGGGGTAGCCGAACTCGGCCGCCACTGGATGGAGCAGCGTTCGCTCACCGTCGCGAACGCGTTCGAGATTCCACCACCCTGAGCGGTCGCTCGCGAACACGAGGTCCCCGCCCGGGCTCCACTCGGGCTGCCAGATCGACTCCTCGCCGTCCGCCCCGGCGACGTGCCGCACGTTCGCCACCTCGCCGTCGCGCGCGAGGTCGGCGACGTACAGCTCGCAGCCGTCCCACGGCATCCACGGGAGATCCCAGGTGAGGAAGCAGAGGCGCGTGCCGTCCGGCGAGATACGCGGGTTCGAGTAGAAGTCGCGGCCGCTCACGACGATTCGCGGCTCCGCCGAGCCGCTGGTCGGCACCGCGACGAGCTCGTTCACGACGTCTTTCGCCCGGTCGCTCTCGGCATGGCGCTCGCGAACGCCGATCCAGAACGCGCCGTCCGGGGTTATCCGACCGTCGGCGTAGCGATGACGTCGCTCCGGCACCTTTGGCGTGATCGGCACCGGTTCACCGCCCGGGTCGATGCGGTGTAGACGCTGGTCGTCGAAGTTCGAGAGGTACGCGACGCCGTCGTGGATGCAGTACGCCCCACCTCCGTACTCGTGCACGGACGTGCGCACGTTGAAGTCACGTGGAACGACGTCGATGGGACGTGCGCCCGGATCGAGCCGGACGAGCACGGTGCGGCCGGCCTCCGCGGCGCGACCCTCGAGCCACCATGCGACCCCGCGCTCGAGCCACGGTGCGGAGAGGCGCACACCCGCTTCCGCCACCATCTCGGCGGAGATCGGGGACGCCCACGTTCCGTACGCGGAAACGGTCTTCTGACTCACCTGGGGGTCCAACGGCGGCGGCTATGGTACTGCGCCATGCGGCCAACGAGAGACCAAGCGTGGGAGACGCTCACCGAGTACACGAAGAGCGAGGCGCTGCTGCGCCACGCGCTCGCCGTGGAGGCGTCCGTCGGCTTCTATGCGCGTCTCTACGGAGAGGACGAGGAGCTCTGGCGCGCGGCCGCGCTCCTTCACGACTTCGACTACGAGATCCACCCCACACTCGACAAGCACCCGCAGGACGGCGCGCCGATCCTCCGCGAGCTCGGGTATCCGGAGGAGCTGATCGAGTCGGTCCTCTCCCACGCCGAGCACCTCGAGCTGCCGCGGGACACACAGCTCAAGAAGGTGTTGTTCGCCTGCGACGAGCTTTCGGGATTCGTCCACGCGTGCGGGCTCGTTCGGCCGACGGGCCTCGACGGGCTCGAGCCGAAGTCCGTCAAGAAGAAGCTCAAGCAGCCGTCCTTCGCCGCAGGCGTCCACCGCGACGAGGTCTACGCAGGGGCGGAGCTGATCGGCCTCGAGCTCGACGAGCACATCGCGAACGTCGTGGCAGCGATGCAGCCGATCGCGCCGGAGCTGGGCCTCCGGACCGCCGCCGACGCGGCCTAGGCGTAGCGCTCGACGAAGGCGAGGACGCGGTTCCACGCGTCCTCCGACTCGGCGGCGAACTCCTCCTGCTTGCGGTCGAAGAAGCTGTGCGG
>Ga0070670_100002958_pt1 | contig 14081 bp, 10 predicted proteins | sample KBSS63metaG_FD_64665 | JGI IMG/M metagenome (GOLD analysis project Ga0070670, IMG submission 64665) | Switchgrass rhizosphere microbial communities from Kellogg Biological Station, Michigan, USA - KBS S6-3 metaG | ecosystem: Host-associated > Plants > Roots > Rhizosphere > Soil ... | reverse complement strand
GGACAAGCTGAAAGGCCTGCTGATCAACGGCGTCGCCCCGACCTATGACACGATCAGCTCATTCAAATATCCCGGCGCTCGCCCCCTCTATGTCTACGTGAAGAATGCCCACGTTGGTGCGATCCCGGCAATCCGCGCCTTCATCGCCGAGTTCACCAAGGAAAGCTCGTTCGGACCCAACGGCTACCTTCGCCAGGCGGGCATGATTGCGGCGCCGACGGCGATCCGCGCTCGTAGTCAGCAGGCATCGCGGAGCCTCGCACCGCTCAACTTCGCCGGCCTCAAGTAGTCGGGCGCGAAATACTCACATCTGTCGTGACGCGAATACCAGGCCTGATACGGCACTAAGCCGCGGCCCAGGGGGAAAGGGTAAGGAAATGAGTAGGAAGTTCACTGTCGCTGCGCTGCTCGCGGGAAGCGCTTTTGTGATGTCGGCTCCAGCACGCGCCGCGGTGCAGGACGCCGCTGCCCAGCCGGAGACGGCCGTGCCCGATCAGTCGGACGCGACGGCAGACGCGACCATTCAGGCCGCAACGCAGGTTGATGACCTCAATGCGAAGATCGAGCTGCTGCAAGCGCAGGTCGAAGCGCTCCAGGAAGCGCTGGAAAGCGTAAAAACGCAGCAGGCCAAGGCTGTTCCGGCTTGGAAGGGCGGGCCCGAGCTTTCCGACAAGGATGCCGGCTTCACCTTCAAGCCGAAGGGCTTCGTCCAGTATGATGCCGGCTATGTCGGCTTCCCCGACGGGGATGAGCAGCGCGGAAGCGTGGGCGGGCTGAACTATGCCAATCTCGGCTTCAACACCCGTGCTCGCCGCATCGTCTTTGGCGCCGAGGGCACACTCCCCGGCCGGTTCGGCTACAAGTTCGAATTCAACTTCGCGCAGGCGACGGTCGACTATGAGGACATCATCCTCACGTACGACTTCGAGAAGGCGCCGCTCCAGATCGCGATCGGCAACTTCTATCCCTATTCGAGCCTCGAGACGATGACGAGCTCGCGCCTGGGAAGCATGATGGAGCGTGCCTCCTTCACCGATGCGTTCAACTACAACCGTCGCCTCGGCATCGGTCTTCAATATTCCGACAAGGCGAACGACAGCTACCTGTTCCAGGCCGGCATCTTCTCGACGGTCATCAACGACGGGAACACCGGCAATACCGGCAATACGTTCATCCGCACTGGTTGGCAGGCCTCACTGCGCGGCATCTACTCGCCGACGCTCGGTTCGACCCGCCTGCACGTCGGCGTCAACTTCCAGCACCGGCAGAATCGCCAGGAATCGCAGGGCGAGCAATACCGTACCCGGCCGCTGACGCAGATCACCGATCAGCGCTTCATTGACTCGGGTACGATCGCATCCAAGGGCGACGACGCGCTCGGTGTGGAATTTGCCGCGATCCACAAGAGTCTGCACTTCGCAGCTGAAGCGCAGAAAGTCTGGGTTCGCGATGCCTTCAATGCGGCCCAGCTTGCGGCGATCAACACCGACCCGAACGACAATGATACCGCGGTCGGCACGCCATATAACGGCGACCCGTCCTTCTTCGGCGGCTATTTCGAGGTCGGTTATTTCCTGACTGGCGAGACTCGCGCCTACAAGGGCGGCAAGTGGGATCGCACCAAAGTGCTGAAGCCGTGGAATGAGGGCGGCTGGGGCGCCTTCCAGGTCAACGGCCGCGTCGATTATGTCGATCTTAGCGACCGCGTCGACGACAGCAGCCCGTTCTTCCTCGCACCCTATTACGTCAACGGCGGCAAGCAGCTCGGCCTTCAGGCCAGCCTGATCTGGAACCCGGTCGACTGGGTCCGCTTCATGGGCCAGTACGGCCACCTCGAGGTCAAGGGCGGACCGCGCGCCGCCGGTATCGACATCGACGATCCTCTGAAGCCGCTCAACAAGCGCAAGTTCGGGTCCGACGTGATCACGGCACGCGCCCAGGTCGAGTTCTAGGACTTCCCCGAGGCCTTTCCGCTCCACTCCCCGGAAGAAAGGCACGGCCCCCTCGCCCGGATGTAAGGCGAGGGGGCTTTTCTTTGCCCATTACCTGAGAATGGCAACGCCCTCTTTCGGCCAATCAGTGTCCAGGTCGACCTCGTTCTGGGCCCATTCGTCGCGAGTCCAGCACACGACCTTCTCAATGCGGCTGCCGGTGATCGCCTCGATATGCATGCAATAGCGGACGTTAGGACCGTCGGTCTCAGCTGGCATATCTTTGGGTATCACGGCCGCTGCCGGTGAAGCGGCCGCGATCACGAACAATGTGATCGCCAATTGCTTGAATGCCATGTCGTTTCTCCTTCGATGGCAAGCTGGCGTGCCCCTTTTAATCCTTCTTTGGCCTCGGGGCGACAAACGTCCGTCCAATGGAACGGCCAACTCGTCGAACGACAATTGTAATAATATAACATCCACCCTAAGGCCGAATTTGATCCGATCCGTAGCCAAACAGGACCTATGGTTTCCTCCAGACTTGCCCTCGCTGCGGCCCTCGCTGCGATTCATCTCCCCGCAGCCGCTCAGCCGGTCACGCTCGACTCCGGCACCGCGGAAGGCGGTACGACCGGTACGGCGGACGCCAGGACCGACGCCCCGACGCCCGGAAACGCTAAGGATGCACACCATCCGCACGAAGAGCATAGTGATGACATCGTGGTGACGGGGATCCGGCGGAAGGAATCTGACGTCCTTGGCGGCATATCGGTCTTGGATGCAGCGGACCTGACTCGTGAAGTCCGCCCGAGCATTGGTGAAACCTTGGCTCGAGAGCCCGGCGTCAGTTCGACGAGTTTCGGCCCGCAGGCCTCCGCGCCGGTCATTCGCGGACTCTCCGGCGACCGCGTTCGCGTATTGACCGATGGTATCGGCACGCTCGACCTTTCCGGGTCCGGCCCCGATCATGCCGTAGCGATCAATCCACTGACGGCCGAGCGTATCGAGGTCCTTCGCGGGCCGGCTGCACTGCTGTTCGGATCATCGGCCATCGGCGGTGTCGTGAACGTCATCGATACGCGGATTCCCCGTCACCTGCCCGACGGAGGCGTGGGCGGCGATGCACTCCTCGGTTACGGTACCGCGGCGGACGAGCGACTTGCGAATGGCGCAATCGACGTGTCCGCAGGCGGCGGATTCGTCGTCCATGCCGACGGCAATTGGACGAAGACCGACGACCTTCGAACGGGCGGCCACATATTGTCAAAGGACCTCCGAGCGGAAGCGCTTGCCAGCCCGGATCCTGAGATCCAGGCCCTTGCGACTCTCAAAGGCGACCTCCTCAATTCCGCCTCGGACTCCAAAGAAGGCGCGCTAGGTATCGCCTACGTCGGCGCCGAAGGTCTCAACGTCGGCGTATCGGTGACGCGCCACCTCTCCAAATATCAGGTGCCTGTCCGCTACTCGCTCGATCCGGCTATCGAAGCTGAAGCGCCGACGATCGACCTGGAGCAGACGCGCTATGACGCTCGCGCGGAAATCCCGATTGCCGGCTTCTTCAGCCAGCTGCGCGCGCGCGGCGGCTATTCCAACTACCACCACGACGAAATCGAGGACACGGGCGCAATCGGATCGAGCTTCTTCAGCAAGGGCGGCGAGGGCCGCATCGAGCTGGAGCAGACTGAACGATCGGGCTGGGGCGGGACGAGCGGCATCCAGTACCTCAACCGGAATGCCAAGATTCGCGGCGAGGAGAAGTTCCTCCCTGACAGCCGCCAGAAACAGACCGGCTTGTTCACACTGCAGACCTTGGTCACAGGGCCTTGGCGGCTCGAGGCCGGCGCGCGCATCGAGTTCAGCAAACTGACTGCCCAAGCCGACGAGGAGCTCGCGACCCCGGCCTTTTCACGCAGCTTCACCACTGTGTCGAGCTCGCTCGGTGCACAATACGAGTTCACGCCTGGGTGGCGGGCAGGCTTGTCGCTGTCGCGAAGCGCGCGGGCACCCTCGATCGACGAGCTGTTTGCGAACGGTCCTCACGGTGGAAGTCAGTCGTTCGAGGTTGGCGACCCGAACCTGAACCCGGAGAAGAGCCTCGGTGTGGAGGCAAGTCTGCACAGCACGAAGGGTCCCGTCCAGTTCACTGGCAACCTCTTCTACACCCATTTCGCGAACTACATCTTCCAGTCGCCGACAGGCGCGATCGAAGACGAACTGCCCGTTTTTCGGTACCGCAATGGCCAGGCGAACTTCTATGGATTTGAAGCGCAGGCGAGCGCGAAGCTGGGCGAAGCGCTCGGCGTTAAATGGGGCAGCCAGCTTCAAGCCGACGCGGTCCATGCGACGGTGACGGATTTCGGTCCCGCCCCGTTCATGCCGCCGCTTCGGCTCCTGGGCGCGCTCACTGGCGAAAGCGGGCAGTTCGATGGCCGGCTGGAAATCGAGAGGGCCTTCGCACACGATCGTACGGCACCGATCGAAACGGAAACGCCAGGCTACACGATGGTCAACGCATCGCTCGACTGGCATGTCTTCGAAGCGAACCCGACTCTCAGCCTTTCCCTGCAGGCCAACAACCTATTCGACGTCGAAGCGAGGCGCAGCACAAGCCAGCTTAAGGATTTTGCGCCGCTCGCAGGTCGCGACATCCGTCTCACGGCGCGCCTGGGCTTCTGATCTCCGAGATTATCCCGATTTCGATGCTCGCGCACCGACCCTAGCACTCCCCTTTTAGGTCGATCGAGGGGTCGGATGCGTATATTCGCCAGAGTATTCACCCTGTCGATCCTCCTCTCATCCACGAATGCCATCGCGCAAAGCGCGGGTGAGGTCGGCGTTTTCCGGAACCCTCAAAACAGCGTCCACGTGCGCATCCACGCATGCGGCAAGGGCCGGTGCGCCACGGTCGTTTGGGCAAACGCGAAAGCAAGAGCGGATTCCGCCCGCGGCGGCACCAAGAACCTGGTGGGTACCGAACTCTTCCGCGACTTCCGCGAAGTGAGCCCGAAGGTCTGGAAGGGGAAGGTCTTCGTGCCGGATCTCAACAGCGTGTTCTCCGGCACCGCAACGATCAGGGACCAGAACACGATCGTCGCTCGTGGCTGCCTGATTGCGAACATTGGGTGCAAATCGCAGGCTTGGACGCGCGTGCAGTAACGGAGGGATGCTGATTGCGATTGTATGATTGATCAAATTGCGGTGAGGATAGCGCCGCAACTCGACCAACGCGGTAACGGATAGGCAGCATACTTGGATACCGCCAGTCAGCGACGTACCGAGTCTCGAGCCGCCGGTCCTCTCGCAACAGGGTTGGCTTCGCTCGGCACTTTCTGTTCGCGACACGCCATCCTTGTCATTCTGCTGTGGATCTCGGCGACAGTGGCCGCCGGCACGGTTGCGGAACGACTTCCGGAAAGATTGCTGAGCGGCGCGGGTGAAATCGCTGGCAGCCTGTCGTCGCATGTTGACCGCGTCCTTCGCGAGGATTTCGGTCGCGGCGACAGCCAATCGCTCATCGTGGTCTTCCAGTCGCGCAGCCTCGATGGGAACCCGGCACAGCTCGCCCAACTTTTCGACGACCTTTCGGAACAGCTGCAGAAGGATCCGTCCGTCAACACGTCCGTCACGGAAGGTGACATCCAGGACGAGCGCCTGTTGCCCAGACCTGGGACCGGGCACTTCGTACTGATCGACCTGAAGACAGAGGACGTTCTCGAGGCCGAGCAGCAGCTTCCCAACTTGCGCAAGGCCGCGACGCCGGTCTTCGACGCGGCAAAGGCGCAGCACCGCGATCTCGACTGGGCCATCACCGGCCGGGCAGCGCTGACTTACGACCTCAGCAGGTTCGATGCGCAGGATACCGCGCGTGCAGAGTTCCGTGCTTTGCCCCTGACCCTCCTGATCCTTCTGTTTGCTTTCGGCTCGATCGTATCGGCAATGCTTCCGCTGGTGCTTGCCGTCGCGACCCGCACCATGGCACTCGGCATGGTCTTCTGGATCGCCGCATCGGTCGACATTTCCAACCTGGTGCTTAGCGTTGTGACGATGCTCTCGATTGCTCTCGGCATCGACTACAGTCTCTTCATCATCCACCGGTATCGCCGCGAGCTCGAGCGGATCGCCGCATCAACTCCTTCCATGGAGGCGCGGGATCGGGAGGAACAGGCGTTGCGCCGCGCCATGTCGCAGTCGGGAGCAGCTGTCCTTTACAGCGCCGCGACGGTCGCCATCGGGATCGGATCCCTGCTCGCGACGCCGTTGATGCAGACGCGCTCGATCGGGATGGGCGGTCTCTTCGCGGTCCTTGTCTCCCTCGCCACGTCACTGACCTTGGTCCCGGCCTTTCTCGGCTTGCTTCCCACCAGGATCCTGGAATGGCCCCGCACTCTCTCGCGAGCCGAACGTCGCGAACGATCGCGCAAACTCTGGATCCGCTGGGCCGACGTCATTGAATCGCGGCCAGCCGTGTCGATCGTCGTCAGCCTCGGCCTCATCCTCGCGATGGCCGCGCCAGCCTGGCACACGCGCACGGGTTTCCCCGAGAGCGAGTTCCTGCCGCCCGAGCTCGAATTCACGCGTGGAATGGGGATGCTCGAACGCATGGATCTCAAGGGCCTCGTCTCGCCGGTCGTCGTGATTGTCAGTGACGTGCATGGACAGCGAGCGCTGACCCCAGACCGGGTTGATGGGCTTCGCCAATTCGTCTCGCGTCTGCAGCATGACCCGCTCGTCCGTGCCGTTGAAGGTCCGCTCAGGTCCGCGTCCGACGGCTCGATCGAGCAAAGCATGGGCGCCGCGCTTTCCAGGGATGCATTCATCAGCAAGGACCGCAGCAGGCTCCTGTTCCTGATCATTCCTTCCAGAAGCTCGACCTTCGATGGTCTGCGGGACCTTTCCAGCAACATGTCGCATCTGTTGAAAGTGGATGGCCTGACGGTGCAGGTCGGCGGCCAGGCTCAATTCTTCAACGACTTCGAAAATGCCGTCAGCGACTCCTATCCGCTGACCATTTCGCTTGTGCTGGGCATGTCGGTATTGGTCCTCTTGCTCGTCTTCCGCGCGCCGGTCGCTTCAGCCAAGGCGCTCCTTCTCAACCTGTTCTCCGTCGCCGCCGGATACGGCGTCGTCGTCCTCGTCTTCCAGCTGGGCCACGGTTCGGAAATCTTCGGCGTTGCCCACCCGACCACGGTAGTGCCCACCACCGTGCCGCTCGCAATATTCTGCATCTTGTTCGGCTTGAGCATGGACTACGAAATCTTTCTGCTCAGCCGTATCCGGACCATCTTCAACGAGACCGGGGACAATGCGCTGAGCATCCGAGAGGGGCTTGCGGATACGGGATCGGTGATCACCAGCGCTGCACTGATCATGGTAGCGGTCTTCGGGGCCTTCGCGTTCACGCGCGACGTCGTCGTGCAGATGATCGGGCTCGGCCTTGCGGTCGCCGTCTTGGTTGATGCGACAGTTATCAGGTCCGTGCTTGGTCCTGCTCTGATGCATGTCGCCGGCCGATGGAACTGGTGGCCCGCACGATCCAGCTGAGGTCCGCTTCGACTAGGAGCCCGGAATCAACCGTGCGCCGAACAGCACTTCGGCGGCCTGAGGGTAACGCAGGCTGCGCCGCTCAAGGGGCCTGATAAAGGCCTGAATCGCACCGCGGTGACATTTGGTGACTTTGTGTTCATAATCCGCGCCGCTCTTCCGAGGCGCCGCTGGGGCTCTGATCGCTCCCGCCTACGACTCCCTGTTCGGCAAAGCATTCTGCACTCCTCGACAGGAGAAGGTGCGTGGGGAGATCCACCTCGGTCGCCGAGAGCGCCGTCGACAAGGCTTCGTGGCGCATTATCCCACTGCTCGGGCTCGGCTATCTTTGCTCCTACCTCGATCGGCTGAACGTGAGCTTCGCCGCGACGCAGATGAACGTCGACCTGAAGTTCAGCGCCACGGTTTACGGCTTGGGAAGCGGCCTGTTCTTCCTGACCTATGCGCTGTTGGAAATCCCATCCGGGCTCCTGATGCCGCGGATTGGCGCACGCCGTTGGATCGTGCGTATCATGATCAGCTGGGGACTGATCTCGGCGGGGATGATGTTCATCCGCACGCCGCTTCAATTCTATGTCATGCGGTTGCTGCTCGGAGCCGCGGAGGCAGGCTTCTGGCCGACCTGCATGTACTATCTCTCCAGTTGGTACCCGTCTGCGCATCGGGGGCGTGCGATCAGCCGCTTCTATTGCTTCGGCGGAGTGACCGGCGTCGTTGGCGGCACCCTCTCGGCCTGGCTCCTCTCTCTAGACGGTGTCGGAGGCTTGCAGGGCTGGCAGTGGCTGTTCCTGCTGGAGGGGCTTCCAACGGTCATGCTTGGTGCGGCCATGTTCTGGCTCCTCCCGGACAAACCCGAAACTGCAATTTGGCTAAAGGAGGATGAGCGGACCTGGCTCATTCGTGAGCTGGCCGCCGAAAACGAGCGGCTTGCTGCGGGCGCCCGGCCGCATCCGCTTCGCGCGCTCCAGAACCCGCGAGTCCTGGAGCTCGCGGTAATCGCCTGCCTCACGGTCGGCGCATATATGGGATTCGTTCTCATTGCGCCGCAGGTCCTGATGACGGGGACCGGCATGAACGTCCTGCACGTCGGCTATCTCATCAGTTGCGGCGGCCTGATGACCGTGGCTGGAATGCTCACCTCGGGCTGGCACAGTGACCGCATCGGCAGCCGCTTTGGGCATCTCATTCTCAGCATGCTGCTCGTGGCCATGTCCTTCATCGTAATGAGCCAGGCGCGCACTCCCGCGATGCTCATTACAAGCTATCTGGCGATGTGCTTTTTCTGGCCGGCAGTAACGCTCTCGACCAACCTCGTTGCGACCGAAGTCGTGCCGTGCCGGATGCTCGCCATCGCCGTCGGCGTCATTAACACGCTCGCGCAGCTTGGCGCCTTCGCCGTCCCGGTCTTCTGGGGAATGAGCAAGGACTCCACCGGCTCCTATCATTTCGGCCTGTCGCTCATTCCGCTCTTCTTCATCGCGGCTGCGGCCATCGCCGTGCACCTGCGGCACAATATCCGGAGGCGGGAATTCGCCGTCGCGCCGGCGACCGTCGCAGCTTAGGAAACGGCCCGGTCGCGCGCGCGACCGAGCCGCTCTTTCCGCCGACAGGCGCCGTCCTGGGAGGCGCCACATATTCGAACGCCGGTGATCTCTCGCTGTTCCTGCAGCCGTCTCGGACGCAGGCTCAGGACCGTTCGAGTTTCGCTATTGCTGCGCGCACGGCCTTTGTCAGCGCCTCGGCCCGGAAGGGCTTCGTAAGAAGCGGAGCGTCGGGGGCGATCCTGCGGATTGAATCGGTCTCGCTGTAGCCCGACACGAACAGGATCGCCTGGTCCGGCGCCTTCGACAATATTCGGCTCGCAACGTCCGCTCCGGAAAGACCGGGCATGATGAAATCGAGCACTACAAGATCAGGACGCTCAGCAGCATAGGCGCTGAGGCCCGAACGTCCGTCATTCGCCTGGAAGACGTTGTAGCCATGCTCGGCGAGGCTCTCGCTGATGAAATTGCGAACGTCCGGATCGTCGTCGATGACAAGGATTTTCTCCGCGCCAGGCTGATGAGCCCCGTCGTGCTCGTCCGAATCCCGATGCGTAGATGATTGCTCGTGTTGGCCGTCCGCCTCCTTGAAATAAAGGCTTACGGTCGTGCCTTTGCCAGGCTCGCTTTCGATCCGGGCAATCCCGCCTGACTGGCGAGCCATGCCATAGACCATGGAAAGCCCAAGACCCGTCCCCTTACCCACTTCCTTCGTCGTGAAGAACGGCTCGAACGCCCGTTCCCGAACGTCTGCCGGCATGCCGGCGCCCGTATCGCTGATGCACAGCTCGATGTAGCGGCCGTCGTCCAACTCTGGATCGCCCGCGCTTTCCATAAGCCGCGACGTGAAGCTGAGCACGCCTCCGGTCGGCATTGCATCGCGCGCGTTGATCGCGAGGTTCAGCACCGCCACCTCGACCTGCGTCGGGTCGGCAAGCACGGGGAGCATTTCCTCGTCGAGGTCGAACCTCTTTTCGATGCCCGGACCGAGGACGTTCTTGAGCAGCGGACGCATGTTCTGGATCAGAGGCGCGATATTGGTTGCGCGCACCTCGAGCCGCTGCACGCGGCTGAATGCGAGCAGCTGGCCGGTGAGCCGGGCCCCCCGCTCCGCGGCCGTCAACGCATTTGAAGCGTAGCGCTTGAGCTTCTCGTCCTCGATCCTCTTCGCGAGCAGATCGAGCCCACCGACCACGACCGTGAGCAGATTATTGAAGTCGTGCGCGATCCCACCTGTCAGCTGACCGAGTGCTTCCATCTTCTGGCTCTGACGAAGCTGCTCCTGTGCGGCCTTCAGCTCCGTGATGTCGCGTGCCTCGAACAGCAAGTAGATGATCTTGCCTTCAGGATCCTTCACCGGCTGGACCGATACGTCGAGGAAGGCCGTTGGAGTACCTTCGCGCTCCATGCGCACTTCGGTCGTGAAGATCTCGCCCTTTGCCGCCTTGGCGATCCCGGCCTTCATCACCGCCTGGTGCTGCGGATAGTTGCGCATCGTCGGCGCGTCCCACAGCTTCTTTCCAAGCGCATTGTCAGGCGACTGGTCACGCCAACTTTCGCGCCGATTGTTTACCGCGAGAACGGTGCCGTCAGGCTCGAGCAGCACCATGACCTCCAGCGCCGCTTCGAACACCGCCCGGAACTGCGCTTCGCGGCGTGCAAGCTCTGCGGTCCGCTCCTCGACCTGTCGCTTGAGGTCGAGTTCGGCCTGCTTTGCCACGGTGATGTCCGTCGCAGCTCCGATGAAACCCGCGAGTTCTCCGTCCGGGCCAAAGCGCGGCGAGCTCGTGCTTTTCAGCCAGCGATATTGACCGTCACCGTTCAGGTAGCGCCCTTCGAGCGTGAACGTTTCGCCTGTCGCCTCGCCGGCGATCGACTCCTGCACGATCCGGTCATGATCATCGGGATGGATCCGCTCGCGCCAGTCGAGCGTCCGCGCAAGCTCGCGGTCGCCGCCGACGAACTCGACATATTCTTCGTTGACGAAATCGCGCGTGCGGTCGAGCCGGGTGACCCACATCATCACCGGCGCCTGGTTGGCGATCCTCCGGAAACGCTCCTCGCTTTCGCGCAAGGCCCGTTCCGCCGCGCGCTGCTCGGTCACGTCCTGGACTAGGATGATCAGCCCGAACACCTCGCCCGAGGAGTCCGCCCACGGCATGTAGTTGGTCTGCACAGCAAGACTTCCGCGCGTCGGGTGCACGAAATCGGACGCGAAGAACTTTCGCTCGCCCGCCATGGCCGCCGCAACCAGCGGCTCGCGCATCTTCCACGCTTCCTCCCCCAGCAGCTCGCGCATCGTCAGGCCCAGCAACTCCGAGCGCGGCTTCTCAAACCAGTCCGCCATCGGCTTGTTCATGAAACGGTAGCGAAGGTCGCGGTCGGCGAAGGCGACCATGACCGGAAGCATGTCCGCGACCGCCAGGATGCCGGCAAAGTCGAAGCTCCCGCCGGGGACGGGCGGAGCAGGACGCGAAGGCGTCGCGGCCTTGCGCTTCAAAGGCTTAGCCGTGTCGGCCATGGCTCGAACATGCTGAAGCGATTCCCCCCAAGAGTCACGTGCGAAGCATGCCGCACCATCCGCCAGAGATTAACAACATTAAGCCAAGAGCGGTTCCCGCGCCGGCCCGCCACATGCCGTTCCATTTAATTTAAGTTAGGAGCGACTCGGTTCCATGTGGTTTCTCCCTCCGCCGGCGGCGCTCAAGCCGCTGTGGAATAGGGGGACTACCCAATGCAGAAGCTCGTTCTCACCGCGCTCGGCGCGGCTGCAATTGCGTTTGCGTCCACTGCCGTCACCGCGAAGCCCTACGTCGATTACACACCGCAGAAAGGCTATTGGGACATCAACGCCATCGAGGTCGATCCCAACCATATCGACGACTATCTCGTTGGTCTGCGCAAGTCGCTCATCCCTACCTTCGAGACGCTGAAGAAGCACGGCGTCATCGACGACTATAAGTTCATGACCCGCAACGGCTACACCAAGGGCTCGCCGAACGTGCTCATCCTGACCCACTCCCCCTCGCTCGGATCTCTCGATCCGAACAAGGAGCGCGACCAGGCCATCGACCGCGAGATCGAGGCGGCCTTCACCAAGGCGCAGAACGATGCCGCCATCGCCGGCTATGAGAAGTACCGGACGTTCATCGATGACGGGCAGTGGGTCGACCAGGTCATGGCCAAGTGAAGCGCCGACACCACCCATAACGCAGATTAGCGAATCGCTCATTGGATGTGCTAAGTATCTGATTCGCGGGGACGTTCTACCCCACCCCGACCCCGCACTCGCCGGGCGGCTTGCCCCTTGCAGCCGCCCGGCCATCCGAAGGTGGGTTCGCTTCTGGGGGGAAGCTGTGGCTGCTTATCGCATCTACTGCCTAGATGGGATGAAGCGCTTCACGCGCACCGAAAATGTCGAAGCGCCAAGCGACGAGGATGCGATCCTTCGCGCCCGCGCGATGATGGCCGACTGCCTGACCGCGGAAGTCTGGGACCGCGGCCGGCTCGTCGCCCGGCTCACCCCCGCGTAAAGCGCCGGGAGCAAGGCGAACGACGGCCCCTCTAAGGCTGCACGATCGCTTTATACCTGGCTGCGCTGCCGCTGCCGACCTGCCGGTACCATTCTCCGCTGCACAGATAATAAGAGGCGGCGTCCTCGATCATCTTCATGCACCCGCCCGGCAGCGAGGCGTAGCTCTTGCCGATGACGTACGGCTCTCTCGGCGGAGGCGGGGGTGGCGGAGGCTCGACCACGACCGGCACCTCCCGCACGACCTCGCGCTCGATGATGACGGGCTCCCGCTCCACGTAATAGGGAATGAAGACGCCCTGCCCGCCGTGCAGCCCGCCATGCATCCCCCCGTGCATTCCGGCGTGCATTCCGGCGTGATTGGCGAGCGTCGGACCGCGCGGCGCGCCGCCCATGGAGCGCTGCTGCGCTTCCGCAGTCGAGGCCATTGCGACGGCCGTCGCCGCACCCGCGACGAGAAGACTGAGAGCCTTCATGGCCCTCGCATAGCACTTGTGGCTAAGTGAAGCACCGAGCGCAGCGCCGCCGACGCGAAGCGTCGCCGAAGCAGCGCGAAGAGATGCGTGCCCAGATCGGCCGACGACCGCCGCAGGCGTGTCGATCGACGTCACGAATTTAGTTCGTGACGGCTCGGCCATTCTCCCACCCCTTTCCTATTTGGATTTCATCTGGTCCACGCTCGCCGATGCACGCATCCGAGCTGAACCCCAACCCCACCCTGGCCGTCCCAGCCCTCCCCGTCATCTGCGAGCGCTGCAAGGCCGAGGGCACGGCCGGCGACGATGGCTTCGCCGGCATCCCCGATATCCTCGCCTTCGATCCGGTCCCGCGCCGCGCCCGCTCGGACGGCTGGAAGCCCGAGCACCAGCGCGCCTTTATTGCCGCCCTCGCCATCACCGGCAGCCCGACGGCGGCCGCGCGCACCATCGGCAAGCATGAGTTCGGCGCCCAGACCCTGCGCAAGGCGCGCGGCGGGCGCAGCTTTGCCGAAGCCTGGGACGCCGCCATCGACCTCGCCCGCGAGCGCGAGTTCACCCGCCTTCGCGAGAATCTCGGCGAGCTTGCCACGAATGCCTCAAGCGTCCTCGCGAGGCTCGATCCCGACGATTTCGAGGACGGCGAGGCGGAGCGGCGCGAGCATGAGGATACGCAGAACCACATCCGCAATCGCCTCCTCGTCGGCCGCCGCCTCTATTTGTTCGAGATCCGCGAGGACCCGCTCAAGCGCTCTGCCTGGGAAATTTTGTGCGGCCCGGTCGATTGGGAGAAGGCCCACCGGCTCGAGCCGCAGGCCAACGAGCCCTACGGCATTCCCAACATGCGCCGGCCCGAGACGATGATCCCGGCCGAGAACGGCTGGCTGGGCGAGGTCGTCGGCAGCGGCCCGGACAAGCAGGCGGAGGTTCGGGAGGCTTGGGGCGCGTACCAACGGACGGGGGTGCTGCCAGACGATAGCACCGAGCGCAGCGCCGCCGACGCGCCCATGCGCGTCGCCGAAGCAGCGCGAAGAGATGCGAAGCCAGAGCGGCCGACGAC
>Ga0070670_100002954_pt1 | contig 14089 bp, 8 predicted proteins | sample KBSS63metaG_FD_64665 | JGI IMG/M metagenome (GOLD analysis project Ga0070670, IMG submission 64665) | Switchgrass rhizosphere microbial communities from Kellogg Biological Station, Michigan, USA - KBS S6-3 metaG | ecosystem: Host-associated > Plants > Roots > Rhizosphere > Soil ... | reverse complement strand
CGCGACGGGCATGCGCCAGGGCGCGTGGCTCGAGTGGCGCGGCGTGGCGGGGGCCATGGCGCTCGTCGTGCGCGACGAATGGTGGGGCGCACGCGCGTTCGCCCGCGGCCGGGTGCGCGAGTCGCTCGCGGCGGGCGTCGAGGCGCCGCTGCCCGCGGGCGCGCGGGCGACGCTCGCGCACACCGTGTACCGCGCGCGCTCGGGCGAGACGATCTACGTGCCCGAGCGCGACGCCGATCGCTGGGTGCTGCGCGCGCTGGGCGGCGCCGGCGCCCGCACCCGCGCCGCGATCGACCTGCCGCTCGCGGACGGCATGCTGCGCGCCGGCGTCGCGTTCCGCGTCGCGCGCACGCCGGCGCGCACGCAGTGGTCGCTGCAGTGGACGCGCCGCGTGCGGCTGCCGCGCATGCGGTGAGCGTGCGTCACCGCCGTCGTCACGGGCGTCGACGGCGTGCCGTGGCGCGCGCGTGGCGGGCGCGACCGCACAGCCGGTTGCGCGCGGCACGCGCGGTGCGAACAGCGGGGCGGCGCGCCGCGTCCGCGACGCGCCCCGACCACCGCCCCCGCGGGAGTTCCCGCATGCCGTTCCGTTTCCATCGTCCCGCCCGCACGAGCGCCGCGCGCGCCACCGCCGCATACGCCCTGGCCGCGCTGCTCGCACTCGCCGCGTCCACCGCCGCCGCGCCGGCGGGCGCGTCGGCGCTCCAGCTCAACGAGTTCCTCGCCGGCCCCGCGCGCGACTGGGACGGCAGCGGCGCCATCAGCACGCGCGACGACGAGTGGGTCGAAGTGAAGAACACGACCGCCGCCGCGCTCGACCTGACCGGCTGGATCGTCACCGACGGCGACTCGATCCCGCGTTACGGGCTGTCGGGCACCCTCGATCCCGGCGGCCGGCTGCTCATCACCGGCAAGATGTCGTTCGACTGGGAGAAGCTGAACAGCCAGCCCGCGTTCGGCCTGTCGCTCGGCAACAGCGGCGACGCCGTGATCCTGTGGCACGTCGAAGGCGCCGACACGGTCGTCGTCGACGCCTACACGTACAAGAGCCACGAAGCCGCCGCCGACCGCTCGGTCGGCCGCCTCGACGACACCGGCGCCTGGTCGCTGTTCGACGGCCTCGACCCCTACACCGGCTCGACCCTGCCCACCGGCACCGGCTGCAACCCGTCCCCCGCCCTCGCCAACACCTGCGGCAGCACCCCCACCCGCCACGACAGCTGGGGCGCCCTCAAGCGCCTCTACCGCCCCCGCCGCTGAGCCCGACGCACCAAGGGTGGTGGACGACGGCGGCCCCGGTCTCATGAGCTATGCAGGGCTCATGAGACCGGGGCCGCGTCCCGCTACCGGCGCCCGCGGCACCCGCTCACCACGACCGATCGCCCATGAACCCGCGCGAAGCGCGATTTCAACCCGCCCTCACCCGGCGGCTTCACACCCCAGCGATCGCCAAAAGACGCGAGTGCAAGGCGGACCGGCCGGCGTGACCGAGGCGTGGCCCTGTGCCACTCCGCAGGTCGCGCCGGCCGGTCCAACGCAGCAATCGCGGCTTTTGGCGATCGCCCACTTGGCGTAGACGCCTCCGCCACGTATATTCCGCCCCCAGTCTTCAAGCGGAAGTGGCGGAACTGGCAGACGCACTAGATTCAGGTTCTAGCGCCCGCAAGGGTGTGGGGGTTCAAATCCCCCCTTCCGCACCACCCCATCCTGCCGCGGCAGCGGCCACCGCCGCGACTCCCGGCCGACCACCGGACGCGCCGGCGGTCCGGCGGCATCCCGGACCGAAGATGTCGCGAGCCGAGTCGAGCGAGCAGGTCGTCGCGCAGAATCGCCGCGCGCGACACGAGTACGACATCCTCGAGACCCTCGAGGCCGGCATCGTGCTCACGGGCACCGAGGTCAAGAGCCTGCGCAGTGGCAAGGCGAGCCTCGCCGAAGCGTACGCCACCGTCGAGAGCGACGAAGCGTTCGTGCTCCAGCTGCACATCCCCCCGTACGAGCAGGGCAACCGCTGGAACACCGATCCGGTGCGGCGGCGGAAGCTGCTGCTGCACCGCACCGAGATCGAGGATCTCCATCGCGCCGTGGCGCAGAAGGGCCACACGCTCGTGCCGCTCAAGCTGTACTTCTCGCGCGGGCGGGCCAAGCTGCTGATCGGCGTGGCCCGCGGCCGCAAGACCCACGACAAGCGCCACGCGATCGCCGAGCGCGACGCGAAGCGCGAGATGGACCGCGCCCGGCGCCACGGGGGCCGCGAGTGACATTGCGCCGCCGCGCACGGATGCGCGCCCGGGCGCTCGTCGTCGCCGCGCTCGCCGTGGCGTGCGCGACGCCCGCCCATGCGACGCCGCCGTGGGGCCGGCCGGCCGCGGTCGCGACGCCGCGGCCCGCGGCGGGCGCGCGGGCGCGCGCGTCCTCGCCGGCCGCGCCGTCGCTCGCGTCCTCGGTGCCGACGGCGGAGCTGCCGGAGCACGCGCCGGTCGCCGCCGGGGCGGAGGGCCCGACGCTCGGCGCGACCGACCTGGCGCGGCTGCTCGGCGCGACCAAGTACTGGCGCGCCACGCTGCGCAAGCTCGAGCTGCGGACGGCGTCGCATCGCGTGCAGCTCACCGTCGACAACCCGTTCGCGCTGGTCGACGACCGCACGATCGAGCTGCCCGTGCCGGTGCGGTCGTCCGGCGGCGTGCTGCGGGTGCCGGTCGCGCTCGTCGACTCGCTGCCGCGCGATACGTCGATCACGCGGCTGATCTACGACGCGCGCCGCGGGCTCGTGCTGCGTGTGCCGCCCGAGGGGCTCGTACGGTCGCCGCGGCTCGTGCCGACCGCCGCCGGGCTCACGATCGCGTTCCCGACCGACGGCCCCGAGGACGCGGTCGTGATCGGCCGCGCGCGCGCGCACTTCCGCGTGCGGCTGCGCGGGCTGTTCGTGGGCGCACTGCCCGAGTCGCTGCCGCCCGGCGGCCTGCTGCGCGCGGCACGGCTGCTGCCCGCGTCCGATGGCTGTGCGTTCGAGCTCGTGGTCGCGCCCGAGGCGCAGGGCTACCGGCTCACGCCGTCGCCGCGCGGCGACGCGGTCGAGCTCGCACTGCTGCGCTCGGACGACGCCGGCGCGGAGCGGTTCGCGCCCGAGGGCACGGGCGCCGCGCCGATGCTGCGCGTGGTCGTGCTCGATCCGGGCCACGGCGGCGGCGACGCCGGCGTGACGGCGCAGGGCGCGGTCGAGAAGACGCTGACGCTCGAGCTGGCGCGCGCGCTCGCCCGCGAGATCGAGCAGCACCTCGCCGCCCGCGCCGTGCTGACGCGCACCGACGATCGCGCGGTCGGCGTCCAGCAGCGCGCCGAAACCGCGAACCGCGCCCGCGCCGACGTCGTGCTGTCGCTGCACTTCGACGGCTCGCCGGCGCCCGGCGCGCGCGGCGTCACGGTGTTCTGCCCGCCCGCGACGTACGCCGCCGCGGCGGCCGACGGCCCGCAGCCGATCGCGCTGCTGCCGTGGCGCGACGTGGCGACGCGGCACGCGGTGCGGAGCCGCGCGCTCGCCGAGGCGATCGCGTCGCAGCTCGTGCTGCGCGGGCTGGGGCCCGTGCGGCTGCGCGAGGTGCTGCCGGAGCCGCTGCTCGGGGTGAACGCGCCCGGCCTGCTGATCGAGTGCGCCACGCTGACCGCGGCGACCGACCGCGCCCGTGTCACGTCGGCCGACGGGCTCGACCAGCTCGCGCGCGCCCTGGCGGCGGGGCTCGACGCCTACCGGCGGCCGGAGTGATCGCGTGCGCCGGCTGATCCTCGTCCTGCTCGTGATCGCCGCGCTGGGATTCGCGACGTGGCAGTGGGTGATCGTGCCGCGGCGCCCGGTGGCCATGCCCGTTCCCGCGGCCGACACGCTCGGCGCCGGTCTGCGCGCCGTGCAGCTCTACTTCGTGGCGCCGTCGGGCGACCGGCTGGTCGCCGAGTCGCGCGAGCTGCCCGAGGCCGCGACGCTGCACGAGCGCGTCGCCGCGCTCGTCGCCGAGCTCGATCGCGGCCCGACCGGCGCCGCCGTCGCGGCGGTGCCGCCCGGCACGTCGCTGCTGCACGTCTACCTCGACGACGAAGGACTGATGACCGTCGACGTGTCACGCGCGTTCCAGCAGGGGTTCCGCGGCGGCGCCGGCGCGGAGTACCTTGCGGTATCGTCGCTCGTCCGCACGCTGGCGGCGAACGTCCCCGGCGTGAAGCGCGTGCTCATCGTCTGCGGCGGCGAGCCGCTCGTCACGCTCGGCGGCCACCTGCCGCTCGATCGACCGCTCGATGTCACGGAGATCCCGACGCCATGACTCCCGCCACGCACGACCCCCGGCCGGTCGGGGTGTTCGATTCCGGGCTCGGCGGCCTCACCGCCGTGCGCGAGCTGTTCCGCCAGCTGCCGAACGAATCCGTCGTGTACTTCGGCGACACGGCGCGGCTGCCGTACGGCAACAAGTCGCGCGAGACGGTGACGCGGTTCTCGGTCGAGATCGCGTCGTTCCTGGTGCGCCAGAACGTCAAGTGCCTCGTGGTCGCGTGCAACACCGCGTCGTCGCACGCGCTCGACGCGCTGCGGGCGCGGTTCGACGTGCCGGTCGTCGGCGTGATCGAGCCGTCGGCGCGCGCCGCCGTCGCGGTGAGCCCGCACGGCCGGATCGGCGTGATCGGCACGCTGGCGACCGTCGGCAGCAACGCGTTCGCGCACGCGATCGCAGCGCTCGCGCCCGGCGTGAGCGTGATCCAGCGCGCGTGCCCGCTGTTCGTGCCGCTCGTGGAGGAGGGCTGGCTCGAGCACGCGGTGACGCGCCAGGTCGCCGAGGAGTACCTGGCCGAGCTGCGCGCCGCGGACCTCGAGAGCCTGATCCTCGGCTGCACGCATTACCCGCTGCTCGTGCCGATGCTCGCGCGGCTGATGGGGCCCGGCGTCACGCTGATCGACTCGGGCGCCGAGGCCGCGCGCGCCACCACCCAGCTGCTCGCGGAGCGCGGCCAGCTCGCAGGCGGCGGTGAGCCGCACCACCGGTTCTTCGTATCGGACGAGCCGCGCCGCCGCAGCTTCGCGCGCGTCGCGGAATCGTTCCTCAGCCGCCCGCTGCCGCACGTGACGGTGGTGGACCAGACCGACCTGCCGTGGTTCATGCGCGCGCCGCGCGTGCCCGGCGCCGAGGAGGACTCGTGACCCGCAAGCCCGCCGCGATCCGCGACCGCGAGGCGCGACCGGACGAGCCGGCCGCCGTGGCGCGGCCCGACGGCCGCACGCCGCGCCAGCTGCGCCCGTTCAAGATCGAGCGCGGCGTGCTGCCGCACGCCGAGGGCTCGGCGATGGTGTCGCTCGGCCGCACGCGTGTGCTCGTCACGGCGACGATCGAGGACCGCGTGCCGCCGTGGCTGCGCGGCCAGGGCCGCGGCTGGGTGACCGCCGAGTACGCGATGCTGCCGCGCGCGACGACCGAGCGCACGTCGCGCACCGCCCAGACCGGCGGCCGCGCGCAGGAGATCCAGCGGCTGATCGGCCGGTCGCTGCGCGCGATCACGAACCTCCAGGCGTTCGGCGAGCGGCTCATCACGATCGACTGCGACGTGATCGAGGCCGACGGCGGCACGCGCACCGCGGCGATCGACGGGGCGATGGTGGCGCTGCACGACGCGTTCGTGTGGATGTCGAACCGCGGCCAGCTCAAGTCGCCGCCGCTCGCCACCACCGTCGCCGCGATCAGCGTCGGCGTCGTCGACGGCACGCCGTGCCTCGACCTCTGCTACACGGAGGACTCGCGCGCGCACGTCGACATGAACGTCGTGATGACCGGCGCCGGCCGGTTCGTCGAGGTGCAGGGGACGGGCGAGTCGGCGACGTTCAGCGAGGCCGAGATGCGGCAGTTGATCGCGCTCGCGCGCATCGGCATCCGCCGCGTCACCGCCGCGCAGCTCAAGCTGATCGGCGGCTCCGGGCTGGTCGCCGCCGCGCCGCCCGCGGCGTGACCGCGGTGCGGCTCGTCGTCGCGAGCATGAACCCGCACAAGCGCGACGAGCTGGCGGCGCTGCTGCGGCTCGACGGCGTCGAGCTCGTCGGCCTCGCCGGGTTCGCGGGCGCCACGGCGCCGGTCGAGGACGGCGCGACGCTGATCGAAAACGCGCGCATCAAGGCACGCGCGGCGGTCCGGCTCACCGGCCTGCCGGCGATCGCCGACGACACGGGGCTCGAGGTCGACGCGCTGGACGGCCGCCCGGGCGTCCACGCGGCGCGCTACGCCGGGCCGGGCGCGACGTACGCGGACAACGTGGCGAAGCTGCTCGCCGAGTTGCGCGGCATCCCGCCGGAACGCCGCACCGCGCGGTTCCGCACGGTGTGCGTGGCGTGCGGTCCGGACGGGGGCGAGGCCGTGGGCGAGGGCGTGCTCGAAGGGCGGATCACCGACGTCCCGCGCGGCGGCTTCGGATTCGGGTACGATCCGGTCTTCGAGGTCCAAGAGCCCGGCGCCGGCGCGCGCACGCTGGCCGAGCTGCCGGCGGACGAGAAGAACGCGAGCTCGCACCGCGCCCGCGCCGTGCGCGACGTCACGGCGCCGCTGCTCGCGCTGCTCGCGCCGCACCGCGGGTGACGGGCGCGCCGCGTGCTTCCCGCGTTCCCGCATCGAAGGGAGACCCGGTGAGCCCGACCGACGACGCATCGCGCACACCCCGGCTGCACGGCGCCAACCCGTGGGTCTGGCTCGGCCCCGTGTTGTCGCTGCTGGTGGCCGCGGCCGACGCGGTGTTCCCGGTGCGCGGCGCCGACGAGCTGCAGTTCGTGGCGATCCTGGCCGGCGCGCTGGCCGGCGGGCCCGTGTCGGGCATCGCGACCGCGGTCATCGCCACCGCGATGCTGCTCGGCGTGCACCGCGACCACCTGGCGGGGCCGGCGTTCCTGCTCCGGGTCGCGCTCACGCTGCTGTGCCTGCCGCTGTTCGTGCTGCTCGGCCGCCGGCTGCGGCGCACCGGCGCCGCGCGCCAGCAGCGCGCCGCCGCGCAGCGCGTGCTCGCGTACTACCGCACGCTGCTCGAGGACCTCGGCACGATCGTGTGGGAGTACGACGCGACCGACGAGCGCGTGACCGCGGTCAGCGACTCGGTCGTGAGCGTGCTCGGGTATTCGCCGGCCGAGTGGATCCGCGACCCGCGGCTCGCGGTGGTGCAGCGCCACCCGGACGAGGCCGCCGCCGACGTCGCGCGGCGCGAGCGCTATGTGGCCGGCGGCGTGCGCGCCGACGTGTTCGAGCACCGGATGATCGCGGCCGACGGCCGCGAGGTGTGGTTGCAGACGGCGATCCGCACCACCGCGTACCCCGGTGGCCACACGATGCTGCGCGGCGTGTCGATCGACATCACCGCGCATCGTCGCGCGCAGGACGAGCTGCGGCAGACGCTGTCGCTGCTGCGGGCGACGCTCGAATCGACCGACAACGGCATCGTCGTCGTCGACGCGCACGGCCGCGTCACGAGCTGGAACCACAAGTGGGCCGAGCTGTGGAACGTGCCGGCCGATGCGCCGGTCGCCGGCGTCCACATCGGCGAGTTCACCGCGCGCAGCCCGAAGGTGGTGAACCCGGCCGGGAGCGAGGAACGGCTGCGCCGCGTGCTCGCCGAGCCGGACTGCGTCGACTTCGACGTGCTGCAGCTCGAGGACGGCCGCGTGTTCGAGCGCTACACCCAGCCGCAGCGCATCGACGGCGGCACGGTCGGGCGCGTGTGGAGCATCCGCGACGTGACGGAGCGCGTGCGCGCCGAGCGTGCGCTGCACGAGAGCGAGGAGCGGCTGCGCCAGGCGCAGAAGATGGAGGCGGTCGGCCAGCTCGCGGGCGGCGTCGCGCACGACTTCAACAACATCCTGACCGCGGTGCTCGGCAACCTGAGCCTGATCCTCGAGGACCCGCTGGTGCCGCAGGAATCGCGCCGCCGCGCCGGCGAGATCCAGCTCGCCTCGGAGCGCGCCGCGAGCCTGACGCGGCAGCTGCTGGCGTTCGGCCGCCGCCGCATGGTGGCGCCGCGCGTCGAGTACCTGTGCGTGATCGTGCTCGAGAACCTGCGGCTGCTGCGGCTGTCGGCCGGCGACCGGGCCGAGGTGGCGCCGGTGCTGGAGCCGTGCACGTGCCCGGTGCTCGCCGAGCGCGGCCAGATCGAGCAGGTGCTGCTGAACCTGGTGCTGAACGCGCGCGACGCGATGCCGGATGGCGGGCGGATCACCATCGAGACGGGGCGCGTCGCGCTCGACGCGGAGCGCGCGCGGACGGCCGCTCCGTTCCGCGCCGGGACGTTCGCCGTGCTGCGGGTGCGCGACACCGGCCACGGCATGGACGCGGCGACGCAGGCGCGCGTGTTCGAGCCGTTCTTCACGACCAAGGACCGCGGCCGCGGCACCGGGCTCGGGCTCGCGACCGCGTACGGCATCGCGCAGCAGTCGGGCGGCTCGATCCACGTCCGCAGCGCGCCGGGCCAGGGCGCGGTGTTCGAGCTGTTCCTGCCGCTCTGCGAGGCGGCCCCGGACGGCGGCGGGATCGCCCCTGCCGACGCGCCCACCGTGCTCGTCGCCGAGGACGACCCGCAGCTGCGCGCGATCATGCGCGAGACGCTCGCGCGCGCCGGCTGCCGCGCCGTCGAGGCGTCCGGCGGGGCCGACGCGGTCGAGCTCGCCGCGCTGCTGCCCGGGCGCATCGACCTGGTCGTCACCGACGTCGTGATGCCCGGCATCGACGGCGCGACGCTCGCCGGGCACATCCGCGAGTCGCGGCCCGGCGTGCCCGTGCTGTTCGTGACGGGCAACACCGAGGCCGTGCGCGCGCGGGACGCCGCCGCGCTGCCCGGCACGACCGTGATGGCGAAGCCGTTCGCGGTCGACGCGTTCGTGCAGCGGGTGCGCGGGCTGCTGGCGGGCGCGCCCGCGGCGTAGCGGCGCGCGCGGCGACGCGCGCTCGGTGCGTTTCGCACACAGCGGCGATTTCGTACTGGAGTTCGCGCGGCGCCTGGGCGTATCGTCGGTCTCACGCAGGCGTTTCACATTCCACGCACGCGATCGTCGGCCCGGGCAACATCCTCACGGCGCCGGACTGCGTGGTCCGCCGCGATCCCCCCGAACCCCCACGCACCTCGACCGGGCGGCATCGAGCTGCCGCGCTGCAGGCGCGCGGTCGCGGTGGAAGGGGAACATGAGTCGGACTCGCAGCATCGTCGTCGCGGCGCTCGCCGTGGCGCTCGTCGCGATGGTTCGACCGGGACACGCCGGTACGGCCGGCACGGCCGCGGACTCGGGCAACGAGGGACGCGCGCGCACCGACGTGGCGGGGCGCGCAGCGGAGCGGGACCCCGCGGAGCGCGCGGCGATCGCGCACGGCGACTGGCCGGCGGCCACGATCGCGCTGTGGCGGCGGTTCCAGCGCGAGTCGGCGCGCGAGCCCGTGACGCCGGAAGGGTTCGTCGCGCGGCTCGATGTCGAAATCGCGCATGCGCCGACGCCGATGCGGCCGCTGCTGCTCGGCATCGAGGCGCGCTGGCTGTGGCAGTACTACCGGAGCGGCGCCGCGCGCACCGACGGCCGCACGCCCGGCGGCGCCACGCAGGCGTCGGCGATGGACGTGTGGGACCGCACGCGGGTGCACGACGAGATCGTGCTCCGGTTCCAGCGCGCGCTCGCCGCGCCGGAGTCGCTGGCGCGGATTCCGGTCGAGCGGTTCTCGGACTGGATCGAGCCGGGCACGATCCCCGATCGCTACCGGCCGACGATGCTCGACTTCCTCGCGCACGAAGCGATTGACTTCCACTATGCGGACGACAGTCCGGCCCACCGCGCGGCCGACGCGTTCGTGCTGCGCTCGGACGGCATGGCGTTCGCCCCGGCGGAGCAGTTCGTGCAATGGCGCATCGACACGCCGGACTCGGGTTCGTCGATCGTCCGGGCGCTGCGGCTCTGCCAGATGCTGCTGCGCGTGCACGCGCACGACCGCGACCCCGGCGCGTACCTCGACGCCGACCGCTACCGGTTGCGGCTGGTGCGGATCGTCGGCGCCGGCCCGGACACGGACGAACGCTACGTCGCCGCGCTCACGCGGTCGTTCGAGCGCTGGCCGAACGACGAGATGTCGGCCGTGACGCGGTTCGAGGCCGCGCAGGTGCTGTTCGACCGCGGCGAGCTCGAGCGTGCGCGGACGATCGCCCAGGTCGCGTGCGAGCGGTTCCCGAACAGCATCGGCGCGACGTTCTGTCGTCCGCTCGTCCAGCGCTGTGCACGCACGTCGCTGTCGATCACGACCGCGCCGGTGTGGAACGAGCCGCTGCCGGGGATCGACGTCCGCTATCGCGGCGTGCGCACGGTCACGTTCCGCATCGTGGCCGACGCGCTGCCCGACACGGCGTGGCGACGCACGCCGGCGCCCGACGCCCGCGCGGACGCCGGCGACCGCACCCCGGTGCGTGAATGGTCGGTGTCGCTTCCCGGCAACGGCGACCTCGTCGCGCGCGCGGTGCGCGTGGCGTGCCCGGCCGGGCTGGCGTACGGCGCCTACACGCTGGCCGCGTGCGCCGGCCCGCAGTTCCGGGCCGATGCGGCGCCCGCCGTTCGCGTGCGGTTCCAGGTGAGCGACCTCGCGGTGGTGCGCGACGACGGGCCGTCCGGCGCGCGCGGGCTGGTGGTCGATGCGCGCAGCGGTGAGCCCGTCGCCGGTGCGGTCGTCAGCGCCGGCCGGGCCGTGTGCACGACGGACACCGAGGGGCGATTCCACGTGGACGCGATCGCGCCCGGGCTCGTGATCCGCCGCGGGCGCGACGCGCTCGTGAGCGGCGGGGCGACGGCGCCCGGCGCCGGTGAACGCCTGCCGGTCGGCCCGGTCGCGGGCGCGATGCTCCGCGCCGACCGACCGATCTACCGGCCGGGCGAGACGATCCGCTACTTCGGCGTCTGCTACGTCGCCGACCGCGATTCCAACGATTATTCCGTGACGCCCGGGCGCGAGGTGGACGTCGTGCTGCGGGGACCGGACGGCGCCGAGCTCGGCCGCCGGCACCACACGACCGACTCGTGGGGTGCGCTCGACGGCGAGATCGCCGTGCCCGCGACGACGCTCACGGGGCTCGCGAATCTCGTCATCGACGGCGCGGCCGCCGCGACGACGCCGGTGCGCATCGAGGACTACCGGCGGCCGCGGTTCGCTGTCACGCTCGACCCGCCGGCGCGCGCCGCGCGGCTCGACGACAGCGTGACGGTCGCCGGCCACGCGACCGCGTACACCGGCGCGGCGATCGACCACGCGCGCGTGACGTGGCGGGTCGTGCGGGAGGTCAGCCGGCCGGGGTGGTGGTCGTGGCGGTTCTGGTGGCGGCCGCAGAGCGCGTACCCGGCGCAGGAAATCGCGCGCGGCGACACGACGTGTGACGCACACGGCGTGTTCGCGCTGCGCTTCGTCGCGCTGCCGGACCCGATCGTCGGACGCGACGAGGAGCCGGTGTTCGTGTACACGATGCACGCCGACGTCACCGATGCCGCGGGCGAAACGCGATCGTGCGTGCGCACGCTCCGCGTCGGCTACGCCGCGCTCGTCGCGTCGGTGCAGGCCGCCGACTGGCAGCAGGGCGGCGTGCCGGTGCGCATCGACGTGCGCACGGCGCTCGTCGACGGCGCACCGTGCCGCGCGGCCGGCGTGCTGCGGATCGAGCGGCTGGTCGCGCCGGGGCCGGTCGCGCGGGACGACCCGCCGCCGGTCGCCGACGGCGATGCGCCGATGGCGCGCGACACGGCCGCCGCACCGCCGCCGCCGCGCGCGGGCGTGCCCGCGACGTGGGCGACGGGCGCGCGCGTGTTCGAGCGTGCCGTCGCGATCGACACATCGGGCGTCGCGCATGCCGACGCGGCGCTCGAGCCCGGCGTGTATCGCGCGATGTTCGAGACGCGCGACCCGGACGGCGTCCGCGTCACCGCGGTCCTGCCCCTGCGCGTGCTCGACCGCGGCGCGACGCGCTACGCGGTCGCGGAGCCATGGCTCGTCGCGGCGCGGTCGTGGACCGTCGAGGCCGGCGGCACGTGGGAGATGGTGTGGGCCACGGGCTACTCGTCCGGTCGCGCGTACATCCAGATCGAGCACCGCGGCCGCGTGCTCCACGCGTTCTGGACGCCACGCGGCGCGACCCAGGCGTTCGTGCACCAGCCGGTCGACGCGACGATGCGGGGCGGGTTCACGGTGCGCGTCGCCATGGTGCGCGACAACCGCGCCTACCTGCTCGAGCGCCACGTGGACGTGCCGTGGTCGGACCGCCGGCTCGCGATCCAGTGGGAGCACCGCACGACGCGGCTCGCGCCCGGCGCCCGCGAAACGTGGACGGCGGTGATCCGTGCGGCCGATTCGACGCGGGCGCGCGCGCAGGTCGCCGCCACGCTGTACGACGCATCGCTCGATGCGTTCGGGGCCGTCGCGTGGCCGCGCGGGTTCGGCGTGTTCCACGAGGACGCCGCCACGCGGCACACGTGGGTGCCGGACCGCGAGCCGGTCGCCGATCGCGCGGATCTCGGCGGGTACTTCTCCGGCTACCCGCCGGACGCGACGTACCGGCGACTCCGGTTCGACGGGCTGTGGCTGCCGGGCGCGCCCGTGTCGGTGGCGCCCATGGCGCCGTGGCGGGCCGACGCGAGGCCGCCCGCGCCGCCGGTCCTCCCGCCCGGGTCGTGCGGCGCGTTCGGCCAGGTGATCGGGCCGGACGGCCACGGAGCGGCGTTCGTGAACGTGATCGAGCTGCGCACCAAGCGGGGGACGATGACCGACGAGGGCGGCTGGTTCCGGCTGAACGGCCTGCCTGCGGGCCGCGTCCAGCTCCGCGCGCTCCAGGTCGGCTACGACCCCTTGGTGCAGACCGTGACGCTCGAGCCGGATCACGCCGCGCGGGTGAACTTCCGGTTCACGGCGGCGAGGGCGACGAAGACGCTCGAAGAGACGGTGGTCCGCGGTACGAGGCTGATGGAAACGAAGTCATCGGTGACGAAGCAGTGGCTGCCGGTGGACCATCTGTCGCAGGCGGTCGCGACCAAGGCCGCCGTCGTCACGATGAGCGACGGCCTGCACTTCCGTGGCGGCCGCAGCGGCGAGGCGACGTTCCAGGTCGACGGCGTCGAGGCCGGCGACCCGCTCTACGGTTCGGGCGCGCCGTCGCTGTCCGGCGACTCGCCGCCGATCGACCTGTCCGCGGTGCTGGCGCGCCGGCGGCTCGGCACGACGGCGTTCTTCCGCCCGCGCATGGTCACGGGAGCGGACGGCGCGCTGCGGCTCGAGTTCACCGTACCCGAGGCGCTCACCGAATGGCGGCTGCTCGTGTTCGCGCACGGCCGCGACCTGTCGTCGGCGTGGTACGACGGCCGCGCCGTCACCGCGCTCGACCTGATGGTGCAGCCCGACCTGCCGCGCTACCTGCGCGAAGGCGACACGATCGAGGTCGCGGTGAAGGTCGTGAACCTGTCGGACGCGCCGCAACGCGGCCACGTGCGGCTGTCGTTCACCGATCCCGCCACCGGCGAGAGCGTCGACCCGGCGCTCGGCGAGGCGGGCCGCGATCGCCAGTTCGACGTCGCGCCGCACGCATCGGGCGTGTACGCGTGGCGGCTGTCCGTGGGCGCGGTGCCGGCGCTGCTCGCGTACCGGGTCGCGGCGTCGACCGGCACGCAATCCGACGCCGAGGAGGGCCGGCTGCAGGTGCTGCCGCGCGAGGTGCTCGTCGCCGAGGCGCGGCCGTTCGCGCTGACCGGTCCCGGCGAGCGCACGCTCGACCTGCCGCTCCGGGGCGACGGCCGCGAGCCCGTGTCGCTCGCGATCCAGGTCGCGTCGCACCCGGTCTGGGCGGCGATCGCGGCGCTGCCGGTGCTGCTGCGCGGCGCCGACGTCACGAGCCCCGCGCTCGCCCGCCGGCTGCTCGCGAACGCGCTCGCGCGTGCGGCGTTCGCGGATCACCCCGGCGTGCGCGCGGTGTTCGAGCGCTGGCGAGTGCCGCTCGCGCCCGACCCGGCGGCCGAGCCGGGGCTCGAGTCGGTGCTGCTCGACGAGACGCCGTGGGCGGCCGCCGCCGGCTCGCTCGCGCGCGG
>Ga0070670_100002953_pt1 | contig 14090 bp, 11 predicted proteins | sample KBSS63metaG_FD_64665 | JGI IMG/M metagenome (GOLD analysis project Ga0070670, IMG submission 64665) | Switchgrass rhizosphere microbial communities from Kellogg Biological Station, Michigan, USA - KBS S6-3 metaG | ecosystem: Host-associated > Plants > Roots > Rhizosphere > Soil ... | reverse complement strand
GTCAGTGTTCAAAACATGCGCGCTTGCGGCGGCAGCGGTTCTGGTCGCAGCCAGCACCTACGCTGCACCGGCACAAGCAACCAAGACGACCAAAGCGACCGCGGCAAAGGCGACGGCCGCCCCGAAACCAAAGGCGCACTCGGTCGTGGGTACTCTCGATAAGTATGACTCCGGCGCGAACACAATCGTTGTCAACACGGGGAAGGGGACGGAGACGCTGTCGCTGTCGTCGTCCAGCGCTGTTCGGATGGGCGCCAAGACGATGAGCGCCTCTGACCTGTCGTCGCACACCGGCGACCGGGTCAAGGTTCGCTACTCCGAGGCGAACGGTCAGCGTACCGTGCAGTCGGTTCAAGTCGAGGGCAAGCCCGCTCCGAAACAGGTCGCCACGTCCAAGCCGGCTAAGAAGTAGCCGCAGCCGCTGATGAAGCTCAGCGCGGCGATCAGGGCGCTCGTCTCCCTCGTCCTACTGATCGCCGCGCTGTTCGTATTACGCCGGGAGGTTGACGCCCTCAGCTGGCCGGCGCTGAACGCCGCGGTGCGCAGCATTCCCGCCGGGCGCATCTGGGCGGCTGGTCTGCTCACCTTCCTGAACTTCGCCGTCCTCACCTGTTTCGACCAGCTCGCCTTCCATCACATCGGCCGCCGGCCGCGCGCGGCGGCGGTGGCGCTCACCTCCTTTATCGCCTACGCAGTCTCCAATGCGGTCGGCTTTGCGGTCGTGTCCGGCGCCGCGGTGCGGTATCGCTTCTATTCGCGCTGGGGTCTGTCGTCCGGTCAGATTGCACGCCTGGTCGTTTTCTACTCGAGTACGTTCTGGCTCGGACTCCTGACGCTTGGCGGCGCCGCGCTGCTCGTCGCGCCCGCGCCGGCAGTGCAAGCGCTGATTCCCGCACCGGGACCGCAGGTGCTCGGCATCACACTTCTCGCCATCGCCGGCGCCTACGCGGCGCTGCCACTGCTTGGGCGCCGATCGTTGAGCATCGGGCCGTGGCAGTTCAACGTCCCGACTCCAGCGCAGATCGCGGCACAGTTCGCCCTGTCGATCGCCGATTGGCTGCTGGCCGCGGCGGTTCTGTGGGAATTGCTTCCCGATCCCCGGCCATCGCTGCTGACGATGACGGGCGCATTCGTCGCGGCGCAACTGGCCGGCCTTGCGAGTCATGTCCCGGCGGGAGCGGGCGTGTTCGAATCGACCATGGTGCTGTTGATGGCGCCATCGATCAGCGCCGTCACGCTTGTGCCGGTGTTGTTGATGTATCGCGCGGTGTATTACCTGGCGCCGTTTGCGGTCGCGCTCGCGGTCCTTGCCATCGACAGCTCGTACCAGAACCGCCTGGTGCTGGCGCGCCTGAGCGGACGTCTTGGGGCGATGAAGTCGTGGATCAGCCCGTCGGGATTTGCCGGCGCCACGTTCCTCGCGGGCGCGGTGCTGCTCTTCTCGGGAGCGACGCCCTCGGTCGAGGCGCGGCTCACATGGCTGGCGCGCGCCGTGCCGTTCCCGCTGCTCGAGGCCTCGCATTTCCTTGCCAGCGTCATCGGCGTGACGTTGCTGCTGCTCTCGCGCGTTCTCGCGCGGCGAAGTGTTGCCGCCTGGGCGCTCTCGAGCGTCGCCCTTGGCGCTGGAATCGTGACGTCGCTGTTGAAGGGCGGCGACTACGAAGAGGCACTGCTGCTGGCCGTGATCCTGGGCGCGCTGGTCTCGGCGCGCCGGACCTTCGATCGCAAGGCCGCCGTGTTCGACGAACCCTGGTCTGCCCCCTGGTTTGCTGCGGTCGTGGCCGTGGTGGCCGCGTCGGTATTTCTGGGGACCTTCTCGTACAAACACATCGAGTACTCGACGGAGCTCTGGTGGCAGTTCGAAATGCGATCGGACGCGTCGCGGTTTCTTCGAGCGTCGGTCGGCGCCGGAATCGCCGTCCTGATCTTCGGACTTCGCTACCTGCTCAAGCCCGGGCCGCCTGCGGCGCCTGTTCCGACGGACGACGAGCTCCACGACGTGCAGAGCATCGCCCGCGGCTTTCCACATACCTATGCGCACATGGCGCTCCTCGGTGACAAGTCGATGATCTGGAATGCCACGGGAACGGGATTCGCCATGTACGCCATTCAGGGCCGCACCTGGGTGATGCTGCACGATCCCGTGGCACCGTCCGAAGACGTCCCCGGGCTGCTGCGCGCGTTTGTCGATCGGGTGGACGACTACGACGGCGTGCCGGTCGCCTATGAGATCCGCCCGGATTATCTGCAGCACTACAGCCGGCTCGGGCTGACGCACGTGAAGATCGGCGAGGAAGCGGTTGTGTCGTTGAGCGACTTCTCGCTGGACGGACGCATGCGCAAAGGGTTGCGCACGAGCATCCATCGATTGGAGCGGGAGGGCCTTCGGTTCCGGGTCCTCGATCCCAGTGAAGTGAACTGTCGCATGGAGGAGCTGCGCCGGGTGTCGGACGAGTGGCTCACCCGCAAGGCCGTCGCGGAGAAGGGGTTCTCGCTGGGCTTCTTCGACGAGGATTACCTGCGGCGATGTCCCGTTGCCGTACTCGAACGGAATGTCCGCATCGAAGCGTTCACTAACCTGCTTGCAGGGCGACCGGGCGATGAGTTGTCTCTGGATCTGGCGCGATATCGACTATCCGCGCCTCCCTCAACGATGGAGGGACTGTTCGCGCACGTGATGCTCTGGGGTCGCGATCGCGGGTACTCGCGGTTCAACCTGGGAATGGCGCCGCTCGCCGGCGTGGTGCCGGTCCACGGGCCGGTGGTGTGGGGCGTGCTCGCGAAGTACGTCTACGAGCATGGCGCCGAGCTGTACAACTTCCAGGGCATCCGCGCCTTCAAGGAAAAGTTTTCACCCGCATGGGAACCGCGATATCTCGCATATCCAGGGGGATTCGCCTTGCCGCGCGCGCTGGCCGACGTCTCAGCGCTGATCGCTGGAGGCTATCGGCGCATCTTCTTCAAGGCCGCATGACAAGAACAGGGCTAAGGGCTAAGGCCGAAGGGCAAAGCCGAAGGCCTAAGTCAGGACGCCGAAGGTCAAAGGTTCAAGTAAGGACGAGTCAGACCTAACGGTGAAGGCTCACGGCCTCGTGCTGTGCGTGCACCCACTCGATGGCTTCGATGAGACGGCGGTCGAATTCAGCCGTGTTCCCCGAGAAGCGGTGATTGGAGGCGTTGACGACCCAGAGCTTCGCTGGTCCGGTGGCGGCATGGACCATGCGGTCCGCGTCCGCGGCGGGGGCGTACTCGTCGTGCACCGAATGAATCAGCGCAAGCGGCAGTGGATCAAGACGATCGATCAATGAGAGCACACTGAACAGCGGCTCGTGCGGCAGTTGATGTGTGATGTAGATCGTCGAGTCTTCCCAGCGCCAGCCCAACTCGTTCATGTTACCGAGCCCGACGCCGATGACGCCGCTGATGAGCGGCTTGACCTGCTTTCCGGTGGCCGCCAGCACTGACAGACCTGCGCCTTCTGAGACACCGATCAGGAGCGGCGGACGTTTGCTGCTCTGCGCGACGTACTTGATCAGGGTTGCGTAGTCGTCGATGACGTCGTCTTCCTGGAGCGTGCCGGCGTTTGAGGTGAACGACGACAGATACGCACGAGTGTCGAATCCGATCACGCGATAGCCGAACTGAGCGAGCAATTCCGCCACATGCGGGGCGAGATGGATCCAACCGCCATCACCGCTCGAAACAATCACGGGATCGCCATTGCGGCTCCCGTAGTTGTGCAGTGTCTGCTTGTGGTCCCGAATCGCGAGCATTTCCGTAGAAGATGCGACGGAGTGCGCATGGGCGGGTTGCACCCACCCCAGCATCAGGACGACGACTACGGGGCAACCCACGCTCCGGAGTGGAGGAGCTCCCATGCGCACAGTCAGCCAGTGCACCGTGTATGCCAGTCGTTCCCGCTGCTATGATCGGTTGTCAGCCCACTGAATGGATCAACGGAATATCCGTAACTTTTCAATCATCGCGCACATCGACCATGGCAAGTCGACTCTGGCGGATCGTTTCCTGGAACTCACTGGCGCGCTGCAGGCGCGCGAGATGGAAGCCCAGGTTCTCGACGCCATGGATCTGGAGCGCGAGCGCGGCATCACCATCAAGGCCCACCCGGTCCGTCTGAATTACACCGCCCGGAACGGTGACGTGTACGTGCTCAACCTGATCGATACGCCCGGCCACGTCGATTTCGGGTACGAGGTGACACGCTCGCTGGCTGCCTGCGAGGGCGCGCTGCTGCTGGTTGACGCGTCTCAAGGCGTGGAAGCGCAGACGCTCGCCAACGCATACCTGGCGGTCGAGAACAATCTCGAGATCATCCCGGTCATCAACAAGATCGACCTGCCCAGCGCGCAGCCGGACGAGTGCAAACGACAGATCGAGGACATCATCGGTCTCGACAGCAGCACCGCCATCCTGGCCAGCGCGAAGGAAGGTACGGGCGTCCAGGACATTCTCGAGGCCGTCATCACTCGCTTTCATCCGCCGACCGGCGTTGCCGACGCGCCGCTCAAAGCGCTGATCTTCGATTCCTGGTATGACGCCTACCGCGGCGTCGTCATCGTCGTCCGCGTGATCGATGGCGTGCTCCGGCCGAAGATGAAGATCCGATTGATGGCGACGAAGCAGGACTTCGAGGTGGACGGCCTCGGCGTGTTCTCGCCAAAGGCGATTCCGGTAGACGAGCTGGGCGTCGGCGAAGTGGGCTTCGTCGTCGCCAACATCAAAGTCGTGGCAGACGCCAAGCTCGGTGACACGGTCACGGAGGTCCAGCGTCCCACCCTTGAACCATTCCCTGGCTTCAAGGAGCTGAAGCCGATGGTGTTCGCCGGACTGTACCCGGTGGAGAGCCATCAGTACGCGGAGCTGCGCGAGGCGCTCGAGAAGCTGCGCCTGAACGACGCGTCGTTCTTCTACGAGCCGGAGACATCGGCGGCGCTCGGCTTCGGTTTCCGCTGCGGGTTCCTCGGACTGCTGCATATGGAGATCGTGCAGGAGCGGCTCGAACGCGAATACGACATGGACCTGGTGACGACGGCGCCGGGCGTGTTGTATCGGGTGACGACGACCGACGGAGACGTTCACGAAATCGACAGTCCGGCGAAGCTGCCGGATGCCGGGCGGATCGCGAAGCTCGAAGAGCCGATCATCACGGCGATGATCCTGACGCCGTCCGAGTTCGTCGGGCCGATCCTGCAACTGTGTCAGGACAAGCGCGGCGTGCAGAAGAAGCTCGAATACCTGAAGTCGGACCGCGTGCTGATCACCTACGAGCTCCCGTTCAACGAAGTCGTCATGGACTTCTACGACCGCCTGAAGACCATGTCGCGCGGGTATGCGTCGCTGGATTACCACGTGACCGGCTACTGGGAGTCGCCGCTCGTCAAGATGGATATCCTCGTCAACGGCGACCCGGTGGACGCGCTCTCGATCATCGTCCACCGCGATGCGGCGTACGAGCGCGGCCGTGCGCTGGCGTCGAAGATGCGTGAGCTGATTCCACGACAGATGTTCGAGATTGCCATTCAGGCGTCGATTGGCAACCGGGTGATCGCGCGTGAATCGGTCAAGGCGCTGCGGAAGAACGTGCTGGCCAAGTGCTACGGCGGCGATATCACGCGCAAGCGCAAGCTGCTCGAGAAACAGAAGGAAGGGAAGAAGCGCATGAAACGCGTCGGCAGTGTGGAGATTCCGCAGGAGGCGTTTCTGGCCGTCCTGAAGGTCGGGACAGACTGATGGCTGACGCAAAAAACGCCGTGGTGAACGGCTACAAGAAGTCGACCGCCCGCGAGTACTTCGAGTCGATCTGTATCGCCGTCATCCTCGCCCTGTTCGTCCGAACATTCGTGGTGCAGGCGTTCAAGATCCCGACGGGCTCGATGGAGAACAATCTCCTGATCGGCGACCATCTGCTGGTCAACAAGTTCGTGTTTGCGCCGACGATGACCCGCCTGGAGCGGATGCTGCTGCCGATCGATCCCGTCCGCCGGGGCGACATCCTCGTGTTCAAGTATCCACAGGATCCCGAGCGCGACTTCATCAAACGGGTCATCGGCCTGCCGGGCGAGACGCTCGAAGTACGCAACAAGAAGGTGTATATCAACGGCAAGCCGCTCGAAGAGAAGTACGTGCACTTCATCTTTCCGCCAGAAGAGCGCGCGCCGGGCGACGTGAGTTTCGATGTCAGCGACAAGCGTGACTATGGTCCGGTCACGGTCCCGGAGCGGCACTACTTCATGATGGGCGACAACCGGGACAACTCCGAGGACAGCCGCTACTGGGGCTTCATGCCGGCGGACTACATCAAGGGCAAGGCGCTGTTCGTCTATTTTTCGTTTACGGATCCCGAGGCGCGCGATTCCGGAGGATCATTTGGCGTGCGCTGGAGCCGGCTCCTCCATCAGATTCACTAAGCGGAGTCTTCGATGAAGCTACTCCTCAAGCTGGTCGTGATCGCGGTGGTCCTCAACGGTGCCTATCATGTCGGGATGGACGAATACCGGTCTTCGCAGCTGAAGGATTCGACGCATACGCTGCTGGTGCTGGGCACCCATACGCCGATTGAGCAGCTGAAGGAGACGGTTCTTCAGAAGGCGGCCGACTTGAATCTGCCGGTGCCGCCGGACAATGTCTCGTTCACTCGCGAAAACGTGAGAACGACCGTCAAAGTCTCTTACAGTACGGAGCCAGAAGTGTTTCCCGGCTACAAGTACCCGCGGGATCACTCCTTCACGGACGAGATCGCGGCGATTCACTGACCGCGTCGAGCGCCTGCGCTGCGTCGCGGGCGCTGTCGGCGGCGAGCGCTTCGCGCTCGGCCTTCACCCGCGCGGTGTACGACTCATCCCGGATGCTCGACAGGTTGCCGTCGATGCTGATGGCTGTGCCACGCATCGTCGCACCGAGCAGCTCAATCGCTGTTGCGATGTCGCTGGCGGCGACGCGATATCCGTTCCGTGCGACGACGAGCCCACCGGCGAGTGCCTGCTGACAGACTCGCAACACATCGAGAGGTACGTCCGTCGCCTCTTTCAACGCGGACTGCAGGGCCTCACTTCTGCGCGACCGCTCCTCGTCCGATGTTTTCGGCAGCTTCAGCGCCGCCATCACCGAACGATACGCGTTCGTGTCGGCGTCGATCAGCTCGACGAGCCTGTCGCGGAGGGGGCGCAGACGCGCGGCTGCCTCAGCGAGGTCGGCGGCTTCTTCGGGTGCCCCCGTTCGAGACTTCGGCAGGCCCGCCACCATGATCAGCAGCGACACGCCAAGTGCGCCCGCGAGTGCCGCCGCGGAACCACCACCGGGAACCGGGGTGTTCGAGGCAAACGCATCCAGAAGATCGATCAGCGCGAACTCGGAAAACGGGCGGGTCTCAGGAGCCATGTCTGTATTGTCGTCCGTAGTGTCCGGCTTCAGCCGGACCTCACGACCCGCCGACGACCTCTCCGCGCTTGATGACCATGCGAATCGCCGGCGCTCCGACGCGAACCAATTCGGCCAGATTGCCCTTGACCAGGACAGCATCCATGAGCCGACCCGACTGCAGGCTGCCGACGGTATCCGCGCGGTCGAGTGACCACGCCGCGTTCACCGTTGCCGCGACGAGCGCCTCCTCGAGCGTCATGTTCATTTCGAAGCAGGCAAGCGCCATCGCGAACGGCATCGAAGGGGAGAACCCGCCACCCGGGTTGACGTCCGTCGCCAGGGCGACCGGCACGTCATGTTCGATGAGCATCCGGGCTGGCGCAAATCGGCCGAGCTTCAGATAGAACGCTGCGGTCGGTAGCAGCACAGCACAGACGTTCCGCTTCGCCATCGCATCTGCGCCCTGTTCGTCTACGAATACCAGGTGGTCGGCGGAGCGTGCTCCGATGCGCGCGGCGACCAGGCTGCCGCCGCTTCGCGCCAGTTCGTCTGCATGAATGCGCGGTCGCAGCCGATGACGCCGCCCGGCCTCGAGGATGGTCGTGGCTTCCTCGGGTGTGAACGCGCCCTCGTCGCAAAACACATCGCAGTAGATGGCCAGGCCCGCCTCGGCCACACGCGGAATCATCTCGTCAGTGACAAGCGTCACGTACTCGGCGCGGCGTTCGCGGTATTCAGGTGGTACGTCGTGTGCCCCGAGAAACGTGGGCACGATGTCGATCGGGTGTGAGTCATTGAGCGCGCGGACCACTCTGAGCTGCTTCAGCTCCGATTCGGTGGTCAGGCCATAGCCGCTCTTGGCCTCACAGGTCGTGGTACCGCACGCGAGCATCTCGTCCAGACGGCCGCGCGCGCTCGTCAGGAGTTCCTCTTCCGATGCCGCGCGCGTCGCGGCAACGGTGCCGAGGATGCCGCCGCCTTCCGCGGCGATCTCCGCGTAGGTCGCGCCCGCCAGCCGTCGCTGCAGCTCGTGGCGACGGTCGCCCGCGTAGACGATGTGTGTGTGTGGATCGACAAAGCCTGGAATGACGAGGCAGCCCGAGGCGTCAATGCGCGTTGCGCCGGGCTGGACATCCACAAACTCGCTCAGCTCCCCCCAGCCGACGCTGACGATCCGGCCCTCGTACGCAGCGATCGCCGAGCCAGGCGGAAACATACTGACGTCTCCCTGGCTGCGTCCTTTTCGCGGGTGCAGTGGCGAGAGACACGTCGCGATGCCTGCGGTGTGCTCGATGACGAAGTCCGCCCTGACGCGGTTCGTCGGATCAGCGAAGTACCCGCCAGTGGTCACGTCAGGCCTGCGGGGAGCGATACGCGGACAGGCGTTGATGAATATCCTCAGCGGTCCGCCCGGTGATGCGCACTCGCTTGGTGCGTGAACTCTCGCCGCCAATCACCGTCACGTTGCGATTCGGGACGTCGAGCGTGTCCGCCAGCAGCCGGATGAGCTCGTCGTTGGCCGCGCCGTCCACCGGTGGCGCACACACGCGTACGAGCAGTGCGTCTTCACGCGTGCCGGCGATCTGCGATTTGGACGCCCGCGGAATGACGCGCACGTCGAGGACGACGCCGATCGTCGAATCCCTGGTCACCGTTCGATGAGCCGCAGCGACAGGGTAGCGCTCTGTCCCTCAGAGAGGGTGACGCGCTCAGCGCGGGGCGAGAGCTGTTGTAGCAGCTCCGGATTCTGCCACTCGGTCGTCTTCAAGCGCGACACCGCAGCCACGAGGTAATCGCCAGCCGGCAGCCCGCCAACGCGGAACGACCCATCTGTCGCCGAGCGCGTGAACTTGATCCGTCGCGACAACGGCGGCAGACGCTCGTACGACGGCGAGAAGACGAGCACGAAATAGCCGGGGCCGCCCGCGCGTGCGTCGATCCGGCGTCCAGTGACCGACGCGCCATTGCGCGACAGGACGATTTCGGCGTCGGTGATGGTTGCCGGCTGCCAGCCGAAATCAAAGCCCGAGTCCGCAATGTCCTCGCCGTTGATCGTAAACGACTTCAAGTACCAGTTTTCGTCCGGTGCGTTACGCAATGCGAACGCCAGCCGTCCGAAGAGCCCAAGTCCGAAGAACTCGTTCGTGTTCCATCCGAAAACCATCGTTGCTTCTGAACGCGCCCGGTCGTCGAGTGCCACTGGCGTCACGGAGAAGCCAATCCGTCCGCCCTCGCAACCGTTCGAGACGGTCCCACCGGACGAGATGACGACGGTGGATTCAATACGGCACGCCACGTTTTCCGGTTTGCCGTCGAGCACAGTTCGTCCCTCGAGCGATGCACCGTGCGATGTTCTGATCAGGAGATCAACCGGATCCGAGCCAACCGACACAGCCTCCGTCGCGAACATACCCGTACGACCGGGTCCGTCCCCGCGCACGTGCAGCACGTAATCGCCTGGAGGAACGTTCCTGATGATGAAACTGCCGTCCCCCTGAATCGCTGCACTTCGCGGCGCGGCCGCAATCGTGCCGGCGCGGCGACTCTCGACGAGGCGCACCGTCCCGCCGACCAGCGGCCCCTCGTGGTCGCGAGCCTGTCCTGTAATCCGCGTCATTGCCACCGGAGCGAACACGAGGTTGATCGTCGAATCGTCGCGAAGTTCGATCGGCGACGCCTGGGCGATCAACGGCGTTCCCGGGTAGTACATCGGCGCATACGCGATGCGACCACCGCGGCCATCCGCGAACAGTCCGTCGACGGATGCGGACAGCAGGTATGTACCGGCTGGCAGTCCCCAGATCCGGTAGCCGCCCTGGTCATCGGTACGTCGTTCGTTTCCCGCTGGCACCGCTGTAAGACGCCCGGCGGTGTACTCGACCTGTAGCGCCTGCACGCGAGCGCCTTGCAGGGGCTCTCCGTTTTCGTCGACTACCAGGCCCTGGAGTGCGAGGTACTGAGGAAGGACGATGTCCAGGCCCTCCTCGATCCGTTCGGCCACGACGATCGGGGTGCCCGAGCTGCCGCTTGCGTCCTGTCCGTATCCCCAGGTGCCGATCAGGGGACTGCTGGACGCTTCGAGCCTGTAGCGGCCCGGACGCAGTCCGGTAATCGAGAATCCGCCGTCGGCGTCTGTTCGCGCTGAAAAGTTGATCGCCGGTCCCGTGAGCCGAACCGTTGCGCCGACAACTGGTTTCCGTGCCGCAGTCACGACGCGACCGCGAACGCCGCCGGGCGCCGATCCGGCACTGACTGGACGAGGCGTCATCTGACTTCCTTGGCCCGTCAGCGTGGGAAGTATCCCGCCCTGCGTGCGCGACGCGGGAACCGTGAGCTGCACGCCTCCGATCTGATCGCCCGCGGCGACAACGATGACGATGCCGGGCGCTGGCGTTGCCCCTTGAGAGGACGACACGATGATGTCCCCTTGAGGCAACGGCACGATGACGCCGACTCCGGCTGTCAGCTCGTATCGGCCCGGCGCCAGACCAGCGAGCCGATACTCGCCGCGATCGTCGGTGCTGGTGATGGACTGCGTCGGGAAGCCATCGACCGTCGGGTCCAGGCGTTTGGCCTGCACGCTGGCTGCGACCGCAGGTTGGCCGTTCTCTTCGATAGCTGTGCCCGTGATCACGGCTCCACGGGGCAGTTTCATCAGCAGTGGTCTGGATAGATTCGCCTGCTGAACGGTCGTCTTCGCAACGAGGTATCCACCCTTGGTGGCGATGACCGACACCGGGCCCGCTCTCTCCAGGTCTATGGAAAAACGCCCTTCGTTGTCGGTGAGGACCGGTTCCGCCGTCCACGTACCTCTGGAGACATCGATGCGGACGCGGCGGAGCGGCGCGTTGTTGTTGGCGGAAAGGACCTGGCCCGTGATGAACGAGCCGGGCAGCGGCGTCGGTTGCTGAGCGGCAGTGGGCGGGCTCAGGCAAATCGAGAGCGCGGCAATCGCCGCACCAGCGCGGTGGCGGATGGTCATCGCCGGTCGTCGTAGACTACCACCCATGTCTCGCTTGTCATATGCATTCGCCGCCGTTGTGTTGAGCGCACTCTGTGGACACAGCACGGTGTCCGGTCAGGCGCCTGCCACCCCGACCGACTCGAGCGGGGGAGCCGTCATCGGGACCGGGACGTTCACCGGCTTCGTCGAGAACATGGACCGCTCGCTCGCCTTCTACCACGATGCGTTCGGGATGGACGTGCCGGCGCCGCCGGCATCGGGCGCGCGGCCCTACAACCCGCCGAATCCGCAGTTGTTCAAGTGGTTCGACATCGCCGGCGCCAGAGAACGGCACCAGTCGGCGCGCGTTCCCGGGTCGCGAGTGACGGTGGAATTGATGGAGATTCAGGATGTCGACCACAAAACGATTCCGCTGCGGATTCAGGATCCCGGGGCCGCCACACTGGTGTTGATGGTCCGCGACGTCGATGCCACGCTCCTGCGTGCAACGCAGGCCGGTGCCTCGATCGTGACACCCGGCCGGAAACCGGCGGTCCTTTCCGACGGGGGACGCGCGATTCTCCTTCGCGACGTCGACGGTCGATTCATCGAGCTTCGGCAGCCAGCGACGGCCACGGGGGCGCCCGCGACGGGCGATGTGCTCGACATGCGCCTGTTGCTTACCGTCAACGAGATGAGCGAGACGACCCGGTTCTATCGAGACGTGCTCGGCTTCATTGTCGAGGGAGAGACCGGATTCACAGCCGACAAGCCAACGCGGCAGCTCACCGGTCTTGGCAAGACCGAAGTGAAACGAAGCCGAATGCAGGCGCCTGGCTCGATGCTGTGGATCGATCTCGTCGAGTTCAAAGGTGTCGATCGCAAACCGTTACAGATGCGAATCCAGGATCGGGGCGCCGCGCGTCTGCAGCTTCGTGCGCAGAATATCGACGCGCTGGTCGACAGGATTAAACGTGCTGGAGCGAAGGTGGTGTCCGAAGGCGGTGTTGCGGTGGCCATTCCGCCGAATTTGAAGGGCGCCGTCGTCGCCGACCCGAACAACTTTTTCCTCACGCCGTTTGCGCCCTGTGATGGATGCGCGCCAGGGATACCGGGACGATGAGGCAGGCCGCGGATCTGCTCTGGGACTGCTGGCAGAACGGTCGTCGTCTCGAATCGATTCCTGAAGATATTCGTCCACGCACGCGCGAGGAGGGCTACGCAGTTCAGGCGCTGCTCGAAGAGCACAGCGCCGCACCGCTATTCGGCTGGAAGATCGCGGCGACGAGCAAGGCTGGCCAGGCGCACATCAACGTCACTGGACCGTTAGCGGGCCGCCTGCTCGCAGAGAAAGCGGCCGACTTGTCGGTGCCAGGCCGCGTCGATGCCGAACTGACGTTCGGCGCGAATCACATGAGAGTTGCCGAGGCCGAATTCGCGTTTCGCATGGCCCGCGATCTGCCACCGCGTGAGCAGCCGTACTCGGTAGAGGAGGTGCTGGCGGCGGTGGCGACGCTGCATCCCGCGATTGAGGTGCCCGACTCCCGCTTCGACGACTTCACCATCGTCGGCGCGCCCTCTTTGATCGCCGACAACGCCTGCGCCCACGTGTTCATGCTCGGTCCGGCGGCGAGGGTTGACTGGCGGGCACTCGATCTCGTCGAACATCGAGTGATCGGAACCGTAGGACCCGGCTCTACGGGAGGCGAACAACCAGGCGTGACCAGAGAAGGGAAGGGCGCGAACGTGCTCGGCGATCCGAGGGTCGCGCTGGCCTGGCTGGTCAACGAGTTGTCCGGGCTGGGAATCACGCTGAAAGCTGGCGAGGTTGTCACCACCGGCACGTGTCTGGTACCGCTGCCTATCCAGCCGGACGTCTACGTGCGCGCCGATTTCGGACCGCTCGGCACCGTATCCGTCCGAATCCTCTGAGACTCTACTGAATTGTTCTCGATTCAGCGGCGATGCGAACGAGAGCCACCTCAGTTCTCGGCGGGCCGAGTCGCCCTGACGATCACGAACACTTCCACTGGACCTCGTTGCGGTTGCAGGCGCAAACCGAGCTGCTCCTGAACCGCCGTGAAAACTCCCGGCACCTCTCGTGACACGTCGTTGGCATCGGTGGTTGAGTCCGGAGTCCAGTTGAGATCGACGTCGAAGGTGCCGGTGAGTCCCGTGTGATCGGTGACAGGGCGATCGATCCCGGCAACTCGCGCCAATGCTGCGGCGATCTGGGGAGGCGTCAGACCTCGTCCCATCAGTTGCGTGGCAGCGACGCGCACGTTGCAGGCTGTCGCTCCGGACTGGCCAGCTGGAATCCGGCTGGCGGCCTGGCGCGCCTCTCCCTCGCAGTCAACCTTGACGGGCCGCATGCCTGGGCCCGGACGGCCATCGCTCCTCGCGAGTCGCAACTCGAAGAGCGGCTGGTCGCGCTGCTCCGCGCGCAGCTGGATTCCGAAACGTTCGGCCAGCATCGTACGCACCATCGCGACCACTTCAGGGGATGCGCCTTCAGGACCTGGCGCATATGCGCGATCCGCTTTGGCGACGATGTCGTACCGCTCGGTCGTCAGCCACTCCGGGCCCCCGGCCAGCTGGAAGCTCTGGAAGCTGTACGCAATTCGGATCAGTTCACGAATCTGGATGTTCGTTGCTTCGAAACGATCCGCCGGCATACGAACACGCATGTTCGTGTCGCCGGAAGTGTTTCGCCTGATCGACGCGACCTCGAAGCGTTGACCCGCGGCCGCTGCTGACGGGCTGGCCT
>Ga0070670_100002952_pt1 | contig 14092 bp, 11 predicted proteins | sample KBSS63metaG_FD_64665 | JGI IMG/M metagenome (GOLD analysis project Ga0070670, IMG submission 64665) | Switchgrass rhizosphere microbial communities from Kellogg Biological Station, Michigan, USA - KBS S6-3 metaG | ecosystem: Host-associated > Plants > Roots > Rhizosphere > Soil ... | reverse complement strand
TTCCCCGGCAACCGGTGACGGCGCAAAGCCGAAGCCTAGGCCGCCGGCGCCGAAGGTCTCCGCAAAAGATGGCGCGTCGCCCACCGCCGCCGCAGGAGCCGTCGGCGATGCCCCGGCGCCGAAGCCAAAGCCCAAGAAACCCGCGCCGAAGCCCGCGGCGACGGATCTCAGCCCGCCGGCCCAGCAAACGTCGCAAACCCTGCCGGCGAGATGACCGCGCGCTGCTGCGGCGCGCCCTGGTCCTGCGAGCACGCGGCATCTTCCAGGGAAAAAACCGGTGCCCGCTCCCCGTGAAAATGCCCTGGGCCCGTCCGAGCCCATTCCGCTGACCGTGCTGACCGGCTTTCTCGGCGCCGGCAAGACCTCGTTGCTCAATCGGCTGATCACCGATCCGGCGCTCGCCGAGACCGCGGTGATCATCAACGAGTTCGGCGAGATCGGGCTCGACCACCTGCTGGTGAAGCCGATCAGAGAAGGCGTGGTGTTGCTGCAAAGCGGCTGCCTTTGCTGCACATTGCGCGGCGATCTGGTCGACGCACTGGAGCAGCTGCTTCGCGATCTGGACAATGGCCGTGCGGTGTTTCGCCGCGTGGTGCTGGAGACCACCGGCCTCGCCGACCCCGTGCCGGTGCTGCAGACCACGATGGCGCATCCCTATCTGGTCATGCGCTACCGACTCGACGGGGTGATCGCCGTGATCGACGCGATGAACGGCGCGGCCACGCTCGACGCCCACATGGAAGCGGTGAAACAGGTCGCGGTCGCGGATCGGATCGTGCTCACCAAAACCGACCTCCTCACCGCACCGGATGGCCGGCGCGGCCGCGAAGCCCTCGTCGCACGCCTGCACGGTCTCAATCCCGCCGCTCCCATCCTCGATGCCGCAGCAAACGAGGCCTCGCCCGAGCGCCTCCTGACCTGCGGCCTGTTCGACCCCGCCCGCAAAATTCCCGACGTCAAGCGCTGGCTCGCAGCCGATGCCTACGCTGAGGGCGTCGGGGATCACGGTCACCACCAACACCACCACGATGTGAACCGACACGACGATCGCATCCGCGCCTTTTCCTTCGCCACCGACGCCGCGATTCCTGCCGCGATGTTCGACATGTTCCTCGAGCTCGTGCGCTCGGTGCACGGCCCCAACCTGTTGCGCCTCAAGGGCATCGTGAAGCTGGCGGAGACGCCGGCGAGCCCCGTCGTCATTCACGGTGTGCAGCACATCTTCCATCCGGTGGTGCGATTAACGCGCTGGCCCGACGGTGACGAGCGCACCCGCATCGTGTTGATCACCCGCGATCTCGACCCGGACGCGGTCAAGCGCCTGTTCGACGCCTTCCTTGGCGCCAGCGCTCCCGATCAGCCCGATCGCGCTGCGCTGCTGGGCAATCCACTGGTCCCGTTCGGCGGTCCCGATCGTTGATATCGATAATAACCGCGAATTCGCGGGCGCTTTTGACGCCTTGCCACTCTTCGGCCGGTGCCCGATGCTGGAGCCGCGCCGAGTCGCGGCGCCACGCGTTGGATCGGAAATTGCTGCCGCGGGCTCGGTCCGCTTCCTCCCATAGGGAGAGGGGTGGGGTGAGGGCCGCCAGGATCAGTCATGGGAGTGATCGAGCGGCTGACGGCGGACGCGGTCTCCCTCCGGGGCGCGTTGCGCACCCTCAGGATGACCACGCCGATCGCCAGGCATCCGACGCGCGTGTTCCCGCAAGTCATCCTGGAGTTGGCGGACCGGTACGGTGACGCGCCCGCGCTGCTGTCCGATAGTGAGTGCTTCAGCTACCGCGAGCTTGCCGCGCGCTCCAACCGTTACGCGCGCTGGGCGTTGGCGCAGGACCTGCGCAAGGGCGATACCGTCTGCCTGATGATGCCGGGCCGGCCGGAATTCCTCGCGATCTGGGTCGGCATCACCCGCGTCGGCGGGGTGGTTGCCCTCATCAACACCCATCTGACCGGGTCGGCATTGGCGTATTGCATCAATGCCGTCAGTCCCAAGCATATCATCGTGGCCGCGGAATTATTCGGATCGCTGGAGACCGCGCGCGCACACATCGCCGGCGACGCGCAGATCTGGCTGCATGGCAATGCCGATGCCAATTTCGCGCGCATCGATCGCGAGATCGAGGGCCTGTCCGACGCCAATCTCCCGGCGTCCGAGCGCCCGGCCCTGACCATCGAGGACGGCGCGCTTTACATCTACACGTCCGGCACCACCGGGCTGCCGAAAGCGGCCAACCTGAACCATTACCGGGTGATGCTGGCGAGCAATGCCTTCGCTGGCGTCATGGACACGCGCGCCAGCGATCGCATGTACGATTGTCTGCCGCTGTATCACACCGCCGGCGGCGTGGTGGCGACCGGCGCGCTGCTGGTCCGCGGTGGCTCGGTGGTGATTCGGGACAAGTTTTCCGCGCGCGAGTTCTGGGACGACATCGTGCGATGGGAGTGCACCTGCTTTCAATACATCGGCGAGCTGTGCCGCTATCTCATCAATTCGCCGCCGAGTCCGAACGAGCGCGCGCATCATCTTCGCCTCGCCTGCGGCAACGGGCTGCGCCCCGATGTCTGGCCGGAATTCAAGCGGCGCTTCCAAATCCCGCAGATCATCGAGTTCTACGCCGCGACCGAAGGCAATGTTTCGCTGTTCAATTTCGAGGGCAAGGAAGGCGCCGTCGGCCGGTTGCCGTGGTGGGTTGCCGGCCGCTTCCCCACCAAGATCGTCCGCTTCGATGTGGAGCGCCAGCAGCCGGTCCGCAACGAGCGAGGTTTTTGCATCGAATGCGGTGTCGACGAGCCGGGCGAGGTCATCGGCAAGATATTGAAAGATCCCTCAAAGCCGGGGCAGCGGTTCGAGGGCTATGCCAGCAAGGCCGAGAGCGACCGCAAGATCCTGCGCGACGTGTTCAAGCAGGGTGACATCTGGTTTCGCACCGGCGACCTGATGCGCAAGGATAAGCAGGGCTATTTCTATTTCATCGACCGCGTCGGCGACACCTTCCGATGGAAGGGCGAGAACGTCTCGACCACCGAGGTCGAGGAAGCGATCGGACGATTCGACGACGTGAAGGAGGCCAATGTCTACGGCGTCGAAGTGCCCGGCTATGACGGTCGGGCCGGCATGGCCGCGGTGGTGGCCAACGACTACCTCAACTTGGCCGGGCTTCGCGATCATCTGGCGCGGCACCTGCCGGAATATGCCCGGCCGATGTTCCTGCGCCTGCGTGGGGCCAATGATGTCACCTCGACCTTCAAGTCGAAGAAAATCAACTTGGTAAAGCAAGGCTTCGACCCAAGCCTCACCCAGGATCCGATTTACTTCAACGACCCCCGCAAGAAAGCCTTCGTGCGCGTCGACCCCGCGCTTTACGAAGACATCAAGGCGGGAGGGCTGCGGCTGTGAGCGCTGATCCGGCCGCCGGTGCCGCTGCGCCGCCGTCCGACGTGCTTGCGTTCTGGCGCGCGGCCGGGCCGGACAAATGGTTCACCAGCGACCCTGCTTTCGACCGCGAGATCGCGACACGCTTTGGTGCGATCTGGCGCGCCGCCGCCGATGGCCAGCTCGCACGCTGGGAGGCGACGCCGGAGGGCGCGCTCGCGCTCCTCATCGTGCTCGATCAGTTCCCGCGCAACATGTTCCGTGGGCAAGCGCGTACCTACGAGGCGGATGCGGTTGCGCGCGCCGTCGCCGATCGTGCGCTCGAGCGCGGCTTCGACCGGCAGGTGCCGCAGGACGAGCGCCGCTTCTTCTATCTGCCGTTCATGCACTCGGAAATGCTGGCCGATCAGGGCCGATGCTTGGACCTGGCGCGCGCTTACGGCGACGACGAATTCATGACATACGCCGAGCAGCATGCCGACATCGTTCGCCGCTTCGGCCGCTTTCCCCATCGTAACCCGATACTGGGGCGCGTCACGACGCCGGAGGAGCAGGCCTTTCTCGACGCCGGCGGCTTCGCCGGCTGAGCGAGCGCCGCCCGTTGGCCTCTCTCCGAAGGCCGGCAACGCCCTTATATGAATCAAACGGCTCCGGAGCACGACGACGGGCGCGGGCCGCGCTTTTGAGCGCCTTGCCCCCGCTGGTCCAGGCGAATTCGTATGGCGCATCGCCGCCGACACACATTGAATGCGCAGCCCGCTGAATTACGTGTGGACACATGCGGCAAAGTTCGGCTTACGACCAGGAGGGCGGAGAATTCTCGCCGCCGTCCGCCACCAATGAACGCCTGACCTGCGATCTCCTGGTCGCCGGCGGCGGCCTGTCCGGCTTGAGCGCGGCGGAAGCAGCCCTGCGGCGCGGTGTTGACGTCATCGTGATCGAAAAAGGCGCCTTCGGCAAAGACGCGGCGTCCGGACTCAATGCGGGACAATTCCTGACCGGGTGGGCAAAACCGGTGGACGTCATGCTGGCGGAGCTGGCGCAGCAGGAGCTACGACGCGGGCTTGCCTTCGACCAGGCGCAATTGCACGCGCAGCGCCGGGTGCGGGCGTTCCTGCGTCGCACGGTCGAGGGATGCCAGCGGCTCGCCGCCCTCGACCATCATTACAACCTGCGCGCATCCGTGCAGCACGGCGCGGTCATGGCGGCGGTGGACGAGGCCGATATGGCGGGCCTGCGCGCGGCCTATCGGTTCATGGATGAGAGCAATTTGCGCGCGCTCATGCCCATGACCGACAAACGCCGCGCACGTTTTTTCGAAATCCTGTCCGCCGCCCAGATCCAGCGGCGATACGGCACGGCGGAGGGATTCTACGCGGGCGGTGTGATCGATCGCTTCGGCGGCAGCTTTCGTCCGCGCAAGTTCCTCATCGGATTGGCGCGCGCGCTGCAGAAGCGCGGGGTGCGCTTCTTTCAAGCCACGGAGGCCCAAGCGCTCGAATTCTCCGACAACCAAGTCAGCGTGTTCTGCGGCAACGGGGCCAACATCCGCGCCAACATGCTGTTCATGGCCAATGCCTATGCCCGTCACATCAACGGCGACGTGCTGGAGCGCGCGATCTTCGAATACGATTACGTCGTAGCGGTCGAGCTTCCCGAAGGGGCGAAGATCCTCACGTCGGGCACCGTGCTCTCAGATACGCGCGAGCCGTGTTTTTACGCGCGCCGCCACGGCAGGCGCCTCTATATGGGCTACGAGGAAACGCCGGAAACATCGCCGGAGATCACGCGCGAGGTCGCCCGTCGTACGCTGGCCGAAGGCAAACGGGTGTTTCCGGCGCTCGCTGCCCTCGGCGAGCGCGATATCAGCAGCGCATGGTGCGGGCGGGTATTCTACACCCTGGACGATTATCCTTTCGTCGAGCGCCGGCATGGCGGTCGTGTCGTCACCTTCGCGGCGCCGTCCGATCACGGCAATTCGCTGGCGCTGCGCATCGGACAACTCGTCGGCAACACCGTCGGCCCTTCGGCGCTGCAGCCGCGCAGCGACGATGACATTCGGCAGCGCCGCCGCAACGGACGGCAGTTGGCGCTGTTCGAAAGCTTCCCGAAGGGACTGCGCCTGCGGCCGGGCAAACGTTACCAGGAAGCCGCATATCGCGAGACCGTAGCGGGCGTCCCCGAGCATCCGCGGGAGACATCCGACCTTGACGGGTCTTGAGGCGCGCAGCGTCGGGGAGCTCGAGGCGCGCCATGGCGCCTCGAGCTCCATCCCATGATCAGGCCGCAACCGGCCGCCTGATCTTCGTTATCATGCTCAGAAGCTGACGACGTCCTTCATCGCCGTGGCCGCGTCGGCGGGAACGACCTTGCGCGCCACGAAGTCATCCCAATTCTTGAACTTCGCCTTGGCGCGGGCCTCCACGATCGCCTTGGAGCGCGCCGGCCCGATCTGCGGAACCTTGTCCAGCTCGGCCACGGTTGCGGTGTTGAGGTTGACCTTGGCAGCGACGGGATTCGTTGCGGCGCCGGTGGTCGTGGGCTTTGCCGGCGCGGCCGCGGACGGTGCGGGATGAGCGGGCGCGGTCGGCTGCATCCCCTGCGCGAAGGCAGGAGCGGACAGAAGTGCCAGCATCGCCGAGGTGACGAGAACGCGTCGAGTCAGCATTTGGGTAGGTCCTCTGTTGTTCCCTTGGCTTGCGCACGAGCATTTTCCGCGCGCAAGTCGGCGGGTGTTTCCATTCATCAGTACGCGGATCGTCGGCGTGCCCTTTGGCATCCACCAGTATCCGACTGACGGCATGGACATTAGCGGGTCGATTCGGAACGGCGCGTGGACGACGTGTTCATCCGCTATTCACCGCAGGAACCCGGTGACGTCACAAAGTTGTCGGAATCTCACACGCAGCGCTCGCGCGTTCGATATGAACATGGCGCGACAGGAATCACGATGGCGGATCTCAGCCCCAGATCGCACGCGCGGCCTCCACCACCCGCCGCAGCTTCGCGCGCTCATCCGCTTCGCTCAGCGGATTGCCGGCGGCGCTGCTGGCGAAACCACATTGCGGGCTGATCGCAAGCCGATCGAGATCGATATAGGCGGCGGCTTCTTCCGCGCGGCGTCGCAAGCCGTCCAGGCTTTCGAGCGCGGGAGTTTTGCTGCTGACGAGGCCCAGCACCACGCCCTTGCCGTTCGGCACGAAGCGCAGCGGGGCAAAGTCGCCGGCCCGCGGCGTGTCGTATTCGAGCAGGAAGTGATTGGCGTCGGTGCGGGCGAAAAAACGCTCGGCCACCGCGTCATAGCCGCCGTCGGCGAGATAGTGGCCGCGAAAATTCCCCCGGCACATGTGCACCCCGACCACGACCTCGTCCGGACATCCCGCAACCGCACCGTTGATGGCATCGATATAGCGGTCGACCAGCGCCACGGGATCGCCGCCCGCGCCCGCCACCCGTTCGCGGATCGCGGGATCGCACAGGAGCGCGATGGCGATCTCGTCGAGTTGCACGTACCCGCATCCGGCGCGCACCAGCTCCGCGATCTCCTGCGCGAACACCGCAACCAGGTCGGCAAAAAAGAGATCGACATCGGCATAGGCGCTGCGATCGGCAAAGTCGGCGAAACGCAGAAAATGCATGGTCGACGGGGCCGGCAGTGTGATCTTGGCGGTGACCGTGGTGGCGTCGCGCAGGAACATGAATTCGTCGAGCGCGAGCGCATGCGTGCGTCGCAGGGGCGCGGTCGCGTAGGGCGCGGTGAAATCGACCTCGTGGCCATGGTCGTCGCGAAACTTCAGCAGCGCGGCACGGACCTCGAGGCCCTCGGTGCGCTCCACGAACCGCCCCCAATAGGAGCCGCGGCGGAATTCGCCGTCGGTGACGACCTCGAGCCCGGTCCCCTCCTGCATGCGCACGGCGGCGCGCACGCAGTCATCCTGGATGCGGACGAATTCCTCTTCGCCGATCTCGTGGCCGGCGCGGCGGCGGAAGGCTTGGCGCAGCGCGGGCGGACGCAAAAGGCTTCCGATGTGATCGGCGCGAAACGGCGGGCGGCCGTTCGGGGACATGCTCATGCTTCGTCGCTCCGAGTCTTGCGGCGCTGTCTATAGCTCAATAGGTAGAATTTAGGTCGCCACCGTGGCACAACACAATCCCCGGCCGCCGCTGTTCGGCTGGTGCGAGAAACCATGTGGGGGCCATGACGGTCGTCACCCTTCCGTCCTCTCGGCGTTCGCGACCGAGCCCGCGTCGGCGCGAGCCCGAAATCATCGAGGCCGCCGCGCGCGTGTTTGCCGAGCGCGGCTTCCACGGAGCGACCACCCAGGACATCGCCGACGTCCTCGGCATCAGGCAGGCGAGCCTGTACTACTATTTCCCGTCCAAGGAAGGTGCGCTCGAACTCGTCTGCCTGCAGGGCGTGGGCGGCTTCTTCGAGGTGGCCAAGGCGATCGCGTCGGGGCCCGGCACCGCCGCCGACAAGCTCACGCGCCTGATCAAGTCGCACCTCTCGCCGCTCACCGATCGCAGCGACTTTGTCCGGGTGTTCTTGAACGAGCGCCAGCACCTGCCGCCCGAGAGCCGCCGGCGGATCGGCAAATGGTCGCGCGGGCTGGAGCAGGCGTTCGAAAGCGTGCTCAAGGAAGGCGTGCGCCGGGGCGAGTTCCGCTCCGACCTCGATACCCGCCTGGCGGTGCTCGGCATTCTCGGAATGGCAAACGCGGTGGCGAACTGGTATCGCGCCGAGGAGGTGGCGATCGATCGCGTCAGCGCCGAATTCGCGCGCCTCCTCGTCACAGGCGTGGCGAAGCGACCCAAGCCACGGCGCCGCTCCATCGCGGCGCGCCGGTCCGCCCGCTAACCCGCCGACGGACCGGCCAGGTTGGCGTACATGCGGCGCAGGCTGCGCCGCACCACGGCGAGGTCCCTGGCCGGCACGCCGGCGATCGCGCGGCGTTCGGCCGCGATCGCCCGCGGGATCATGCGCGCGAGGCTCGCCGTGCCCTTGCCGGTGAGGCGCACCACCACCTCGCGGCTGTTGGTCGCAGAGCGCGTGCGCGTCACCAGACCCATTCGCACCAGCCGGGTGACCACGCGCGAGAGCGTCGAAACATCGATGCTGGTCATGGCGGCGAGATCGATCTGGCGCTGGCCGTCGTCGCTCGAGAGCGCTGCCAGAACGCGCCACATCGCGATGCTCAGCCGATGCCGCGCCAGCGTGCTCCGCCCGAAATCGATCACCAGCGCCGAACCGACGCGATTGATCAGGTAGGGGAGATACTCGCCGAGATCGAGGCTGGGACGGCTGGGCACGAACTGCAAATCCTGAACATCGATGCGCGCACGCTTTTATGGGCGAGTGCCCGCCATGTCAAAGCTCTCCCGCTGACGGGGGCGTCGGTTCGATGCATAATGGGTGGAGGCAGCGACTGCGGTTGGTTGCATTTACAACAGTTGCAAATGCATCTATGCTGCGACCAACAAGAACGGCCTGCAGGCTCGAGGAACATGGGAGGAGTGTTGTGGAATTCGGCTACTTCACCCTGAGCGACAACCACTACGAAAACAACGCGCGGACGCCCAACCAGTTCGTCTCCGACATCACGGAAGAGGCACTGCACGCCGATCGCCTCGGCATGCATTCGGCCTGGATCGGCGAGCATCATTTCAATTCGCTGGGCGTGTTGTCCTGTCCGGATCTGGTGCTCGCCTATATCGCCGCACGCACCAAACACATCAGGCTCGCGCCGGCGGTGACGGTGCTGCCGCTGCATCATCCGATCCGGGTGGCCGAGCAATGGGCCACGCTCGACCTGCTCAGCAACGGCAGAGTCGATTTCGCCACCGGCCGCGGCTACGACCAGCGCGAATACCTGCCGTTCCACGTCTCGTTCGAGGACAATCAGGGCATCTTCGACGAAGGCCTTGAAGTCGTGCGCAAGCTATGGGCCGCGGAGGACCGCATCACCCATCAGGGCAAGCATTACTCCTTCGAAGATGTGCGGATCACGCCCAAGCCGGTGCAGAAGCCGATACCGACCTATGTCGGATCGTTTTCCAAGCCTTCGATCGAGCTGGCGGCGCGGCTCAATTGCGGCCTTATCGTTGCCCCCTTCGCCGCCGCCATGAGCTTCGGCGGTCTGAAGCAGGTTGCCGACCTCTATCACGAGTCCTGCGCCAAATACGGCACCAAGCCCGGCCGCCTGATGTGCAGCTACTTCACCCACTTCGCCGACAATCAGGCGCAGGAGGACGCCCAGCGCGCGCGCCAGATCCGCTATTACCGCGAATGCGTGATCCCGGCGCTGCCCGGCGATCCGAAAACAGCGCCGCCGAGCTATCGCTATTTCGTCGACATGGTGGCGCGCTTGAACAAGGTCCGACCGGAGGACCTCACGGAGAATTCGGTGCTGATCGGATCGCCCCAGCGCATCACGGACACGCTCAAGAAGGTGGAAGCCGCCGGATTTCACGAGGTGATCCTCTACTTCAACGTCGGGCTGAAGCCGCACCAGCAGGTGAAGGACGAGATGGAGCGCTTCATGCGCGAGGTGGCGCCCGCCTTCGACGGTGCGCACAAGCAACGGGCGGCCTAGAGCTTTGCCCGGCAGCATGCTCCGCTCGAAGCAATCGCAACCGTTTGCAACCATGTGCTTGGCCGCGACGTCGACGTGGCGCTGACCTGACGGCCAGAACAGGGAAAGGAATTCCGCCGCCGCCAGAGTTCTCAGAACGCGGGTAAGTGCCGCGCTCCGATGGCACGACCGAACCGGGAGAGACGTCCGTGACCATTCAACAAAACATCGATCGCATCCAGACGACGCATATCGGCAGCCTGCCGCGGCCGCACGCCGTGCTCGATATGATGAAGGCGAAGTTCGCCGGCCAGCCCTATGACCAGAAGGTATACGACGCGACCATCACCAAGGCGGTCGCGGACAGCGTACGCAAGCAGGTCGAGTGCGGCATCGACATCGTGACCGACGGCGAGGTCTCGAAGCCAGGCTTCTTCACCTACATCCAGGAGCGACTCGAAGGCTTCGAGTCCCGGCCCAAACAGAAGATGCTGTTGTTCCAGCAGGAGGTCGCGGCCTTCCCGGAATACTACGCGCAGTACTTCAAGGATGCGATGATGGGCGGCGCGATCGTGCCGCTGTCGCCGGTGGTCTGCGTCGGCCCGGTCAAGTACCGCGGCGAGAAGTATCTCAAGATCGACATCGATAATGTCAAAGCCGCGGCCAAGGCCGCGGGCGTCCCGGATCATCACGTGTTCCTGCCGGCGACGGCGCCGTCGGGCGTCGGCATCAACGAGTATTACAAGTCCGAGGAAGACTATTTTCACGCGCTCGCGACCGAGCTGAACAAGGAATACAAGGGGATCGTCGCGGCCGGCATCCTGGTCCAGGTGGACGACCCTTTCCTGCCCGACATCTTCTTCGAGCCCGGCCTCGACGACGCCCAGAAGAAACGGCGGGCCGAAATCTATGTGGAGGCCACCAACGTCGCCCTCAAAGGCATTCCGGCCGAGATGGTGCGTTTCCACACCTGCTACGGCATCAACGAAGGCCCGCGGCTGTACGAAGCCAGCCTGGCCGACGTGATCGGCTACATGCTCAAGATCAACGCCGGCTCCTACAGCTTCGAGTGCGCCAATCCCCGTCACGAGCACGAATACCACCTGTTCGAGCGCATCAAGCTGCCGGAGGGCAAGGTGGTCTGCCCCGGCATGATCACGCACGCCAGCAACATCGTGGAGCATCCGGAGCTGATCGCGGAGCGCATCATGCGCTTCGCAAAGCTGGTGGGCCGCGAGAACGTGATCGCCGCCGCCGATTGCGGCTTCTCGTCCCAGGCGCTCTATCGCACGGAAGTGCATCACACCGTGGTGTGGGAGAAGTTCAAGGCGCTACGGCAGGGCGCCGACCTCGCCACCCGCCAGCTCTGGGGCAAGCAGTAGGCCGTCGATCCTGGCGGGACCGCAGAAGCCCCCGCTGCAAAAAGCTGACATCGAGGGAGAACGACATGAAAACGGCAACCGCGGGCTTCGCGGCCGTGCTTGCGCTGGCGGCAACGCCCGGCGTGGCGCAAGAGAGCGCCAAGATCGGGTTCGTCGCCACCTTCAGCGGGCCGGCCGCGGCGATTGGCAACGACATGCGAGACGGATTCGAGCTCGCGCTCGATCATCTCGGGCGCAAGGTCGGCGGGCTCGCCGCCCACGTCATCTACGAGGATGATCAGCAGAAGCCCGAGGTCGGCAAGCAGAAGACCGACAAGCTGATCGGTGCCGATCGCGTCAGCTTTCTCACCGGCTACATCTGGTCGAACGTCCTGCTGGCCTCGCTCAAACCCGCGGTCGACGCGCAAACCTTCCTGATCAGCGCCAACGCCGGCCCCTCGCAGATCGCCGGCGAGCTATGCTCGCCCTGGTTCTTTTCGGTCTCGTGGCAGGGCGACCAGGTCCCGCAGGCGATCGGCGAATACCTCAACCAGAAAGGCGTCAAGTCGGCGTTCCTGATCGCGCCCAATTACGCCGCCGGCAAGGACGTGATCGCTGGACTCAAGGCGAACTTCAAGGGTGCCGTGGCGGGCGAGGAATACACCAAATGGCCCGATCAGCTCGACTTCTCCGTCGAACTGGCGAAGGCGCGCGCCGCCAAGCCGGATGCCGTCTTCGCGTTCTATCCCGGCGCCGCCGGCGTCCAGTTTCTCACCCAATACGCCCAGGCTGGTCTCAAGGCGCAGATCCCGCTCTACACCGCCTTCGTCATCGACGCCTTGTCGCTGCCGCGGCTCGGCGAGCTTGCGCTCGGCATTCCCGGCGCCCAGCACTGGGTGAACGATCTGCCCAACGAGGCGAACAAGAAATTCGTCGCCGATTTCCGCGCGAAGTACGGCCGCTATCCGTCATTCTACGCGGCCCAGGCCTACGACTCCGCCAAGCTCATCGACAGCGCAGTGGCCGGCGTGAAGGGCGACCTCGGCAACAAGGACGCGATCCGCAACGAGATGCGCAAGGCGAACTACGCCTCGGTGCGCGGCCCCTATCGCTACGGCAACAATCATTTCCCGATCCAGAATTTCTACCTGCAGGACGCGGTGAAAGATGCCGGCGGCGCCTACACCCTCAAGACCGTCGCGACCGCGCTGAGGGATCACCAGGACCGCTATCACACGCAATGCTCGATGAAATAGCGGCGCAGAAGCGCGCGTCGGCGTAGGCGTACGGCCGATTCGCAATCGCCGCGCGAAGCGCCGATGCCAACTGCGCGAATGTGGGCGCCGGATGTGGGCCGCGGTCACGCACGCGCCAGCCTATTGCTCTATAGAATTGCGGCGTCCGCCGCGCTATAGAAACGCAGAGGAAACGCTCAACGAGCGCCGCATGACCGCAACGCCAACGGTCGACCGGGAGGCGCTGCGCCGCAAGTCCGCACCGCTCCTGCTGTGCGAGCGGGCGCGCGCGCGGCCGGACGCGATCGCCTTCCGCTGCAAGCATCTCGGACTGTATCGCGAACGCAGCTGGCGCGACTATGCCGCGCTGGTGGCGCGGACGGCGCGCGCCTTTGCCGAACTGGGCCTTGCCCGCGGCGAGCGCGTCGCCATCATGGGCGACGCCTGCGAGCAATGGCTCATTTGCGACCTCGCGGCGCAATCGCTCGGCGCCATCGTCTACGGCATCTATCCGACCGCCTCGGCCGCGGAGGTCGAGTACCAGCTGCGCGACGGCGGCGCGGTAATGTTCATCGCGGAGAACCAGGAATACGTCGACAAGATCCTGCCGTTCGCCGATGGGCTGAACGAATTGAAATGGATCGTGGTGGTCGACGATTCCGCGATGTTCGCCTACACCCATACTAAGCTGAAGAGCTACGAGGCGTTGCTCGCCCCGATCGAGCAGCCCGACCTCGCCTGGCTGGAGCAGCAGGCGAGGCATCTCGACCCGAACGATCCCGCCTTCATCGTCTATACGTCGGGTACCACCGGTCACCCCAAAGGGGCGCTGGTCGCCCATGGCAAGCATCTCGCCGCCACCGCGAACCTGGTCGAGCACTATCCGACGCTCGCGCAAAAGCCGCACCGCACCGTGGCCTACTTGCCCCTCTGCCACGTGCTTGGCCGCGACGTCGCGGTGACGCTGCCGCTGATCTCGCTCCTCGTGCCGCATTTCGGCGAAAGTCCGGAAGACCTGCCGACCACCCTGTTCGAATCTGCACCGACGGCGCTGTTCACCGTGCCGCGCTACCTGCAGAAATTCGCCTCGCAGGTGCTGCTCGGCATCCTCAACTCCAGCAGCGGCAAGCGCACCGCCGCCGATCTCGCCCTGCGGTTTGCCCGCGGACATGCAAGGCGGCGCTGGAACGGCGAAGCGAGCCTCGCGCGCGAGGCGCTTTACCGCGCCTGCCGTGCGGGCGTGTTCATGCCGATCCTCAACAAGCTCGGCTTCGACCGGCTGGAGCTCGTGATCTGCGCCGGCGCGCCATTGCCGCCCGAGACCATGGCGCTGTGGCAGATGCTCGGCGTCAACGTGGTGGAGATGTACGGCCAGACCGAAACCGCCGGCGGCATCATCAGCGGCCAGCGCGGGCCGTTTCCCCGTCCCGGCAACGTCGGCACCGTGGCCCCGGGCTGGGAGGTCACGCTCTCCGACGAGGGCGAAGTGCTGGTGAAGAGCCCCGACCTGTTCGACTGCTACTGGAACAATCCCGATGCGACCCGTGC
>Ga0070670_100002950_pt1 | contig 14092 bp, 14 predicted proteins | sample KBSS63metaG_FD_64665 | JGI IMG/M metagenome (GOLD analysis project Ga0070670, IMG submission 64665) | Switchgrass rhizosphere microbial communities from Kellogg Biological Station, Michigan, USA - KBS S6-3 metaG | ecosystem: Host-associated > Plants > Roots > Rhizosphere > Soil ... | reverse complement strand
CTGCGCGTCGCCTTCACCGGCACCAATCCGCGCCCGGTGCGGCTCGCCGGCACCGCCGAACTTTGCGGCGGCGTACTGGATGCGCGCGTCTTCGCCGGGCTCGACGCGCTGGTGCGCGACCAGATCATGGCGATGAAGACGACATTCACCCCCGGTCACTACCGCCGCCGCGTCGCCGGTGTTTTGGCACGGCGCTTGGTGCAGCGCTTGTTTGATTAGTTGTGGGAGTTGGTAACCCGATTCGCGGCCGAAGCGGCGTGACTTTGCGTTTTGATTGAATTGCCATGTCCGCGCTTGTCCGAACAAGTCCGGCCATGACGAGCGATGGATTCCCGCGCCGACTCGATCCAACCGAGCCACCCTACGATTCCAGCTCGCGCAGCTTGAATCGCTGAATCTTGCCCGTGGCGGTGCGCGGCAGGTCGGGCCTGGCATCGATCCAGCGCGGATACTTCCACGGTCCCGCACTTTCCTTCACGTGCACACGCAGCGTTTCCACGAGCCGCTCGTCCATGACGTAGCCGTCGCGCAGCACGATGAAGGCCTTCGGTTTGATCAGACCGTCGGCGTCTTCCTTGCCGATGACGGCTGCTTCAAGGACGGCCTCGTGGGTGGCGAGCGCGGCTTCGACCTCGAACGGCGACACCCACATTCCGCTCACCTTGAACATGTCGTCGGTGCGGCCGCGGTAATGGTAGTAGCCGTCGGCGTCGCGGGAGAACTTGTCGCCGGTATGGGTCCATTCGCCCGCAAAGGTGCGCCGGCTCTTGATGCGTTGATTCCAGTAGCCCTCGCCGGCGGTGGGTCCGCGCACCACAAGCTCGCCGATCTCGCCCGCGGCCGCTTCGCGGCCGTGCTCATCGACGATCTTGAGGTCGTAGCCCGGAACGGCTTTGCCGGTGGTGCCATAGCAGATGTCGCCCGGCCGATTGCTGAGAAAGGTCTGGAACATCTCGGTCGAGCCGATGCCGTCGAGAACGTCGACACCGGCGGTATTGCGCCAGCGTTTGCCCAGATCGGCCGGCAACGCCTCGCCGGCGGAGATGGCGAGCCGCAGGCGGTCGGACCCGGCGCCGCGCTTCATCTGCTTGTGTGCGAGCATCGAGGCATAGAGCGTCGGCACGCCGTAGAAGATCGTTGGATGGTGACGCCGCATCGCCTCGAACACGGCTTCGGGGGTCGCGCGCTGCGGCAGCAGCACCGTGGTCGCGCCGACCGACATCGGGAACGCCATGGCGTTGCCGAGGCCGTAGGAGAAGAACAGCTTCGCCGCCGAAAAGGCGACATCGTCTTCGCGGATGCCGATTACGCCCTGGCCCATGAGCCGCGCTGCGGCCATGAGCGTCGTGTGCACATGCTTGACGCCCTTGGGCTCGCCGGTCGATCCCGAGGTGTACATCCAGAACGCCACTTCGTCCGAAAGAGTTGGGGCGGTAAATACCTCCGCGTTCCCGCGGGCGATAAGGTCCGAAAAGTCGTGCACGTCACGGCTGGAAAACGCTGCGGTTTCCGTCGCCCCGGCATCGATCAGGATGACGGTGCGCAGGCGCGGCAGCCGGTCGAGCACCGAGAGGATCGTGGTCGCAAGCGGTGCTGCGACGACCAGAGCCGAGGCGCGGCTGTCGCCCAGGATGTAGGCGTACTGCTCCGCGGTGAGCAGGGTATTGAGTGGCAGTACGACGTTGCCGGCTCTTATCCCGCCCCAGAATGCGACGGGAAAATTCACATTGTCGTAGATGAGAAGCGCCAGCCGTTCTTCCGGCCGCAGCCCGAGATTTTGCAGCGCCGCCGCGAACCGGCACGTCCGTTCCTGCAGCTCAGCGTATGTCAGCGAACGGTCGGGATCGGCGAAAGCGATCTTCTTGCCGAGCCCGCGTGCCACGGGCGAATCGACGAAATCAGCGGCCGCGTTGTACTGCTTGCGCTGCAGCAGCTCTTCCAACATCGAACGACGGCCCTCGCTCGCGGTGGTGCTGCCGCGACAGGAGCGGTTCCTGCTGCCTGCACGATCCCATGCGCCAGGAAGCCCGCCTCAACCCCAATCGCATGATAGGCATTTGTGACGCGTACTGACAAACTGAATGCCTGCCGGTTTCGTGCCAGCAGACACCGGCATTATTCCAGCGGCAGCCGGCGTCTCGCGAGCGGCTCGTGTCGTCGTCGCTATGCTACTCGCGCGGCGTGAACAGAGCGGCCGGGAAATCCGCCGCCGAGCGATGGCTCGTGCGTTCCGGCCGGAAAGCCGCTTGCCACGCCGGATCGGGCTCCACCAGCCGCCGGTAAAGATGCCAGGTCGAATGCCCTAGCACCGGCATGACCACGGTGAGACCGAGAAAGAACGGCAACGAGCCGATCACCAGAAGGGCGGTAACGATCAACCCCCACAGCGCCATGGTGACCGGGTTGGCCGCGACCGCGCGGACCGAGGTGAGAAGCGCAACCGCGGCGCCGACGTCGCGATCGAGCAGCAGCGGAAACGAGACCACGCTGATGGTCAATACCAGCGCCGCAAACAGGAAGCCGACGCCGGTGCCGACGACGATGAGGCCCCATCCCGCCGGCGTGAACAGAACGTCGTTGACGAACTGGCGGATGGAGGTGGGTGCCGCATAGCCGAAATAGGCGACATAGATCGCCTGGGCGACCGCGAGCCAAACCAGAAAGATCACCATCAGCAGAATGCCGAGCGCGATAATGGCGCCGAGCGAGCGCGAGCGCAGCACGTCGAAGGCGTGCGTCGAGTTGGTATCCAGTTCCGCTTCGCGACGGCGACTCAGTTCGTAAAGGCCGATCGCGGCGATCGGACCGAGTAGAGCGAAGCCCGCCGCCAGCGGGAACAACAGCGGCAGCATCGAATAGCCGAGGGTCAGTGAGGCGAGCAGGAGGCCGACCAATGGATAAATGATGCAGAGGAACACCGCGTGGCTCGGCATCGCCGCAAAGTCATCGAGGCCGGAACGCAGCGCTTGCAAAAGGTCGGCAGGCGAAATGCGGCGCACGACCGGGCTCGCAGTTTCCGTGCCGACACCGACGAGAACATGGGGAGTGGCCATCGTCACCTCCTCGCGTTTGCAGGCGAGCCGCGCCGGCGGTGAGGCCGCTAAGCGGCTCTGGTCCTTGAGGTTGAGCCTGAAACGCCGCAATCGCGAGATGGTTCGCTTCACAATGCGGTGTTCGATTTTCGGGGATTGGCGATTCGGGGAGCCCAACGACAAAAAGAAAAAGGCCCGTGGTGGGCCTTTTTCTCCGGTTCACCGGTGAGTGGTTACCAGCGCATGGCTAGTAGTGACGATAGTGGTAGTAGTGGTGATGCCCGCGCCATCCCGGCGCGTAGTTGTAGTGGCCATACGGGCGGCCGTAGTAGCCATAGTTACCGTAGTAGGGCCCGCCGACTCCGACGCCTATGCCACCCGGTCCCGCGTAAAACTCGACCTGAGCCAGTGCTGGCGCAGCACTCAACGCGATTGCGGCGGCCGCGGTGAGACCAAGCACAAGTTTCTTCATTTTGGACCTCCTTTTCGTTTCCTCGGGTCACGGTTGATCCTGCTCGTCAACGTGCGGATGGGAAGTCTCGTTCCGACGCGCGCGACAATCGCGCTCGGTGACATTTGCGCGATTGTTGGAACAGCCGGCGTCATTCTCCTGATCGAAGGAAGCCAATCAGGGAACAAATAGCGGAACTGACGTTCCTATTTGTTCCCTCGCGAGAAAGACCAGGGTGAAGCAAAGACTATCGAGGCGCGCAAACGCGCGCCTCGTGTCCAACAGATGGACCGGTCGCGCGCTCAGAACAGGCCGGAGAAGATCCAGTAGAGCGCACCGGAAATGATCATCGCTGCCGGCAGCGTGAGCACCCAGGCGAGGGCGATGTTGCGCACGGTGGCCAGTTGCAGTCCCGAGCCGTTCGCCGCCATCGTGCCGGCGATGCCGGAAGAGAGGACTTGCGTCGTTGACACCGGCAATCCGTAGCCGTCGGCGGCGGCGATGGTCGCGGCCGCCGTGATCTCGGCGCACGCACCTTGCGCATAGGTCAGATGAGTCTTGCCGATCTTCTCGCCGACGGTGACGACGATGCGCTTCCAGCCGACCATCGTGCCAAGGCCGAGCGCGATGGCCACGGCGACCTTTACCCAGGTGGGGATGAACTTGGTCGCGCGATCGAGCGAGAGCTTGTAGGCGTTGAGCGTCTTGACCTCGTCCGGCGAAAGCTCGCTGGCGCTGTCCTTCATCAGGAAGCGAATGGCTTCCGAGGTGAGGTACATGTCGTTGCGGGTATTGCCGACGGCCTCCGCCGGCATTTTGGCGAGCGAGCCGTATTGACCCACCTGGGCGCCGATGTCGCGCACCAGCACCGCCAGTGACGGAAAGGTCCCCTCGTTGATCGTGTGGCTCGCAACGTAAGCGGTGACGGCCGGCCGCGGATTGCCGAGGACATTGTACCCCGCAGCCTTGTGCTCGATGACGGTGCTCGCCGCTTGCGAGACCGCAACGAATTTCTGCAGTTCGGCCGCCGGCATAGAGCGGTTGAGCGCATAGGCGGTCGGCACCGTGCCGATCAGGATCAACATGATCAGCCCCATGCCCTTTTGTCCGTCATTGGAGCCATGGAAGAAGCTGACCAATGTGCAGGTGAGGACGAGGATGCCGCGGATCCACAAGGGGGCGGTTGGTCGCCCTTCGGTTCGGCGTAGAGCGCCGGGATGCGGACGATCGATTTGAGGAGCAGCAGGAGCACGGCGGCGAGCGCGAAGCCGAACAGCGGCGACAGCAGCAACGCCTCGCCGACTTCCTTCGCTTTCGACCAATCGACCCCCGACGTGCCGCTGCGTCCATGCAGCAGCGCGTTGGCGACACCGACGCCGATGATCGAGCCGATCAAAGTGTGCGAGCTCGAGGCCGGCAGTCCGAACGACCAGGTGCCGAGATTCCACAAGATCGCCGCGATCAGAAGCGCGAAGACCATGGCGAAGCCGGCATTGCTGCCGACCTGCAGGATCAGCTCGACCGGAAGCAGCGAGATAATGCCGAAGGCGACCGCACCCGAGGAGAGGAGAACGCCGGCGAGATTCCACAGGCCGGACCAGACCACCGCGAAGTTCGCCGGCAGCGAGCGCGTATAGATGACGGTCGCCACCGCGTTTGCGGTATCGTGGAAGCCGTTGACGAACTCGAAGCCGAGCGCGATCAGGAGCGCAACGAAGAGGAGCAGGAACGGCAGATAGTTCGAGACCCGCGTGCCGGTTTCGTCCATGTCGGAATAGATGCTGTAGGCCACAAACAGCAAGACGGCGGCAACGATGCCGCCGAAGATAATGCCGGTCACCGGATTGATGGCGCCACTGAGATCGGGTCCCTTGCGGGCAGGTTCAATCGAGCCGGGTAAGGCAATGTCGCTCATGGAGCTCCTCGTCGCTTGGAGCCCCAACTCTGCGCACGCTGTGTGACAATGGCATGAAAGCTCGCCAGCTCACCAGCGGCGCGAGCGCCACAGGCCGGCGATGACACCGACGATGATGAGAAAGGCGACGAGCGGGATCGAGATCAGCAGCGCGCCGACAAACAGCAGGCCGCCGACCGCAACGAATAGTGCGAGCGCCAGCATCAGCAACACGCCGCCGAGCGGGCCGATACGCGTCACATAAACGCGATGTGTGCCGCTGGTCTCAAAGTACGGCGCGCCCCGCGGGGCGGACCGCGTCCGATCCGGCGGGATGATTTCGGGCTCTACGCGAGGCCGTTCCGGTGCTTTTCCATTATTTGTCATGGCGGATCGACTTTCTCGGGCCTGCCGACGCGTCAGGAATGTAAGCGCTGCCGCGGCGATGACAACCTTGCCCCCGCCGCGCACTCGGTCGCTGGGTGTGCTCACCGCGCCAGCGTGCGGGCGTGGTGATCGTGAAGGAATTTAGCCAATTGCTCGCGCAGACTTTCGTCGCGCTCGCCCTTGTGCCCAAGAACGACGGCGCGTTCGAACAAGGTGTGCTGCAACTCCTGGGGCAACTTGCTCCAGAGATCGGCCGCGGCCGTGCCGAGGACCAGAAAGAATCGGTCGGGGGTCTCGTCTCGGCCACCGCCGCGTGGGTCAGATGCGTCGTTCATGAATAGCCCGCCTGCGCATGCCGGCTTTTGCAGCCGAGTGCAATTCTCCGCGCCGGAAGAAAACGGCTGCGCGCCGCTCATGTTCCGCGGCGGAATTGACGATGCGCAAGAAAACGGGCTCGCGCGATGTCAACATTAAGGTGAAAACGATCCAGGCTGGCGGGGCCGCATGACGAGGGGACTGCCCCGTGTTAGCGTTGACGCATGACAGCCCGCGGTCTCGGCATCTGTCGCGGCGCGCTTTTCGGCGCGGCGGCTCTGGCACTCCTCGGCGGAGCTGTGCTTGCCGAGGACGCGCCGACACCGGCGCCCAACGATGCCGGAAGCACCATGATCGGCACCTGGGAATTCTCCAATGCCGATCACGACAAGGTTTGCCATTTCAACTTCCGTGGCGAGCCCGTTACCGGGGGCAACAAGCTCGAAGTCGACAGAAATTGTCCGAGCTATTTTCCGTCAACCAAGGACATCGTCGGTTGGGCGCTCGACAGCTATGGCGGCTTGCGACTGCTCGACGCGCACGGCAATGCGGTGATCGAACTGACCGAGGCGGAAAGCGGCATCTACGACGGCTTCGCCCCTGGCGAGGGCCGCTTCGTGCTGCAGAGCGCCGCCGTCGCGCCCGTGCACACTGCCGAGGAGATGGTGGGGGATTGGGCGGTGGCCCGCGGAACCGGCAAACCGATCTGTGTGCTCACCCTGGCGAACGACCCACCGGGTGCCGATACTCTGGCCCTCAAGGTCAAGCCCGGATGCGACGCTTTCGTCGCTCGCTTCGGCCCGACCGGGTGGCGCATGAGCCAGGGGGAACTGGTGCTGCTCTCGGCGCGCGGCCAGACGTGGCGCTTCGAGGCGAACGACGCCAATACGTGGCAGCGCGTGCCCGAAGGGGCGAACCCGGTCCTTTTGGTCCGGCAATAAGCAGCCCTTTTTGCTCGATGCGGCGGGCAAGGCCGAACGCCAGGCCTTTGGGACAACGCGACCTTATCTCGGGCGCTGCAGAAACCGCGACAGAGTCAAGGACGGCCGGGAGCAGGTCGGGCAGGGGGGCTTCAACGCCCGCGTGCGGCTCGCGCTGCACAAAAATCCCCGGAACAAACAATGATATCTCCCGACTGTGTGGATAATGTCACACAGAGTCGCCGGTTCCGATGCTATATTCCGCCGCGGTTTTGCACCTGAGGGGGCTAAAAGATGGTCGGGAAGACATATTGGCTGGCGGGTTCGGCGCTCGCGCTCCTTGTCGCTGCAGGGCCCGCAATGGCGGCCGATTTGCCGGCGCCTGTCTACAAGGCGCCGCCCCCGATAGTCGCGCCCGTCAACTGGACCGGCTTCTATATCGGCGCCGGCAGTGGTTTTGCGGTTTTCGACGCCCGTACGTCCGTGCAAGGCGCCGGTGGCGCGAATCAGGGCGGCAAGGGTTGGTTGGTGTCAGGCTTCACCGGCTACGACTATCAGATCGGCAACATTGTTGCCGGCGTGCTCGGGGATTTCGACTGGGGCAGCGTCACTGGCGGATATTTGGATCCGGCGACCGGCGGTACCGGCACGATGAAGGAAAAGTACCAGTGGGCGGTGGGTGGCCGGCTTGGCTGGCTGGTCTTCCCCGAATTTCTTGCCTACGTGAGCGGCGGGTATACCCAGGCGCACTTTAACGGTTTCGGTTTGACCAACGGAACGACGCTGCCGTCGAACACCTATAACGGCTGGTTCGCCAGCATTGGCGTCGACACGACGTTTCCGCTGCTGGGCAATGGCTGGTTCTTCCGGTCGGACTACCGCTTCGCGCAGTATAACACCGCTACTCTTGCCGAAGTGAACGGAGCCGGCGCGGTCGTCGACCTGCAGACCATTCGCCCGTCCATTCAGACGGTCACCGCCGGACTGGCCTACAAATTCAACTCCGCGCCCACGACCGCTCTGGGCGCAGGGTTCTCGTTCGCCGACTTCCTCAGGGCGCCGCGCGGGCCCTCGCATTGGACGGGCTTCTATCTCGCCGGCGGTGGCGGCTATGGCACCTGGGCGGCCTATTCGACCGCTCTGTCGTCGCCGGGCGGCGTTCCTCTGGCCAGCACCACCAACAGTGGACGCGGCTGGTTTGGAACAGTCAACGGCGGATATGACTATCAGGTAACCGACAGGCTCGTGGCCGGCGCGTTCGCGGATTTCGATTTCGCGGGCATCAAGGGAACCTTCCAAGATCCGAATCCGGCCGGCGTCGGCCCGCTCGCTGGCTCGATGTCGGAGCGTTCTTCTTGGGCGGCCGGTCTCCGTGGCGGCTGGCTCATCACGCCGGCGATCTTGAGCTACTATGACATCGCTTTCTCGCAAGCGAACTTCTCCGGCGCCAATCTGAACGGCGTATCGACGGTCGGGTCGCACACCTACAACGGCTGGTTCCTCGGCACCGGCCTGGAGACGGCGCTGCCGTTCTTCGGCAACGGCTGGTTCGCGCGCATCGAATATCGCTACGCGACTTACAAGAACTCCAATATCAACAACGTGCTTGCGAGCGGCGCCATCCTGGACGTCATGAACGTCAATCCCGTCGTGCAGACGATCCGAACCGAACTCGTGTACCGGTTCTAGTTGCCCGCGCGCCACTGCCGGACGAAAATCGACTGTTGCGCCCGCATCCTGCTCGTACGGCAGGATGCGGACGCATGTGCGCGGGGCAGTCACGCATCCCCCGCTCGAGCCTAAAGCATGAGCGAGGCCGCTGCTGCAGCTGCCGCTTTCAACACCCGGCAGATCGGCCATCTTCCCGGTGTCCTCGGCTTTGATTGGGTCGAGCTGCGGAGTGGCTACGCGCGGGGCGGGTTCGACATCGCCCAGCAGCATCTGGCGCCGAATGGCTACCTGCATGCCGGCTCGGTCGTCGCGCTTGCTGACACCGCCTGCGGCTACGGCTGCTTCGTGTCGCTGCCTGAAGGCGCGACGAACTTCACCACTGCCGAGCTCAAGGCGAATTTCATCGGCACGGCGCTCATGGGGCGCCTAACCTGCGAAGCGCGGCTGGTCCATGGCGGGCGCACCACGCAGGTCTGGGATGCGGAAGTGAGAAGCGAGGCGCGCGGCAAGACGATCGCGCTTTTTCGCTGCACCCAGATCATTCTCTATCCGGCGCGCGGCGCCTGACACCTCGCGCTTCAGGTAGAAGCAAGCCTGCAGGCCGTGTCGATCTTCATGCATTGTGAATGGCGCGGGTCTGCCGACCAAGACCGCGGTCGCCGGGGACGTCGCGCCTACGGGCCGATCGCGCCTTTTTGTGCATTGGGAGCGGAAATGGCCGCGCCGTCCATAAAATGACCGCGATCGATCAAGCTCCTGCGGCCTGATTTGCGGCTCCGCAAGCCGCTGGCTAACATCCCGCGTCAGGAGACGTCATGCGGTACTTGATCGGGTCTTTGGCGGCGATCCTGCTCGCGCTGATTTCTGTCCCGGTATGGGCCGGCGAACTCGATTCCCTGTTGCAACAGGCCAAGGACCTCGGCGCGCCCATGGCCGCGGTCCAGCGCGCCATTGCGATCTCGCGCCAGTCGAGCTTTACCAAAAAGGACGCACTCGCGGTCTTCGACATTTCACAACCGTCGGCGAACAAGAGGTTCTACTTTTTCGATTTCAAATCAGGCCGGGTCACCGCCCACTACGCGGCCCATGGAAGGGACAATGGGCCCAACGCCAAAGCCACCAAATTCAAGGGCTTCCAGACGCACCTGGACATGGTGCCGCTGGGCCCGCTCAAGACTGCGCATTCCGAAGTGATGAATCACTACAAGACGATCGTGGATCGCTACGACGGAACCGTCTATCGCAACATGGTCGTCGTCGTGCTCGAGGGCGTGACCTCCTACAACAGCTACATCAACCACACGCCGCCGTTCAAATGGATCCTGCACCCGAATTGGTACACCACCGCCGCCTTCCGCGCCAAGAACAACGGCGTGCTGGGGAGGAGCAACGGCTGCATCACCGTCGATCCGGTCGACAACAATCAATTGGTCACGCGGCTGCAGGATGGCGCCCTGATTTATGTGACGGTCGGCGATGATCCGATCGAACAATATCTCTAGCTCGGGCGTTGTGCCTCAACTCAGGCCTTGAATCTCAAGACAGATTCTTGTGGTACCTGCTCTGGTTGCTGCACTGTTTTGGCACGCCGTTGAACCGCATTTTTTTTCGGCAACAGGGGACATCGAGGATGCTTGGGGGGACGAGCCGAACTGGTTTTGGGATGGTCAAGGCAAGGTGAACTGCGCGCGCTGGTTGACTCTCATCCTCGCGGGAGGCAGGAAATGCCCGACAATTGGAGGAGCGCTTTATGACTGACTCGAAAACCATTTCACGCGACCGCCTCGCGGAACTGCTCAACGAGGATCTGGCGCGGGAATATCAGGCGATCATTGCCTATGTGGTCTATTCGCAGGTGCTCAAGGGCGCCGAATTCATGAACATCGCCGATCAACTCGAAAAGCACGCCCAGCAGGAGCTTCAGCATGCGCTCATCATTTCGAGACAAATAGACTATCTCGGCAAGATGCCGACGGTCACGCCGAAGCCGGTGAAGGTTTCTGATAAAGCGAAGGAGATGCTGCGTTTCGACCTCGACAACGAGAACGAGACCGTGCGCAACTATCGGGAGCGCATCAGGCAGTGTGAAGCGATCGGCGAATTTGCGATGGCCGAGCAGATCCGGACCATTCTCGTCCAGGAGCAGGACCACCAAATCGATCTGGCGACGGCGTTGGGCGTCGAAGTTCCTGACATGAGCGGACGGTAAGCACCGGGTTTTCCTCCGGATGGCGATGTTCGGGGTCTGTATGGCGAATTGGCCCTGACGCGGTGCGACACAGGCACTCGTTCTTTCCGCAGCACCGAGCTTTCCGTACGGAGTGCCCGTCGCGCAGAAGCGCTTAACTGACGCGGCGCCTTGTCCGCGCGCGCCTCACATCAGCCGCAGCCCCTTGAGGCTCGCGTGGCCGTCCTTGCCGACGATAATGTGGTCATGCACGGCGATGCCGAGCGGGCCGGCGACGGCGACGATCTGCTGGGTCATCTGGATGTCGGCCTGCGACGGTGTCGGGTCGCCGGACGGATGGTTGTGCACCAGGATGATGGCGGTCGCCGACAGTTCGAGCGCGCGCTTGACCACCTCGCGCGGATAGACCGGGGCGTGGTCGGGTGCCTTTCTGTTGCACCTCGTCGGCAATGAGCTGGTTGCGCTTGTCGAGGAACAGCACGCGGAACTGCTCACGGTCGGCGAAGGCTTGCGCGCCGCGGCAATAGTCGAGCACCGCCGACCACGACGACAAAACCGGCCGCTTCTTCACTTCGCCGCGCAACAGGCGGCTGGCGGCCGCCTCGACGATCTTGAGTTCGGTGATCGAGGCTTCGCCCATGCCTTTCACTTTGGCGAGCCGTGCCGCGGGCGCGGCGATGACTTCCGCGAACGAGCCGAAGGTCGCAATCAGCGTCTTGGCGAGCGGCTTGACGTCGCGCCGCGGCAGCGCGCGGAACAGCACCGCCTCCAGCAACTCATAATCTGAAAGCGCGTCGGCGCCGGCCTCGCGAAAGCGTTCGCGCAGGCGCTCGCGGTGGCCGTGATAGTGCGGCGTCGCCGCGGCGAGGTCCTGTTCACTCTCGCGCTTCTTTGCATCCATGGTCCCTGTCCATGGGATCGGCCGCGCTGTCGCGATCGTGCCGCCGCGCTGGCACGGCTGCGACCGCCAAGGATGACCGGATCGGCGTATTTTGCAACTCGCCGCGCGGACGCCTTGCTCAGACCCTGTAGGGCGGCCGGGTATAGCCCTTCGGCGAGAGCGTGAAGACCTCGACTCCGGTGTCGGTAACCCCGACCGAGTGCTCGAATTGCGCTGACAGCGAGCGGTCTCGGGTCACCGCGGTCCAGCCGTCTGAAAGCACTTTGACGTGCGGGCGGCCGAGATTGATCATCGGCTCGACGGTGAAGAACATGCCGGGCTTGAGCACGATGCCTTCGCCGGGCCGGCCGACGTGCACGATGTTCGGCTCGTCGTGGAACAACTGGCCGAGGCCGTGGCCGCAGAAATCGCGCACCACGCTCATATGCTGGGCTTCGACATAGGTCTGGATGGCGTGCCCGATATCGCCGGTGGTGGCGCCGGGCCTGATCACGGCGATGCCGCGCATCATCGCTTCGTAGGTCACTTCCAGGAGCCGCTCGGCGCGGCGAGGAATCTCGCCGATCGCGTACATGCGGCTCGAATCGCCGTGCCAGCCGTCGAGGATCAGCGTCACGTCGACATTGACAATGTCGCCCTCGCGCAGCGGCTTCTCCACCGGGATGCCGTGACAAACCACGTGATTGACCGACGTGCAGGTCGCTTTGCGGTAGCCGCGATACATCAGGGTCGCCGGCAAGGCGCCATGGTCGCGGCCGAACTCATAGACCAGCCGGTCGACGCGCTCGGTGGTGATGCCCGGTTTGATCTCGCCGGCAAGTATGTCGAGGCATTCAGCCGCCAGTGCTCCCGCCTTGCGCATGCCTTCGAAGGCGGCGGGGCCGTGAATCTTGATCCGTCCGGTCTTGCGCAGCGGCGCGAGGGCCGCGTCGACATAGGTCATGGGGCTCTGGAGGTTCAGCCGCAACAAAGCGGCCGCGAGCCGCCGCTCGACTCAGCAATGTAAGCATACGAGCGTCGGACGCAAGCAACTTGCGTCACGGCGGCCCCACCCGCTTCTCGGCGCAGTCCTACTCGTCGACGATCGGGACGGGCGCGGCGATCTCGATGCCGTTGAGGTTCACATTGCAGCGCCATGCCAGCATCTGCACCCCTTGTCCGCGCGCCGCGTTGAAGGCTGCGGCAAAGGCCGGGTCGATATCGCGTGCGACGGCAAATCGGTCCGCGGACGGGATCTGGATGACGAACAGAACCACGGCGCGGGCGCCGGTCCCGATCACCGCGGCAAGTTCCTCCATGTGCTTGGCGCCGCGATCGGTCACGCAATCGGGGAATTCGGCGAAGCGCGGCTTGCGCATGAGATGGACGTTCTTGACCTCAAGGCAGCAGGGCCGCCGCGACGGGCTCTCGAGCAGAAAGTCGACGCGCGACTTGGTCCCGTATTTCACTTCCTGGCGGAACGACGTGTAGTGGCGCAGCTCGGGAATGAGCCCCTCCTTGAGGGCCTCGGCGACGAGGGTATTGGGCTGCTGGGTGTTGACCCCGACGAACTCGGTGCCGCTGCCGAGGTCGGTCTCGACCAGTTCCCAGGTCAGCGGGAGCTTGCGCAGCGGATTGTCCGAGCCCGACAGCCACACGCGCGAGAACGGTCGGTCGAGACCGGTCATAGCGCCGGGATTGGCGACGTGGACTGTGGCCATCTCGCCGCTTTCCAGCACCACGTCGGCGAGGAATCGCTTGTAGCGTCGGGCGAGCGTGCCGGGGATGAGGGTCGAACTGAATCGCATCGCAACACATCACCGCCCGGCGGCAGACGACGGAGGCGCTTGGTGCTCAGGGTTTAGGTTGATGCCGAAAGGCGGCCACCTTTGTTACAGCGCCATGCCGCCATCGACAAGATAGGCTTGCCCGGTAACATAGCTCGCCTCGTCGCTGCCGAGGAAGAGGGCGAGCCAGGCGACCTCCTCGGGCTTCCCCAGCCGGCCCATCGGCTGGCGTCCGACGAAGTCCTGCCGCACCTGCTCGGCCGAGCGGCCGGTCCGGTGCGACTGTTCCGTGATGCGCTCCTCGAGCGAGGGCGACTCGACCGTGCCGGGACAGATGGCATTGCAGCGGATGCCTTGTTTCATGAAATCGGCGGCGACCGATTTGGTGAGGCCGATCACGGCGGCTTTCGTGATGCCGTAGACGTAGCGGTTGGGAATGCCGCGGACCGACGATGCCGTGGACGCGATGTTGACGATCGACCCGGCCTTCCGCTCCAGCATGGCCGGCAGGAAGGTCTTGATCGTGCGGTGCATCGATTTCACGTTGAGGTCGAACGAAAACTCCCA
>Ga0070670_100002949_pt1 | contig 14095 bp, 12 predicted proteins | sample KBSS63metaG_FD_64665 | JGI IMG/M metagenome (GOLD analysis project Ga0070670, IMG submission 64665) | Switchgrass rhizosphere microbial communities from Kellogg Biological Station, Michigan, USA - KBS S6-3 metaG | ecosystem: Host-associated > Plants > Roots > Rhizosphere > Soil ... | reverse complement strand
CTGCCACGAGTACCTCACGGGAGATCCCTCGCTGCCGCTCGGGATGACAGGCATCAGAGCTGCCCGGCCTTCGTGTCCCAGTTCTCCAGGCGACGCTGGTAGACGGGGTCCGCATAACGCGCAGGCGCAAGTGCGTCGGCATACGACGGCAGTGACCCACCCGTCATGTGTGCTGCGAGCAGCTCGCCGGCGGCGTGCGATGCCATGATCCCGTAACCCGACAGCGCGCCGGTGACGAACACGCCCTCGATCGGAAGCGGACCGACGATCGGGCGGTTCTCCGGGGTCTTCGCGTAGTAGCCACCGTCGACGAATCCGCGCGCGCCCTCACCGATGTACGCCTCCGCGCGCGGGGCCATGCGGGCGAAGCCGCGCACCAGCACCTCGCCCAGATGCGGATCGAAGACGGGAGGCCACTCGAACGGGTGCGCCGCGCTCTCGAAGGTCCAGATGAGCCAGACATCGCGCTCCTCTCCGACCGGTCGCACGTGCAGGCCGCCGGGGAGCGGCTCGAGCAACCATCGCGTCGCTGGATCGGACGCGAATCGAGCTCGCTCCGCCGCGCTCCAACCGAGATCGGGCACGGGATCCGTCCAGATCGTGAACGGAGCCGACCGCGGCAGGACGCCAAGTCGGTCGTCGAAGCGACACTTGGCGTGCAGCTCGAGAAACACGGGCAGGTCGAGGCCCAGCATCCGGAGCGCGGCCGGGAGTCCGGGGCCGGCGGCAATCGCGAGGCGGCCGGTCGAGAGCGTACCGCCTGACTCGAGGCGAACGCCGCGGAGCCGGCCGCCGGCGCTGTCGATGCCCGTCACCCGATCCCGAACGATGCGCGCACCGTTCCGGGTCGCCTGATCCAGCATCCACCTGCCGAGGCGCATGGCATCCATCCAGCCGGCCCGCCTAACGTGGCTGACGGCGATCGCGTCCTCGTTGACGAACGGAAAGTGCTCGCGCACGAGCTGTCGATCCGCCAGCACGTCAGCGCCATCGGGAACGCCGCGCCAACCCTGGCCGTTCACGCCTGAACCGGTCACCGGCCTGTACGGGACGGCCCCCGGGTGTTCGCGTACGGCGCCGGCGCCGAACGACTCCAACCGCCTTGCCTGCGCGCGTAGCCGCTCCAGCATCCCCGCATCCGCGGTCACGAACGCATACCCGGGGCGCGATAGCTCGAAGGCGTTGCCACATTCGTCCGCCATCTCCTCGAGTATGCTGACGCTCCGGCCGACGAACCGCGCCATGGTGTCGTCGGGCCCGTCGAACCAGTTGCGGTACCCCATCGTGCCCTTATCGCTCGTCAACGTCAGCGGCTCGCGCGCGTCGACGATCACCACGTTAGGCACGCGCTGGCGGACGGCGAGGTGATACGCGGCAGCGGCGCCGGCAATACCAGCGCCGCAGATCACGACTTCAGCAGCCGCCATTACTGTCCGCCATCAACGGCCGCCATCGCGCCCGGGTATGAGATCGGGCCGGTTCGCGAACGCCCGCGTCCAGACCATCACCAGGCCACAATCGGCGTTGCGAGCAGCGAACTCGATGGGCACCTGGCCACCAGCGTAGACCTCGATCGCGTCGATCATCTCCGGACGCACCTCGAGATCGGCGGTCGCTCCACCCTCGACCGGAAGGCCGTCCACGTGAAACGCGGCCGGGCACTTTTTCGTCGCGAGAGGACCTGCCACCTGATTCGGGATGGCTTGCGTTGGCGGCGCAGCACTGTCGCTTTTCGCTCCGGCCATCGTATTGAACGTGTATTGCCGCGACCGCGTGAGCTCCACCACGAGTCCCCCATTCTCGCTCGGCGTCACCGACACGCCAGGCAGTACGCGCAGCAGATCGGTGAGTCGCGCTGCGTGCGCGCGATCGATCTGGACGCGCGTCAGGTACGCGCCGTTCCCTCGCCGCCGTCGACGCTCGAACTCCCGCATGGCCACATTCCGCGCCGGGCTCGTAACGGTACTGTGAGACGTCGTCGGCGCCACCGCCGCGACTGCCGGCGTGCCGACTACGATGTCGACGACGTTGATCTGATCGTCGGGCAAGACGATCGGCACGGGAGCGGAGCGGCGATCGGCGGCCGTCGCCGACATGGTCAGCCTAACGCCGTCGGGAAGGCCGCAGACGTCGTAGCGTCCGGCCGAATCCGTCCGTGTCACGGCCCGTTGCTCGGCGACACCTCGCACCGCAGCCGAAGTCGTGTTCAGGCGGTTCCACGTGATCCGCACCGTCGCGTCGATCGCGGGCTCGCCGCTGAGCGCGTCGCGGACATGACCGCGCACGACGACTGGGCCGGCCGCCCGTTCCTCCGGCGTGCAATCGCGCGCGACAATGGTCGCCATCGACGGCGTTGTCAGCTGCGTGACCGTCTCCTCTTCCGGGCGCAGCGTCACGGTCGCGGCGGGCGCCCTCAGGTTCAGCGAATCGAAGCGCGCGTGCATGACCGATAGCCCGTATGAGCCGGGCGGCACTTGGCCAATGGCGAAGCGGCCATCCTCGCCCGAGCGCGTCGAGAATTGCGTCCCGTCGAGGAATACGCGTGCGTCGCGAAGCGGCAGCATTCTCGTGCTGTCGAATACGATGCCGCGAACGGTCGCGACCGCGCTCGCCGCCGCGACGCGTCGGTCTCCGCGCGACACCGTTTCCAGTACCTCGCCACCCTCCTCACGCACGGCCGCGAGTTGCACCCGCTCGATGCGTGAGGGCGCAGTCCCGGGAACAACCGCTGAAGGGCGCGTCGTGAGCGGTCCCCTATCCACGAGTAGCGGCATGCGGATCACCCACCGCTCGACGATCCACGCCCCGGTCGGCATGTGCCGGAACTCGATGTGGCCGCCGAAGTCCTCGCTCTTCGAGTCGCTCGGAAGATTCGGCAGCAGGCGATACACGTACTCGAGGTCGCGAAGTTCCGCCGTTTGTCGGTCGATCCAGAGTGTGCCCGCGATGTCGGCCTTGTCGCGCCCGCGGACAGGCTCGAACGCGAGTCCGATCAGTCCCTTGCGCCCCCCATCGCCTGCGCGCAGGCGGAAGCAATGGTCGCGCAGGAACTCGTCGGACATGAGCACGTTCGCGTCCGGTCCGTAGTAGATCGTCTCGCCTCTGTCCTGCCTAACGTATCCGTCAGCGGAGAGCTGCGCGGCCGCCATGCTTACGAATGGACTGCGCGTCGTGCCGTTACTTTGCCGCGTCTGATAGCCTGTGATCTTCCCCGAACGCGCATCGCGCATACGCTCGAAGCGGGACACGCGAGCCGTGAACAGCTCCTGACGCTGCGTCAGATCGGTCGCGTAGAGCGCCTTGCGGGTCTCATCCCAGACCGTCGAGACCTCCCGTCCGTCGGCCGCGGCGGCCACACACGGAGTTCGGTCAATGACGCGCACGGCGCCGAGCACGACCGGGACCGGACGCGTCACGAGACGCAGCTCGACGGTCTCGCCGCTCTTGAGCACCACCGGCGTCGGCGCCTGCGCGACATACCCGATCCGCTCGGCCCGCAACGAATAGCGGCCAGGAACGGACGAGCGGATGGCATACCGTCCGTCATCGTCGGCGAGCACGCCCGCCAGGCGCTTTCCGGCGGAGTCGAGGAGCACGACGACAATGCCAGGCATGCCACGCCCCGACGCTTCGTCCACGACCACACCCCGAACGACCTGCGCGAGTGCGATACCAGGCAACGCCCCGCCCGCCAGCGATATGCTGACGATGGGGAGCAACGCACGGCGGGAGAACCACTTGGCGATCGACATGGGCACCTCGATCCCGCGACGACTCGACCAACAATGCGGAACCGCGCGCCAACACGGAAGCCCACCATGCGCGCCGATGTACCGAAGCGCACAGACGAACCCGAACGTACTTTATATTATGAAGTACTTGTCATAGAATACTATTTTGCGTATTCATGATCGGAGCCCGTTTCGAGCCGACCCTCTCGTCCGCCATCTCATGCCGTCCACCCCGTCCTCCACCCCCGAACTGTCGCCCACGGCCATGCCAGCCGTCCCTGCCGCGACGTCACTCGATGTATCTGACGAGCGCCGCCACCTCGCCACTCGCGTTCTCGGCGACGCCATCCTGCTCGGTGTCGTCGGCGACGCGATCATGCGGTCGTCTACGCTGGGCGCGAACATGAGTGTCTGGACGGTCGCTGTGGTCCTCGCGCTCATCACGCTCGCGCGCCGCCGCCACGATGCCATGCCGGCCGAAGCACGATGGCTGCTGGCCCCGACGGTCGCGATCGCACTGCTGTTCGCGTGGCGCCAGTCCGAATCGCTCGCCGCATACAACGCGCTCGCGCTCGTGGGCACACTCGGCCTGCTCGCGTCCGCCGTGCGGGCGAGCCCGGATCAGGCGCTCTTCACGAGCCGCGTCCGCGACGTCGCGCAGCGCCTGTTCAGCGTTGGATTGGGAACCGCGTTCGGGATGCCTCGTCTGGTGGTCGTCGACGTGTCGCTCCGCGATGTGACGACGGGCCGTGGCAGCACTCGCATCGTAACCGGCCTCCGTACCGCGCTCCTCGCCATTCCGCTGTTGCTCGTCTTCGGCGGACTGTTCACGTCGGCCGATCCCGTGTTCGCACGCGTCGTCGGCGACGTGTTCGCTGTCGACGCTGGGGAGGTCGCGACACACCTCGTCCTGACCGGATTCTTCGCCTGGATCGTCGGCGGGTTTCTGCGCTCGGCGCTGCTCTCCAGTAGCCAAGCCCCGGCGACGATTCCCTTCCCCGACGGCGCGCTCGGGATCACCGAGGTGTCGGTCACGTTAGGCTCGCTCGTGCTGCTGTTCGCAGCGTTCGTCGCGGTGCAGTTCCGTTATTTCTTCGGTGGCGACGCGGTCGTCGTGCAGACCGCCGGCCTCGGCTACGCCGATTATGCGCGGAGCGGCTTCTTCGAGCTCGTGACCGTCTCCGCGCTCGTCTTGCCGGTGTTGCTGTCGGCGAACGCACTGCTGCGCCGAGACACGCCGCGCGCCGTGAAGATCTATCGCTGGCTTGCAACGACGCTCCTCGTCCTCCTCGCGGTCATCATGTACTCGGCCGTCACGCGGATGCGCCTGTATCAATCCGTGTACGGCCTGAGCACCGATCGACTCGACGCGACCGTGTTCATGGCGTGGCTCGCCCTCGTCTTCGTGTGGTTCTCAGTCACGGTACTACGAGGGCGGGACAAGCCATTCGTGGCCGGTGTCCTCATCTCCGCATGGGGAACGCTCTTCACCCTCAACGTCGCGGATCCTGCTGGACTCGTGGCGCGCGCCAACATCGCGCGCGCCGATCGAGGTAAGGATCTCGATGTGCGCTATATCGAATCGCTCGGCGCAGACGCGGCGCCGGCGCTCGTGAGCTACCTCGTCCGTCAGCCGCTCACGCCTCCGCCGGGCTGGGCGTCGCCGTCGTCCGCCCAGTCGGCCCCGGGTGCGAGCACACCTAACGCGTCGATGGCGCCGATGGTCCCGCGCGAAGCGTCGGGGAATGATTACACAGCGCGGTGTCGGGCCGCCCGCAAGCTGCTCGAGGCGTGGGGGCCGTCGGCTCCGACGGATTGGCGCGGTTGGACCGCGGCTTCCGCGACCGCGCGCCGCGTCATAGCGAAGAACCAGCCAGCACTACGCACGCTGGCCGGTACGGAATGGGTCGGCAAGACGTACGTCCGCTGCGCAGAAGCGCCGGCGGCCGTGAGCATGCCACCGGCGTCGGGGGTGGAGCGAGTCCGTCCATGACGCCGCCGAGTGGTTGCTAGGTGGTCTGGAGGACGCGCTCGACGGCGAGCGTGAACCGTTGCCAGGTGGCACGCTCTTCGGCCAGTTGCTTTCGGCCGAGCGACGTCAGGCGGTAGTACTTGGCGCGCCGGTTGTTCTCGGACGTGCCCCAGTCCGCCTCGATCCACGCACGCCGCTCGAGGCGGTGAAGCGCGGGATAGAGCGAGCCCTGGTTGATCTGCAGGACGTCGCGGGAGATCTGCTGGATGCGCTGCGAGATGCCCCACCCGTGCATGGGCTCGAGGGACAATGCTTTGAGGACCAGCATATCGAGCGTCCCCTGAAGGACGTCGGCATTATTCGCGGCCACGCGCTCTCCTGTCGTTTGTCTACAGGAGAATGCAATGGCTTCTGTAGGATGTCAAGAGAAGTCACGCGCCACCGCAGACGCTGGTGGCTGGTCGCTCGTGCTGGTCGCTGGTCGCGGTGTGTCATCCCGAGGAGCGCCAGCGACGAGGGATGACACATGCGGGTGCTCCGGATGACACAATGGTCGAGAACAAGAAACCCGGAGCGCTCGTGAGCGCCCCGGGTCCGTCATTGCTCAGTGCTCGGTTCCCCGTTCCCGGTTCCCCGTTCCTCCGTGCTTACGACGACTTCTTCCAGTAGTACAGGACCACCTTGCCGTCCGCGGTGACATCGGCTGCTACGACGTCGTTCGCCGTGAGCGGAGTTGTGTTCGCCGTCAGGACACCCGTGAGGGCCGTGTTCGTGCCTAACGTGGTGCGGAGCGCCGTAATGTCGGCGTCATTCTGCTTGAGCGTGGCGGTCAGCGAGTCGGCGCTGTTGTCCTTGAGTAGATCCTGGACGTTCACGAGCTGTACGTTCGCGGCCGCGATGTCGGTCATCGCCTTGAGCTTGGCCGTAGTCGCGGACGTGGAGCTAATGGCGGTCATGAGCGACGTGAAACTTGGCGCCAACGCGACTTCGCCCTTGGACGTCGCGCGCGTCGTGTCCTGTGCCTGCGAGATCGATGGCGTGACGACAGCAACGGCGGCTGCCGTGGCAAGAGCAGCGAGGAAAGTGCGTTTCTGCATATGTAGTACTCCTTCCAGGTGACACGCGGCAGCTCGGCCCGACCACCGCTAAATCGCGCGTCGTTGAAACGACAACTTGGGCCATCGGGGGAGCAAGCAGGATCGGGGCCACATCGGTCACAATGCCGCGAGCTCTTCGGCAAATTGACCGATATTTGTCGCAGTGTGTGATGTAGGTCACCATTCACACGTGCGCACGCGCACGTGATGCGCGCTGATCCCCCTGCGCTCTCGTTAGGGGATTACAATCAGACCGACCCGCCCACCCAATTCGTCGTCGATTCGAGCCAGGTTCGCCGGCGCGACCCAGGCGCCGCCATCGAGACGCACCACGACGTGATGCGAGCCGGAGGCCATCGTTAGGCGCACCTCCCACAGGTCTCCGCGACGCTCCAGCGCGAGCGGCGCCCAGCCAGTCACGTCGCCCATGAGATCCACGCGAGCGGCGCCAGGAGCCCGCACCTGCACGAGCGTTCTTCCTCCGCCACCGGGTACGGCGATCAGCGATGCCTCGCCCGCCGGCACCGCCGGTAGCGGACGCACCACTGGCGCAGGCCCATGCCGCTCGGCCGAAAAGCGCAACACGACCGTCGCATAACGAGTCCGAGCCGTACCACGCAGCGGATCCGAGAGTTGGCGGCCGAGCGCACCGGCGACCGCGACGTACGGTGTCGCCCACCACGCCACACTGAGCGCCCCGGTCGGCGTCGACGCCAATTCACCCTTCCACGCGTGACGCGTGATCGCGGCCGCATCGACCTCGAAGCGACGCCACGCCCCGTGACCGCTCAGCGCAACGTCGGCGTACTGCACTGGTTCGCGTACACGAAGCACCGTCTCGTCACTGAAAATCACCGTCGAGACGAGCGAGGTGCGGACAGTGGTCGCGTTCAGCGTTAGGCGCTGATCGCCGCGCCGCAACCACGTCCCGAGCTCTCCCGTCCCCGCCCCGAACGTCGTCGCGCTCACATGCACGTCGCCACCACCCGCGCCGATCCACGTCCCCCATCGGTTGCCGAGCCAGTGTACCCGCGCGAATCCGAGCCAGCTCGAAGTGGGGCCCTGATTGCTCGTCCCGAGGATCGTGCCGGTTCCGCCAGCCTCGATGCGCGCGTGGCGAATCGGCACGCTATACGACGCGGAGCCGAGGCCTACGCCTGTCGCACGGCCGTCAGCGATACGCGTGACGGCGCCGCTCCCGATCAGGGAGACGCGGTCGCTCCAACGACCCCACAGCGCGGCGGCGGTGATGCCACCAGTGTCAGCGAAGTCGTCTCTCGTCAGGCGCATAGCGCCGACATCGAAGGTCGTCTGCCGGGCCCATTGCGCGTTCGCCGTCTCCGCGCAGGCCAGGCCCGCAAAGACGGCGAACGACATGATGAACCCTAGCGATGCACGTGAGTGGTGCAGCGGTTGGGTAGGAGTTCAGCGCGGGCGCTTGGGCGTCGTAGACTGGATGAACCCATCGCCGGTCGCTTGTGCCGGTTGAGGAAGAGTGGGGAAGATACCCTTTAACCGCAAATCCAATGACTCTTCCGGACGTCGGCCCGCCAACACGTCCTGCTGCACACGCTCGTTGAGCGCAATGAAGTTCTTCGGAACCGCACCGTGGTTCAACAGGTCGACGACCTGCATCGATGCCTTCTCGACCGGTACGCCACTCACGACGAGCTCCGTCAACACGCCGAGTGGCACCGCGAGCGACCCGTCCTTGCCCGCCTTACGCATGGCGCGGAGCGTCTCGACTGGCACGCCCGCCTTCATCGCGTCCGCCGCCGCCCGCAGCTCCTGCTCGCTGGGATTCGGCGCCAGGGCCTCGTTGGCTGCGTACAGCCGTTGTGCGAGCGCCCGGACCGCGGATTCGATTGCCGTAAGCGGCACTCGACGCACCTGTCCTTCGCGCGCCTTCACGTACAGCAGGTCGACGGGTAGACGCGCCGCCCTGGCCTGATCGATGATCGGCGCAATCACCGCCGCAGTGGCCGAGTCGAGCGGGACCGATGTACCCTGCGCCTTGCCCTGCCCCGGCCACGCGACGACTGCCGTCGCCGCGAGCAGCACCGCGCAACGGGCAACCCGCATCATGCCACCTGTAACGGGAGCACCCGTCATGGGAGCCCCACGATCATGACCGACTGCTCGGTGCCATAGTCCGAGTCCTTCGTGCGTGGTGCTCGTGGATCCAGCGTCCACTCACGACCGTTCACGAGGAACGCATAGACATGCCGGCCCGGGTTCACCTTCACGAGGCCGCTCCATATACCACTCACGGAGTCCTTTACGAGTGGCGTCGCCGTCGCGTCCCAGGCGTTGAAGTCGCCCACGACCGCTACACTCGCGGCTCGTTTCGCATCGAGTACGAACTGCACCGGAACCGGCGCATCCTGCTGATCGCGCTTCGTGGCGGCCACCCGAGTGAGCGGAGTCGTGACGCCTGACGTCTCACCCACGGGGGCGCTCGGCGCGACCGCGACAGCGGTCGCCTTGCGCGGTAACGCACCGCGAATCAGGAACCCCGCCAGCGTCGCGGCCAACGCGTAGCCGAGCGCTGCTGGCAGCGATACCACGAACCGGCGGCGCAAGCCGCCATCGACGCGCGATCCCCCCGCCGGCATCTGCACGGCGCGCATCTCTTCCGTGTTCGTTGGAAAATAGATCACGTCATCGTCGTCGGTCGCCGACGTGCCCGGCCCGTCTCCGCGGCGCGCCGCGTCCACGCGTGCGAGCACGCGGGCCGTCGCGTCCGCCGGAACCGCCGGCAGCGTCTTCAACTCATCCACGATGCGGTCGATCATCTCGTCTCGTTCCTCACGCACGTTCCACCTCCGCGAGACGCATCCGCAGAAACTCACAGGCGCGTTTGACTCGCATCTTCAGCGCCGACACGCCGGCACCGGTGATCCGTCCCATTTCCTCGTACTCGAGCCCTTCGATGTGTCGCAGCAGGAATGCTTCCCGTTGCGCGGCGGGTAGTGTACCCAACGCGGTCTGGATCTCTTCGCGCCACACCATCGCGTCCACATCGGGGGGCGTCCCGCGGTCATGCGGCAGGTCACCGTACACGAGCACGCGCGACCGGCGTGCCTCACGCCCCATCATGGTTCGACACCGATTCGCGAGTATGCGGAACAGCCACGACTCGAAGCGGTCGAACTCATCGTAGCGGTTGAGGGCCCCGTGCACGCGCACGAAGGTGTCCTGGACCGCCTCCTCGGCATCCTGCGAATTGCCGAGCATGTGGATCGCGAAGCGTAGGCAGCGCGCGTAGTAGAAATCGACCAGCGCAGAGAATGCGGCACGGTCGCCGCGCTTCGCTCGCTGGACGATCGACATGTCGATAGCGCTCATGCCGCGTCCGTTTCGCCCATCTAGTAACGTAAGTGACGGCGGTGTCGACACCTCGGCCGACGGCTGCCGCGCATCACGAGCGGTCATCATGCGGAACCTGCCGCGGGCATCCGGGAGCGGCCACAGCCACCCAAACGCCCGTTGCGGACAAAGATAGCCGACGTTGGAGTTATCGAGACCACGCTTCGGCTCCAGGCTGGTACGGTGTTCGTGTTCGATTCACCGCGCCAAACCCATACCGGCTCCGGTTCGTCACACGTTTTCCGCTGACGCCGCCCTGGTCGTCGAAACGAGCCGCGAGGGGCGTCATGGCGAGCGTTCGGATGTACCCGCATCTTTCGGTATCCGAACCGGATGGGTCCTCTTGGCCAGCACCGCGCCGACAACCGGAAGTGGGAGTACGTTCGCGGATTACGATCAGTACGACGCGCTCGGGCTGGCCGAGCTCGTGCGGCGTGGAGATGTCTCTCCGCGGGAGCTCGTCGTCACCGCCATGGAGCGGATCGACACCCTCAACCCGCCGCTGAACGCGGTCATTCATCGGCTGTACGACGAGGCGCTGCAGGCTGCCGACGCACCTCCGGGTGACGGCCCCTTCGCCGGCGTTCCGTTCCTTCTCAAGGATCTTCTGTCGTCGTACGCCGGCGCGCCCATCCGGAGCGGCAGCCGCATCCTCGATGGGTATATCGCCCCGAACGACTCGGAAATGGTCCGCCGCTATCGCCGCAGCGGCGTCATCGTGCTCGGTAAGACGAACACGCCGGAATTCGGCCTAACGCCGTTCACGGAACCGGAACTGTTCGGCCCCACGCGTAACCCGTGGGACACCACCCGGACGAGCGGTGGATCGAGCGGTGGATCGGCTGCTGCGGTTGCCGCGGGAATGGTGCCCATGGCCGGCGGCGGAGACGGCGGCGGGTCGATCCGTATTCCGGCATCGTGCTGCGGCATTTTCGGTCTCAAGCCCACACGCGGTCGGACGCCGACGGGGCCCATAGAGGGCGAGCTGTGGGAAGGCGCCGTCATCGAGCACGTGCTCACGCGTTCGGTGCGTGATAGTGCCGCGATGCTCGACGCCGTCTCCGGACCCGAGGCAGGCGCGCCATACATCACCCCGGCTCCTGCTCGCCCGTTTCTCGAGGAGGTCGGCGCCGACCCGGGTCGCCTGCGCATCGCGTTCACGGATCGTCCGCTCCTGGGCGAGCACATGGACGACGACTGCAAGGCAGCATTGCGCGACACCGTCGCGTTGCTGGAATCGCTCGGACACACCGTCGTCGAGGCTTCGCCGCCGCTCGATCGCGACGAGTTTCTGCATGCGTTTCTGCTGATGGTCTGCGCGCAGGCGGACGCCGATCTGGCCGATGCCCAGGCGGCCACGGGTCGTCGTGCATCGCCGGCGAACGTCGAGATCTCGACATGGGCACTCGCGCTGCTTGGTCGGTCGTACACCGCGGGGGACATGGCAAAAGCGCGCCGGCATCTGGAGCGAACGGCGCGTTCGGTTGGCCGCTGGTTCGACGGCTACGAGATCGATGCGCTCGTCACGCCGACGCTGACCACGCCGCCGTTCATCACCGGGGCGTTGCAACCGCCCGCGCACGAGGTGCTCGCACTCAAGGCGCTCGGTCGTCTGCGGGCGGGCGGAGTCCTTCGACTGGGCGGAGCACTCGAGAAGGCCGCCAAGCGCGTGTTCGAGTGGATCGCATGCCCGCCGTTGTTCAATGTCACGGGCCAGCCGGCAATGTCTGTCCCGCTCGTGTGGAATGACGCCGGACTCCCGATCGGCATGCACTTCGCCGCACAGTGGGGCGATGAGGCGACGCTATTCCGACTCGCGTCGCAGCTCGAAGTCGCACGACCCTGGTTCGGTCGGCGGCCGCCGGCCAGCGCGCCAGCGGTACGGCGCGCCTAACGATTATACCGGTATACCGGCGAGCGCTGGCGCAGCCGCGCGTACGTGGGCGGCGACGCCGCCGACGATCCGCATGCGAGGTCACCGGTGCCGAAGTGTGACAGACATTGGACCCTTGGTGATCTGCAACTTCCTTCCGCACTTCGTGGACAACGACATGTACGGGTGGGTGATCGTCAAGTAGGCCTGAGGAATGAGGCCGATGAGGCCGTAGGAAGGAGGCCTTCGGAAGGAGGAGAAAGCCTGTCATCCCGCGGAGCGTCAGCGACGAGGGACCTTCGATGATGTCATCGTGCCAAGTCCAGCCACGAGTAACTCACAGAAGGTCCCTCGCTGCCGCTCGGGATGACAGGCTTTTCTCCTCCCTCCGCCGTCCGCCTTCCGCCCTCCTTCCTATGGACCTCCTTCCTACGGCCTAGCTTTTCGCTGCTCGCTCCACGGCGCGCATCACGCGCAGCAGGTTGCCGCTCCACATTTTCGAGATCTGCTCCTCCGTGTAGCCGCGACGCACGAGCTCGCGCGTCACGTTGATCGCCTCGGTCGCGTCGTTGTAGCCCTCGACGCCACCGCCCCCGTCGAAGTCGGAGCTGATGCCGACGTGGTCGATGCCGATCAGCTTCACGGCATAGTCGATGTGATCGACGAAGTCCTTGACCGTCGCGCGCGGCGGCGGTGGGAACTGACTGTCGATCTGCGCCATGCGACGCTGATACTCGGCGCGCTTCTCCGGCGTTAGGCCCTGTAATCCGCCGCGACCACCACCACCGCCCGCTCCGCCGGCCCCACCAGCACCGGCGCCGCCGCCGGGCGCCGGCAGACCGAACTCCGTGCGCAATGCGCCGAGCGCTTGCTGGCGCTCCGGGGATGCAGCTGGCGGCAACTTCACGTAGCCCGAGAACGCGACCATCTGCACGACACCGCCGTTCTTCTTGAGCGCGAGCAACTGCTCGTCATCGAGATTCCGGCTCACGTTGCACAGCGCCCGCACGGCCGAGTGCGACGCGATGATCGGCGCTTTCGTCAGCGCCAGCGTCTGCATCATCGACTCCTTGGACGGATGCGAGATGTCGATCATGATGCCGACCCGGTTCAACTCGGCCACCGCCTGCTTGCCTAACGGCGACAGGCCATGGTACAGCCACACGCCGTCACGCTCGCCAGTGTTCGAATCGGACATCTGGCTGTGGCCATTGTGCGCGAGCGACATGTACCGCGCGCCCTGATCGTAGAACTTCTTGATGTTCGTCAGGTCCGTGCCAATGCCGTACGCGTTCTCGACACCCATCAGCGCGACCTTCTTTCCCTTGGCGGAGATTTTCGCGACGTCGTCCGCGCGGTACGCGATCTCGATCTTGTCGGGCGCGAGCTCCTCGGCGAGACGGTGCACGGCCGCGAACTTCTCCATGTCGGCCTCGTACGCGCGCTGATACCCCTCGGCCGTCAGCGGACCCTGCCCCACGTAGATGCTGAAGAAGACAGCATCGAGCCCGCCCTCGATCATCTTCGGCAGGTTGACCTGTGTGCTCAATCGGTCGGTGTAGTTCGGGTGCGCGGTCGTGAAGTTCTTCGGATCGATGTCGACGTGCGTGTCGAGCGCGATCACACGATCGTGAATGGCCCGGGCCTTTGCCTCGAGCGCGGGATCAGTCGGCTGTTGCGCGCCAGCTATGCCGGAAATCGACGCCAGCATCCCGACGGACGCGAGCATCCTCACACTACCCTTCCACATGTCGGCCTCGTTGGTGACGGTGATCTACTCGGTGTCCTTACGCTCGGCCTCGATCGCACGCTGGGCAATGGCCACCAGCTCCGTTCCGAGCGCCGTGGTTCGCGGCGCCCACGAACGAGCGATGCGCCGCCAGATCGCGCGCATGGCGACCCAGCTCCGGCGCCGGCCCACGCGAGCGAGACCGCGACGGCCCCGCCATCCCGAGCGGGCCCGCCGATGCTGCAGCCGTGCCGATTGCGGCGCCAATTCCCACCGCGGCGCCGATTCCCGCGAGGGCGCTCGTGCTCACGACGAGGGCCGCGG
>Ga0070670_100002948_pt1 | contig 14095 bp, 13 predicted proteins | sample KBSS63metaG_FD_64665 | JGI IMG/M metagenome (GOLD analysis project Ga0070670, IMG submission 64665) | Switchgrass rhizosphere microbial communities from Kellogg Biological Station, Michigan, USA - KBS S6-3 metaG | ecosystem: Host-associated > Plants > Roots > Rhizosphere > Soil ... | reverse complement strand
ATCTCACGGGGATGCGTCCCGAAGACATTCTCCTCCCGACGCCAGCGGGCGTGTGCTGCAAGAGCGGCGGCTTCCATATCGACCCCACCCGACCGGTGGACAAGGCCGTGATTACCCACGGTCATTCCGACCATGCGCGGGCCGGCCACGGCGCCGTGCTTGCCACGCGGGAAACCCTCGACCTGATGCGGGTTCGCTACGGCGACAACTTCGCCGGCTCGACCCAGGAGATCGGCTACGGCGAGACGGTCACGCTGGGCGGTGCCAGAGTGACCTGCCATCCGGCCGGCCACGTGCTCGGTTCCGCGCAGATCGCGGTCGAGCTTGACGGGCTGCGCGTCGTGGCCTCCGGCGATTATAAGAACGTCAGTGATCCGACGTGTGCCCCCTTTGAGCTCGTTCAATGCGACGTGTTCATTACCGAGGCCACCTTCGGCCTGCCGGTTTTTCGTCACGGCAACGCCGATGTCGAGATCGCAAAGCTCCTGCGCTCGGTCACGTTGTTCCCCGAGCGAGCGCATCTTGTCGGCGCTTATTCACTCGGCAAGGCCCAGCGTGTGATCGCGCTGATCCGCAAGACCGGATACGACAACCCGATCTATCTTCACGGCGCGATGGAAAAGATCACCAGCTATTACCAAAGCCGCGGTATCGATCTCGGACGCACCGAATTGGTACGCGAGGCGAAGAAGGCGGAACTCGCCGGCACGATCACGCTCTGCCCCCCGTCGACGTTGAAGGACGTATGGTCCCGACGCTTCCCGGATCCGGTCACCTGCTTTGCCTCAGGCTGGATGCGCGTGCGTGCCCGCGCACGCCAGCATCTGGTCGAATTGCCGCTGGTGATTTCGGATCACGCCGACTGGGACGGCCTCACGGCGACGATCGCTGCGACTGGCGCATCTGAAATTTGGGTCACGCACGGTCAGGAAGATGCGCTCGTGCATTGGAGCCTGATCCAGGGCCTACAGGCGCGCCCCCTTGATATCGTCGGCTATGGCGACGAAGACGAGACCGACGGCGTGACCGAGACTGCCGGCCCCGGCGTGGCGCCATGAACCAATTCGCAGAATTGCTCGATCGCCTGGCCTACGAGCCCGGCCGCAACAACAAGCTGCGGCTGATGACGGATTATTTCCGTCGCGCCCCCGACCCCGAGCGCGGCTGGGCGCTCGCGGCGTTGACCGGCACGCTTACGTTTCAGCATGCAAAACCGGGAATGATCCGGTCGCTGATCGCCGAGCGGATGGACCCCGTGCTGTTCGAATTGTCGCACGACTATGTTGGTGACCTCTCCGAGACCGTCGCGCTGATGTGGCCGGCCCGCGATCAGGCGGTTCCCTCGGCGCGGCAAGGCGGACACGACTTGAAACTGTCCACGGTTGTCACCGCCCTGTCCTCGCTCGGCAAATCCGACCTGCCCGCGCAGCTCAGCCGCTGGCTCGATCAACTGGACGAGACCGGCCGCTGGGCATTGCTGAAGCTGGTGACCGGGGGGCTACGGATCGGTGTTTCCGCACGGCTGGCGAAGACCGCCGTCGCTGCGACGGGCGACAAGGACGCGCACGAGATCGAGCTGATGTGGCCCGGCTTGCGCCCGCCATATGTCGAATTGTTCGCCTGGCTGGAAGGTCGTGGCGCGAAGCCGGCGAACCGCGATCCGGCGCCGTTCCGGCCGGCGATGCTCGCCCATGCCATCGCCGACGGCGAATTGAGCGCACTCGATCCCGAGGAATTCGTGGGCGAGTGGAAATGGGACGGCATTCGCATCCAAGCGGTGACGGGGTTCGACGAGCATGGCGGCAAGACATCGCGGCTTTATTCCCGCACCGGCGAGGACATTTCGGGAAGCTTCCCCGACCTGATTGACGCCTTGCGATTGCCGGCGGCACTCGATGGCGAACTGCTGATCGTGCGCGAAGGTCGGGTGCAAAGCTTCAACGTGCTGCAGCAACGGCTCAATCGCAAGAGCGTCAATGCCAGGCTGATGGCTGAATTTCCCGCCCATCTGCGTGCCTATGATCTACTGGTGGACGGCGAGGAGGACTTGCGCGAGCGCCCGTTCGCAGAGCGCCGGGCGCGGCTGGAAACGTTCATCGCGCGCTTGCATGAGCCGCGGGTCGATCTCTCGCCGCTGGTGCCGTTCACGAGCTGGGACGAGTTGGCCGCCGCTCGCAAGAACCCGGCCGGTGCCGGCGCAGGTGCGGATGCCGAGGCGGTCGAAGGCATCATGCTCAAGCGCCGCGATGCGCCCTATCTGCCGGGTCGTCCCAAGGGGCCGTGGTGGAAGTGGAAGCGCGATCCGTTCATCGTCGATGCAGTGCTGATGTACGCGCAGCGCGGCCACGGCAAGCGCTCCTCCTATTACTCCGACTATACCTTCGGGGTGTGGACCCAGGGTGAGGACGGGGACGTGCTGGTGCCGGTGGGCAAGGCATATTTCGGCTTCACCGACGAAGAGCTCATCCAGATAGATCGCTTCGTCCGCCGCAATACCGTGGAACGCTTCGGCCCGGTACGTGAAGTGGTGCATGCGGCCGAGCGCGGGCTCGTATTTGAAGTTGCGTTCGAGGGACTGCAGCGCTCCACACGACACAAATCGGGCCTCGCCATGCGCTTCCCGCGCATCAATCGGTTGCGCTGGGACAAGCCGCCCGGCGAGGCTGATCGCCTGGAAACGCTCGAGCAGATGCTGGAGAAGATCGAAATCGGACGCGGCACCACCGCCGCCGGTCCCGCAATGTGATCGCAATGTGATAAAGGGTCGGACCATGAGCCTGTCGCCGGAACCGCCAACGACCGATAGCTACGTGACCCGTTTCTTTGGCGGACCGCCGCTGTCGGTGATCTTCCGGCTCGTCCTGCTATCGATCCTGATCGGCGTAATCCTGGAAGTGCTCGGGCTGGACCCTTGGAATGTCATCGACAGCCTCAGGAGCCTGCTGCTTCGCATCTGGGACATGGGCTTTGACGCGGTGCGTTGGCTCTGGCGCTATCTCCTCTTGGGTGCCGCGCTGGTAGTGCCGATCTGGCTGATCATGCGGCTCGTGCGGATCGCCAAGGCGCGATGATCGCCGGAGACCGATTCCCAGAGTAATTCCAAACTGCCGGACGCCAGCGCGGCTGGCGAAGAGGAGGCAATCGGCCTAAATATGCCTGCGTTGAGATGCATCGATCGCGAGGAAAGTTGATGCCGTCATCGCAAGCGCGCGTACCCACCGCCTCGGCCAGCCGTTACCTGCAACAGGTCTGCAAACATTGGAGCCATAAATTCGCAGTGGAGTTCACCTCGGAGAAGGGCCACATACCCTTTAGCGACGGGCGTATATGCAATTTGGAGGCGACCATCGACGTAATAACCCTGCGGGCCGAAGCCCCCGACGCGGAGGCATTGGAGCGGCTGCAACGCGTTGTCGTGGAGCACATCAAGCGGTTTGCGTTCCGGGAGGATCTCGGCGAAGTGCAGTGGACGCCGACAAACTGAGGCCCCTTCGCCTCATCGCCCGATCCCCTTACGGCGGCCAGGGCTCCGCCGTCATGGCGGCGGCATCCGCGCCGACAAGCTCGTTGATCGTTGATTGGCCCTCGCGACGCAGCGTGTTCGATAGTTCGGATTTGATTGTCGCGACGATCCGCAGTCCATGGAATACGAGCGCGCTGTAGAGTTGGACCAGACATGCGCCAGCCCTGATCTTCGCGACCGCTGCCTCTCCCGAGTCGATGCCGCCGACCCCGATCAGGGGGAAGGCGCCCTCGACACGTACGTAGCCCTCCGCCAGCATCCGCGTTGCGAGGGAAAAGAGCGGACGTCCCGACAACCCACCCGCCTCCCTTGCGATCGACACATCCCGCAGGCTCGATGGGCGCGTTACGGTTGTATTGCCGATGATCATGCCGTCGACGCGGTGCCGACGCGCGGCCCCTACGATGTCGTCGAGCTCGCTCAGGGTAAGATCCGGCGCGATCTTGATCAGCACCGGTGTCGTTCCGGCCTGCCTGCTCATTCGAGCCCGCGCATCCATTACGCGCTCCAGGAGATTGTCGAGCATTTTCCCCTGCTGCAACTCGCGCAAACCCGGCGTATTGGGCGAGGAAATGTTGACGGAGAAATAGCTGACGACCGGTGCAAAGGTTTCGATCAGACGCACATAGTCCGCGATGCGGTCCGGACTCTCCTTGTTCGCGCCGATATTGATCCCGACGACGCCGCCTTCGCTGGCACGGCTGGCGAGGCGGCGCAGCACCGCTTCGGCGCCCTCGCTGTTGAAGCCCAGCCGGTTGATCACTCCCTGGTCGCGGTCGAGCCGAAAGAGCCGCGGGCGCGGATTTCCGGACTGCGGCAGGGGAGTGACCGTGCCGACCTCGACGAAGCCGAAACCGAGCTTGAGAAGCGCGTCAGGCACCTCGGCGTGCTTATCGAAGCCCGCCGCCATGCCGATCGGATTGGGAAAATTGAGTCCGAAGGCGCGCACCGCGAGCCGTGGATCATCGGCGGTGAGCTTGACGAATGGCGGAAATTTCAGCGCCTGGATGGCGAGGCGGTGCGCGTCTTCGGGGTCTAGCATGCGCAGCAACGGCCGCGCGAGCGACTCCAGCAGGCCGATCACGGCGCAAGCTCCGGAAAAACATGACGTCGATCGCTGCCGAGCGGCAGCGGCTTGGCCCACACTACTGCTGTGAGCGGCAATGTGCCGTAGAGGTGCGGAAACAAATCGCCGCCGCGCGAAATCTCCCATTTCAGCGCACTGCCGAGCGCATCGGCGTCAACCGCGACCAGCGTCAACTCCGATGCTCCAGGGAAATGCTTAGCGGCGGTCTCGCGCGCCTGGGCCGCCGTCGAGAAGTGAATGAACCCGTCCCGGGCGTCGACCGGTGCGCCGTGGAAAACACCCGCTCGTTCGGCTTCGCGCCAAAGCGGGTTTTCGCAGATCTTGTAGATGATCGTCGGCACGGTGCCCCGAATTCGGCCGTGAGTTTCGCCGTCTCTGATCGTCACGGCCCCCCAATGCGATCCGCAGTAAACCCTGACTAAGCGCCCAAGCTCAAGCGCGGCGGCATTTACTTGCCGCGGCTCTTACGTGCGCCAAACTCGTACGACAGCTTTAGATTGCCCATAGCTCCGGCTCCCCAATCTTGGCTGGACCGCCAAGGCTATAATTCCTATACTTGGATAGAATTCCGTACGGTAGAACTCGGTCTTCTTGACACGATCATGCTCACTCACGCCCAGATCTGGACCGCCCTCGATCGCCTCGCCGCCGTCGCCGGGTTATCGCCGTCGGGCCTCGCCAAGAAGTCTGGGCTCGATCCGACCACCTTCAACAAGTCTAAACGCATCACCCCAGACGGACGCGCACGCTGGCCTTCGACTGAATCGGTCGCCAAAGCATTGACCGCCACCGGGACCCCAATCGACACGTTCGTCCAGTTGATCGAGGAGACCGGACACTCCACTGCCAAAAAGACCGTGCCCCTGATTGGTTTGGCGCAGGCTGGCAAAGACGGCTATTTCGACGCCTCCGGCTTTCCCATCGGGCAGGCGTGGGAGGAAATCCGGTTTTCCGGCCTCGACGACGAACATGCTTATGCCCTGGAGATTTCCGGGGATTCGATGGCGCCTGTCTACAATGATGGCACCCTGATCATCGTTTCGCCTGCCGCCTCCATCCGCCGCGGCGACCGCGTGGTGATTAAGACCACCAACGCGGAGGTGACGGTCAGCGAAATCAAGCGGCGCACCGCGAGAAACATCGAACTGCGCTCGATTGATCCCGGGCACGCCGAACGTACGCTGCCGGTGCGCGAGGTGTCATGGATAGCGCGCATCGTCTGGGCGAGTCAGTGAGCCGGACACGCGCGGCGCATCAACCGTGCCAGAGCAGCCATCCGCCGCGGGCGAGATAGACGACGCTGATGGCGAAAATGATGGCGCGGGTCCACTGCCGAAAGCCGTGGTCGGTCATGCGCTCGATGACAAGTGGCGCAAGTGAGGTGCCCGCGATCGCGAGGACAATGGCCGGACCCGTGGCCCAGACGGGCAGATCGCCCACGCCGGAAAGCGAGCCGAAATAGAGCGCACGAACGATGTGACTGAAGGATTGCGTGACCGCTTTGGTGGCGTTGGTGGTCTTGCGATCGAGCATGCTCTTCTGGAAAAAGATATCGAGAAAGAGCCCGCCGACGCCGGCCAGAATCTGGATGATGGTGGTCACCACGCCGGTGAAGAACGGCACCCCGCGCCATTCGATGTTCGGGCGCATTTCGGCGGGCAAAACCTCCACCACGAAGGGCATGAGGCCGAGGGACATGTACACCATCGCCTTGTCCGGAACGAAGGCGATCATCCACATGCATCCGAACGCGATCACGGCGCCGAGCAGATACCAGCCGAAAATCGGCCAAAGCACGTAGCGGCGCCATTGCACGACGCGCCAACCGTTGGCGAAGAGCTGGATGATGGAGAAAAAGATCATCCCGGTGGCGACGTCGAAATAGTTCAGCAGAACGCCGAGCAATACCATCCCGCCGGCCATGCCGAAGACGCCGGAGAGAAACGAGGAAAAGACGATGGTGGCTCCGATCAGAGCCAGGGCGGAGAGGGTCATTTTTCGGGATGAGCTTACGACAAAGCGGCAATGTCCCTCACTGCTCCACCCGGCGCAAGCGGACTCCTGAGTGCCGAATGGGGGGCATCCGTCTTGACGATAGGAACGACTGGCCGGATCGCGCGCTTGGCGCCTGTGCGCGCGTCAAAAGACTAACGAGTGGTCACGCCGATCTCGCAAGCGCCCCGTCGATCATCTCGATGGTGTTGTTGAGGCCGTACACCGCTACGAACGAGCCGAAGCGGGGTCCCTTCTCCTGGCCTAGGAGCACCTGATAGAGCATGTTGAACCACTCGAGCGCCACCCCAGGCTTCCCGTCCCTGGTCTTGATCTTGTCGAGAAAGGGCTCGCGCCTGCCGATTTCGTAGACCACCTGCTGGATTTGCTCGGCGGTCGCATCGGCTGGGAGTTGCGAGAGCGCATCGCGCAGGTCGAGGAGCGCCGCACGCTCGCCCGCATCCGGCTCGCGGAATCGCTTCTGGGGCAATACGAAGTCGCGAAAATAGTGGATGGCATAACCGACCAGCGTGTCGAGCTTCGGGTGCGTCTGCGGCGTCACGCCCGGACGATAGCGGCCGATGAATCCCCATAGCGTGTCCGCGTTTTCCGCGTTCGACGACGAGACCAGCGTGAGCAGCATCGAGAACGAGATCGGCATGTCGGGCTTGGGCGGCCTGCCCGAATGGATGTGCCAGACTGGGTTGGAAAGCTGCTGCTTGACGTCCTGGCGCTGGTAGGCCTCCAGAAACTGCTGATATTCGTCGACATGGCGCGGGATGACATCAAAGTAGAGGCGCTTCGCCGACTTCGGCTCGCGATACATGAACAATGCGAGTGACTCCGGCGACGCATAGCGCAACCATTCCTCGATCGTCAGCCCGTTGCCCTTGGACTTTGAAATCTTCTGGCCCTTCTCATCCAGGAAGAGCTCGTAGTTGAAGCCTTCCGGCGGAACGGCGCCGAGCGCCCGGCAAATCTCGCCGGAAAGCTTAACCGAATCGATCAGATCTTTTCCCGCCATTTCATAGTCGACTCCGAGCGCGAGCCAGCGCATCGCCCAGTCGGGCTTCCATTGCAGCTTGGTACGTCCCCCGGTGACCAGGGTCGTCACCGGCTCCTTGGTGTCAGGGTCCTCATAGGTGATGGTGCCGGCCTTGGCATCGTGCGCAATGATCGGTACCTGCAGCACGATGCCCGTGCGCGGCGAGATCGGCAGAAACGGTGAATAGGTCTGCGCACGCTCCTCGCGCAATGACGGCAGCATGATGCCCATGATCGTATCGAAGCGTTCGAGCACCGTTAGCAGCGCCGCATCGAACCGACCCGACATGTAGCAATCGGTCGAGGACAAAAATTCGTAGTCGAAGCCGAACCGGTCGAGGAACGCGCGCAAGCGCGCGTTATTGGCGGCGCCGAATGATGGATATTCATTCGAAAACGGATCTGGAACGCGCGATAGCGGCTTGCCGAGATGCTGCGCCATCATGTCCCGGTTGGGCACATTGTCCGGGACCTTGCGCAGTCCATCCATGTCGTCGGAGAAGGCGATCAACCGGGTCTTGATCTTGTCGTCGGTGAGCACGCGAAAGGCGTGCCGCACCATCGTGGTGCGTGCGACCTCGCCGAATGTGCCGATATGCGGAAGGCCGGACGGTCCGTAGCCGGTCTCGAAGATCACCTCGTCCTTGGGATGCCTTCGCAGCCGCGCGACGATTTTGCGCGCTTCCTCGAACGGCCAAGCGTTCGACTGTTCCGCGATCTCGCGCAGGGCTGGAATTTGGGTCGCAACCATCGACATCGATCTCTCCGGCCGCGGACACTAAAAACCGCATCCCCTGCCGTCAATCAAAACGCTGGCAGGCCCGCGCCGTCCGTGCACGGCTATGCGTCCGTTTCGGTCGATTTGGCCGTTGCCGCCGGCACGAAGTGAAACCCGGGCGACGGTGCCGCTCACTTGGGGCCGATCGGCGCGGAAGCGAAGATCGTCACTTTGGAACCGAGACCGAGGATCATGGTGATGATGGCGGCCGACATGGCCGCTGCGATCAGCCCGTATTCCACGGCTGCCGAACCGCTTTCATCCCGCGCAAATCGCGCCAGCAGCACCTTCATGATCCGGAACTCCACCCGCCCCTTATGGGGTAGAAGTTAATCATCGACCCGCTTCGATATGGTTGCACAGTTCGCTAAAATTGAACGCAATGCGGTTCTTTTTCGCCCCCGCCGCCAGAGATCGCGCCGCCACCGCCACCCGACCCGCGTTGAGGCATTCGGCGCTGCGGTCAGCTCAAAACGGGCTGATCGGGAAATAGCGCAGCCATAGATCGGTAAACCGGCCCTGCTCCCAGACCCGGAACAACGCCCAATTCAGCGCCAGCCGGATCGTGTCATTGCCCTTGCGGACCGCGATGCCGATGCCCTCGCCGAAATAGCGGTTGTCGGTGTAAGGCCCGCCGCGAAATGAACAGCAATTCTCGGAATCGGTGCCATTGAGCCAGAACGCCAGCGAGATCGCATCGCCGAACAGGAGATCGACCTCGCCTTTGCGTAACGCGGCTCGCGACGCATCGGCGTTCGGATAAGGACGCACCTCGACCTCGGTAAACAGAGCCTTAAGATAAGCCTCGTGCGCGGTACCGGCGACGACCGCCACCTTCTTGCCCTCGAGCCTCTCAGGCAACGGGTCCTCGATCGGGGAATCGCGTCTCGCCACGAAGCGCGCCGGCGTGCGGTAATAGGGATCGGTGAAGTCGACCTTGGCGCGCAATTCCGGCGTCGCAGCGATCGAGGCGATGGCGGCGTCGCCCTGGTTGGCATTGAGCGCCGGGATCAAGGTCTCGAACCGGCGCATCTGGATGGTGCAGGGCAGCTTGAGCTCCTCGCACAGCATGCGCGCGAGATCGATATTGAAGCCCTGCGGATTGCCGTCGGGCCCCGCGTAGTTGAAAGGCGGGTAATCGACCTCCGTGAGGAAGCGGATCACGCTGATGCGAGACAGATCGGGCTTTTCCGGACGCCGGCGCGGATCCCAGAACCCAGGGACGCGTACACCGGGATCGCCGCCCGCCGCCTGCCCCAGCACCTGCCCGGCGCCCAGGAAGGGCCAGATGATCAGAACGCAGAGGGCGAGACCGAAGGCGCGCCGAACGGGGGCCGGCCTGCTTCCGAGAGGATGAGCGAACACCGCCATTTTGTACCACGCTTTGCGGCTGCGACAGGGGAAGCCGGTTAAATCCGAGTTACGGCAGATCAGTGGCGTCCGGTCCAGGCGGGGTCGCCGCACGTCCGCCAGTCCTGCCGGATGGATGTCGATCGCGGGTCATGGCCTCTTCTGCACCCAGAACTGGTACATGCCGGAAAACGTGCTCGGATAAGCGCGCTCGAACACCTCCCACGACGCCAGGTCGCTCATGGTTTTGTCATGCGGGAATTTCGTGATGTATCGCTGCAGCGTAAAGTGATCGAGATCGAAGCCGACGAAGCCGAGACCATGTTCAGCGAGGAAGCTCGCGATCTCCGGAATGCTGAAGCGGTGCTCCTGCACATGAAATAGAAGGTCGCGGCAGCCGCTCGTGCTAAAGAAGTCTCCCGAAGCGACCACATTGCTGAATTCCATGCCGCCGGCGATGAGCGCCTGCCGGCACTTCCGGATATCCCCGGCCGTTGATCCGTAGCCTTGTTCGGCAATGAAGGCGCGGGCCCTTACGATCTCCGCGCGCGCGATCTCACTGTAGAAGCCGATCATCATGAAGCCCCCTGGCCGCAGCAACGAGAGCAGCACGCGCCATCCGGCGAGAGGGTCGGCGAGATGATGCAGCACCCCCGACGATTCGATGAGGTCGAAGCTGCGCCCAAGCGAGCCGAGCTTGAGGATATCCGCCTGGCCGTACTCCACATTGGAGCAACCAAGCTCGACCGTCTTGCGCTTGGCATAGGCCAGGCTGGCAAGGCTCAGATCCACGGCGAGCACGTTTGCACCGACGAATCGTTGCGCGGTCTCGATCGCGTGTTGACCGGTGCCACACCCGCCGATCAGAACATCGATCTGCGGTTTGCCCAGGTTCTGAAAGACGGCCGCGGGTAATCGTTGCCGCAGATATTGATCGAAGGGCAGCGGCTGTCCCGGCGAGTCCGCCTGCGCCCAGCGCGGATACGGATTCTCTTCGTATTGTTGCCGAACCTTGCGTGATACGTCGTCGTCGACCTCGGTCAGTGCCGGTATCGCGCCCCGCAATATCCGCTCTTCGGCGGGCTCTCGTACCTGCTGAGTGAGAACCTCCGTGATCGCATCGGACCATGTCCTCTCGAGGAGCGAGCCAGCGCCGGGCAGCGAATGAAGCGGAAAATATGCCGCGACCATGGCCAGCCGTGCTTCCGTAATGGCAGCGCCCGAGGCCAGCGCGGCGACCACACCGTCGCGCAGCCGCCGTGCCTCATCCGCTTCGTCGTCGGTACAGGCGAAGACCTGCTCATTGAGAAAACATTGCCGCGCCAGCGCGCAGCAGAAGTCCACGGTCTGCGCGTCGGCGAGTGCCGCGTCCATCGCCGACCCATCTTCGGATGCGGATGCGATCGCGAGCAGCGCCGACCGAATGGCCGTCAGCAGCCGCTCGAGTTCGACATCCGCGATGGCGGCCGATTGCATGAGCCACCGCAGCAGGCGGTCGCCTGAAATTGCAGCGAGGCCGGCAGGCTCCAACAGTTGATCGGCGGGCAGAGGCGAAGGCCAAGCGTCCATCACACGCGTCACGAGGGCCATGATCGTGCGGTCGCGCTTGACGGCGCGCGCGCCGACCGGGGCCAGATCATTGGCGCGGCCCCAGGACTCCGCCAACGCCCGTATCAACAAGGACCGCAGATCCGCGACATCCGCCGAGGCGGGAAGAACGCGCGCGCACTGAACGAAGAGCGCCTTGCTTGGCGCCGTCTCCCCGACCGCCAGCGCGCGGCGCAGCGCGTCGAGGGCGTTGCCTGCCTGTCCCACCGACAGGAACACGCGCGCGAGATTGTTGTAGGCGTCGATGAAGTCCGGCTTGCGGGCCAACGCCAGTTGAAAGCGCCGAGCCGCCTCCTCGAACTCGCCGCGTGCCGCAAGCACGAGGCCGAGATTGTTGGTCACCTCGGCAACGTCCGGCTTGAGTGCGAGCGCACGCTGATAGTGTTGCTCGGCCACATCCAGGCAGCCTTGCGCCAGGCGCACATTGCCGAGATTGGCCTGGGCATCGGCCGAATTCGCATCGATGCTCAGCGCGCGTTCCAACTGGGCCGCGGCGGCCTCCGTCTTTCCCTGCTGCAGCAGGATGGCGCCCAGATTGACATAGGCCTCGACCAGGTTCGGCTCGAGTTCGAGCGCGCGCTGAAAATGGATCAGGGCCTCGTCTGACCGGCCGTGCGCCACCAGCGCGTTGGCGAGATTGTTGTGGGCGCCGACGAGACCCGGCTTGAGCGCAAGCGCCCGCTGATAGGCGGTGATCGCTTCGCTCAATTGGCCGAGATGGGACAGCGCATTGGCAAGATTGTAATGCGCCTCGGCGCTCGGCTTGAGCGCAATGACGCGCTCATAGCATGCCGCCGCGTCGTGGTGACTGCCAAGCTCACTCAGCGCGTTGCCGAGATTGGTATGCGCCTCGACATAGTCGGGCTTGAGCTTTATCGCCTGCCGATAGTACCCCACCGCCTCGCTCAATCGCCCGAGCGTCTGCAAGGCGAAAGCCATGTTGTAATGGCAGTCCGGGACGCGATTGTTGGCCGCAAGCGCGCGGCCGATCACATCGATAGCCGCCTGCGGCTGCCCTTTTTGCAGGGCGATGATGCCGAGGTGATGCAGGCTGGCGAAATGCCCGCTCTCGATCGCCAACACCTGCCGGTAGACATTCTCGGCGTCAAACAGCTGCCCGGCTTGGTGATGACGCACGGCGAGCGCGAACAGCGCCGAAATGCGAGATGGCGGCGGGCCGGAATGTTTGCCGTTGGCACTCCGGTCTCGCGGATTCATGGCGCGGCTGTCTGGCTCAGAGGTAACGGCGGAGATCGGCGGCCGCGGCGTCGGTGGTGCGCTTGAGGCTGAAGGGCGAAACGAAGCGGCCGCTCTTGTCCATCAGATAGACGATGGCCGTGTGATCCATGGTGTAGCCGCCCTGATCGAGCGGAACCTTCTTGAAGTAGACGCGGTAGGCCTTTGCGACCGCCGCGATGGTGGCGGGATCGCCGGTGAGGCCCACGAGATGCGGATCGAAGCTCGAGAGATAGTCCTTGATGACGGCCGGTGTATCGCGCTCGGGATCGACGGTGATGAACAGCGCACCGATGCGATCCGCATCCGGCCCGAGCGCGCGCAAAATCTCCGACATCTCGAACAACGCGGTCGGACAGACGTCGGGACAATTGGTGAAGCCGAAAAACACCAGGAACGGGCGGCCCTTCAAATCCTGATCGGTGACCACCTTGCCGTTTTGATCGGTCAGCTTGAACGGGCCGCCGATGGCGGCGACCTGCTGCGCCACCGGGGTCGACAGGCGCCCGGTCACGATCAGAATGATCCCGAAGCAAAGCACAAGCCCGGCGGCGAACGCCGCCGTCATCAGGAGAACGCGGATGTGGCGCGCGGTCATTGTGGTTCCCTCTGCCCTGCCCCCGCGAGCTTCACAGGCAGGCAGCGATCCCTGCAACGATCATCTCGTAGAACACCGTCGTGCCGTAGTGGGCCCAGAGCGCGATGGTGCCGGCCAGCATGATCCCGGCCGCCGCCGCGAGGAACACCAGCGGACGCGAAAACAAGGGCGCTGCGGCCGAAACGGTTTCAGGCATCCATATTTCCTACCCCGGCCAAGCCTCGGCTGGCCGGCATGCCTAACAAATAGGCCCGATCGCCCCGGCGGACAATAGGCCGGCGGTATCGCTAACGGGGAAGGATTCCCACCCGCATGGAAAGCGCCGTCACCGCCGTGGCAAGGCGTCGCAGCATGCTCTCGAATAGATGAAAGGCCTCGGTCCGATACTCCGTGAGCGGCTGGCGGCGCGCATATCCGCGCCAGCCGATCGCGCGGCGCAGATCATTGAGCGTCAGCAGATGCTCGCGCCAGAGTTCGTCGAGCGCGTGCAGCACGATCATCCTCTGCATGTGCCGAATGCCGGCAGCGCCGAATTTTGCGTCCTTGCCCGCCATCCATCGGTCCGCCGCCGCGGTGATGCGCGCGCGCACCTCGCCGGCGGTGATGCCGCCTTCCTTGGCCCACGCGGGCAGCGGCAGCGCCAGCGTGAGAATATCGCGCACGTCGCGGTCGAGACCTTTGACGTCCCACTGTTCGGGATAGGCGTTTTCTGGGACGTGCTTGGAGACGAGGTCGTCGATGGCGGCGTGGCGCATGTCGGCCACGATCTCGTTCACCGCCTCGTCCTTCATCCATTCCACCCGCTGGTCGAAGATCACCTTGCGCTGGTCGTTCATCACGTTGTCGAACTTCAGCAGGTTCTTGCGGATGTCGAAGTTG
>Ga0070670_100002941_pt1 | contig 14104 bp, 11 predicted proteins | sample KBSS63metaG_FD_64665 | JGI IMG/M metagenome (GOLD analysis project Ga0070670, IMG submission 64665) | Switchgrass rhizosphere microbial communities from Kellogg Biological Station, Michigan, USA - KBS S6-3 metaG | ecosystem: Host-associated > Plants > Roots > Rhizosphere > Soil ... | reverse complement strand
GTCGCCCTGCGCATCATCGTCGTGCTGCACTCGTCGTTCTTCATCAATTCGTTCGCGCACACGTTCGGTACACAGCCCTACGGCGGGAACAACTCGGCCCGCGACAACTGGGTCGCAGCGCTGCTCACGAACGGGGAGGGGTTTCACAACTTCCATCACCGCTTTCCCAACGACTACCGTAACGGATGGCGCTGGTATCACTGGGATCCGTCGAAATGGCTCATCTTCGGCCTGTCGAAATGCGGCCTCGCGTGGGATCTCCGGCGGACGTCCGACCAGCGCATCGCGGAAGCCGCGCACTGACGCCGCGGCTGGGGAAACGGCGCCGCGCTGGGACCGCGGCGAGCGGAAGCGGTGCCGCAACGTCGCCTTCGCCGCACCGACAGCGCTTCGGGCTAACGCGGCTCGCCGCTGAAAAACTCGCGCATCAGGAAGTCTTCGAGCGCCGCGGTGTCGGCGGGGCGCGCCGACAGCGGAATCATCCGACTCATTCGACGTGACACCCAGATGAATTCGCCCGGCTCCTGCGCGCGAATGATCTCGATGATCTTGCGCACGACGGCGAGGCGAATGTCCGGATTCGAGCCCTTGCGCACCTCGATCAGCTGCCGCGCGACGCGGCCGATGTCCTTGTCCCAGCCGTTGAAATAGAACTCGGCGTCGTCGTAGCCGACGCGCTTCATCTGGAACATGCCGCCGCCACGCTTGGGATCGTCGCCGAACGTCGGTGTCTTGTTGAGGCCGAGATTCGCGGCGACCATGCGATTGAGGCGCTCCTTCTCCGTCTCGCCGGGCTTCGCCGTCGGATCGCCGGGCGTGGGCGGCGGCGCCGGCGGCTCGCCGCGCTCGCTGCGCCTCGCCGCGATGTAACTCGAGAGATCCGGCGCAGGAGGTGACGCGTCTGCGGGCGGCGTCGGCTGCGGTGCAGGACGCGGCGGAGGCGCGGGGCCGGGTGCAGTCATCGTCTCCGTGCGCGCGACGGGCGGCGCGGACGGAGACGGCGGCGCCGGCGCGGGCGTCGGCCGCGGAGCCGGCCGCTGTGCGGGCCGCTGCGCCGGTGGGGCCGGACGCGTCGGAGGCACCGCGCGTGCGGGCGGGGTCGGGGGAGGCGACGCTGGTTCCTCGAGCCGGTTGGCAGGCGCAAGCTGGGCCATGATCGCTCCCGAGGGTCGCTTCGCATCGTCCGCGTCGAAACTGAGCGATCGGACGAGCGGCGGCGACGTCCAGAGCGCAGCGATGTGGACGAGCAGCGACAGCACAAACGCGATCCAGATGAAGCGGATCGTGATGACGCCATCGCGATTTGGACCGCCGTAGCGCCAGTCGCCGCCCGCCGGCAGCGCTGCGCTCATCGACCACCCCGGATGAAGTCGCTCGCCCGCTCGCCGATCATGATCGTCGGCGCGTTCGTATTCCCGCCGACGAGCGTCGGCATGATCGACGCGTCGACCACGCGCAAGGCCTCGACGCCGCGCACGCGAAGCTGCGCATCGACGACCGCTCCGTCGTCGACCCCCATGCGGCACGTGCCGACGGGGTGATAGATCGTGTCGGAGCGGCGCTTCAAGACCGCGCGGATCTCGTCGTCGGACGCAACGCCCGCGGTGAACATCTCCTTGCCGCGGTAGGGATCGAGCAGCGGCGACTGCGAGATGCCGCGCGCGATCCGGAAGCCCTTCACCATCGTCTCGAGATCGGCGGGATGCGCGTAGAAGCCGGGATCGATGAGCGGCGAAGCCAGCGGATCGGCGCTGGCAAGCGTCACCATTCCCGCGCTTTGTGGGCGCAGCACGCAGACGTGCGTCGAGAAGCCACGGCGCGCGTGCAGCTTGCGCCCGTGACTCTCGAGGATTCCGATGCACAAGTGAAGCTGGATGTCGGGCACCGGAAGCTCGGGCGACGTCTTGAGAAAGCCGCCGGCCTCGGCGACGTTCGACGTGAAGATTCCGCGGCGCTCGCGGCGATAACGAAGAGCGCTGCGGAGTGCGTTGACGATGTCTCCCGGCATGAAGCCGATCAGGTCCTTGCGCGGCGACTGGTACGCGATGACGAAGTCGACGTGATCCCGCAGATTGCGGCCCACTTGCGGCAGATGCGCGACGACGGGAATACGGAGCGCGCGTAGCGCTTCCGCATCGCCAATCCCCGACAGCAACAGCAGCTGCGGGGACTGCAGCGCGCCCCCTGACAGAATGGTCTCGCGACGCGCGCGCACGCTGCGCACGCCGCCATCGCCGCGGCGATATTCGACGCCCATCGCACGCCTGCCATCGAAGATCACGCGGGTTGCCTGAGCACGCGTGCGGACGTTGAGGTTAGGCCGCGTGAGACTGGGCGCGAGATAAGCGCGTGCAGCGCTCCAGCGCTCGCCGCCTTTCTGCGTGACCTGGTAGTAGCCGATCCCCTCCTGCTCGGCGCCATTGAAGTCGGCATTGCGCTTCATGCCCTGGCTTTCGGCCGCGGCGAGCCACAGCTCCGGGAAGCCGCTTGGCGAACGCGGATCTGCCACATTGAGCGGGCCGCCCCGCCCGTGGAACTCGTCCGCGAGCCGCTCGTTGTTTTCGGCGCGGCGGAAGTACGGCAGCACATCGTCGTACGACCATCCGGCGTTGCCGAGCGCTGCCCAGCCGTCGTAATCGCTGCGGTGGCCACGCGTGTACACCATCGCGTTGATCGAGCTCGAGCCGCCGAGCGCCTTGCCGCGCGGCTGATAACCGCGGCGCCCGTCGAGGCCCGGCTGCGGAACCGTGCTGAACGCCCAGTTGTGGACAGGCCACGGCACGACCACCGCGATGCCGAGCGGCACGTGGAGCAGCACGCTTTTGTCGCGGTCGCCCGCTTCGAGCAGGCAGACGGAGACGCTCGGATCCTCCGACAACCGCGCAGCGAGCACACAGCCGGCCGAACCGGCGCCGACGATGACGTAGTCGAAGGTGTCGTCCGTCCCTTGTGTCGATTGCATGCTGCGTGCGCGCCCCGCTTCGGCCGTGCGCCGATCTCAGGCGTTCGCGGGCACGGCGGCCACGCCTGCCAATTGACGTATCTCGAGCTTGGCGATCGCATTTCGATGCACTTCATCGGGCCCATCGGCGAGCCTCAGGCTGCGCGCACTGGCATAGGCGCCGACGAGGAACGAATCATGGACACCGGCCGCGCCGTAGGCCTGGATCGCCCAGTCGATCACCCTGCACGCGACGTTCGGCGCGACGACCTTGATCATCGCGATCTCCTTCCGCGCGACCTTGTTGCCGACCGTGTCCATCAGATACGCAGCCTTGAGCACGAGAAGTCGCGCCTGTTCGATCATGCAGCGGGACTCGGCGATCCGTTCCTGCCAAACCGTCTGCCGCGCGATCTCGCTGCCGAATGCGACGCGGCCGGACAAACGTTTGACCATGGATTCGAGCGCGCGCTCCGCGAGCCCGACGAGGCGCATGCAATGATGGATGCGGCCAGGCCCGAGGCGTCCCTGGGCGATTTCGAACCCGCGGCCCTCGCCAAGCAGAATGTTGGCCGCGGACACGCGCACATCCGCAAGCTCGATCTCCATGTGGCCGTGCGGGGCATCGTCCGAGTTGAGGACAGTAAGCGGACGGATCACTTTGATGCCTGGCGTGGCCGCCGGCACGAGGATCATCGACTGCTGTCGATGCTTCGGCGCCGCCGGATCGGTCTTGCCCATCACGATGTAGATCGCGCAACGCGGATCGCCGGCGCCCGATGACCACCACTTGCATCCATTGATCACGTAGTCGTCGCCATTGCGCACCATGCTGCACTCGATGTTGGTCGCATCCGACGATGCGACGGCGGGCTCGGTCATCAGGAACGCCGAGCGGATCTCGCCGGCAAGCAGCGGTTCCAGCCACTGCCGCTTGTGGTGAGCGGTGCCGTAGCGCTCGATCGTCTCCATGTTGCCGGTGTCGGGTGCGTTGCAGTTGAAAACCTCGGGCGCCCACGTCACGCGCCCCATCAGCTCGCACAACGGCGCGTATTCGAGGTTGGTGAGCCCGGCGCCACGATCGGACCGCGGCAGGAACAGGTTCCACAGCGACGCCGCCCGCGCCTCGACCTTGAGCTCCTCGATGACGGTCGTCGGAATCCACGGGTTGCCGCGTGCGCGGTTGGCCGCGACCTCGTCGAGATAACGGCGCTCGTTCGGGTAGACTCGCGCCTCCATGAACGCCTGCAACCGGCCGCGCAATTCGAGCACCTGCGGCGTGTAATCGAAGTTCATCGCTGTCTCCCCATTCGCGCGTCAGCGCTGAAACCACTGGTACACCCTGTCGAGCACCTTGCCGTAGGGCGGCATCAGGAGCGGAAGGATCCCGAAGCGCGGCTCGTAGTAGACGGCCTTTTGCTTGCTGAATGTGCGGAAGCCATGCACGCCGTGGTACGAGCCGCTTCCGCTGGCGCCGACGCCGCCGAACGGCTGGGCCTCCTGCGCGAAGTGCGTGAGGCAGCCGTTGACGGTGACGCCGCCCGCGACCGTGTTGGAGAGCACGCGCTCGCGGCCACGCCGCGTGTCGCTGAAGAGATAGAGCGCGAGCGGCCGGTCGCGCGCATTGATGTAGTCGAGCGCATCGTCGAGCGTGTCGTAGGGGACGACCGGCAGCAACGGGCCGAAGATCTCCTCGCGCATGATCCGCATCCCGTCGTTGACGTCGAGCACGATCGCCGGGGCAAGCTTTCGCTGGGCCGCATCGAACATCTCTCCCGCCGGATTGACGTCGACGAAGCGCGCGCCGTGCGCCTTCGCGTCGGCGAGCAAGTCCTCGAGGCGGCCGTAGTGCCGCTCGTTGACGATGCTCGAGTAGTCCGGATTCGCGGCGAGCGTGGGATACAGAACCCCCATCGCGTGCCACATCGCGATCGCGAAATCGTCGACGCGCTCACGCGGGACGAGCGCATAGTCCGGCGCGATGCACGTCTGCCCGGCGTTGAACAGCTTGCCGACGGCGATCTTCGGCGCGATCGATTCGAACGATCCCTTGACGTCGACGATCACCGGCGACTTCCCGCCGAGCTCGAGCGTGACTGGCGTCAGGTTCTTGGCCGCCGCCTGCGCGACGACGCGACCGACCGCGGTGGATCCCGTGAAAAACAGATGATCGAATGGCAGCTCGGTGAACGCCTTGCCGACCGCTGCGTCGCCGGGGAACACGATCAGTTCGTCGTCGGCGAACGATTCGCGCACGATGCGCGTCATCAATGCAGCGGTCCGCGGCGCGAGCTCGGATGGCTTGATCATCACCCGATTGCCCGCCGCCAGCGCGCCCAGCGCCGGAAGCATCGACAACTGGTACGGATAGTTCCAGGGCGCCACGACGCCGACGACGCCGAGCGGCTGAGAAACGAGCCGGTTGAAGCCGGGGCGATATTTGATGTCTGTCGGGATCCGACGGGGCCGCATCCAATCGCGCAGATTCCGCTGCGCGTAGCGCACGGCCTCGTCGACGGCCAGGAGGTCCGCAATGAGCGTCTCATGCCGCGAGCGGTGTCCGAAGTCTGCATTGATGGTGTCCATGATGTCCGGCGCATAGCGCTTCGTCATTAGCGCAAGCCGGGCGAGACGGTCGCGCCGCGTGGCGAGCGACGGCATCATGTCTTTGAGAAATGCCGCCCGCATCCGCTCGAGCGCACGGACCAGTGGTGGGCTCGGGTCGGTCAACGGCGCCGTGACGGTGCTCATCTCGGGGAGTTTCGGGCTTCGGGTCTGGTACGGGTCCAGCTTCCAGGCTTGCGTGCCCGCGAGGCGAGCTCGCGAGATTTGCGTTCCCGCTGCCGCGCCGCTGCCGTTTCGGCGCTGCGACACGCTGCCGTCAGCGCATTCCCTCGATGGCGCCGGTCTCTCTCCGCCGCGACGCCGGTGCCGCCCGAGGTGATCGATCCGTGGACGGCGATGCTGCAACGACCCTACACGGGCGGACCATCCGAATTTACCATTAAACGACCGCCTCGAAAGGCGGTCGTGCCGACCCGCAAGAAGCCCGCGGCAGCTTCTAGCCTGTCCCGCGCGCCGCGGGCGCAAGCGAAGCAGGCGCCAGCGCAGGTCGCACCCTCGCCCAAAGCACGACGGACGCGACGATCGCGAGCACCAACCCCGCATATCCCCGCTCCGGATCGAAAATCCGGTGATCGGCAATACCGAGCTGTCCGGTTTTCCCGCCGGCACCGAAGAGCGTGTACACCGTCGCATTCCACAGCGCATGGCACGCGCTCGGAACGACCACGGAGCCCGAGCGCAAGCGCAGGAGACCCATCGCGACGCCGAACGCCGTCGAGCCGAGAACGTATTGCGGAATCTTGGACCCGGACTGCGCGAAATCCGGGTCGATGATCGGCACGGCGAGATGCCACAGGCCGAACGCGACGCTTGTCCAGACGATCGTCTTCGCGGGGGAGAATCCCGCGCGCTCGCAACTGCCCCACAACGCACCCCGAAAGAAGCCGTCCTCGGTGATGAGCGTGAGTGCGAACGTCACGAGAAAATTGAGCGCTATCCGCCGCGCAACGGTGGCTGTGGAATAGCCGCTGAGGTCGATGGCATCCGCCGCCCATGCTCCCAGCGCCACGACGCCAACGATTCCCGCGACGTACGCAATTGCAACGAAGTACGACGTGCGGTCGCCCGCTGCGAGGCCGACTTCGCGCCGCGTGAGCTTCTGGCCGGCCCACAGGACCGCCAGCATCACCGCGAGCCACAAGTTGTAGAGGGCCCCCTGCCTCGTGGCAAGCGACAACAGCGGCGACACGACGATTGCGGCCACGCTTGCCAGCACAGGCCACATCCACGGACGCACACTGTTTTGCATACCCCTCCCGAATGCGACCGCAAAGGCGGCGAGTATGCCATCCGCGCGACCCTTTGCGTCGTGCCGGGACGCATGCGATGCCGCGAGCGCGCGCTTAGAAGCCGGACCGCGGAGGTGCTCACCAACGCCGTGTCGCTCCAACGGCGGTAAGATGGACATCCGGATTCCGGATTCGCCCAGGAGCCCTGCCATGCGGGAAGCCGTCATCGTTTCGACTGCGCGCACGCCGATCGGCAAGGCGTTTCGCGGCGCGCTCAACAACATCAAATCGCCGACGCTCGTCGCGCATGCGATTCGTCACGCCGTCGAGCGCGCGCACGTCGAGCCCGCCGAGATAGAGGACGTCGTCATCGGCACCGTGCTGACGGCCGGCACCGCCGGAATGAACATCGCGCGCAACGCGGCGTTTGCGGCAGGCATTCCCGTCACCGCGGGCGCGCAGACGGTCGATCGCCAATGCGCATCCGGGTTGACGGCGATCGCCGCTGCCGCGAAGCAGATCGTCGTCGACGGAATGGACGTAATCGTCGCGGGAGGCCACGACAACATCTCGGCCTTGCAGAAGCGCTATCTCGAATGGGTCGGTGCGGAGCGCGACCCGAACGTGACCCAACGCGTGCCGCACGCGTACATGCCGATGCTGCAGACCGCCGAGAACGTCGTGCGCAAGTACGGGATCAGCCGCGAGGCGCAGGACGCTTATGCGCTGGCGTCGCAGCAGCGCACAGCCCGCGCGCAGGTGGAGGGACGGTTTGCTGCCGAAATCGTCCCCATCACCACGACGATGGCGGTGACGGACAAGGCGACCAACGACATCTCGCACAAGGAAGTGACGCTCACCAAGGACGAAGGCAACCGGCCGGACACCACCGCCGAATCGCTCGCGGCGCTCTCACCCGTGATCGAAGGCGGCACCGTGACGGCCGGCAATGCAAGCCAGCTTTCCGACGGCGCGTCGGCGTGCGTGCTGATGGAAGCGCGGCTTGCGCAAGAGCGCGGCCTTGCGCCGCTCGGTCTCTATCGCGGACTGACCGTCGTCGGCTGCGCGCCGGAGGAGATGGGAATCGGTCCGATCTTCGCGGTGCCGAAGCTTTTGAAGCAGCATGGACTCACGGTCGACGACATCGGTCTCTGGGAGCTGAACGAGGCGTTCGCCTGCCAGGCGCTGTATTGCCGCGATCGCCTCGGCATCGATCCCGGGAAATACAATGTCGACGGAGGCGCAGTGGCGATCGGCCATCCCTATGGAATGACGGGCGCGCGTCTCGTCGGCCACGCGCTCATCGAAGGCAAGCGCCGCGCGGTGAAATACGTCGTCGTCACGATGTGCGTCGGCGGCGGGATGGGCGCCGCCGGGTTGTTCGAAGTGCTCTGACGGCGAACCAAACCTCGGAGGGACGGATGAGCGTGCGCAACCTGCTCGACCTCACGGGCAAGACTGCAATTGTCACCGGCGGCTCGCGCGGCATCGGCCTGCAGATGGCGATGGCGCTCGGCGAGATGGGCGCGAAGGTCGCACTCACCGCGAGAAAGCAGCACGAGCTCGACGAGTCGCGGGCGGAGCTCGAGCGTGCCGGCATCGAATGCCACACCGTCGCGAGCGACCTCGCGAAGTTCGACACGATCCCGGGTGTCGTGAGCTCGGTGCTCGAGCGCTGGGGTCACATCGACATTCTCGTGAACAACGCCGGATGCAACTGGGCCGCGCCCGCCGAAGACTATCCCGACGAAGGCTGGCGCAAGGTGATGAGCCTCAACATCGACGCCCAGTTCTTCCTCTGCCGCGAAGTGGGCAAGAGGACGATGCTGCCGCGCCGCAGCGGCAAGATCGTCAACATCGCGTCGATCGCGGGACTCTATGGCAATCCGCCCGAATGGGGGATGCAGACGATGGCGTACAACACCAGCAAAGGCGCGCTGATCGCGATGACGCGCACGCTCGCCGCCGAGTGGGGGCCGCACAACATCAACGTCAACACGATTTGCCCGGGCTTCTTTCCGTCGAAGATGACGAAGGTGACGCTCGATCGGATTGGCTCCGCCGTGCTCGCGCTGACGCCGCTCGGCCGGCTCGGCGGCGATGAGGATCTGAAGGGCAGCGTCGTGTTTCTTGCGTCCGAGGCCTCGCGCCACATCACGGGGCAGGCCTTGGCGGTCGACGGCGGCTGCACGGCGATTTAGTGACCGACAGTCAACCAGCCGGGTGTGCGGCGCCGGTGCGTCGCCCTTCCGTTAGCGTCGCCGTTCGCGCGTTCCCGTTTCCTGTCGCGGCATGATCTGCACTGCGGGCACGCGGGGCGCGGCCAGCATCGCGGCGCCGTAGGCGGCGACTGTCAGCGACTGCTTCGTATCGGGCAGTGACGGCACGTCGAAGCGCGCCGGCTCGCCAAAGCCGAAGGCGCGCGTGAGATCGCCCGACACCTCGCGGCGCCACTTGCTGATGTGGGGAACCTCGACACCAAATCGCGCTTCGATCAGACGGAGCACCGACGTGTGATCGAAGGTGTCGCTGCAGGTGTAGCCGCCGCGGCTGAACGGCGAGACGACGAGGCACGGCACGCGGAAGCCGAGGCCGACCGGCATGCCGCCGACGAACTCTCCAGGCGTCCCGGGCGGCGGCGTCGGCGGCGCCACGTGATCGAAGAGACCGTCGTTCTCGTCGTAATTGAGAATGAGCGCCGTCTTCGCCCACAGTCGCGGATTCGCCCACAACGCCTCCAGGATGCGATGCGTATGATGTTCGCCCGCGGCAGGCATGTTGTCGGGATGCTCGTTGGCCACGCCCGGCGGCAGAATCCAGGTGACCTGCGGAATGTTGCCGGAACGAAGGTCCGACAACAGATGGTGGAAGGATCTCTCCCTCATCGCGTGCTCGAAGAGCGCCGACTTGTCGGCGGCCGCCTGGAACTGCGTGAAGTTGCGCGGCATGTTGAGACTGCCGCCGTCCCAGTCATGATAGATGCGCCATGTGATGCCTGCGCGCTGAAGGCGCTCGGGGTAGGTCTCCCAGGAATAGGACTTGCCCTTGTTGTTGGTGGCGGGGCCGCCGTTCTTCCCGAGCGCATCGATGCTTCCGGTCATGAGAAAGTAGCGATTCGGATGCGTGGGTCCCATGACCGACGCGTGGTATGCGTCGCAGATCGTGAATGCGTCGGCTAGCGCGTAGTAGAACGGCAGGTCCTGGCGGGTGAGATAGCCCATCGTAAGCGGCGCGCTCTCCTTGTTCGGCGCACGGTGCGCCGCTATCCAGTTGTCCATCTTGCCGCCGTTCCACGAGGAGTGCAGGACGCTCCAGTGATGGCTCAGCGCCTTCATGCGCTGCGCGCTCGTGCGGGTCGTGTCGAGCCGGAACGGCAGCACGTAACCGTCGGCGTGCATCGCGTCAGGCTGGTGGAACACGGGCCTGCCATTCGGGAGCGTCGGCACTTCGAGGTCGTCGAAGCCGCGCACGCCAGCCAACGTGCCGAAGTAGTGATCGAAGGAGCGGTTCTCCTTCATGAGCACAATGACGTGGTCGATGTCCGTGAGCTTCGCAGCCGGCAGCCCGGCGTGAGGAAGCAGCTCCGCGAGCGCCGCGCCGGCTGGGCCGAGCGACGCGAGGGCGGCGCCCGCGGCGGATCCTCGAAGCAGGCGACGCCGGACAAGATCAACCACGCCCGTCCACCTCCGTGCCGGGATGGTGGAGCGCTTCGCCGATCCTATTCAACAGCCGTACGTTCCGGATCATGCCGTTGTGCATGCGGTATAAACGAGCGACCATGACGAGATGACTCTTTCGAGGCCGAACTCGTTCCGTGCGTTCGATCCCGCCGCCACGCTGGCGGAAGCACTGCATCCGATCCCCGAGGGGCCCCTTGCGGATTATCTCCGTACCCACGTCGAGCCGTTCCGTGGCGAGGTGGCCGTCGAGCAGTTCCAGGGCGGACAGTCGAATCCCACGTACAGGCTGACCGTTGGGGCGGACCACAATGCGCGCCGCTATGTGCTGCGGCGAAAGCCGCCGGGGCACCTGCTGCCGTCCGCTCACGCCGTCGAGCGCGAGTACCGCATTCTGTCCGCCCTCGCCGGCTCGCAGGTTCCGGTGCCGCGCACGTTCGCATTGTGCGAAGACCCGTCGGTCATCGGCACGGCCTTCTTCGTGATGGAGTACGTGGAGGGACGGATCCTGTGGGACCCGACGCTGCCCGGAATGACGCGTGGCGAGCGCGCCGCGCACTACGCCGAGTTGAATCGGGTGATCGCAGCGCTGCACTGCTTCGATTACGAAGCCGCGGGCCTCTCCGATTTCGGTCGTCCGGGCAACTACGTCGAGCGGCAAATCGCCCGCTGGACGAAGCAGTATCAGGCCGCCGGCGCCGACCGGATTCCGGCGATGGACCGGCTGATCGAGTGGCTCCCGCATCACGTGCCCCCGGGCGACGAAACGCGCGTGGTCCACGGCGACTACCGGATCGACAACGTGATCTTCCACCCCGCGGAGCCCCGCGTGCTCGCGGTGCTCGACTGGGAGCTCTCGACCCTCGGCCATCCCTTGTCCGATTTCGCGTACCAGGTGATGGCGTGGCGGCTGGGTCAGCAGGAGTTTCGCGGCCTGCGGGGGAGCAACCTCGAGTCGCTGGGCATCCCGACCGAGGCTCAGTACGCGGCCGCGTATTGCCGGCGCACCGGTCGCGACGCAATTGCGAACTGGGACGTCTATCTCATCTTCAACATGTTCCGCATTGCGGCAATCCTGCACGGCGTGCTCGCGCGTGCGCTGCAGGGCAACGCCGCCAGCCGCAATGCGGTCGAGACGGGCAGTCGGGCGCGCCTCGTCGCGGATGTCGCCTGGCAGATGGCGAAGCGCATCGACGGCTGATCCAGCGCGGCGGCCGCCTTCGGGCGCGGCTTCAACGCCTTTCACGTGCCGTTTTGCACGCCTTATCATTTCGTCGAAAATGAGCGCAACATGTAAGCTCAAACGTGTCTTCGCCTATGCCTGCTCCCCGACCTGCACCCCGAGAAATCAAGCTGCACCAGAAATCACGCGTGCTCGAGGTTTCGTTCGCCGACGGCAAGACCTTCAGGCTGCCGTGCGAATTCCTGCGCGTTTACTCGCCGTCCGCCGAAGTGCGCGGTCACGGCCCCGGTCAGGAAGTGCTTCAGACTGGGAAGAAAGAAGTCGAGATCACGAAGCTCGAGCCGGTGGGCCGTTATGCCGTGCAGCCGACGTTCTCGGATGGCCACAGCACCGGTATCTACTCGTGGGACCTGCTTTACGACTACGGCGAGAATCAGGACGAGATGTGGCGCGAGTATCTGCAACGACTGGAGGCCGCGGGGGCAAGCCGCGACGGGAAGTCTTGAACCAAGGCCGCTCGCCGCCCTAGCTTGGCCTACCCCTGCCGCCGCGGCAGGCCGTGCAGGCGCCAGCCACTAGGACCTTGGCCTACCCCTGCCGCCACGGCAGGCCGTGCAGCCGCCACCCACCTCTATGGCCCCGTTGCGCCTTCTCGTCCGGATCGCCCTCGAAACCTTCCAGGACGTTGTACGCCTCCATGCCGAGCTCGGTCGCACGCCTTGCGGCAGCGATCGACCGCACGCCGCTGCGGCAAAGCATCAGCGCCTTTTTCCCTTGCGGCACCGCTGCACGCAGCTTGTCGTCGAACGCGGCGTTCATCGCCATTCCCGGCCATTGCTTCCACGCGAGCGGAACGGCATTCGGAATGAAGCCCACCCACTCCCGCTCGGCATCCGTGCGAACATCGACGAGCACCGCGTCGCCGGACTTCCACCACTTGTAGGCAAGTTGCGGAGACACATCACCCGCGTACCCTGCCGCTGGACGCGCGTCGAGCAAAGGTCCGCCGCCGGCGTCCTGGCGCATTCCGGAAGTTAGATTCGCGGGCACCGCCTCGTCGATGCGCTTCGGCCGCGGCAGGTTGAGCGAATGCATGATGGCCACGAATTCGGCCTCCGTCTTGCCGGCGAGCCGCGGGTTGTTCGTCTTCTCGGTGCCGAGGGTCGTGTTGGTGCGGCCCTGGTAGTCGTGGGCCGGCCACACGGTCGTGTCGTCGGGCAGCGCAAACAGCACCTTGGTAATGCTGCGGTACAACGCCTCGGCACTCCCCGATTGGAAATCCGTACGCCCGCAGCCGTTGATGAGCAGTGTGTCCCCCGTAAACACGTGATCGCGCCAGACGTAGCTCATGCTCCCCGCCGTGTGTCCCGGCGTGTGCAACGCCTTGATACGCTCGCCGCCGAAGGCGAGCGTGTCGCCGTCCTGCAACTGCACCGCCGCGGTGGTGATGCCGCAGCCGACGGGCGCCGCCGTCCGCGCGCCGGCGTGCTCCGCCAGCAAGCCTGCGCTCGTGATGTGATCGGCGTGCGCGTGCGTCTCCACCGTCCAGACGAGCTTCAGGCCGCGCGCCCGCAGCTCGGAAAGATCGCGCTCGATCTGGTCGTCGACGGGATCGATGATCAGCGCCTCGCGAGTGATCGTGTCGAACAGCACGTACGTATAGGTGCTGGATGCGGGATCGAAGAGCTGGATAGGCGTCACGTGCGGCTCCGGGAACTGTCGATGTGTTCGGAGTAGTCGTCGGCGTTCATCGGACTGAACATCCTGTCGATGGCGACGCCCGCGACCCATGCTCGCGAGATCGAGTTTAGCACCGCGCGCGGTTCACGCTCCGCGAGGCGATCGCCCGCAGGCGGTGCATAATTGCGGCATGCTCACCCCTTCCGCCTTCGCTGACAGCCGCGTTATGACGCGCCGCTTCTTGCTCGCCATCGTTTTCGCCGTCGCTACGCTTCCGGCGGCCGCCTTCGCCGCGACACTCGAAGACGCGTACGTCGCGTATACGCGCGGTGACTACTCCGAGGCGCTCAAGATATTCGTTCCGCTGGCCGAAGAGGGAAACCGCGATGCCCAGTACAGCGTCGGGGTGATTTATTCGAACGGCCGCGGCCTGCCGCAATCGTATGTCGAGGCGGCGAAGTGGTTCCGTCGCGCGGCGGACAAGGGTCAGCCGGGCGCGCAGTACGACTTGGGCGTGCTCTACGCGAAAGGTCAGGGGGTCGCCCAGAGCTGGTCGGAAGCGGCGAAGTGGTTCCGCATGGCGGCAGAGCAGGGCAAGGCGAGCGCCCAGTACAACATGGGTTTCCTCTACAGCCAGGGGCAGGGGGTCGGGCAAGATTACGCGCAGGCGGCGAAGTGGTATCGCATGGCCGCAGAGCAGGGAGACGTCGATTCGCAAAATCGCCTGGCGGCGCTGTACCTCGCGGGCGACGGCGTGCAGCAGGACTAC
>Ga0070670_100002940_pt1 | contig 14107 bp, 11 predicted proteins | sample KBSS63metaG_FD_64665 | JGI IMG/M metagenome (GOLD analysis project Ga0070670, IMG submission 64665) | Switchgrass rhizosphere microbial communities from Kellogg Biological Station, Michigan, USA - KBS S6-3 metaG | ecosystem: Host-associated > Plants > Roots > Rhizosphere > Soil ... | reverse complement strand
AGGACAAAGCAGAACGCCAGTCCCAGCGCGAGCAGGACACCGCCTGCGTTCAGTCTGGAGGCGAAGGAGAACAGGCGCTTCGAGAGGTAGACGCCCAGGCCGAGAGCGCCCACCAAGAAGAGGGTCGCCTTGGCGAGCACCAGGCCAATGGCCCCGTACGACAGGGCGGTGCCGCGATTGGCCGCGGCCACGATGCCACCGACGACGGCCAGGATGACCAGCCCCTGAACGTCATCGATGACCGCGGCGCCGAGAATGATCCGGGCTTCGTCGGTGTCCGAACGCCCCAGATCTTTCAGGACCCGTGCGGTGATTCCGACGCTGGTGGCGGTGAGTGTGGCGCCGAGGAAGATGTGCGCGTAGATGCCCGCGCCAGGGAGCAGCCAGGCCCCGACGCCCCAGCCCAGCACAAACGGGCCGATGACGCCGAGCGTGGCCACCATGAAGGAGGAGAAGCCCACCTTCATCATCTGGGCCACTGTGGACTCGAGGCCGACCTGGAACAGGAGCAGGATGACGCCGAGGCGCGACAGCGTATCGACCGAGACGTCGCTCCGCAGGTAGGCGAGCCCGTGAAACCCGGTGAGCGTGAGATTGCCCAGCACGACGCCGGCGGCGAGTTCACCCAGCACGGGAGGCTGGCGAAAGGCGACGGCGAAATGCGCGCCGATCTTGGCGGCGACGAGGATGATCGCCAGCGAGAGAATCAGGCCGGCGATTGGATCCCCATGAACGGCTTCAACCACGGCCTCTCACCACTTCTTACCGCCACATGAACGCGACGGCGACGGCGAGCAGGGCCGCCGACAGTGCCATGACCGGCGCCGCGATCGGCATCTTCCACGAGAGGTTCCGGATCGCGCCGCGTTTCAGCGTCCGCACCTCCTGCAACTGCTTGCGCGCGAGCGAGAGCTGCCAGCCGTTGGTGGCCAGGTTGAGCGCCGTGATCGTCAGCTCCTCGGCGCGATTCAGGGCCCGGAGCCGATAGTGAAGCTCCGCGTACTTGAGGCTCGCCCAGAAGTTCTCCGGGTCGAGCGAGACGGCCGCTTCGAGCGCGTCCATCGACTGGGGAACGTCGTAGTTCACCGCGTGTGCCATGCCGAGAACCGTCCTCAGCTCGGCGGACTGAGGATTGTCGAGGCACGCCTGCTCGAGCGCCCCGATATAGGCCGCCAGCTCCGTGGGCGGAATCGCGTGCGGGTCCCGCCAGGGGACCGACAGGGCGGGGACCGAAAACGGTGCGCCCGAGAGCGCGGTTGGCGCCCGCATGGCCACAAGTGATTCGCTCATACGTTGCTCCCACGCGGCCGCAGCTGCCAGTTGACGAGCGCGGCCGCGCCGAGGCCGACGAGAATGGCCGGCAACGGCACCCCGAATTTCAGCAGCAAGGCCGCCGCCAGGATGCTTGCAGTGATGAACCGGTTCCAATTCATCATCGCCTGCCGGAAGACGAGCAGAGTGGACATGCCAATACCTCGTAAGCGGCGAGCACCCGCCGCGATCACACGACTGGCGCTCGCCTGGACGTCAGCGATCAGTTATGACCCGGCGCGTTGGGCCCTTGCGTGATGACGAAGTCGGGATAGCCAAGCGCTCCCATCTCCGCCAGGTCCAGACCCTCGAGCTCGACCTCGGCCGACACGCGATTCCCCAGGACGGCGTCGAGAATCTTGAAGAAGACGAAGAAGCAGACGAAGACCCATACGAAGCAGGCCAGCGTCCCGACGCACTGCGCGACAAACTGGCTCGCGTCGCCGTAGAAGAGCCCCTTCACCGTGCCAGGTACGCCGTTCCAGCCGTCTCCATAGCTGCCGTCGGCGAAGAGGCCGAGCGACAGCACGCCCCATGCGCCGTTGAAGCCGTGCACCGCGATGGCGCCGACCGGGTCGTCCACCTTGAGCGTGTTCTCGACGAAGAAGACCGCGAACACGACCAGCGCCCCGGCAACCGCACCAATCACCACCGCGGCCGGGCTGTTGACGAACGCGCATGGCGCCGTGATGGCCACGAGGCCCGCGAGCATGCCGTTGACCATCATGCCCGGGTCAGGCTTGCCGAACTTCATCCAGACGATCGCCATCGCGACGAGCGCGCCGGCGGTGCCGGCCATCATGGTGTTGGTGGCCACGACGCCGATCCGCAGGTCCGTGCCGGCCAGGGTCGATCCGGGATTGAAACCGAACCAGCCGAACGCCAGGATGAAGGTTCCGGTTATGGCCAATGGCAGTTCGTGGCCAGGGATGGCGACCGCCTCGCCGCTCTTGGTGTACTTGCCAATGCGGGGGCCAAGGACGATTGCCCCTGCCAGCGCGGCCACGCCGCCCACCATGTGGACGACCGACGAACCAGCAAAGTCCACGTGCCCGTGTCCGAGCCCGAAGTTTGCCCCCAGTGACGACAGCCAGCCGGTGCCCCACACCCAGTTGCCGAAGATCGGATAGACGAACGCGCCCATGAAGAGGGCGAAGACACAGAACGATGCCCACTTCCATCGTTCTGCCATGGCACCGGTCGGAATGGTCACCGCCGTATCCATGAAGCACATCTGGAAGAGGAACAGCGTGAAGACGCCGACGTCGTAGGAACTGCCGGTCAGGAAGAACCCCTTCATGCCGAAGAGGCCCATGCTGTGCCCGAGCACGTTGATCGTGAACTCGCCGTTCAGAACGGCAGTACTGCTGCCGAGCGGGGCGACCGCTCCTACGCCGCCCATCTGCAGCGCGTAGCCGCAAATCCAATAGGCGAACATGCCGAGCGGATACACCATGAAGTTCATGCTCATGGTGTGCGCGGCATTCTTCGCCCGGCAGAACCCGGTCTCGACCATCGCAAAGCCGGCCTGCATGAACATCACGAGGAATCCCGCGACGAGCGTCCACACGAAGTTGATGGACACCTTGTTGTGCCCGACCGTATCCATCACTTCAGTCAGCGTCGGGTTGGCGGCGTCCTTGACGGGCACGTCCTTGGCCGTCCCGGTGACCGCGCCCGTCGGGTCGCCGACCGGAGCGGGGGCGGGCGCCTGCGCATAGATGACAGCGGGCAGCAGTAGTGATGTGGCGACGATGAGCGCAAAGAGCGCCGCCGCAACTCCTCTCAGGTGAAACCTCGAACGTGTCGTCATCTCCAGTCCTTTCGCAGTGGCGCCATCGCGTACGTTCGCCCTTGCGGCGGTCGGACGCGCGCTCCTGACCAATGTCAGTTGATAGAGCTCACGCCGAGCCGGGCGCGCCGGCGGCATGAGGGTCGTGTGGTTCGGCTTCGAAACCTCCGGACGGAGGTCGTATTACGGCGGGTGGATCTACAGTCTGAGGATTCGATTGACGTGTGTGAAGTCGATGACGGGTGTCGGCGGGAGCGCGCGCGATGAGACAACGCTCCATGGAAGCACGATGTGCACGAAGGCCACTTCCACGAGCGCGTCGGTCTGTGGCTTTTCGCTGTTGACACTGTCCGCGGGGCCGCTGGGCGAGGCTTCGAGGGTGCCCGACATCGTTGAGAACGGCGCCGTGATCGGCGACACGATCAGCACGATGAGCAGGAAAGCGGCGAGCCGGCCGAGAAGACTAGAGCGAACGGTGACGGGTGTCATGACCGCACGGATGCGTTTGGTCAGGGCTATTCAAAATCGACGCCACGCGTGGTCGTGGTTCTTCGAAGGAAACGGCAATGATCCGTTCGTGGGCGGTCCTTGCGCTCGCGATCCGATCTACATTTTGGTCTGATTGAAGAACTCACGCGACATATTGGTTGAAATCGCGAGGCCGGGCCGAGGAGCGTGGGATGGGCGGCGACGGCTGAGGCGTATGCCGGCATCGCCGGAACGTCAAGATTGTCGCTTCGTTTTTACCTGATACGTCTTTGTATGATCTACGGCGCTGGTGATAGCTCGGCGCGGACCTGAGTGCTGTGACTCGATACGCAGAGCCACCGGCTCGCGCAAGACCCACACGTCGGTGTAGCGCAGATTCGTTTCCGCGCGCTGCCCCTGCCGGATTCCGACCACGCGCAGCGTAAACCGGACGACGGCGGTGTCACCGTACTCCTTCACCGTGAAGTCGTCGGGCACCGCCGATTCGACCCGGCCATCGAACGCTGCGGCGAGCGCCAGTTCCTTCGCTTTGTTGCCGCGGCTGCCGTCGTCGTAGGTCGCCACGAAATCGTCGGCCAGAATGGTCTCGATGAAGGCGGCGTCCTTCTGATAGAAGGCCGCGTTCCACCGCCGTTCCAGATCGACGAGCACGTCCTGATCCGATTGGACGGGACGCGGTTGCGAGGCCGACACGGTGACGCCCAGAGCGACCACCAGCACGCCAACCAGTGAACGAGTCATTCGACGCCCTCAGAATCCGCGCGCGCGCCGCCGTGCTTCGATCTGCTGCAGGGCCAGGCGGTAGCTCACATAGTACTTGTAGACGTTGCCAACGTAGTTCACCGTCTCCCGTCCGATTTCGCGGGCCGCGATCACTTCGACGTTGCCAAACCAGATGTTCGGGTCGAATCCCAGCGCCGCGGTCCTCCGTCGCAGCTGCGAGATGCGTTCCGGGCCAGCGTTGTAGGACGCAATGGCGAAGAGCCCCCTGTTCACCGGATCGATCCCGCTGTCCGCGTAGTACTCGTCCACGATGTACCGCAGATACTTCACGCCGGCCTGGATGTTCTTGTCGGCGCTGGCCGCCACCCCCGTGATGTTGATCGGCGCCCCGGCCGCGGTGGACGGTTTGATCTGCATCACGCCGACGGCGCCCGCGCGGCTCGTCTTCGCCTGGTCGAGCTCCGACTCCTGATACGCCTGCGCCGCCAGCAGCGGCCATGGCAGATCGTACTGGTCGCCGTACTTCTGGAGCAGCCCGCGAATCTGCTGGAACTTCTCCATGTCGCGTTCGGACGTCGCGTTCTTCACGTAGTCGGCGTTCTTCAGGTAGCGCTGGTAGATCGTGTTGTAGCTGGTCGAGCCCTTCGGGTTGGCGCGGATGAACGCGTCGGCCGCCTGCTGCAGCTCCGGCGCGTTCTTGCGCACCGCCCAGGCAATCTGACCGGCCGTCTTCACGGCCGCCGGCTGCAGGCGGATGCCATCGAGCACCATCGCCCAGAATGCCGCCAGGTATTCGTCCGCAATCGTGACCGGAATCAGATCGGCGTTGGCCATCTCGAGCAGATCTTCCGTCTCGAGCGCCTCCGGCACCGTCACGATGTTCACCGATGGCTTGCCCTGAAGGGCGAGCCGGCGATTGAGCTCGGTAAGGCTCTGGTAGAACGAGCTGGACTTCCGCACGTACACGGAGCGTCCCGACAGGTCTTCGGCGGTCGCGACCGGCGGTTGCGTCGAGGACGTGACGACGATCTCGCGGACGTTGGTCGTGATCGGCGGCGTGAAGGTGACCCGCGTCTCGCGCTCCGGCGTGACGGTGAGGCCCGCGGCGGCAATGTCCCCCTTGCCTTCGGCCAGCGCCTGAAAGAGGCGATCACGCGTGACCGGGATGAATACCACGTGCATCTCCACGGTCTTCATCTCGAGCCGCTGGTTGAGAAACCGTTCGAACAGCTCCCCGGCGTCGTAGGTCAAGCCGTGCTGCTGCATGCGGTCCGCAAAGTAGTGGGTGCGGTTGAACGTCACCAGCATCCGCAGGTAGCGGCGTTCCTTGATCCCCGGGAGATCGCCGTGCCATGGCGCCAGCATGCGGGCGATGAATTCGTCGGAGAGCGCCTGGCCTCCGACGGGCGAGTCGTCGCGGTCCGCCACGGCGGCGTCCTTGGCGGCGGGGGGCGGTTCCTTCGGCACCTGGCAGGTCAGGCACCACGGCAACATGGCGACGACCAGCGCGACCAGGAGCGGCGAGCGCGGGATGGGCCTCTTCACGGGTTGGCTCAATTGCAGCCGAAGAGACAATGATCCCGCTGTGAGAAAACGGCGGCCACCCCGGCGTTCAGGGCACCTGGACGCTCTCCATCGAGCACTTCGGGGTTAAGCTCGTCCTCGAGCAGCAGAAGGGTGCGGTCACCGGAACGCTCGACTGGCCCACGAAGGCGGATGGCACCCTGCTAGAGGACTACTGGAGGCGGCTTCTCTTTCATCGCCCGGTGGAATGGCGAATAGGTTCGCTGCACTCTGGCTTCCAGCGCAGCGCGTCCGGCCGCCGGTGCTGCCGCAATCCGGGCGAGCAGCTTGGCCCTTTTGTTCGCGCGATGTTGACGTAGGTGGATGTCGGTGGGGTGATGGCTGGCACTCATGATGATGCTCCTGCGCGAGCGTATCTCGCCGATCTTCCCATCAGCTGTTCACAACTGCACAAGGCACGATACCGGCTGCCGGCCGCCAGTGGCCTGAGGAGCGGATCATGACGCGCGCATTGTTCGTGTTGGCTCTGGCCGCGGTCGCCAGCGTTCCGGCGACGGTCTGGACCCAGGAGGCGCGGTATCCCATCACCCTCATCGCACCAGGAAAGGGACCGTTCACGTTTCCCGCGGGCTACCAGACGCCGTGGGAGAAGATCGACATCCGGGTGACGGAGAAGATGTCGCCCAATCTCTTCGTCCTGCATGGATCGCAAGGGCTCGATCCGACGCATCCAGACGGGTCTGGCGGGCGAGTCATGGTGCTCTTCGGACCCGACGGCATCCTGATGGTGGACACGCAGAACCGTCAGGTGGCCGAACAGACGTTGAAGGCCATCCGCTCTTTCACGGAGGCGCCGTTCAGGGTGCTGGTCAACACGCACATTCACAGCGACCATACCGGCGCCAACGCCTTCTTCGCGAAACAGGGCGCGTTGATCCATGCGCAAGAGGCGCTCCGCAACGAAATGCTGCGACCGGCGCGGCGCCCCGATGGCCAGCCGGCCGCCGCGCCCGACATGGCCGGCATCCCGGTTGCGACCTACCGCTACGACCCTGCGACGAAAGGCGAGCCCGCCCTGACGCTGATGATGAACGGCGAGACGGTGGATGTCATTCCCATGATGCCGTCCCACACCGCGGGCGACACCATCGTGCGTTTCCGGAGCGCGAACGCGATTTACATCGAAGACTTCTACCGCAATTTCGGCTATCCGTACGCCGACCAGGCCAACGGTGGCTCGATCAAGGGCATGCTCGAGGCGATTGACCTCATCGAACGGCTGGCGGGCGCGGACACGACGCTGGTTCCGGGTCACGGCACGCTCGTCAAGAAGGCCGATCTGCTCGGATACCGCGCGATGCTCGTCGACATCATGGCCAAGGTGAAAGCGCTACGAAGTCAAGGCAAGTCGTTGACGGACGTGCTGGCGGCGAACCTGACCGCGCCCTATGACAAGACGACGCTCGGCGACACCCAGCAGAGCAAGGATCGCTTCATTACCGAAGCCTATGACGAGGTGAAGGACTTTCCGCCGGTCGTGGACGGCAAACGGACGATGCCGAGCCATCCCTGACGACGACAGCGGCTGCGGTAATCGAGAACGAGGACCTCAGGGCGCTTCCGTCCGCCGACCCTGAGCCAACCGGATCTGCGCGAGCAATTCGCGCGCCCTGCCGTCGTTCGGTGCCAGGTCCACCGCTCGTGCCGCGTGTTCAGCCGCATCGACCAGCGCTCCTTGTTGTGCCAGCGCAACTGCCAGGTTGAGGTGCGCCCTGTGACTGGCAGGATCCAGCTGCGTCGCATGTCTCAGCGTCTGCACTGCTTCGGACATATCACCCGCAGACAGCAGGGCGATCCCCAGATTGATCACGGCGTTCGTATCCTTGGGTTGCGCCGCGAGATACCGGCGATAGGTCGCGACGGCCCGGGCGAAGTCGCGAAGCTCGAGGCGGGCGTCAGCCAAGGCGCGCAGTGCGGCGACATCGTTTGGACGCCTCTGCACGATCGCGTCGAACTCATTGGCAGCTTCGGCAGTGCGCGCCACGGCCGCAAGCGATCGTCCAAGGAGGAGGTGGGCATCTCGCGCGCTATCACTGGCTGGATCGGCCACGGCGAGAAAGAATCGAAGCTCGTCGATCGCTTCAGCGAATCGACCGAGCTCGAACAGTTCCTGGCCAACGATCCGGTGCACGTCGGGGCGCTCCTGGGCGACTGTCCTGAAATGCTCGAGTGCTTCATCCCGCTTGCCGGCCAGCTTCAATGACGTCGCGAGGTTTCGATGCGCGACCGCGGAAGGCCAATTCGCTACCGTGCTTCGCCACAGCGCCTCGCTGGTCACGTACTCGGAGTTCCGCCGCGAAGTCAGCACGATCAGGACGATCGATGCGATCCCGACGCTCACAGCCGCGATCCTGCGAAGCCGGACGACAAGCCGTGGTGGCGCCAGGCGCTCGACGGCGGCGGTCGCCGAGACGACGAAGAGGGTGATCAGGGCAGCGAGCGGAAGGTACATCCGGCGCTCGGCTCCCACTTCGGTGGCAATCGGCACAATCGTCGAGGTCGGCGCGAGAACGAGGAAGAATGCGACGCCGAGCACTCCAATCGACGGCTTCCGCAACCAGGCCCAGACCGTTGCAGCGAGGAGCAGCACGATCAGTGCGAGAAAGGGTGCAGCCCTGATGAAATCCAGTTGAAGAGGTTCGCCATACGTAAAGACGAAGCGGCCGGGCCACACCGCGGTCCGCAAGTAGTCCGTGAGGACCGGTCCCTGGTTCAGCAGATACATCCAGGGTGAGACGCCGACGCTGAATCCGGCTGAGGCGGCGCGCGGAGCCGACCAGGACGCCGCGACCAGCACGATCCAGGTCGCGACCAGGGCCAGATACAGCGTGTGCCTGTCCCGAATGGCATGACGAAACGACGAATAGTAGAAGGCACGATCGAAGAGCACGACGAGCACCGGAGCCGTCACCATCGTTTCTTTGGTCGCCATCCCGATCGAGCACGCGGCGACGGCGAATGCGCTCCATGCTCGCGTGTGCGTTGCGCCGTGAGCTCGCAGAGAGGCGTAGAGCACGCTCAGGTAGGCCGCCGACACCAGCGCCTCGGATCGAGCCGAGACGTAGGTAATCGTGCCGACGTTCAGTGGGTGGACCGCCCACAGCAGCGCGATGGCCACCGCGATTGGCCCCGCATGATTCGGGCTGTGCGCCCGAGACACGGCCTCTCTGGCGGTCGCAAACAATAACCATGCGCAGGCGAAGTGAATGAGGAGGTTGACGACCCGATAGCCGAAGGGGTCGAGGCCGGCCCACTGAAAGTTGAGCGCGTACGAGAGCGCGACGACCGGACGGCCGGCAACTTGGGTGGCTGCAGGGAGTTCTCGCGCAAACGGCCACCAGTGACGGATCGCGACGTTCTCGACGATGGCCGCCACGTCATCGAATTGAAACGGGGCGTGAAGGCCGCTCCAGTAGGCCGCGACGATCGCCAGCGCCAGAATGATCGGCGGCAGCATCCCTGGATCGCGGATTCGACGCCTCGGCATTCGAAGGAATTATCCCAGGCGACTACGGCTATAATCCCGTTTTCGCATGTCGAAAAATTCGCCGTCTGAATTCACTGCCTCGCTCGAACGGGGGTTGCGGGTGCTGCAGGTGTTTTCCCGCGAGCATCCCCAGCTCACGCTGACCGAGGTGGCAACGCTGATCGGGTCGACGGCGGCCACCGCCCGGCGCTCGCTGCATACCCTCGAAGCGCTCGGCTACATCGGGCGGAACGGCCGCCGGTTTCTGCTGCGGCCCAAAGTTCTGGCGATCGGCACCGGCTATCTCAGCGCGATCAACGCGGAAGTGATCCTGCAACCGTTTCTGCAGGAGGTGGTCGACGAGGTAGGCGGCAGCTCCTCGGTGACGGTGCTGGACGACATCGACATCGTCTACATCGCGCACGCCTCGCTCAATCGCGCGATTCGGCTGACGGCGGGCCCCGGTTCACGATATCCCGTGTATCCGACGTCGCAAGGCCGCGTCCTCCTGGCGTTTCAGCCGCGCGCCGCGATCGACGCCTATTTCGAGCGCGCGTCGCTGCGCAAGCTGACCGAGCACACCGAAACCAGTCCCGCCGCGCTGCGCCGTATTCTCAAGGACGTCCGCCACAAGGGCTACGCCGCGATCCAGGACGAACTCGACTACGGCATCGTGTCGGTGTCGCTGCCGATCTTCGGCCCGCACGGAAGAATCGTCGCAGCCACCAACTGCGCCGATGTCACGAACCGGCTCGATAAGAACACGATGATCAAGCAGCGGCTGCCGGTGCTTCGTCGAGCGGTACAGCGCATCGAAGGCATGCTCACGCAGCACCCCGAGCTCGTGAACTCGGTGGAGTCCGTTGCCTCCGACTTCGTACGCCCCAGCGGCGTCGCGCGCGTCGGACAGCCAGCGCCGTCGCGCGCCGCGCGGCGCCTGGTCGGTCGGGTGAGCCCCTAGAAAGCCAGCGGGTTTGTGCTCGGTTGTCTCAGCGGCTGCCGCGCGGCGCGGAAAACTGCTTGCGCTCGAACGACCACTGCGAGTCCTGACACAGCCCGCAGGCTTCCCCGACGAAGCGGGCGGCGCTGCGCGTGTCGCCGCGAAGCTGCCAGTCGAGCCAGCTGACGGCGACGGCGGCGGCGGCGCCACCGTTGTCCTGTTGGAACGTCCCCCCGTGTCCGACTGGCAGGTTGGCCACGGCAACCGGGACGTGCGCGATGCGCTTGAAATCGTCCATGCCATTCGCATACGCGATGTCCGTCGGTCCACCCAGGATGTAGATCGTGGGGGTGTGGATCGCCTGCAGCGCATCCTTGCGGACATCCATCCCGGGAATGGCGCCGGGACCGTCGTTGAGCACGCCGGTGTTGTGGAGCACCAGCGTCTTCACACGCGGGTCCTTCGCCACCTGAATTGCCTGCAGACCGCCGCAGCTCCAGCCGGAGTAGGCCACGAGCGCCGGATCGATGCGGCCGAAATAGGGGCTGCCGGGTCGCTGGTTCTCCGCGAGCGCCCAGGTGACCGCTTCCGAAAGGTCCGATGGTTGCGTGCGAGGCGGAGGCAGCTGGCCGGGTTGCGGCGCGGGACGCGGTTCAAGCGGTGGCGCGCCGGGGCCGCTCAGGATCCGGCCGTTGGCGATCACGAGATATCCGTGCGACGCGATCTCGAGCAGGTGCATCCGGCTGCTCGCCCCGTCGTCGGAGCATCCGCCATTGCCCCAGGCGACGACCCCGAGCTTCAGGCTTCCAAGCCCCGCGAGATCGCGGGGGCGGTAGATCACATGCCGCGGCAGCGACCCTACTTCCTCCTTCATTGCCGCGTATCGTCCGGTGCCGGCGGTATCGGGACGTGCATTGAGCTCCGCAGCGCGACGCTCGGCGGCGGCGCGATCCGGTGGCGCTCCGGCAGCAGGCTGCTGCGCCACCACCGCTGTCATGCACGCGACTGTGATCGCAAGCGGGAGGAGTGTCCAGCGCAGAGCGTAGGTGAGTGTCGTCATCGTGATCTCCCTTCGGCAGGCGAGGCCGTCTGGACAGTTCCTTGATTGGACAGCCGCCCGTGGGTTGGCGGAGTATCGCACGTGCAAAGGATAGCGAGCATGTCAATCGCACGGGCCGCCGCGGTGATGGCGATGTCCATCGTCATGGGCGATACCGCATGGGCGCAGCCCGTGCGCGGTCTGTATAACTGGATTCACGGCACCGCCGATGCCGAGCGCAATTTTGCTTTCTACCACGAGGTATTCGGCCTCGATCTGGCCCGCTCGACGTTTGCGCCGGTGGCGCCGGCCGGCGCGGCGCCCGAGCGGATCCGCCCGGTCTCGGAGGCGGGATCCGACCCGCTCGTCTGGGATCTGACGAACACGCACGGGTCGCGCTTTCGAACCGTATTCATGCGGGCGCCGAACACGCCGTTCGGGCTCGAGCTGTCCGAGTTCCTCGACATCCCGCGGTCACAGCGCCCGGCGAACCCCTGGGATCCGGGCGCGTCGGTAGTGATCTTCACCGTGCGCGACCTCGGTGCCGTCTTGGACCGCCTTCGGGCGCGGGGGGCGACCGTCGTGACGCCCGGCGGCGCCGCCATCGACACCGTCTTGGGGCGGGCCGTTCTCGTGCGCGACCCGGATGGGTGCCTGGTGGAAGTGCGTCAGGCGTCGCCGACCGCCGTGCGGACGGCGAAAACGGGCGACGTGATCGAAACGTCGATTGGAATCACCGTGGGGCGGCTTCCACGCGCGCTCGAGTTCTACCAGCGCCTTCTCGGCTTCACCGTGAAGCAGACCCGCGCCGCCACCCTCGCGGAGCGCCGGGTCAGCGGCCTCACCGGCGGGCGGATTACGCAGGCCATCATGTCGGTTCCTGGTTCAGGAGCCACCGTCGTGCTGTCCGAGTTCACGCTGCCGACGCCGGGATCCCTGACGGCGACGCCGTTTGCCTGGCGCTTTCAGGACGTCGGCTCACCGCAGCTCCAGCTCGAGGTCGCTGGGCTCGACCAGTTGATCGAGCAGACTCGGAATGCTGGCTATCGCTTTCAGAGCGTCGGCGCCAGGCCGATTCAACGCCCGTTCGGACGATTCGTGTTCGCGATCGACCCGGACGGGGTGTTTGTCGAGTTCGTCGAGCCGGAGAAGGGGCCGCAATGACGTCGCCGGACCTCATCGGCCCGGCAGCTCGAACACCCAGACCCCGGCGCCGTGATCGGGTGGATTGCGAATCTCGGGCACGAGCGCCGGGAAGGTCGCTGCTTGCGCTCCGCCATTGCCCACGATCATCGCGACATACTGTTTTCCGTTGGCGAGATAGCTGATCGGCGCGCTGCTCGGCACGTCACCGAGTCGTGCCCGCCACAGCTCCTTTCCCGTTGCATCGTCGTAGGCGGTGAACCCGCGGTCGAGTGCGCCCGAGAAGACGACGCCACCGGCGGTGGCGAGCGCGCCAGCCGACTGCGGTGCGCGCTGGCGCTCGGTCCAGACCGTCTGGCGTGTCTCCAGGTTGATGGCCTGCAGCCGGCCGTACTTGCCGTCGCTGTTGGGGCGCGGGCGCAGGCTCCAACGCACCCCGGTCGACAGACTGCCACGTCCGCCCGGTTCGACCGGCGTCAGATCCATGCAGGACTCGACGAGCGGGACGTACAGGATCTTCGTGCGCGGGTTGTACGAGGACGGAAGCCACGACTTGGCGCCGCCGGCGTGCGGGCAGACGAACTTGGTCTCTCCGTCTCCGGGCACGAGCTTCGGGTCGATCGTTTTCGCGCCGGTGCGCGGATCGATGGAGGTCACCACGTTCTGTACGCCCAGATCCATCGAGAAGGCGTACTTCCCGGTGTCGGCCTCCATCGCGTCGAAGATCGCCTGCTTGCCGCCGGTGACCACGAGCGTCTTGGTCGCGCCGTTGACCTGCAGCGGCAGCACGTGCCGCTCGAACGCCCAGTCGAGATCCCACTGATCGTTGGGCTGGTGCTGGAAGAACCACACCAGTTTCCCCGTGTCGACGTTGATGGCAAGCGTGGAGTCGGTGTAGAGGCCGTTGTTGGTGACATCACCCTCGTCGGCCGGCGTGCGCAGAGGCCCGGTGTCGTAGGTCTGTGCGGGTCCGAAGAACGCGAGGTTGAGCGCCCGATCGTAGCTGGCCGGTACCCACACCGAGGCGCCGTTGCGCTTCTCGAGCGGCAGGCCGTTCCATGTGTGACCGCCCGGATCGCCGGGTCGAGCAATGGTCGAAAAGCGCCAGGCTTCCTTACCCGTCTCGACATCGAGCGCGACGATGAAGTTGCCGCCTGGAGCACGGCCGGTCGTGCCGATCATCACCTTGCCGTTGGCGACCAGCGGTCCTCCGGTCATCCCGTAGCCGGCCGTCGGGTCGGCGACGGCGGTATCCCACACCACGTTTCCAGTCCGGGCGTCGAGCGCCACGATGTGCGTGTCGGAGGTCGGTATGTAGAGACGGTTGCCGTAGATGGCGATGCCGCGCTTCACCGTGGGCGCGCGATCCTTCGGCAGACGCCTGGAGTACTGCCACAGCAGGTCACCGGTGGCGGCGTCGAGCGCCTGCACCTTGTCGCCGTAGGCGTGGACGAACATCACGCCGTCGTGCACGAGCGGGGTCACTTCGTTGGGACCATTCGGCAACGCCCATCCCCAGGCGAGCCGCAGACCGCCGACGTTCTGGCGCGTGATCTGATCGAGGGGACTGAAGCCCTGCGCGTCGAAGGCCCGCCGCCAGGTGAGCCACTCGCCGGGAGC
>Ga0070670_100002939_pt1 | contig 14108 bp, 23 predicted proteins | sample KBSS63metaG_FD_64665 | JGI IMG/M metagenome (GOLD analysis project Ga0070670, IMG submission 64665) | Switchgrass rhizosphere microbial communities from Kellogg Biological Station, Michigan, USA - KBS S6-3 metaG | ecosystem: Host-associated > Plants > Roots > Rhizosphere > Soil ... | reverse complement strand
ACGTGGAAATGAACGGCTCGCCGCCGGCCATCCTCGCAATCGCAGGTAAAGACGATGCCTGACCCCCGTCTGGCGCGGCGCCCCTTAGGAACACACATGATCTCGCGCGAACCATTGACCATGGACGGACTCTGAATGGGCACGAACCGCCTCGAGGCATTCAGCGATGGCGTCATCGCCGTCATCATTACGATCATGGTGCTGGAAATGAAGGTTCCCCACGGCGAAAGCATGGACGCCCTGGCGCCGGTCATGCCGCCGTTCCTGAGTTACATCCTGAGCTTCGTCTACCTCGGCATCTACTGGAACAACCATCACCACATGTTGCATGCGACGCGAAAGGTCACGGGCGCGATGTTGTGGGCGAATCTGCACCTGCTGTTCTGGCTGTCGCTGATACCGTTCACGACGGGGTGGATGGGCGAGAACCATTTCGCGGCCCTGCCGTCGGCGTTGTATGGCGTTGTGCTTTTGATGTCGGCTATCGCGTATTGGATTCTGGAACGACTGATCATTGCGTCGCAGGGGCCGGATTCCATCCTCAGGAAGGCCGTCGGAGGCGACTGGAAAGGCAGGCTGTCCCCCTTTCTGTACGCCATCGCCATCGCTGCAGCTTTCTGGTGGCATTGGGTATGGCTCTCGTTGAGCCTGTATGTCCTCGTTGCCCTCCTCTGGCTCATACCGGATCGGCGAATCGAAAACACTTTGCGGAATACAGACTCATGAGCGCGCCTGCAGCGGATAAGTGACGACCTGAACCGGATCCCGCACGTGGAAATCATCGGACCCAGGCTTGACCGCGCAGGCGATTGCGAGGCGGTGCTGCGCTCGCTGCCCATGTGGTTTGGAATCGAGCGCGCGCTGCTCATGTACGCGCGGGACTCGGCGACCATGCCCACTTTCGCGCTCTGCGATGGGCACCGATTGGTCGGGTTCCTGACGCTGCGCGAACACTTCCCCGACGCCTGGGACATCCATTGCGTTGCGGTCCGGGCGGATGCGCGAGGGCTGGGACATGGTTCACGGCTGCTGGCGCACGCCGAAGCCTGGCTCAAGGGACGCGGCGTTCGATTCCTGCAGGTAAAGACCGTCGCCGCAACATCCTCCAGCAAGGAGTACGCCGAAACGCGCGAGTTCTACCGTCGGCGGGGGTTTACGCCCATCGAGGTCTTTCCGACGTTGTGGGATCCGCACAATCCGGCACTACAATCCATCAAAGTGCTGAGTGCGCCCTGAGCGGCCGTAAACTTCGCTATGCACGATGAGGCTCGCATGAACGACGGCACGACAATCGAGGCGACCTTTTGCTTCGTCGACATTGCGGGGTATACCGCCCTCACGGACACTCATGGCGAACTGGCCGCCGCCGACCTCGTCGACGACTTTGCCGATTTGATTCGCACGGCAGTCGAGCCCTTGGGGCATCTGCAGTCGCTGGTTGGCGATTGCGCCTTCTTCGTGTTCTCGGACCCGGTGGTTGCGAAGAACGCTCTCTTGGCGCTCTACAGTTCAATCGCCGACAGGCAGAATTTTCCCGTCGTCCGCGCCGGCCTGCATCATGGCGCTGCGCTCATTCGAGCCAACAGGCACTTTGGTTCGACGATAAACATTGCCGCTCGCGTCGCCGCACAAGCCACCGGCGGCCAGATTCTATGCACGAAGTGCGTTGCCGAAATACTGGATCGACCGGATGTGCTGGATGTCGAGATCAAACCCCAGGGCCACGTTTCCCTCAGGAACCTTCCCGACCCGATGGAACTGTATGAAGTGGTGATTTCCGGTTCTTCGCGGCAGTATGCGATCGATCCGGTCTGCAAGATGCAAGTAGACAAGCAGCGTGCCGTGGGAGACCTTCTCTACGACAACAGGAAATACTGGTTTTGCTCGCTTGCGTGTGTCGAGCGCTTTGCCAAGCGGCCCGGCTCGTACACTTAGCGCGCGGTTCCAGTCAGGACGTACGCCATGCATCGCGATATCCGCGGCCTCCCTATTACCATCGCCAGCGCCAAGGCTGGCGCCGTCTACGACAATCTCGTCACGGGCTACATCACCTACCGCGCGGACGCACCGGCGCGTCTCACCGCCTTGCTGAAAGCCGCGCCGGACTTTGCGTTGGCGCATTGCATGCAGGGTTATTTCGCCATGCTGGGATTCAAGCAGGCCGTGGTTCCGGTCGCCGTCGAGGCGGCACGGACGGCGCAGTCGCTTGCCTCCAGCGCCACGCCGCGTGAGCGCGGCCACGTCGCCGCGCTGACCGCCTGGTCGGTAGGCGAGCTGGATCGCGCCATCGCGATCTGGGATTCGATCCTGCGCGACCATCCGCACGATGTGGTCGCGTTCCGTCTCGCGCATTTCGTGAATTTCTGGCTGGGCCGCGCGTTGGACATGGTCGCCTCCGTCGAGCGGGTGATTCCGGCCTGGTCGGAGGACGTTCCGGGCTATTCGATGATCCTGGCCTGCCGGTGCTTCGCCCAGGAAGAGGCCGGGAATTATCTCGGGGCCGAGCCTGCGGGGCGCCGTGCGATCGAACTCGACCCCGGCGATCTCTGGGCCGCGCATGCGGTTGCGCACGTGATGGAGATGCAGGGCCGGCGAAGCGAAGGCATCGAGTGGCTCACCACGCTCGCGCCTAACTGGGAGGGCAGCCACAACCTGCAGCACCATCTCTGGTGGCACTTGGCTCTGTTCAAGCTCGAGCAGGGCGAATTTGCGGAAGTGCTCGAACTCTACGACACGCGCTTTCGCGACCTCGCAGCACCGCTCACCGTGGCCTCCCCTGACGTCTACATCGACGTGCAGAACGCGGCGGCCACGCTCTTCCGGCTGCAGCGTCTTGGTGTCGATGTCGGCAACCGCTGGGAGGAACTCGCGGACAAGGCGGAGACACGCATCGGCGATTGCGTATCGGCGTTCACGCTGCCGCATTGGATGATGGCACTGACCGCCACCGGACGTACTGTCGCTGCGGAGCGCATGGTAGAGGCCATGCGAAGCTACGCCGGCGGCCGCGGCACCGTGCCCCCGATCGTGCGCGACTACGTGTTGCCGATCGCGCAGGCCCAACTGGCCCATGCCGCCGGGCGTCATGCCGAGGCGGTCGCGCTGATGCGTCCCGCCATCGGCGGGATGTACCGGATGGGAGGCAGCCACGCGCAGCAGGATGTGCTCGAACAGCTTTTCGTCGATGCCGCCCTCAAAGCGGGCAGCACCGCGGATGTCCGTCTCGCGCTGGAGCGCGTCGCCGGACGCCGTGCGATTCCACCCGAGCGCTTTGCCGGCTGGCGCGAAGCCGCTTTCCGGGCGGCGGCTGCACCGCCATAGGCGCGACGCCGAGATACGCCGCCTCAGCGCAACCTCACGCGGTTTGCGATAGCCGCCGCGATTAAAGCCGCTGCATGGGCTTCAGGTCCTTCGGTACCGGCGAAACTGCCTTCAATTCTCCGAGCGCATTGACGCAAATGCCCGCCCACACGCTGAACATCTGGCGGAATTCGTAGAGGTTCGTGGCGTTGCTCGCCATCTGCTGGCCAATTTGCTGGGTCTCGCGCCTGTCCGCGACTCGGCCGAGCAATGCGTTGGTGATCGAATCGCGAACCTCCACGATCAACGCCGCCTGGCCCGCGGTGATGATGTACGTGATCTGGAAGCCGCTTTGGCCCGCCGGCGCATTGACGTCGAGGTCCAGAATCGCCGAATTCACGCGCAGCACATCCGGCCCCGCGGCGGTGACCACCTCGTACCCGGCTTTGCGAAATGCGTCGCGAAAGATCTCGTCGAAATTGGTCTGCGCGGCGGCCATGATCTGGTTGGCCTGCGCCTGCGATATCTTGCTGTTCAGGTCGGCGTTGATGTTGTAGTCCCGCAGCCAGTTTGGCATGAAGGCGACCGACGTCTGGTTGACGATCACCTTCGTGTAGGGGCGAAAGTCCGCACCCGGCCGCAGCCACGCCAGTTCCATCTTGCGCGGCGTGATTTTGACCAGGCCATCGGCTTCCGGCGCCTGGCCGGAAGCAATGCTCGCAAGGCCGAGCAATGCCACCAGAGGAATGATGCGAGACCAACGACCAATGCTCATCATTGAGTGCCCCATTTCGTTTCGAACCGGATACACGTCCGGCACGTCCATCGGGAGTCGCCACGGCCCTGCGAGGATTCTACCTCCACGCTTGGAAGCCGTCGTCTTTGCCGTGCGAGGTGGGGCGCGTAGTATGGTGCTACCGCCCCGGCCAACGGGCAGCGCGCGTCGTTTCCACAAATGAGTGCACGCAACGTCATGTCGGCGCCTGAAGCGTCCATCCGGCAAGGTCTCGTCGTCTACGCCAAGGACAAGCGGCGCGTCTCGCACTTCTACCGGCAGACACTCGGACTTGTCGCGATCGAGGACGAATCGACTCACGACCTGCTGCGCGGACCAGGCATCGAGGTTGTGATCCACGCCATCCCGGAGGAGTACGCGTCGCAAATCAGTATTGCGAATCCTCCGCAGATTCGCGAGGAAACGCCATTGAAGCCGGTCTTTCTGGTCCAGAGTCTGGAAGCGGTGCGCCTGGCGGCCGAGGCCACCGGAGGCTCGCTTCAGCCTGCGCATAGGGCTTGGCGGTACAACGGCGCAATTGTTCTGGACGGGTGCGATCCCGAAGGGAATGTTGTCCAGTTTCGACAATACGACACCTGAGCGCGTGCGACACGAGCATCGGTGCCGCCAGGCAGTTGGCGCGTATGACGCGCTGGCGCTGTTGGCACGCCGTTGCGGTCATTTCGCGGCGAGCGTAATGTCAACCCTGCTTACCTCGTGGAGGCAACCATGCCTGACCCGGTTGACGCACTGGTGATCGACCTTCTGGAATGGATCGGGACGGGTGCCCGGCCCTATTCCGAGGTCATCGATGCCTGGCGGACGTCGTGTCCTCGCCTGCCAGTGTGGGAGGAGGCGAATGCGCGTGGTTACATCGTCCGGGAGCACAGAGCAGGCGCCGGCGCTATGATTTCCCTTTCCCCCACCGGTCAGGACGTGTTGAAGCAGCGCCGTGAAGCGTCGTCGGGTGTGCGGTGCCGATAGAACGCATTTTTCTGGCCGCGGAGCCGCGTGGCGCGCTCCTCGAAGTCCCGCACATTCGAGCAGTTGCGGGCGCGGGTATCGAAGGCGACCGCTACTTCAATGCCAAGGACGAGCCGGGTCAGAACCTCACGCTCGTCGAAGCCGAAGCCATCGAGGATTTCAATGGCCATTTCGGCACACGGCATGAACTTTCCTGTACACGCAGGAATCTCGTCACCCGGGGAGTCCGCCTGGACTCCCTGGTGGGCAAGGAGTTTTCCGCAGGAAGTGTCCGCCTGCGTGGTGTCGAGCTCTGCGAGCCCTGCAGGGGCTTGGGTACCGCGCTGGCGACGGCCGCCGTCTCGCGCGCGGCCGCAGTGAGGTATCTGGCGCATCGCGCCGGAATCCGCGCGGATATCCTGACGTCGGGCACGATTGCCGTGGGAGCGGAGATCACCTCCGGCTCCGCGGACTCGTGCATCGCCTTCCGACCGCTTCAGGAGGCAGACCTGCCCCTTCTGACCGACTGGCTGAACCGGCCCCACGTCCTGGAATGGTGGGGCGGCGGAGATACCGCAAGCAGCATAGAAACCACGAGAACGAAATATTTGCCGCGAATGGATGCGAGTTCGACGGTGAAGCCCTATGTTGCGGTGCTGGCGGATGAGCCCGTTGGATTCATCCAGTCGTATGTGGCACTCGATTGCGGCGATGGATGGTGGGAGGAAGAACGCGACCCCGGTGTGCGTGGAATCGACCAGTTCATCGGCGACAGCAAAAAACTGGGGCAAGGACTGGGCACGGCGATAGTCCGTGCCTTCATAAGGAGGTTGCTCGCGGAGCCCGGCGTCACCCGAATCCAGGCCGATCCCGACCCGGCGAATGCGCGTGCGATTCGATGTTATGTGAAGGCCGGCTTCCGGCCGGCAGGAACGGTCACGACGCCCGACGGTCCGGCGCTTCTCATGGTCATCGAAAGAGGGGAGGCGATAAAATGGACCGGCATGAGAGAGCACCCGTGAGTTGCAGCCCGCCCCCGATGAACAACAAAATCAGAAAGTGAATTGACGATGGCTACAGGTACCGTTCGACTGCATCGCGTGCTCCGCGCAAAACCGGAGCGTATCTATCGGGCGTTTCTCGATGCGGCGGCCATGGCCAAATGGCTGCCGCCCTACGGTTTCACATGCCAGGTGCACCAGCTGGAGGCCAAGGTCGGCGGGACGTACAGGATGTCGTTCACGAACTTTACGACCGGGCAAGCACACTCCTTTGGCGGCGTATATCGAGAACTGGTGCCATCCGAGCGAATTCGCTATACGGACAGCTTCGACGACCCGAATTTGCCCGGGGAAATGCAGACCAGCATTACCCTGAAGCAGGTGTCCTGCGGGACGGACCTTACGGTAGTGCAGGAAGGCGTGCCTGAAGCCATCCCGGTCGAGATGTGCTATCTCGGCTGGCAGGAGTCGCTGGCACAACTCGCGCATCTCGTCGAACCGGAGATTCCTGCGTGATTCGGTAATGCCACGCGGAGGTGTCGCGGTGTCCTCAATATTCAGATTGACCATCCTGTGCGTTGGACTTGTCGCCACATTGGCCGTGGCGGCGGACGCAGCCGACCGCAAATTCATTCGCGAAGGAATGAGCGAAGGCGAAGTCGTGATGAAGATTGGCAGGCCCGACAGCGAATCCACGGATTCGGGGGGCGGCTCCCAGGTCGCGGTCAAGCGCTGGGTGTACTTTCCCGCACGTGGAGACTCGCAGACGATCACCACGCTCACCATTCGCGAAGGAAGGTCGTCGAAGTCGACCGACAGGTATCCCGCTGAGCCATTCTAGCCATCGAGGGAAATTGTCCGGTTGGCGGTGACTGCGGCGCAAACCACGGGCGCGCCTTATGCCAGGAGATCTCAAGCTCGATCTGTCCGCGATTGTGACGGGCGTCGCGGCCTATGTCGCGATCGCGGGGTGGCTGATCATCCTTCCACTGTTCGGCTTTGTAATGTCTTCCTTTCTCGGTGGCAGCCCGTCAGGGGATTTTGATGTCGAAGCCATCGCGCGCCAATTCGTTGCGGTCGCGATGTACTTCGCGTGCGGGTACTTCACCGGGCGCGCATCGCGGCAGTCGCCTGCCTACAACGCGGCCATACTGGGAATCGTGCTCTTCCTGCTTGTGTCTTTCCTCGATCGGATGCTTTGGTCGCTGTTCGACCTGGCGGTGCCCTTCGATTTCGCCGATGAGGCCGCAAGCCTGGCACGGTCGGTCCTGGCAACCTTCGTGGGTGGAACAGCCGCTGAGTGGCAAATCCGCACGCGCGGCGCAACGCCGCTCCGATTCCACGACTTTTCGCGCCGGACGCGCACGACGCTCGCCGTCGTTGCGATTGCGCCATTTGCGTTTCTGGCGCTAACGTACCGGCCGTGAACGCCTGATACGCGGCAACACTTCCCTTTCGGCATTGTTGGAGGTTGTATGGCCTGGGCAATACTGATCGTCGCAGGAATATTCGAGGTGGGCTGGGCCATCGGCCTCAAATACACCGAAGGCTTCACGCGGCTCTGGGCGACGGTGGGCACCGTGGCGGCCATGGTCATCAGCCTTGGCTTGCTCGGGATCGCAATGAAGTCGTTGCCCGTGGGCACCGCGTATGCGGTCTGGGTCGGGGTCGGCGCCGTGGGCACGGCGATTCTCGGCATCGTGCTTCTCGGCGAGTCCGCCAACGCCGGGCGGCTGATAAGTTTGGCGCTCATCGTCGCCGGAATCGTTGGACTGAAGCTGGCGACAGCGGCATGAGTGCGCCAGCCGCCCTCCCGCAACCGGAACTCGCCGTCTTGTATCGGTGGCGGCTTCATCCGGGGATGGAGGCATCGTTCGTCGAATCCTGGTCGCGCGTGACCGAGCTGCTGCGCCACGCAGGCTCATTAGGCTCGCGCCTCCACCGCGGCAATGACGGTATTTGGTACGGTTATGCGCAATGGCCGAGCGCGGAAACGCGGCAGCGCGCGGTTTCCCAGGCACTCGATCCCGCTGCGTCCGCACACATGCGTGCCGCGATCGTCGAGACGCTTCCGGAGATATTGCTTGAGCCGGTTGCCGATTTTCTGGTCTTGCCTGGCGTAATCGTCTTCTGACCTGCGACAGTGGAACTCAATCAAGTCACCCTTCCCGCTGCCGATGTGGTGGCATCAGTGGCGTTCTATCGCCGCATGGGCTTTGCCCTTGTCGTCGACGCTCCGCATTACGCGCGATTCAAGTCGACTGTCGGTGATGCGACGTTCTCGGTTCACGCCGTTGCATCGCCCTTCGAGGCGTCCAAAACCATCGTCTACTTCGAGTGCGCAGCGCTTGACCGCACCGTCGCCGACCTCAAGGCCAAAGGGCTGCGGTTCGTCCAGGAGCCGCGCGATGAACCGTGGCTATGGCGCGAAGCGCGCCTCGTCGATCCGTCAGGCAACGTCATATGTCTCTATCATGCGGGCGTCAATCGACTCGCGCCCCCTTGGCGTGTCGGCGCCTGACCAATCCTGCGACAAGGCCGTCCAAACAAATTCTGCGCCGTACTGGAAGGAGTCGCACCGTGAAAAAATCCATCCCCGCCGCCAACCCCGATGCATACGTCGCATCGCTGGACGGCTGGCAGCTTCGGTGCGTCGAGCACCTTCGGGCAGCGGTGCGAACAAGCTCGAAACTCGAGGAAGTCGTGAAATGGGGCCACCTGGTCTATTTATCCAATGGCCCGGTGTTGCTCATTCGCTCGGAAGCCCATCGGGTGCTGTTCGGCTTTTGGCGGGGTCAGCGACTCGCCGCAATCGAGGAGCGCCTCAAGCCCGGTGGAAAATACGAGATGGCGACGGTCGAACTGCACGAAAACATGACCATCGATTCGGCGATAGTGCGGCGCCTCACCAAAAAGGCGGTTGCGCTTAACGCCGCGCTGGGTAACCCCGCACAAGCGAGCAAGTGAAAGTGTCTCCGCGCACGAGCACCTGCGTGTCGCGCTCCGGCGGGCACGAACGCGTCGTTGCATGAATGTCGCCCACCTCAAGGCATTGTGTCGCAGCTTTCCGGGTGCAACCGAAACGCTTCATCGCGCGCCCTGGAATTTTCTTGTGTACACGGTGGGCGGCAGGAAATTCGCCTATTTCAAGACCAGCCTTCCGGAGCGATGGCGTTTCAGCATCCGTGTGACACCCGACCGCTTCATCGAGCTCACGGATGTCCCGGGAGTGAAGCCCGCCCGGTACCGGGGCCGCTATCATTGGATCACTATTGTGAACGTTTCGAGCTTTCCCGCGATCTATCTCGGCGAGCTGGTCGACGCGTCGTATCAGCGGGCACTTGGCTCGCTGAGCAAGGCTAAGCAAGCGGCCATTCGCCACCAATGAATTATCTTTCGCCATGACCCGCCCGCCATCGCGCATCGTGTCAAGCGGCTGGCGTCCTTCGCCACGCCACAAGGCGTTGAGCTGATCTCGCTATAATGTCTCGCGTGCGGCACTGTGCCTGCAATTGCGTCGGAGAAGTTCCGTATCCATAGCCTGAACTCACGGATGATGGGCGAATACGCGAACCGCGATCACTGGACGCTGGATGACATTCCGCTGGAACGCGTGGAGATCGAGCGCGTCCGGCCGCGGGAAGAGTTGTTTCTGCTGCTTGCCGGCGCTTCGTTCGTCGAAACGGCGTCGGACTTGTACACACGCAACCTGACCGCGCAATTCCACGACGACGCCGAGGTGTCCTCATGGCTGACCCGCCATTGGGAACCTGAAGAATTGCAGCATGGGCGGGCGTTGCGCGCGTATGTAAATCACGTCTGGCCCGACTTCGACTGGCAAACCGCGTTTTCCGGCTTCCTTGCAGAGCACTCGCGGTGTTGCAGCGCCGAAGAACTCGAGGCCAGCCCGTGCCTGGAGATGGCCGCGCGGTGCGTCGTGGAAATGGGGACCGCAACCTATTACCGCGCGATCCAATCGATCTCGGACGAGCCGGTGCTCGTGCGGCTGGCAGGCTTCATCCAGCGCGACGAAGTTCGCCACTACGAGCATTTTCACCGGTTCTTCAACCACTACAACGAGCGCGAGCACATGGGCCGCGCGCAGGTGCTGGGGGCCCTCGCGCGACGTCTGCAAGTGATACTTCGCAGCGATGTGAAGCGAGGCGCGTGGTTTCCCTACCGCGCCCGGCACGCGCATATGCTGCGCAACGGACGCGAATTTCGCCGTGCGATGGCGCGCACCACGGCGCTAGTGCGAAGCCACTATCCTGCGCCGATGGCCATCAAGATGCTCCTCAAACCACTGGCGTTGCCACGTGCCGTAAACCGCCTGAGTTACGGGACCGTCAAACTGGCGCAACGGATGATCTTGCGTTGACGGTGGCTACAATACGAGCGGCCACTGGGCCAGCGCGCAACATTCTGGAGGCACGGATGAAGAGAGTTACGGGAATCGGCGGGATCTTCTTCAACGCCAAGGACCCGGTCGCACTGCGCACTTGGTACCAGAGGCACCTGGGTGTCGACGTGCAGGAGTGGGGAGGCACCGCATTTCGCTGGGCCGACGACGCCGGCAATCCGACGACGGGCACGACCGTCTGGTCGATCGGCAGCGCCGATGGAGATTACTTCGCGCCCAGCACGTCGTCGTTCATGATCAACTACCGGGTCGCGGACCTGCAAGCCCTCCTGCAGGCTTTGCGCAGCGAAGGATGCAACGTTCTCGAAAAGACCGACGATTCGGAATACGGAAAATTCGGCTGGGTCATGGATCCGGAGGGCAACAAGGTCGAGCTTTGGCAGCCTCCTGAAGGCCAATGAGGCCACCGCATCCGGACCGCACCGCGACGCTCCGGATTGCCGACCGGCATGACATTGCCGCGATGCATCGCGTGCGCACCGCGGTGCTGGAAAACAGGCTCACTTCGTCGGTCATCACGGAACGGGACTACATTCCGGCAATCGGACTTCGAGTCAGTCGCTCGAGCGACTGACTCTTGCCGTGCCGCGCTTCCCGTGGCACGCTTGCGAAGGGCGCGCAAATGATCGTCAGCCATTTCGCAGGGGGAGCGCGATGAAGACAACTATTCTGATGCCACTCCTTGCCGCGAGCCTTGCCGCTTGTTCCGGACTGGAGATCACGCCCCTTTCCCCGGCGGAAGAGGCCGCCTCCCACTCAGGCGGCACGGGCCTCAGGGGCTACATCATTTACGAACCCATGGTCGTGGTGGAGGTCAGTCAGAAGGAAGTGTGCATTGCGCCGGATGCCAAGGGCAAGTGCACAGGCGACAGCGTCATATCGTGTTCAGCCGGGACGCCCTTCGTGTTGCCGGACACATCCAAACCCTTCCTCGTCAACTCGAAATCCGGATTCGGGAAGGCCGGCGTCGACGTTGCCATCACCAACGGATGGCAGCTCGGAAGCATCAAGGACAACTCGGACAATACGGCGTTGCTTCAAACGCTGGAGAAGATCATCGCGCTGGGCGCCAAAAGCACCGCTCGCGAGGGCGCTGCTGGACAATGCAAGGCTTCGGGTCTCTATCGGGTGATCCAGGCGCCTCATGGGGTGACGCTCAGCCCGCTACTCATCTATTAGCAGCGGGACTTTCCTTATTGCGGACGGCTGGCGAAGCGTGTGAGCGACGCGCTTTACTATTTGTCGCTGGCCGACGCAGTGCTTGTGCTGCACGTGGCTATCGTTGTGTTCGTCGGCGGTGGGCTGTTCGCAATCATCGCAGGCAACCTGCGCGACTGGCGCTGGGTCAACGCGCTCTGGTTCAGGTCGGCGCATCTCGCTGCCATCCTGATCGTCGTCGCGGAAGCCTGGCTGGGCGCCGTGTGCCCGCTCACCACGCTGGAAATGCGGCTGCGCGCCAAGGCGGGAGCGGCGACGTATGCCGGAAGCTTCATCGGGCATTGGCTGCAACGCATGCTGTACTACGATGCTGCACCCTGGGTATTCACGCTCGGCTACACGATTTTCGCTCTGGCCGTCGTGGCAACATGGTGGTATTTTCCGCCGGAATTCCGTCGCCGAGACAATGAACCCGATGCCTGACCCGCAGCCCATCGGCCACTTCGCATCCGGAAGCTTTCGGGCCAACCCGCTGCTCTCCTCGGACGTACCCGCATTGCAGGCCTTCTTCGAGGAGAATCCCGAGTACTTCCTGGCGGTCAATGGCGTCCCGCCCCGGCCGGGCGAAGCGCAGCAGGAATTCGACGACTTGCCCCCCGCCGACATCCCTTTCAACGAGAAGTGGTTGATCGGCTTCACCGACGCAACCGGCAAGCTGGTGGGATTCGCCGGTGTCCTGTCGGATATCCTGGCCGCTCGCGTATGGCACATCGGCATCTTCATCGTCGCCAGCTCGTTGCACGGCACTGGCGCAGCGTCGACGCTCTACGACACGCTCGAGCGATGGATACGAGCGAGTGGCGCTGCATGGATCCGTCTCGGCGTGGTCGAAGGAAATGCCAAGGCCGAGCGCTTCTGGCACAAGAACGGCTATGGCGAAGTACGCAAGCGGCTCGGCATCAAAATGGGTAGTCGCACGAATGACGTACGCGTCCTCGTCAAGCCTTTGCGGAACGGCTCGATCGCGGAGTATCTGTCTCTCGTCGAACGCGACAATCCCGACCCAGAACGGCCATGACCAACCTGACGCGAATGAAAAGCGGTTCGAATTGCGGAGCTGACCGCGCACGGGAAAGCGACGGGCGATGACGCTGCGAATCGTCCGGCTTGGATCCGACCGCGCACGCAACGAAGGCCTTCGGATTGGCACCGTGCGCAGACCGCCGCGCGGCGTTCCGAAAGCCGAGTATGCGTCGCAGAACTGGTATGACGTCTGGTTTCCCAACCTGGCGCCGAGCCCCGAGCTCGTTGCGCAGGCGAAAGATGCCGACACGCCGCGTGCCTGGTCCCACTTTGTCAAACGATTCCGGGCCGAAATGAATTCTGCCGAGGCACGCAGGACGCTGGATCTCCTTGCCGCGTTGTCGCACCATGCAAACTTTTCCGTGGGTTGTTATTGTGCCGAGGGATCCCGATGCCATCGCTCGATTCTCCGGGATCTTCTGACCGAACGAGGCGCAAAAATCCTGTGACTGGTCTGCGATGAGCGCGAGCTACACGGCCCCAGGGCCAAGTCGCGAAGAGGTCGAGCAGCTGGCTGGACCCACGCTGCTCGAATTCGGCAGTCCATGGTGCGGCTATTGCCGTGCGGCGGAGCCCTTGGTGGCGGCCGCGCTTGCCGGGCATCCAGGCGTGCGCCATATCAGGGTCGAAGATGCAAGTGGCCGGCCGCTTGGGCGCTCGTTTAGCGTCAGGCTATGGCCGACCCTTGTGTTCCTGCGCAATGGGCATGAGGCCGCGCGCCTCGTGCGGCCTCGCGATGAGCACGCGATCGCAGCCGCTCTCGCCGAGATCGACCCGGCCGTCCGCGATTCGTCGTGAGCCTTGCCCACTTGCTGTCGAGGCACGCGTGCGCGACACCTGACCGCCCCGCCATCTTCCACGGCCCGCAAATCCACGCTACGTATGGCCAGTGGGCCGCGCGCAGCGCGGGACTGGGTGCACGGATGCTCGCAGCCGGACTCACTCCAGGTGACCGGATTCTGCTTTTCATGCGCAACCATCCGCGCTACCTGGAGGTAATGTGCGCGGCATGGTGGGCTGGCCTCGTGGTCGTTCCCGTCAACGCCAAATTGCATCCGCGGGAAGCCGAATGGATCATTGCGGACGCGCAGGCGCGCTGGGGCTTTGTCACGCGCGACGCCGCACCGGAAGTGCTGTCCGGACTGGAGCGGCAAATCGACATCGAGTCGGAACACGCCGCCGAGCTGATGGCCCCCGCAACCGACCGCATGAACGTTCCCATCACGGAACGCGATGCAAGCGACGTGGCGTGGCTGTTCTACACCAGCGGCACCACCGGACGACCGAAGGGCGTGATGATCACGCACCGCAACCTCATGACGATGGGGCTGACGTATTTCGTCGACGTGGACACGGTCTCGCCGCGGGACGCCATCGTCTATGCGGCACCGATGTCCCACGGCGCGGG
>Ga0070670_100002934_pt1 | contig 14118 bp, 13 predicted proteins | sample KBSS63metaG_FD_64665 | JGI IMG/M metagenome (GOLD analysis project Ga0070670, IMG submission 64665) | Switchgrass rhizosphere microbial communities from Kellogg Biological Station, Michigan, USA - KBS S6-3 metaG | ecosystem: Host-associated > Plants > Roots > Rhizosphere > Soil ... | reverse complement strand
TCGCGACGATGAACGGTGTGGAATTCAGCTTCAACTGGTTCTACGCCGACGACCGCGACATCGCCCTGTTCTCGAGCGGCCGCCTCCCTCAGCGCGCGCCCGGAACGGATCCGGCACTGCCGACCCTCGGCACCGGTGACTACGACTGGCGCGGCTTCGTGCCGTTCGCAGAGCATGTACAGGGCATCAATCCGTCCTCCGGGATCATCGTCAACTGGAACAACAGGCCTGCTCCGAACGTCGGAGCGGCGGACTCCAACTTCTCGTACGGCTCGGTCCATCGTGTCGATCTCCTGCGCTCGGCTGTCGCGAGCCGGAAGAAGCACACGCTTGCGACGCTCACGGGCGCCATGAACAAGGCGGCGACCCAGGACCTCCGGGTCGTCCGAGTATGGCCGATCATCAAGGCCGTGCTGCAAACCGGCTCGGCCCCGAGTGCCCGCGCGGAGGCCGCGGCCGGTCTGCTCGACGACTGGCGAGTCAGCGGGTCGAGTCGCCTCGACCGCGACCTCGACGGGAGGGTGGACGACCCCGGCGCGGCCGTGATGGATGCAGCCTGGCCGCGGCTCGCGGATGCCGTGATGACGCCGGTGCTCGGGCCGCTCGTGTCGCGGCTGGCCGCGCTCCACGGTCGGAGCGACGACGCGGGCCCGGGAGGCTCGTCCTACATCTCGGGCTGGTACGGGTACGTGGACAAGGATCTGCGGATGCTGCTCGGCCGCGACGTGCGCGGCCCGTACTCGCGCCGCTACTGCGGAGCCGGGGTGCTCGCGATCTGCCGCCAAGCTTTGTGGGATGCGCTCGACGCGGCCGCGGCTCAACTCGAGACGACGCAGGGGCCGGCGCCCTCGGCGTGGCGCGCCGACGCCACTGCCGAGCGGATCCGCTTCACGTCGGGCGTGCTCTCCGACACGATGCGCTGGACGAACCGCCCGACGTTCCAGCAGCTCATGTCGTTCAGGAGCCACCGGCCGCGCTGACGCTCCGTCTCTGACGCGACCGGAGGTACGCTCAGCGGCGATGTCGACAAAGCGCTACCTCATGGCGCCGGGCCCGACCCCGGTGCCACCCGAGGTGCTCGCCGCCGGTGCCGCACCGGTCATCCATCACCGCGGTCCGGACTTCCGCGAGCTCATGCTTCGGACGCTGGGGCGTCTGCAGCAGGTCTGCCGGACCGCGAACGACGTCCTGCTGTTCACGGCATCAGGGTCGGGCGCGTTCGAGTCCGCGCTCGTCAACGTCCTCTCGCCCGGCGAGCGGGTGCTCGTCGTCACGGCGGGTGCGTTCGGCGACCGCTGGTGCTCGATGGCCAAGGCCTTCGGCGCGGACGTCCACGAGCTTCGGTACTCCTGGGGGGAGACGCCGCAGCCGGACGACCTTCGCGCGCGTCTCGCGGAGACGGGCGCGGAGGTCGTCGTCCTCGTGCACTCGGAGACGTCGACCGGCGTGGTCGCAGACGTCCAGGCGCTGGCCCGAGTTGCGCAGGAAGCGGGCGCGCTCACGATCGTGGACGCCGTATCGAGCCTCGGGGCTGTCCCGCTCGACACCGACGCGTGGCGCCTCGACGTCGTCGTCGCGGGCTCGCAGAAGGCGCTAATGACACCGCCAGGGCTTGCACTGGCAACCGTGTCCACGCCCGCGTGGGAGCGCGCGAGCCGCTCGTCGATGCCGCGCTACTACTTCGACTGGGAGCGGATGCGGAGCTCGCTCGCGACCGGCTCGACGCCGTTCACTCCCGCGGTCACGCTCGTCGCGTCGCTCGACGTCGCTCTGGGGCTCCTCCTCGACGAAGGTCTCGACGCCGTCTTCGCGCGGCACGCGGCGCTCGGTCGCGCATGCCGCGAGGGCTCGAAGGCGATGGGGCTCGAGCTCTTCTCGCCGGACGAGGAGCGCTCCGCCGTCGTGACGGCGATCCTCACGCCCGAAGGGGTCGATGCCAAGGAGCTCGTCCTCGAGCTGCGCGACCGCTTCGGGATCACCGTCGCGGGCGCGCACGGAGAGCTGGGCACGCGCATGTTCAGGATCGGTCACATCGGCTACTACGACGTGCTCGACATCACGACCGCGCTCACCGCGGTCGAGACGCTGCTCGTCGAGCGCGGCGCTCCGATCGAGCCAGGCGTGGCCGTCGCGCGGGCGCTCGAGGCGTACCACGGCGCCGCCCGTGTCGGCTGACGAGCGTCGGGTCCTCGTCCGCGAGCCGATCGCGGACTCCGGTCTCGAGCTCCTGAGGCGGCGCTTCGAGGTCGTCGAAGACTCCGAGTCCGACCTCGCCTCGATCATCGGGGGGTTCGACGCGATCATCGTTCGCTCGGCGACGCAGCTCGACGCGTCGCTCATCGAGCGCGGCGCGAGGCTGAGGGTGATCGGACGTGCGGGCGTGGGGGTGGACAACGTCGACGTGGAGGCCGCGACCCGCCGCGGCATCGTCGTCGCGAACGCGGCCGAGTCGACGGTCGACTCGGCGGCCGAGCACGCGATCGCGCTGTTGCTGGCCCTCGCCCGCAACGTGCCGCAGGCACACGCGGCACTGATCTCCGGAACCTGGGACCGCAAGCGCTTCACCGGCATCGAGCTCGCGGGGAAGACACTCGGCGTCCTCGGGCTCGGACGAATCGGACGCCAGGTTGCACACCGCGCACTCGGCCTCGGGATGCGTGTCGTCGCGTACGACCCGTTCGTGTCGTCCGACCGCTTCCGCGAGCTCGGCGTCGAGCCGGTGTCGTCACTGGACGAGGTCTACGCAGAAGCGGACGTCGTCACGCTCCATCTGCCGCTGAATGCCGAGACCGAGGGCCTTCTGGACGCAGCCGCGTTCGAGCGGATGAAGGACGGCGTCCGGATCGTGAACGCCGCGCGCGGGGGCCTGATCGACGAGGACGCACTCATCGCGGCGATCCGGTCGGGCAAGGTGGCCGGCGCCGCGCTCGACGTGTTCCGCACCGAGCCGTACACGGGTCCACTGCTGGAGCTGCCGCAGGTCGTCGTCACGCCACACCTCGCGGGGTCGACTGCGGAGGCCCAGGACCGTGCCGGGGTCGTGATCGCGGAGCAGGTGGCGGCCGCGCTGGACGGCCAGGTCGTCCGTACGGCGGTGAACATCCCGGTCGTCGACCCGCGCGAGCTCGAGCTGCTCGGCCCGTTCCTCCCGCTCGCCTCCAAGTTGGGGCGTCTGGCCGTCGCGCTCGCCGGCGGCTGGCCGTCGCAGATCACGGTAGCGGCACACGGTCCGCTCGCGGAGCACGACATCCGGCTCCTGACGGTCGCAGCACTCAACGGCGCCTTCCAGGGTCGTGTCGACGAGGTCGTGAACGAGGTGAACGCGCCCCTCATCGCCGCCGAGCGCGGGATCGGCGTCTCGGAGCAGCGCGTCGCTGCCGCGCAGCACTACACCAACCTCGTTCGGGTCGTCGTGGGCTCGGACGGCGACGAGCTCGAGGTAGCGGGAACGACCGTCGGCCCCGAGCACCGGCTGTTCCTCGCGGGAGCGCTCGGCTTCTCGATCGACATCGAGCTCGCTCCACACATGGCCTTTCTCTCCTACGACGACGTGCCAGGTGTCATCGGGCGGGTGGGGACGATGTTCGGCGAGGCGGGTGTCAACATCGCGAACATGGCGGTCTCGCGCACGACCGAGGGCGGCAAGGCGCTGATGGTCTTCTCCATCGATTCGGCCGCCCCGGTCGAGCTCGTCGAGCACGTCGAGGACACGGGCTTCGACGACGTCACCTTCGTGTCGCTTGGCTGACGTCCCGCGGCTCGGCGCGCGGGGTGGCGGCTGGGTCGTCGTTCAGTTCGTTCTCATCGCCGCGGTCCTCGCGCTCGGGCTGCTCGCGCCCGGCTGGGCAGACGGTGCGCGCTGGGCGCTCAAGGGCATCGGAGCGCTGAGCCTCTTCGGCGGCGCGCTGGTGCTCGTGCTGGCGGGTAGGGCGCTCGGGTCGGGATTCACGCCGTTCCCGAAGCCGGCGGAGGGAGGAGCTCTCGTCGAGGAAGGACCCTACGCCGTCGTCCGCCACCCCGTCTACTCGGGCGGGCTCCTCGTGGCCGCAGGCATCTCGCTTGCGCTGTCGCCGTGGGCGCTCGCCCCGACCGCGGCCCTCGCAGTCGTCTGGGCGCTCAAGGCGAGCGTCGAGGAGCGGTTCCTCGTCGCCCGCTACCCCGGCTACGCGGGCTACTGCGAACGGACGCGATACCGCCTCGTCCCGTTCGTGTACTGATTCGCCGATGACGGACGAGGTTCCCGACCCTGTCGAGCAGGTCTCCGTGTTCCTGCGCGAGTCCGGCGCCGAAGCCCGCATTCAGGAGTTTCCCGAGGGGACGCACACGGCTCAGGACGCGGCGGACGCGGTCGGCTGTGAGCTTCCCCAGATCGTGAAGTCGCTCGTCTTCGTGTGCGACGGCAAGCCCGTCGTGGCGCTCGTTCCCGGCGATCGGCGGGGCGACTCGGAGAAGATCGCAGCCGCCGTCGAGGCGAGCGCGGCGAAGGTCGCGAAGCCCGAGGAGGTGGAGGCGGCGACGGGCTTCAAGCCGGGTGCTGTACCTCCGTTTCCGCTTCCCGAGACGGTCGTCGTCCTCATGGACTCCGGCTTCTTCCGGCATCCGATCGTGTGGGCGGGCGCGGGCTCTGCGCAGCACGTGCTCGGCATGGCGCCATCCGAGCTCGCGCGGGTCTCGCGGGCGCGCCCGCTCGACGTTTCCTCCGACTAACCTACGGTCCCCGAATTCGAAGGAGCCGAGCATGCAAGCGACCGAGAAGATCTGGATGAACGGCGAGCTCGTCGACTGGGCGGACGCAAAGGTGCACGTCGCGTCGCACGGGCTGAACTACGGATCGGGTGTATTCGAGGGAATTCGTTGCTACGACACGGCGAAGGGCCCGGCGGTCTTCCGGCTCGAGGAGCACCTCGTCCGCTTCGAGAACTCGGCGCGGATCCTGTACATGGATCTCCCGTTCTCGACCGAGGAGCTGAGGGCGGCGACGCACGACGTCGTGGCGATCAACGGCAACGCGTCGTGCTACATCCGCCCGCTCGCCTTCTACGGCTACGGCGAGCTGGGCGTGTCGTCGGTCGGGAACCCGGTCGACGTGGCGATCATCAGCTTCCCGTGGGGCGCATATCTCGGGGAGGACAGCCAGACGAAGGGGATCACCGCGAAGATCTCGACCTGGGAGCGGGTCGGCCCCAACGTCATCCCGCACGCCGCGAAGGCGACCGGGATCTATCTCAACTCGATGCTCGCGACGATGGAGGCGCGGCGCGGCGGCTACGACGAGGCGATCATGCTGTCGCACGACGGATACGTCGCAGACGGCCCAGGCGAGAACATCTTCGTCGTGAAGGACGGCGTCCTGCACACGCCTCCGCTCTCGATGTCGATCCTCCCGGGAATCACCCGCGACACGGTCATCCGGGTCGCGCAGGACCTCGGCTACCAGGTCGAGGAGACGCTCATGATCCGGACGGATCTCTACCTGGCGGACGAAGTTTTCATGGTCGGCACCGCCACCGAGGTCGCCCCGCTGCGCGCCGTCGACGACCACGAGATCGGCGTCGGGCCGATCACCCGTGAGCTCCAGAAGGCGTACCTGGCGGCGGTCAACGGCATCGACGAGCGCTGGAGCCACTACCTCGACGTCGTCGAGCTGACGCCCTCCGTCGCGTAGCGACCGAATGGCGTCCGTGCGGACGATCGGCCTCTCCTCTCCCTGGCTCGACGAGCGGGAGGAGGAGCTCGTCGCAGACGTGCTCCGCTCGGGCCGACTCTCGCTTGGACCCACGATCGATCGCTTCGAGGAGGCGTTCGCCGAGGCCGTCGGAGCGCCCTACGCGGCTGCGGTCTCGAGCGGGACGGCGGGCTTGCACTTGCTGTGCGTCGCAGCCGGCGTGGGGCCGGGCGACGAGGTGGTCACGTCGCCGTACTCCTTCGTGGCGTCCGCGAACTGCGCGATCTACGAGGGCGCGACGCCCGTCTTCGCCGACATCGACCGCCGGACGCTCAACCTGTCGCCCGAAGCAGTCGGGGCGGCGATCACGGACCGTACTCGCGCGGTCGTCGCCGTCGACATCTACGGCTATCCGTGCGAGCTCGACGAGCTGCAGGCGGTGTGCGACGCACGGGGGGTCACGCTCATCCAGGACGCGTGCGAAGCCCTCGGCGCTCGCTACAAGGGCGCGCTGGTCGGGTCACAGGGCCCGTCGGCCGTCTTCGCCTTCTACCCCAACAAGCAGATCACGACGGGGGAGGGCGGCATGGTCACGACACACTCCGAGTCGGAGGTGCGGCTCGTGCGAAGCCTGCGCAACCAGGGACGGGCCGACTCGGGCGGCTGGCTCGAGCATGCGCGGCTCGGATTCAACTACCGCCTCGACGACATTCGCGCCGCGATCGGTCTCGGGCAGCTCGAGAAGCTCGAGGACATCCTTCGCGCGCGCGGCGACGTTGCGGCGAGGTACGCGGAGCTGCTCGCCGAGATTCCTGGGCTCGAGCTCCCCTGCCGGGACGACCCGGAGCACGAGCGGTCATGGTTCGTCTACGTCGTGACGCTGCCGGCGGGTGTGGACCGCGAAGGCGTCATCTCCTCACTGGCAGACGACGGCATCCAGACGGCCCGATACCTCCCGTGCATCCATCTGCAGGCGTACATGCAGGAGCGGTTCGGCTATCGCGTGGGTCTCTGTCCGGTCGCCGAGGAGATCGCGTCGCGCACGCTCGCCCTCCCGTTCCACGCGCGTCTCGCTGAAGACGATCAGGCATACGTCGCCGACGCACTTCGCCGTGCGCTGGCATGACGCTCGGCTTTGACGCCGCTACCACCGAAGCCGCACGAGCGGCTGCGCTTTAGAGAACTTGGCGCGGTCAGGATCTGCGCTCGCAGATCCTGACCTTGCGCCCGCACGTCGGGGGCCTTCGCAGGGCGAGGCTCTAGCGGCCTGGGCCTTGTGGGCGCTGGTCGCGACATGCGTGGTCGTGACGTACAGCCGGCTCGATCCCGCCGTCACCTACCACGTCTCGCGCGACGGCATTGCAGGAGGCCTCAGCCGCGCGCTGACGTTCGCCAACTTCCCGTTCGCGCTCGTGGCGATCGGGCTCGTGCTCGTGGCGGTCCCCTCGCTGCCGCGCACGGCGTGGTGGGCCGCGGCGCCCGCGATCGCGATGTGCGCGACGATCCCGCTCTTCAACGACCAGGCCGACCTCGACGCACGCTGGGGCAACGCGGTGCCGGTGCTCGGGATCGTCATCGCGTTGGCTCTCACCGTCGCGGCGACGCGACGTGCGGGAGGCTCGTTCGCGCCTCGACAGCCGTTGGATACCGCCCGCGTCGTCGTCGCCGCGCTCGTCCTGGTCGTCTCGCTGCCGTGGATCGCCGCGGAGCTCGGGTTCCACTTCCCCGGCGACCTGTTCATGGGCGAGGAGCAGCGCCTCGAGGACGACGGAACGGTGATCGCCGCCGTCCATCTCGGCCATCATCACGGCGAGGACGGTGCGCTGCTCGTGCTCACGTCCCTTCTGCTCTCGCGCGTCGGCGTGCCGACGCGCGGGCTACGCGGCGTCGTCCAGGGCTACGTCGGGCTCATGCTCGCGTACGGGACCGTGAACCTCTTCCAGGACGCGTGGAACGAGCAGATCGTGAAGCGCGGCTGGGCGGATACGACCATCCCGTCGGCGATCCTGCCGTCGCTCACGCCGATCTGGGAGGTCGTCGTGGCGCTCGGACTTCTGGCGGCTTTCGCCTTCCGCCGTGAGGACGAGCAGGCGTCATACTCCGCGCCATGACCCCGGCGCGTATGGTCTTCCTCGGGTTCGGGAAGTACGCGCGCGCCGACAAGATCTACGCGCTCGAGCCGATCACGGGCGACGATCGCGGAGGCGGACGACGGACGCGCGTCTGGATCGAGGGCGTTGCCGACCCGCTCGTCGCCTCCCGAACGGAGCGGACGATCCTGCACGACATGGGGCACGAGGCGGGCGACACGGCACTCCTCGATGGCGCGCTCGACCTCGCCGAGCGGCTTGCGGCCGCCGCGGAGGAGGGCCGGGTCGACCTCGGCGACCTCGGGCGACGCGCCCGCAGGCTGCTCGCTTCGACCGCTCGCCCGGCCGAGACCGAGCCTCTGTTCTGATCGACAGAGCGTTCTTCGCGCGCGACGTCCGCGACGTGGCGCGCGACCTCGTGGGCTGGACCTTCCTCGTCGACGGTGTCGGCGGCGTGCTCGTCGAGACCGAGGCCTATGCGCCCGACGAGCCCGCCAGCCACGCGTTTCGCGGGCCGACGCGGCGGAACGCCGTGATGTTCGGCCCAGCCGGGCACCTGTACGTGTACCGCTCGTACGGCATCCACTGGTGTGCCAACGTCGTCTGCGGCGACGAGGATGTCGGCGCGGCCGTGCTGCTCCGTGCGCTCGAGCCCACGGCGGGAGTCGAGCGCATGCGAGCGCGCCGACAGCTGGACGACCCCCGGTCCCTCGCGTCCGGACCGGGGCGTCTGACACAGGCGCTCGGGCTGACCGATTCGGACGACGGCGCCGATCTCATGCTCCCGCCGTTCGCGCTGGAGTCTCCGACGACGCGGCCCGAGGTCGTCGCCTCGGCCCGCATCGGCATCACGCGCGCCGTCGATCTGCCGTGGCGCTACTCACTGGCCGGGTCTACGTTCGTGAGCCGTCCCCGACCACGAGGGTGACGCTCATCCCCCGCGCGACGGCCACCCCTGGTTTGGGGCTCTGTCGCAGCACGGCCCCTTGGCGGCCGGGGCCCGTCTTCGCATTCACGCGCACCTTGAGCCGTGCGGCCTCACGCTGCACGTCGTCGATACCCGAGCCGACGAAGTTGGGGAGCATGCCGTACTCGGCCTTCGAGACCCAGATCGTCACCGAGTCGCCGGCGGAGAGTCCGCCCGAGCGCGGGTCCTGGCTCACCACGATCCCCGGCACCTTCCCCGGCCTGGCGGGCGCATACGCGATCTGCGCGTCGAGCGGCTTCGCACGCAACGTGGCCTCGGCTCCGGCCTTCGTCATGCCGACGACGAGCGGCACCGACACCTCGTTCGGCTTGCAGTCCGCCTCCTTGTCGGGCGCCTCGCCCGAGAAGTACGCGATGAGGCGCGAGCCGCGGCAGTAGCCGTTGTCGAGCTCCCACTCGCCGCCGCGCCGGACGACCCAGGACGAAGCGCCTCCGAGATACGGCGGCGAGGTGAACGACCTCGAGTCGTCCTCGTCCGTCTTCTCCATGAACGCCTTCCAGATGAGCGCCGGAAGCGTCCCGCCCGCGACCGGCTCGCCGTTGTACTCGGTGAGCATCGGCTTGAGAGCGTCCGGGTAGCCGACCCACACCGCGACGACGAGCTCAGGCGTGTAGCCGACGAACCAGGCGTCGCCGTAGTTGTCCGTCGTCCCGGTCTTGCCGGCGATCTGACGGCCCGGGATCGCGGCACGCTTGCCAGTTCCGAGGCGGACGACATCCTCGAGGATGTCGGTGAGCAACTCCGCGTGTCCCTGATCCATGACCTGCCGCGGAATGGGCGAGTTCACGTCGACCTTGTTCGACCTGAACCGGTCGACCTGCTCGACCACGCGCGGACGGTTGTGGAAGATCGATCCGTCGACGCGTCGCCCGTCGTTCGCGATCGTCGCGTACGCGCGGGCCATGTCGAGCGCGCTGACTGCTCCCGAGCCGAGCCCGATGGAGAAATAGGGAGAGAGACGGCTGCGGATTCCGAGGCTGTGGGCGGTCTTCACGATCGCCTTCGGCCCGACGAGGTCGGTCAGCTGGGCGTACACCGCGTTGTCCGACGACACGATCGCGCGCGAGAGGCTGACGCGCCCGAGGTAAGTGTGGTCGTAGTTCGTCACCTTCCAGATTCGATCGCCGGCGTCGATCGAGACGGGCTTCGACTCGAGCTCGGTCACGGGTGAGATCCCTTCGTTCATCGCCGTGGCGAGCACGATCGGCTTGAACGCCGACCCCGGCTGGCGGCGCGCCTGGGCCGCGAGGTTGAACTGGCTGCGGCGGAAGTTCCGGCCGCCGAACATCGCCTTCACGGCGCCCGTCTGCGGGTCGATGGCGACGAGGGCGGCTGCGGGTCCGTCCGGGTTGCGAAGGACGCTCTCGATCGCTGCGCGAGCCTTGAGCTGGAGATCCATGTCGATCGTCGTCGTCACCTTGAGGCCACCGCCGAAGACGCGACCCGCTCCGTACTGCCTGATGAGGTCGTCCTTCACGTAGTTGACGAAGTACGGCGCAGGCCCCTGGGTCCCGGGGAGTCGGATGTCGTCGGGAATCGGAAGCGGGGCCTTGTCGGCGCGTGTGTACTGGCGCCAGGTGATCTTCTGCTGCGCGAGCATCATCGAGAGCACGTGACGCCGGCGCAGAATCGCGCTGCGCGGGTTGGCAGCGGGGTCGTAGAGCGTCGGGTCGGACGGTATGCCGGCGAGGAGGGCGGACTCGGGCAGCGTCAGCTCCTTCGCGCTCTTCTTGAAGTACGCGCGCGCCGCCTGCTGGATGCCGTAGGCGCCGTGCCCGAAGTAGATGGTGTTGAGGTATGCGGTGAGGATCCGGTCCTTGCTCCACCGCTGCTCGAGCTGCCACGCCAGCGCCGCCTCGCGCACCTTGCGTGCGAGTGTCTGCTCGTTCCGGATGTAGGCGTTCTTCACGAACTGCTGTGTGATCGTCGAGCCTCCTTCGACGATTCCCTGCTGGCGCACGTCCTGCCAGAGGGCACGGGCGACGCCGCGCACGTCGATGCCGTTGTGCTCGAAGAAGCGCTGATCCTCGACCGAGACGATCGCCTGTCGCATGATCGGCGCGATGTCCTCGGTGCTCACGAGGACGCGGCTCTCGTTGCCTCGAAGGACCGCCAGGACCGTGCGTCCATTCGACGCGTAGACCACCGTGTCGACGTCCGAGTGCTGCGCGGCGGGATCGAGCGCCGGTATCTCGCTCGCGACCGCGCGGACGAGGCCGAACGTGAAGGAGAGCAGTGCAGCGGCCAGGAGGACGAGCAGCAGCGCCGCAAGACGACGCTTGCGAACCCGGCGTCGCGAGCGCGACGTCCCCTTCTGACTCCGAACCCGCAAGGGAGGGGATTCTAGCCCCGGGGCACGTGAAGCTCCTGCAAAGAGCGTCGCGTGGACTGTGGGACTGAGCGAAGCGACGCAGCGAGCGTCTTTGACGTCGCGGCGGAGTCCCGTGGTTAGCGTGTGTCCAGACTGCGAAGACTGTTCAGACCGGATCCGATTCGACGACCGGCGGCAGCGAAGGCGTCTTTGCGCCCCCTGCCTTCTCGAGCGTGACCGCGACGACCTCGCCCTCCGCGACGTCGCCGTCGAGGAGGACGACGTCGGTGCCGTACTCCCCTGGGAAGGTGCCGGCGGAGATCGGGTTGCCGTCCTCGATGACCCACGCCTGGTACGTCTTGCCCGCAGGAGCTTCGCCGAGATCCGGCAGGACGAGCGCTGCCTGTCCGTCGACCCCCACGACGAGCCGTCCGGCGCCGGGGGCCATCTCGACGGTGCGCGAGGTCGGGTCGGCGACGATCGCCGCGGCGGCCCGTTCCCGCGCGAGTGCGTCCCGCGTCTCGTCGAGGTCGCTCGACATGCTCGTGGCCCAGGTGCCGAGCGCAAGCGCAACGACCGCCGCGACCGCTGCGACTGCGGCGAGCACCGGAACGGTGCGTCGCCGGCGCGACTCGAGCGGCACGACGTTCTGCGGCGGCTCGGTCCGAACGTCGGCGAGGATCCGCTCGCGCAGAGCGGGGCTCGGGGCCGGCCCGGATGCGGCGACGGCGAGTGCCTCGGTCGATTCCCAGAAGGACGCGAGCTCCTGCTGACATCGCTCGCACCCGGCGAGGTGGGCCTCGTAGGCGCGCCGCTCGTCGGGGTCGAGCGCGTCGAGCGCGTATCCCGCGGTCAGCTCGTGAATTCCGGCTTCCATGATCCTTCCTGGGTCGAATCGTCGAGAAGCTCGCGGAGTCGCGCGAGCCCGGCGAACATCCTGCTCTTGATGGTGCCGAGGGGCACGCCGAGGCGCTCCGCCAACTCGGATTGTGAGAACCCGCCGTAGTAGGCGAGTTCGAGCGCCTCTCGCTGGACGTCGGGCAGCTGCTTGAGCGCGGCCTGCACGCGCTCGCGTTCGAAGCGAAGCCACGCGGCCTCGTCGGTCTCCTCGCGGCCGACCCCTGCGGCCGAGTCGTCGGTCAGGGGATCCGCCTGCCGGCGTTCCTCTCGGCGAACGAGGTCGACTGCACGCCGGTGGACGAGCGTGAGGATCCACGTGCTCGCCTTCGCCCGCTCGGCCCTGAACGTCGCTGCGCTCCGCCAGACCTGGAGAAACGCCTCCTGCACGGCGTCCTCGGCGTGGCGTTCGTCGCGAAGCACCCGCAGGGCGAGCCCGTACGCGACGCGGCCGACGCGGTCGTACAGCTCGGCCAACGCATCCTCGTCGCCGCGGGCCACGAGCGCGACCAGAGCCTCGTCGGAGAGATGGGCGTGATGCCTGCGCATGGCGAAGCGATCCTGCGACGCGGGCAACGCTAACACGGCGGACGCGAAAGCCTCCATGGCCGTGTTTCGTTCGCGGTTGCCTTCCGGTTCGTTTCGAACCGCCTAGAGCGCTGCCGCGAACAAGGGCCGTTCCAGAGGCAATCGAGAGAGGAGTGCAGATGCACAGAGGGATAACGGCGCTCGTCATCGTCGGCCTGCTCGCAGCAGCGGCCGTCGTCGGCGCCACAACGCTCGGGCCCGGGATTGGCGCGGCGTCGTCGCACCGCGAGGCACCGCTCATCGCGGAGGACCCGTCGGCCGACCTCACCGACCTGTACGCGTTCCGCAGCCCGGACAAGCCGAACACCGTGACGATCCTCGCCAACGTCATCCCTGGCGAGGATCCTGCGGCCGGGCCGAACTGGTACACGTTCTCGCCAACCGCGCGCTACAACCTCACGATCGACACGAACGGGGACGCGCGCCCGAACGTCACATACCGCTTCCAGTTCCGCACGAAGACCGGCCCGTTCTTCCTCGGTGACACGGCCCAGCCGTACACCGTCACGCGTGTCGCCGGTGGGAAGGAGACGGTCGTCGCTCGCGGTACCACGCCGCCGAACAACATCGGCCCACGCTCGACCCCGAACTACCGCTCCCTCGCCGCGAAAGGCGTCGTCCCGCTCGCGGGCGGAGGGCAGGCGTTCGCCGGTCAGCGTGATGATCCGTTCTTCGGAGACGTCGGCGCGATCTTCGATCTCGTCGCCATCCGCAAGGGCACGGGCAACATGGGCGGCGGCAAGGACTTCTTCGCCGGCTATGGCGTTCACACGTTCGGCGTGCAGGTTCCGATCGCGAGCCTGAACGCGAAGAACGGCATCATCGGCGTCTGGTCGTCCGTCGACCGGCGCAAGGTCACGACCCGAACAAGCGCTGGTGCAAGCTCCAAGGGTGCGTGGATCCAGGTGAACCGGCTCGCGAACCCGCTCGTCAACGAGGTCGTCATCCCGACGGGGCTCAAGGACCAGTGGAACGGGCTCGCGCCGTGGAAGGAGGGGCGGTTCCGCCAGTACTACGACTCGCCCATCCTCGCCGCGGTGATCAACAAGCTGTACAAGCTCGACGCTCCCGAGAAGGACCGTGACGACCTCGTCGCGGTGCTGCTCACCGGTGTGCCGAAGCTCAACTTCACGGGCCCCAGGCTCGCGGAGCTCCTGCGCCTGAACCTCACGATCCCGGTCACGCAGAACCCGAACCGGCTTGGTGTGCTCGCAGGCGACAACCAGGGCTGGCCGAACGGCAGGCGGCTCGGTGACGACGTCATCGACATCGCCGAACAGGCGGTCGGCGGCTTCCTGAAGGGGACGAAGCTCCCACTCGGCGACGGCGTCAACGCCGACGACCGGAAGCTCATGCCGTCCTTCCCCTACATCGCCGATCCGCAGAGCGGCTTCGACGACACGAAGGGCAAGTAGCAACCTCGGTCGACGGTTCGCCCCGCGACCGAGAGGTCGCGGGGCGAACCGTTCTCTGCCCGCGTTCGAACAACGTTCGTGAGGCGCCGAATCGCATTTGCCCTTCTCATGCTGTGCGGCGCGCTGGCAGCAGCCCTCGTGAGATCACCGGGAGCGGACGCTCA
>Ga0070670_100002931_pt1 | contig 14125 bp, 11 predicted proteins | sample KBSS63metaG_FD_64665 | JGI IMG/M metagenome (GOLD analysis project Ga0070670, IMG submission 64665) | Switchgrass rhizosphere microbial communities from Kellogg Biological Station, Michigan, USA - KBS S6-3 metaG | ecosystem: Host-associated > Plants > Roots > Rhizosphere > Soil ... | reverse complement strand
GCCACGGTCGCGACCACCGCGGGATTTCCCCCATCGTAGGTCACGTGCTTGTATTTGACGCCCGTCGCCTTGGCGATCGCTTCCATCGCGCTGTGGCCGCTCGAGTTGACGCCCGCCGTCGCGACGCTGATCGCGCCCGGCTTCGCCTTCATCGCGTCGATGAGCTCGGTGGGCGTCTTGTACGGCGTGTTCGGATTGACGCCGAGCGTCGAGACGTTGGCGACGTTCAGGAACAGCACCCAGTCACCGATCTTCGTGTCGAGCATGCCGAGCACCGCGTACGTGCCGAGGTCCTGGGCCGCGCCGGCCGTCCAGGTGTAACCGTCCTTGGCCGCCTCGAGCGCGTTCTTCGTGCCGATCGATCCCGAGGCGCCAGGCTGGTTGACGATGATGACTTTCTGTCCCAGCGCCTTTTCGATCTCTGCGGCGGTAACGCGCGAGACCTGATCGGTCGATCCGCCCGCGGCCCACGGCACGATGATCGTGATGGGCTTCGTCGGCTTCCATTGTTGCGCGGATGCGGGCAGCGCGACTGCGAGTGCCAACAACGCTGCCGCCGCGGCGATGCATGGCGCGAGTCGAGTGCGTTCCATTCGGTTCCTCCCGGGGTTGAATTGACGATCGCGCCGATTTTACCGCGCGGCGCGCGCGCCAAAGGTGAGGCCGGCGATCAACTGCCGTTGCAGCACGAAGAACACGGCGACCGGAGGGATCGCCGCGAGCAGCGAACCGGCGGCGACGAGCGGCCACGACGTCTGCCACATCCCGCGCAGCGACTGCAGGCCTGCGGTCAGCGGCCGGATGTCGTCGGACTGAACAAGGACGAGCGTCCAGAAGTAGTCGTTCCAGACGAACGTGAACACGAGCACGGACGCGCCCGCGATCGCCGGCCGGAGCAGCGGCAGCACGATGCGCCAGAAGATCGTCAGCTCGCCGGCGCCTTCGACGCGGGCCGCGTCGAGCGCATCGTCGGGAATGTCACGGATGAAGTTGCGCATGAACAGCGTGCAGAACCCGGTCTGGAACGCGATGTGGAACAGGATCAGCGACCAGCGGGAGTCGTAGAGGCCGAGCGCGATCACGAGGTCGCGCACGGGGATCATCAGCGCCTGGAACGGGACGAGATTGCCGCCGATGAACGTCATCAGCAGCACCCTGCTGCCCCTGAACTCGTGCTTCGCAAGCGCGAACCCTGCCATCGACGCGAACACGATCGTGCCGATGACGGCGGGGATCGTGACCAGGAAACTGTTCAGCACGAACTGCGGCAGCCGCGAATCCAGCAGCACGGTCGCGTAGTTGTCCAGGATGCCGGCTGCAGACGGCCAGCCCCAGTAGTTGCCGCGATTGAGATCGTCCTGCGACCGGAACGACGTGAGCACGATCGCGGCGAGCGGCAACAGCCACACGACGAGCGTTGCCCCGACCGTCAACCGGTAGGCGGCGCGTGCCGACGGCGGGCGTCGCTCGAGTGGAAATGGAAACAAGGGAACGCTCCTTCGAAAGTCGCCGGCGCGGAAGACCTGCGGACGGGCGTTAGCTGCGCTCGCGGTAGAAGAGATGCCACAGCAGCATGAAGACGATGCAGCTCATGAGACCGAGCAGCACGGTCGCGATCGCCGCGCCATAGCCGTAGCGCAGGCTCAAGAACGTCTGCTCGTACATGTAGTAACCGAGGACGGTCGAGCTGTTGTGCGGGCCGCCCAGCGTCATGATCATCACGTAGTCGAAGCTCCGCAGCGCAGCGACCGCGCAGACCATCGAGACGACGAAGTGGACGGGCCGCAACTGGGGAATGACGACGTATCGCAGCAGCGACGGGTCCTTCGCGCCGTCGACACGCGCGGCGTCGGTCAGCTCGTCCGGAACGGTCGCCAGGCCGGTGAGATACAGGATCATGCAATACGCGGTCTGCGGCCAGAGACCCGCGACGATCATCGTGTAGAGCGCCCACCGCTCGCTGTCGAGCGGCGCGACGTGCGGCCCGCCGACCGCCCCGAGGATCTCGTTCAGCAGGCCGAAGCGCGAGTGGAAGAACCAGCCGAACACGACGCCGACGATAACCTGGCTCAGGACGAACGGCATGAAGAAGAGGGAGCGGACGACGCGCATGCCGCGCAACCGCTGATGGAGAAGCACAGCCAGCGCGAGACCGAGCGCCGGCGCCACGGCGTAGCAGGCGAGCCAGCGCAGGTTGTTCGCGAGCGCGGTCTGGAACACGGGATCGGCCCAGAGCTCGCGATAGTTTCCAAGGCCGACCCAGACTTTCGCGTCGACGCCGTTCCAGTCGTAGAACGACAGCGCGACGCCTCTCAACAACGGATAGATGACAAACAGCGCGAAGAGCAGGCAGGCAGGCGCCAGCAGGATGACGGTGGATGAGCCGTGGCGCGTTCGCACGATGGTTGACTTCGCGGCGCCGCGTTCGCAGGAACGCCGGACGAAGCCTATTTTGGAATGCCCGCCCCGGGCGCGGACCCATAAATCCGCTGGCGCGCGCGCTCGATTGCCGCGAGAACCGAATCGAGGCGGTCCGGGTACATCATGAACTCCTGGAAGCCTTTCATCGCGATGCTCGCCAGATCCTCGCTCGTATCGCGGTCGAAGTACTGGGCAAGGCCGTCGGATTTTGCGAGGAGGTCGCGGGCCTGCGCGAGGAAGCGATCGGGCGCGACGGCGGAGCGGAGGTTCACGGGAATCTGAAGCGTCGCCTTGTTGAGCGCTTCCTGAACATCAGCGCGCAAGACGTAGGCGAGGAATCGCCGGGCGTCGTCCTTGTTGCGCGCCCGCGCCGGAATGTGGAGCGTGTTGACGGGCGCTTCCTCGAACCGGCCTATGTCCGGCCGGATCGCCGGAAACGGCGCGAACTCCATTCGATCGCGGACGTCGGCCGGGAAGTTGGGCACGATGAAGTTGCCGATCAGCATCATCGCCGCCTTGCCGGTGTAGACGAGCGCCTGACTCTCCTGCCAGCTCGACGAGGCGTGGTTCCGGCTGAAGCAGCGCGTGCTCACGAGGACGCGCCAGTATTCGAGCACGCGAGCCACCCGCGGATCGGTGTACGGGATCGCGCCGCGCATCAACTCCGTGTGGAAATCGAGTCCGTTGAGACGCAGGTCGATGTAATCGAACCAGGCGGCAGCGGGCCACAGGTCGCGTGTGCCGATCGCGAACGGCTCGATGCCCTTCGCCTTGAGCTTCACGCACGCGGCCACGAGGCCCTCCCAGTCCCGCGGCCACTCGTCGACGCCGGCCGACTGAAGTAGGTCGCGACGGTAGAAAAATCCGACCGGGTAGTACGTGTACGGCACGCCGTATTGCCTGCCGCCGACGCTCACGAGATCGAGTGCCGACGGATGGATCGATGCCTTGACCGCGGGCGTATAAAGATCGCTCAGATCCTCGAGCAGTCCCGGGCCGACGAATTGCCGCATCCGGTAGCCCGCGTTCCAGTACACGACGTCGGGAGGCGCGCTCGTGAGCCAGTTGCGGATCGACTTCTTGTAGCTCTCCCCGTCGTAGATGTTGAGGCGCAGCTCGATGTCCGGGTTCTCGGCCTGGAACCGGGCGGCGAGCTCCTCCCACGCCGCGCGCGGCGCCGGATCCGCCGTGTTCGCGTTGACGACGAGCGTGCCGGCGACTGCGTCGCACACGACAGAGGCCACCGCGATGAGGAGGGCGAGCGACGCTTGCATTATCATGAGCGAGTCGGGGTTCGGCGAGGGCGGTGAGCCAAATACCGCACACCAGACCGGCCCGCCGGGAGGAGCGCGGTCAGCAGCGGAATTCTCATGGTATTCGAATCTCCATTCAACAGCTCAGGGCCTGCGGCGTGACAGATGTACAGCCGCCGCCGCTCCCGCACACTGTTGCCGGCAGTGCCGGCGAGGCGTTCATCGATCGCCTCGCCGCCGACGCCTTCGACCATGAGGCGCTGTCCCTGGCGGAGCAGGCCGCCGGCATCGGCGTGTGGAGCATTGACCTTGCCACGGGCTTGGTCCGCGCGACGCCGCAGTTTTTTCGCACGATGGGCCTCGAGCCGACGTCGGATCGCGTGCCGATCGCTGCCATCCGGGCGCTCCGTCATCCGGACGATCGCGACCGGGTCATCGACGGCTTCCGGCACGCGCTCAATGGCGGCATCGATTCGTACGAGATGGAGTATCGGATCATCCGGCCCGACGGGCAGGTCCGCTGGATCTTCGGCCGTGGCCGCGTCGTTCGCGGCGCCGGCGGGAGGCCCGAGCGCTACAACGGCATCGATCTCGACATCACCGAGCGCAAGGCAGCCGAAGGCGCGCTCGCGGCTGCAAAGGTCGAGCTCGAGCGGATGAACCAGGTGCTCGAGGAACGCGTTCGCGAGCGGACGCGCGCCCTCGAGGCCGAGGCCAAGCTCCGCGCCGAAACCGAGGTGCGGCTCCATCAGGCGCAGAAGATGGAAGCCGTCGGCCAGCTGACGGGCGGGATCGCGCACGACTTCAACAACATCCTGCAGGTGATCATGGGCAACCTCGAGATCGCCCGTTTCAAGCTGCAGTTGGCGCCGCAGGGCGACAGCGCATCGGCGTGGCCCGAAGGTGCAGTGAAGGCGATCGAGACGGCGCAGCGCGCTTCCCGCAGCGCGGGTCAGCTCGTTCAGCGGATGCTGGTCTTCTCACGGATGCAGCGGCTCGAGCCCGCGTCGCTCGACGTCAATGCGCTCATCACCGACATGCACGAAATGATCGCCCGGACGCTCGGCGAGACGATCGAGGTCAAGGTAAGCCTCGGCTCGGGTCTGTGGCCGATCTTTGTGGACCGCAACCAGCTGGAGAGCGCGCTTTTGAATCTCGTCGTCAACGCCCGCGACGCGATGCCGCACGGCGGGTCGGTCACGATCGAGACGGCGAACGTCGAGCTCGCCGACACATCCGCCGAGGATGTGGCGCCGGGTCAGTACGCGATGATCAACGTCAGCGACACGGGGTGCGGCATACCGCGAGAGCTGATGGACAAGGTGTTCGAGCCGTTCTTCACGACGAAGGAGGTCGGGGCGGGATCGGGCCTCGGCCTCTCGATGGTCTATGGATTCGTCAAGCAGTCGCGCGGGCAGGTGCGCCTGCACAGCGAGGTGGGCGCGGGTACGTCGGTCCGCATCCATCTTCCGCGCTCCGTTGCAACCGCTGCAAGCGAGGGAGCCACGGCACCGCCCGAAGCCGAATCGCCTCCTGCCGACAGCTTGCGCGCCCGCGAAGGCGAGACCGTTCTCCTGGTCGAGGACAACGAGCACGTTCGGACGCTGGCCGTTTCCGCGCTCGAGAACCTGGGCTACCGCGTGCTGGAAGCCGCGGACGGGCCTTCCGCGCTGCGCCTTCTCGATGCACGTGCGGCGCGCATCGACCTTCTGTTCACCGACGTGGTGCTGCCGGGTGGAATGAGCGGGCCCGAGCTCGCCGCGGCATCGAGTGCGCGCCGGCCCGGGCTTCCGGCGCTGTTCACGAGCGGCTACACGGGCAAGGCAGGAGGAAAGGAAGATCCGCTGCATTCCTATGCGCCGATGCTGCGAAAGCCGTACGCGCTCGACACTCTCGCCCGTGCCGTCCGTCGCGCCATTGACGGAGCCGGGTGCCGTCCTTCCGCATGAGGCGATTCGGGCGTCGCCGCGGACACGGGGGAACCACAACGCGCCATGGGTGAGAAGAAGCGCCGCCTGGCCGCCCAGACGGCCGATCGATCCGTCGCCCAGTCGCCAGGACAGCTGCACGCAGACGGCAGGCTCGTCGCCCAAGGTCTCGCCGCTATGGCCGCAGGCGACAGGAAGCGTGCGATGGCCGCTTTCGATACGCTGCTCGCCGATCCACCGGCCGATGGCGATCGGCTCAACGCGATCGGCGTGCTCGGGTTGCAGCTCGGCGAGCCGCAGCGGGCGCTCGCTCCCCTGGCTCGCGCGCGCGAAGCAAGGCCGCGCGATGCCGGCATCCGCTGCCACCTCGCCATCGCCTATCGAAGTCTCGGGCAGCCGGATCTTGCCATCGCCGAGCTCGAGACCGCGCTCTCGATCGACCCGAGCCTCGCGGAAGCGCACTCGAACCTCGGCAACCTGCTGCTCGAGCGAAGCGACTACGCGGTCGCCGAGGCGTGCTTCGACCGCGCGCTCGCGTTGCACCGCGACTATCCGTTCGCGCTGTTCGGGCGCGGCGAAGCGAGGCTCGCGCTGGGACGAGACGAGGAAGCAAGCGCCGACTTCGAGCGGGCGCTCGCGCTCGATCCGTCGCTGCACGAAGCGCGCCACGGGCTGTCGCGGGCCCGCTCGGCGATCGTGGCGAGGCTCGAGCGGGCCGATCCCGCCGCCGTCGATTCACCGCTCGTCGTCCAGAGTGCCGACCTGGCGCTCGAAAGCATAGTCGCCGCCTTGCAGCAGGAACGCGAAAACGCCGCGTACTGGACCCAGTTCGAGCACTGCGTCAAGGAATTCGATCTTGCCCACCCGGCGGATGCGCGCGTTCGCGACCTCTTGTTCCGCGCGCTCGGCCACACGGCGGTCGACCCCGCTCGCGTGGTGCGCCCGATCGTAAGCCTCGTCGCCACTCGCCCCGATGCGGTCGAATTGCGGCGGCGGATGCACGGTCCCGCTGGGCGCGCCGAGAGCGATTGGGCGTCGATCGCGCCCCTCGCCGCGGGTCCGCTCGGCGACGCATTGCTGCAGCGCCTCATGGAAGCGGTCGTCGTGCCGAGCCTCTTCGTCGAACGGCTCGTCGGGGCGGCGCGTGCTGGCCTGCTCCGCGAGGCGACAAGCGGCGCCGCGGCCGAGCCATCGTTGCCGCTGCCGTCGATGGTCGCGATGGCGCACCAGTGCTTCAACTGCGAGTACGTACACGCCGAATCGGCGGAGGAAGCGGTCGCCGCGACGCGGCTCGCGAGCGCGATCGCGGCGGCACGAGAAGCCGGCCAATCGGTGCCCATCTGGTGGTACGCGGTCTACGCCTGTTACCGTCCTCTGCACACGCTTGCCCACGCCGACGCCATCGCCGCGCAACTCTTGTCCACGCCGCTGTCGTCGCTCGCGATCCGGCAGATCCGCGAGCCGCACGACGAAGCGCGCCTTCGGGCGACGATCCCGGCCCTGACGCAAATGGCGAGTGCCGTGTCCGCGGCGGTTCGCGATCAGTACGAGTCCAATCCCTATCCCCGATGGCTCCGCATCGAGCGCGACGTCGCGCAGACGTCGGTCGCAGCCTTTCTGCACGGCCTGTTTCCGCATGCGGACCTCGCGGATTTCCGCGCCGCGCCGGCGCGGATTCTGATCGCGGGATGCGGCACTGGTAGGCACCCGATCGGCACGGCGCGGCGGTTTCCCGATTCGAGCGTGCTGGCGATCGATCTCAGCCTCGCCAGCCTTGCGTATGCGAAGCGCAAGACGAACGAGCTCGGGATTCGCAACATCGAGTACCGGCAGGCCGACCTTCTCGCGATGGGCACGTTTCCCGAGCGCTTCGACGTCATCGATTCAACGGGAGTCCTGCATCATCTCGAGGATCCGGTCGCGGGATGGAAGATCTTGTGCGGGCTGCTTCGGCCGGGCGGGGCGATGCGCATCGGCCTCTACAGCGAGATGGCGCGGCGCCACGTCGTGCGCGCGCGTGAGCTCATCGCGGCCGAAGGTTTTGCGCCGACACCGGAAGGCATCCGGGCGTGCCGTGCCGCCATCCTCGCGCGGCAAGACGATCCGCTGCTTGCCCGCGTCGCGCGCGGCGAGGACTTCTACAGCCTGAGCGGTTGTCGCGATCTCGTCTTCCACGTGCAGGAGCAGCGGTTCACGCTGCCGCGCATCGCCGGAATCCTCGACGCGCTTGGTCTCGAGTTCATCGGCTTCGAGTGGCCCGACGCCGATGCGCCCGCGCGCTATCGCGCCCGCTTTCCCGACGACCACGCATCGACCAATCTCGACTACTGGCACGCGCTGGAAACGGATCGGCCCGACACGTTCGTGCTGATGTACCAGTTCTGGGTTCGAAAGCCGCCGCCCCCCTCCGCGCCGTCATCCTGAGCACGACGCAGATCGCCGCGTGGGCCACGCCCAACAGCATTACAATCCGCCTCGCCGTTATCGAGGCCCGGGAGGCCCCACGATGTACGCGTTCGATCGAGTGTTCCGTGCGCTCGCGGCCTGCCTTCTCGCGATCGCCGCGCTGGCCGTCCTCGCCGCCGGTCCCGCCTTTGCACAGAGCAAATCCGCGAAGCCGAAACACGAAGCGACGGCGCTGCCGGAGCCGCTCACGCACGAGTCGATCCGCGAGCTCGTGTCGCGCCTCGACGACGAAGACGTGCGCAAGCTGCTGATCACGCAGCTCGACCGGTCGGCCGCGCCGGCAAAGGGCAATGGCAGCCAGGCGATGTCGGGGATGGTCGAGGCAAACGCGGGCATGGTGCGCGCGCGTCTCGGTGAGCTGCGCGACGCTCTTTACGCGCTGCCCGCGACGTTGCGCGAGGTGGTCGCCAAGCTCGACGAGCCGGATGGGCCATCGGTGCTCCCGCTGCTCGCCATCCTGATCGTGGCAATGTTCGTTGTCGCGTGGGCGGTGGAGCGGCTTTACCACTATGCGGTGCGCAACTACCGGCGGCGTCTCGCGCCCCAGCCCGGCGAAACGTTCAGCGCGCGCGCATTCCGCCGGGGAGCGAGCCTCGCGCTCGACCTCGTCGGCATCCTCGTGTTCGCGCTTGCCGCACTGGGTTTCTTTCTCGCGCTATGGCAGGGACACGGTCTGCGGCGCATTGCCATCGTCGAGCTGTTGATCGGCGTCGTCGTCGTGCGCATCGTCTGGCTGCTCGCCCGCTTCCTGCTCGCCAAGCGGACCGGTCCGGACGAGCGGCTGCTGCCGTTCGCCGACGCGCCGGCAGCACGACTGCGCAGGTTCGCGCTGGTCATCGCAATCCTGTGGGGCACGTTCAGCGGATTGAGGTCGGTGTTCGCGCACGCCGGTGTCGGCCAGCCGACGATTGATCTCGTCATGCTGGTCTTCTCCGTCGCCGGCCTCGCAATCGTGCTGTGGACGGTATTCCAGGTGCGGGCGCCCATCGCGGCGCTGATCCGGGGCGAGGGCAAGCACAACGCCGTCGTGGGCTGGCTTGCTGATCTGTGGCCGGTGATCGCCGTCGTTTTCTTCGTTGGCCTCGTCGCGGCGCGCGTTTACGACATCCTCGCGGGATCGCCGGTCGAAGCAAACGCCGGCATCCTCAGCGTGCTGCTCGTCGTGATGATGCCGATGGTCGACATGCTGTTGTGCCGGGCCGTTGCCGCCGGCGCCGCCCGCCGCGGGCCGGACGCCTCGACGGCGCCGGGATTCATCGCTGCCTACGAAAACGTGTTCCGGCGCGCAATCCACATCGTGGTGATGGTCACCGGCCTGTTCCTGCTCGCGCTCCTGTGGGACGTCGACGTGTTTGCCGTCGCACAGGCGAGCATGGGAGGCAAGATCTCGAGCTCGCTCTTCGGCATCTGCATCGTGCTGCTGCTTTCCTATCTCGTGTGGGAGATCGCGAAGACGGCGATCGACCGCCGCCTCGCCGCCGAAGGCACGCAGGGCCCCGACATCCCCGCGTCGCGGCTGCAGACGCTGCTGCCGCTGTTGCGTGGCCTCATCTTCGTGACGATCGTCGTGATGGCCACCATGTCGTTCCTCGCGGCGCTCGGCGTCGACATCCTGCCGCTCCTAGCCGGCGCGAGCGTAGTGGGTGTCGCCATCGGCTTCGGCTCGCAGACGCTCGTCCGCGACATCGTTTCGGGCGCGTTCTTCCTGATGGACGACGCGTTTCGGCTGGGCGAGTACATCGAGGTGGGGACCGACAAGGGCGTGGTCGAGAAGATCAACGTGCGCTCGGTGTTCCTCCGCCACCATCGCGGCGCGCTCAACATCCTGCCGTACGGTGAGATCAAGCGGCTGCGCAACACGAGCCGCGACTGGATCATTCACGTCATGGAGTTCCGCCTGACCTACGACACGAACATCCAGCTCGTAAAGAAGATCATGAAGAAGATCGGCGAGGAAATGGCGGCGGATCCCGACTACGCGAACGACATGCTGCAGCCGCTCAAGTCGCAGGGCGTTCTCGCGACCGAGGACAGCGCTATCGTCATACGCGCCAAGTTCACCGCGAGGCCGGGCGGCAATTCGTTCGTGATCCGGCGCGTCGCCTACGACAAGATCATAAAGGCCTTCCGGGCGGCCGGCATCAAGTTCGCGCACAAGGAAGTGACGGTCAACATTCCCAACGCGAACCCTGGCGACGAGGAAGTGAAGGCGATCGCGGGGGCGGCGGCGCGCGCGACGGTCGCCGAGCCGGCGAAGGCGAGCGGCAGTGACGTGCGCGGGTGAACGCGAGGATATGCGGCAGGGGGCAGCGAGGCGGTAGGCGTGCTCTCGCCCGAACGAACGGCTACTGGGGAATCACCCGCGTGTTCTCGCCGCTGCCCTGCAGGTAGACGCGCTGACCCACCTGCAGCGGCGGACCGACCGGTTGCGTGATCGCGACGAGTACACCGTTGCGCGTGCGGACGATGATCTGCTCGCCGGGTATCGGCTGCGCGTTGTTGCGCTGAACCTCGTTGCCGACGAGCGCGCCGCCGATCGCGCCCGCGATCATCGCGACGTCGCGGCCCGTGCCGGCGCCGATCAGGCTGCCGAGCCCCACGCCGGCGGCGCCGCCCAGAATCGCGCCCAACCCCTGGCCGTGATTGTTCGCGATGTTAACCGGCGTGATCTGCTCGATCGTACCCTGGCGGATTTCCGGCTGCGAGTAATCGGGTGCGGGCGCGGCGCAGGCGACCGCGAGGAGCGCCGCCAAGAGCGCGATCACGAGCGCAGGCATTCTATTGACCATGACTTCTCCTTGTTCTCAGGGCGCCGGCCCGATATCGATGACGACGCCGGTCGGATAGTAGCCCGGGCTCCAGTTCCAGCTGCCGTCGTAAGCGCCGTCGTACGCGCCGTACATCGGGCTGAAGCCGATGTCGTTGGCGCCGCCGTAGTCGTCGCGGTGGCTCGCGCAGGCAGCCGCGAGTAAGAGAGCGACCAGCAACGTCCCGCGCCGTGCGAGCATATTCACTTGGGGTTCGCCTTTTTCAGAGCTTCCGTGCGGTTGACGATGCCGATGACGCCACCGAGCGGATCGGCGATGACGGCGATGTGGCCGCCGAAGTAATCGGGACGCGGTGCGAACAGCACCTTGCCGCCATTCGCGGCGGCACGGGCAACGGTGGCGGCGACGTCGTCCACGTGCACGAAGGGCAACCATCCCGGATCCTGAATCTCCTTCGGCAGCGTGATGATGCTCGCGCGGACCACGCCGCCCGTCGACAGCATCGCGCGCTTCGTCTGCGACGCGGTCTCCTTCATCGTCACGTCGTAGCCCGCGAGACCGCGATAGAACTCGGCCGCCTGCATCGGGTCGCGCGTGAAAAGATCGAGCCAGGCGAATTCGCCCGGCGCGATCGCCGCGTCCGGAGGATCGCCCGTTTCCGACTTGAGCACGCCGAACACCGCGCCGTCGCCGTCGCGGAAAAGCGCGTGCGTGCCGCGGCCTTCGAACGGCGTCGGCGGAACGACGACCTTGCCGCCGTGCGTTTCGACATAGCGCGCCGCCTGCGCGGGATCGTCGACCGAAAGCAGCGCAAGCCACCGGCTGCCCGTCGCCCCACCTTTCTCGCGCGGCCGGAAGTGCATCCCGCCGACGTTGCGGCCCTTGTTCTCGATCAGCGTGTAGCGCCCCGGACCGGAGCCGATTGAGTGGAATTCCCAGTTGAACACGGCGCCATAGAAAGCCTTCGACCCGTAGGTGTCGGCAGTCACGCAATCGAACCAGATGAACTTGCCCGGAAGGCGCGCTTCGAGCTTCGCATTGACCGTCGCTGGACGAAGGCCGTCGGGGCGCGCCGCGTCGGCGCGCACGGCGTCAGCGCCGAACGCGAAACCGGTCGCGACGAGCGCCAGCGCAGCGCAGATATTTGCCGAAAACACATGGGCGCGCGCTGAACGGGCGAATTGGGATGGCGACATCCAACACTCCAAACGAAGGCGTTGCGGCAAGACACGAAGGGGTGGGCCGCCGCCATGGCCGCGGGCGATTATCCCATAGTGCATTGCCGCCACACGTGCGCAGGAGCTTGGGCGCTCGGCGGTTTTGCCGGCTTCCGCCCGCCGCCGTGCGCAGCGGCCTTCACTGGCCGCGGAAATTTCGAGGACCTACAGAATGACGAGCAGCGCTTCCACTACGCCGTCGGCAATCATGCCGATGCGGCGAGCCGCGGCCTCCGACAGGTCGGCAATCCGCCCGTTCGCGAAGGGGCCCCGATCGTTCACCACGACGTCGACGCTGCGCTTGTTCTCGAGATTGGTCACGCGAACGCGTGTTCCGAACGGCAACGTCGGGTGCGCCATCGTAAGCGCCTGGGGATCGAACGGCTCGCCGCTGGCGGTCTTTCTTCCCGCCAGCTGAACGCCGTACATCGAAATGCGGCCGCGTTGCTGTTTGCCGGTCGCGGTGTCGACAGACGCTCCCGGCCTTGGGGGAGAGGAAATGGCCGGTGCGGGTTCGGGCAACGTCCGCGCTGCGGGCGCAGGCTCCGTTGCCGGTGCAGGCTCAGGCGCGCGCTCGAGTTGCGCGCAACCAAACAGCACCGCGCACCCGACCGCTACGCCAACACGCGGAATTGCGGATCGCGGTCCGCAGGCTGGTCTGCGCCCGATAGACGCGACCCAGCGGTTCATTGACCTCGGCGGTGGCTTCGTGGGCGGCGGGGGTTTTCCGCGCGCGACGGCATCACTGCGAACATCCGCCTTACCTCTTCCACGGACGCGTGCGGCATCGCGACAAGAACGCCAAGCTCTGCTTCGCTCACGGTAATGCTTTGCACGAAATCGTCGTAGACGCGATCGAATTCCGCGTCCCGATCATCGGAAAGCCCAATCGGGTCGAAGTCAAACTGCGGATCTGCGGTACGGAGGTTTGTTTGCATGGCAGCCTCATCCATCGAGGCACCGAGAATGCACTCGATGGCGTGCGCTTTTTATCAGCGGCGAGGCCATCCCCTTGTAGGCCCAGCCTTACTTAACGGACAGGATGGCGTCGTCGCGTGACACGCGCGAGCGAGATCCCGCGCTCAGGGGTCGCCGAAACCTGTGATCTTCAGCTTGGGCGCGGCGAGCGCACCTTTGCGAGCGCGGCGATGCAGATGCTTTGCCAGCGCCTCGCCCTCGATCACCACGGCGGTCCCTCTTCCCAGTCGGTTAGTGCCTTGCAAAGTTACCTTGTGCGCAGTTGCAAGACCGACCGCAACCAGCGTCTCACCCGCGTCGAGTCCGATGATGATGACCCCACGACCGCGCGGGACTTCGCGCATCTCGGCAAGCGGGAACACGAGCAGCCGGCCACGCGACGACAGCGCTGCGACGTGGTCGAGGCCAGGCGCGAGCGGGACAGGTGGCACTGGCTGCTCGTCCGGCTCGAGCGTCATGAAGGCCTTGCCGGAACGCGGGCGCGAGAGCATGTCCTCCAACCTTGCGACGAAGCCGTAGCCGCCCGTCCCTGCTACGAGATATTTCTGCTCCGGAGGGCCGGAAACTACTTGGGCCACTTTGGCGCCGAGGGGCAGCTCGATCAGCGTCGTTACCGGCACCCCGTCGCCGCGGCCACCGGGAATGTCGGACGCGCGAATCGTGTAAGCGCGGCCCAATGTGTCGAGCACGACGACCGATTGCACAGTCCGGGTCTCGAGAACCGCCAACGGACCGTCGCCCGCCTTCCAACCGAACTGCGCCGCGTCGAGCGCGTGCCCTTGCCGCGAGCGAATCCAGCCGTTCTGGGACAGCGTCACGGTCAGGGGTTCGTCCGCAACCGTCCGGGTCGACGCCACCGGCGCAACGGCTTCAATCAAGGTGCGCCGCTGGTCGCCGAAGCGCTTGGCATCGGCCTCGATTTCGGAGACGATCTGCGCCGAGAGCGCTTTGGGGTCGGCCAGGAGACGCTTCAACTCCTTGCGCTCGGCGTTCAGCGCCTTGAGCTCGGCCTCGATCTTGATGCCCTCCAACCGCGCGAGCTGGCGCAGGCGGATCTCGAGGATGTCGTCGGCCTGAATGTCGGTCAAGCCGAA
>Ga0070670_100002928_pt1 | contig 14132 bp, 10 predicted proteins | sample KBSS63metaG_FD_64665 | JGI IMG/M metagenome (GOLD analysis project Ga0070670, IMG submission 64665) | Switchgrass rhizosphere microbial communities from Kellogg Biological Station, Michigan, USA - KBS S6-3 metaG | ecosystem: Host-associated > Plants > Roots > Rhizosphere > Soil ... | reverse complement strand
ACTACACGCATTCGACGGCGCCGAACCGGCGCTATCCGGATCTCGTGACGCAGCGCCTCCTGAAGGCGGCCGTCGCCGGCCGCCGGGCGCCGTACGGATTCGAGGAACTCGCGGCGCTTGCGGCGCACTGCACCAGGCAGGAGGATGCCGCGAACAAGGTCGAGCGCCTGGTGCGCAAGGCCGCGGCGGCGTTGTGGATATCCAGCCGGATTGGTCAGGACTTCGATGCGATTGTCACGGGCGCGTCCAGGAAGGGTACCTGGGTCCGGCTGTGCCGGCCGCCGGTCGAAGGGCGTCTCGAACGCGGCTGGGAGGGGCTCGACGTCGGCGATCGAGTCCGCGTGCGGCTCGTGAGCACCGATCCGGATCAGGGGTTCATCGACTTCGCGCGCGTGTAGCCTCGATCCCGAGTTTGATGTGCGCGGTGTGATGACGGCAGTGCCACGCGTACATGCCGAGCGAATCGTCCAGCGTGACGAGCCGCCACTCGGGATGGGTGAACGCCTTGCTGAAATCGCGTTCCGGCAGTCCACGCAGGAACGCCAGCCAGCGAGCATGCAGCGCCTCGAGGAGATCGAGCGACATCGCGATCGGCCCTGCCTTCGCTTCCGGCAGCTCCGCCCAGCGGCTTTCTTCGTAAGTCTTCACGTTCGGCGCATCTTCGGTCACGGCGAGTTTCATCCGCAGGTACGCGTTCAGGTGGCTGTCGGGGACGTGGTGGACGACTTGACGAACGGTCCAGCCGCCGGGGCGATACGGTGTCTCGAGCTCCGCGTCGCCGAGTGGCTCGACCAGCCCTCGAATGGTTGCGGGGGTCTCCTCGAGAATCGTGAGGAAATCTGCCCGAGTTTTCGCGTCGAGCGGCGCGCCGTGGCGCGGCATCGGGCCAACCGGATACCGAAGCTTGTCCAGATCGCTCATAACGCGGATCCTGACACGTCCGCGAATCGGCTCATAGGTCCATCGGCGTCATGGTCGGGTCTTCAGGGCTTCAGGGCTTCAAGGATCATCCCTCTGGAATCTTGCCAAGGAGCCGTCCCAGCAGCTTGACCGCGTAAATCGCGGCCCGGTCGCGGACCTGCTGCATGTCTATCGCGCCGCTCGTGAACCTGAGCGCCCAGACCTGGTCGACCGCGGAGTCGTCGCCATCGGTCGGGTGCAGCGCGATCCAATACAGGATCTTGATCAGCTGGTCCTTCGGAATGTCCTCCTGCAGCCGCTCGTAGACGACGTGCGGCGCGAAGCGCTCGATCTGGGCCTGCTGCACGTCGGGCACCGCGGCGACATATAAAAGGTTGCGCACGCGCTGCACCGGGTCCGCGGCTTTTCCCGGCTGCCACGACGGCAGCATCTGGCGGATGTAGTCGACATGATCCGCGACCTCGGGGTCCGGGTCTTCGTCGGCGGGCGCGATCGGGGTCACGATGCCGCCGTCCGCGGGCAGTCGATCGAAGATCAGATCGCGGTCGATGTCGTCAGTCGTCACCTCCTGCCATGACGATTTGACGGGATGCGGCAACTGCGGCGCGGCGTTCGCGGACGGCTTCGTCTCGGGAGGTGCGTTGACGCGGGGTGGCGCCTCGCGCGGCGGCGGCGAGGGGGAGGTCGACAGCGCGCGGGTCTCCTCCGGCGACAGCGTCGGAGCGGTCGTTGCAACCGTCGGCGGCGGAGTGGTTCGCGCGGGCGGCGGCGTGGCAGCGACTGGTCCCGGCGGCGCCGGTGTCGCGCGCTGTGTCGCGACTCGCCCTCGATACTCGGCCATCACGCCGACCAGTACCCACGCGGCAAGTGCAACCGTCACCCATCCCTTGCTGCTTCGGCGCGAGAAGCGCTGCTGCGAATCCCAGCGGAACATTTTTGCTGCGGCAATACAGCCGCCTGCTCCGATGATGAAGAGCGCCAGGAGATTGAAGCGCACGCCGGCGATTCCCGCGCCGTTCACACACGCCTGCAGCGTGTCGACCGCATAGCGTCCGGGAAAGAACATCGACACGTGTTGCGCCCAATCGGGAAGGCTGGCGAGCGGTACGGCGACGCCGCCGATGATCAACATCGGAAGAAAGATGCACTGTCCGAGCGCCTGCACCGCGGGAACGTTGTCGGCCATCATGGCCATGACCAGTCCGACCCCGATGAACGCGAAGGACACGAACGCAAAGGCGGCGAATAACTCCGCGGGGTGGCGCGGCAGCGGCATGCCAGCAGCGAGCGCGACAGCAAGCTGCAGCAGGCCCGCGGTAATGAGAATCACGTATCGCGCTGCGACCGTGCTGCTGACGAGGGCCGCGGTCGAAACCGGCGCCAGACGATACCGTCTCCAGACTCCGCGCTCGCGCTCGCTCACCATCGTCGTCGGCAGCCCGAAGCACGCGCCTCCGAGAACGCTGACCGTCAGAAGCTCTCCCATGTGCCGTACGAGCGGAACGCTCTCGTAGCGGTACAGCACCCAGAACGCCAGCAGGAAGATCAACGGGAACAGATACCCGTAGATGAGGGCCATCTTGTTCCGGTAGTGCAGCTTCAGGCTGACGCCAAGGTGCTGGAGAGAGGCACGCATGAATGTCAGGTCAGTCCACGCTGCTGCCGGTGAGACGGATGAAGACGTCCTCGAGCGTCGCTTTGCGGACGGAGAGGTCGGTCACCGCGATGCCACGCGCGTCGAGCCGTTGCAGCACGGCGGCCAACGTGCGGCTCACCGACGGCGTCCGAAAAGTTGTGCGCGTGCCGTCGAACGCCAGATCCTCGATGCCGGGAATTCCGTCGAGCGCTGCCGCATCGAGCACTCGCTCCGTCACGAGCGAGACGGACTGGTACATCGTGGAGCCGGCGATCAGATCGCGCGGCGCCCCCGACGCGATGATCTGCCCGCGATCGATGATCGCGATCCGATCGCACAGCTGCTCCGCCTCGTCGATGTAGTGCGTGGTCAACAGCACGGTGTGGCCGTCAGCTCTCATCCGGACGATGTCGGCGTGCAGTTCGCGGCGTGACTGCGGATCGAGTCCGGTCGTCGGCTCGTCGAGAAAGACGAGCTCGGGACGGCTGACGAACGCCAGCGCGAGGGCGAGCCGCTGGCGTTGCCCGCCAGACAGCGAATCGAACGTGACATCCGCCTTGTCGAGGAGCGCGAATCGCTGCAGCAGGTCACCGGGGCGCGAGGCGTCGTCGTAAAACGAGGCGAACAGCGCCAGCGCCTCGCGCGGCGTAATCTTGTCCTGGAGCGACGTCGTCTGGAGCACTGCGCCGATGTGCCGCTTCACCGACCGTGGATCGCGGCGCGCGTCAATTCCGGCGACTTCGATCTCGCCGTGGTCCGGCTCGCGCAGCCCGATGATGCATTCGAGCGTCGTCGTCTTGCCCGACCCGTTTGGTCCGAGCAGCCCGAAAATCTCGCCGCGTTCGATCTCGAAGCTGACGCCCCGCGCTGCTACGACGTCGCCGTATTGTTTGCGGAGTTCGCGGACGATGACGTTCGGCATGGCTGAAACGGCGCACCCCGTGCGTCGTAGTTGCAGGATATAACAGAGGCAGGTTCACAGTCGGCAGCCAGGGAAAGGACGGCTCCTCCATGCGACGTATTTCAGGGTCCTTCGACACGCTCAGCGCAGGTTTTATGGCCTCGTTGCTGGTTTCAGGGATGACATTGCTCGCTCAGGGCACGCCTCCGGCGGCGCCGCCGGCCCAAGCTCCGCCGACCACTCCAGCCCAAGCCGGGCGGGGAGGGCGCGGCGGGCCGCAGGGGCCGCAGGTAGTTTCGCCGCAGGTCAATCCGGATCGAACGGTGACGGTGCGCGTGCTCGCGCCCAAAGCGACTGAGATCACCGTCACAGGCGAGATTCTCAATGGGGGGACGCCGAAACCGATGACGAAAGGCGAGGACGGGATCTGGACCGCGACGCTCGGTCCGGTGCCTCCCGACGTCTACACCTACGCGTTCAATATCGACGGTGTGAACACGACCGACCCGCGCAATCCCTGGGTGAAGCTCGTGTCGGGGACCGGGCTCGCCTCACAGGTCGAAGTCGCCGGGGACGGGGCGCAGTACTACGACTCGAAACCCGTGCCGCACGGGCTCGTACAGATCATGACCTACGAGTCGAAGGCGACGGGCGCGACACGTCAGGCGTACGTGTACACGCCGCCGGACTACAACCGCACCAACACGAAATACCCGGTGTTCTACCTGTTGCACGGCGGCGGGGATCTCGATCCAGGCTGGGTCATGACCGGGCGGGCGAACATCATCATGGACAATCTGTTCGCCGAGAAAAAAGCAGTTCCGATGATCGTGGTGATGCCGCTCGCACGCGGCGGCGGCAGCCTCGGGCTGGGTTCCGCGGGCATGTCGCCGGGCATCACGGCGGCGGGCAACGTCGTGCCGCAGGCGCGCGGCGGCGGACCGGGCGCGCCGGGCGGCGCGCCGGCCGCAACTCCACCCGCACCCGCTGCGATGCAGCCATTCGCCCAGGACTTCGTTGGCGATCTGCTGCCGGCGGTTGAAAAGACGTTCCGCGTCTCGACCCGTCCGGAGGACCGTGGAATCGGCGGCCTGTCCGCCGGCGCCGCGGCGACGATCAACACCGCGTTCAGCCGCCCCGATCTGTTCCGCTACATCGTGATCATGAGCGGAGGAGGCGGGCAGAACATCGAGCAGGCGTATCCCAAGTTCTTCGGCAATGGTGCGGCTGCCGCAAAGCAGATGAAACTCATCTGGCTTGCGGCGGGCGATGGCGACTTCGCGCTGGCGGGAACGAAGGCGCTGGACGAGACGCTGACCAAGAACGATATCAAGCACTCGTTCAAGACGACCGAAGGGCGGCACGAATGGCGGCTCTGGCGTCCACACCTCTACGAATTCGCGCAGCTGCTCTTCAGGGATTCGAAAAACACGAATCCCTAATCCCTCATCCGGAATCGCTCATCCGGGAATCCGGGAGTCCGGGAATCCATTCCGGATTCTCGGATCCGCCGATTCTCGGATCCCGCCGATTCTCGGCTCCGCGGATCAGGGATTTCCGATTAGGGATTAGGGATTAGGGATGAGGGATTCAGCTCTTACCCTTCCCAGCCGTTGATGATCGTCTCGCGCAAATCAAAGCCGAACGCCCGTTCGGTCACGGCGACAATGGGCGGACCCTGCAGCCGCTTGTAGACGGAGCGGCGAAGACGTCGGAAACAATCGTAGACGACGTCGCTGAACGTCGCCGTCGTGTGCTTGTCGTAGACCGTTCGCCCGTCAGCGTCTGGCACGAAACGATCCGGATCCAGCGCCCGTTGTTCGAACAGACGCACCAGCTCCGCGGGGCTCGTGCGGCGCTCCACCAGCTCGCCGACGAGCGGCGTGACCACCCAGTAGTCGAACGGATCGAACTGGCCCGCGGCCAATTCTGCCGACGGCCTGATGTGGAACGTCTCCTCGGGGATCTTCTCGGCGCCGTGCCGCGCGTTGACGTAGCGCGCGAGGCGATACACGTCCAGCTTGCCCAGATCTCCGATCAGCGACACCCCGCCGCACATGTCCCCGTACAGGGTCGCGTAGCCGAGCGCGATCTCCGTCTCGTTGCCGCATGAAATCAGCAGCGCGCCGGTGTCGTTCGACTCGGCCATCATCAGCAGTCCGCGGACGCGCGCATGCAGGTTCTCGCGTGTGAAGTCGCGCGCGATCGGGTGCGCGTGCTGCTCGAAAACCGCGCGCACGTGATCATCGATCTCCTGGATCGGGATCACGCCGTAGGTCACGCCGAGCGCGTGCGCCAGGCGCTCGGCAATGGCGCGCGTCGTGTCCGTGTTGTAGCGCGACGGCATGTTGTAGGCGGCGACCCGTTCAGCCCCGAGCGCATCGACCGCGATGGCGAGCGCGAGAGCCGAATCGATGCCGCCCGACACCGCGACGACGGCGCGCTCGAACCCGGTCTTCCTCATGTAGTCGCGCAGCGCCATCACCAGCGCATCGTAGAGCTCGCGGTCGCGGTCCATCGCCGGCAGCGGCACTTCGGCCGCGCGTATCTCGGGCGCGAGGTCGGCGAGGATGAGCGCTTCGCCGAACTGTGGTCCGACGGCAATCAGCCGGCCGTCCTGGTCGTAGACCAGGCTCTCGCCGTCGAACGGAATGATGTTCTTGCCGTTGTCGGCGGCGCCGGTGGTGTTGATGTAGACGAACGGCTTCCGCAACTCGGCGAGGTGGCGGACGATCACATCGTGACGCGCCTGGCGCTTGCCCGGATAGAACGGCGAGGCGTTGATGTTGAGGAGGACGTCGGCCCCTTTCGCGGCGAGCTCCGCCAGCGGCTTCACATGGTAATAGTCGTCCCACAAGTCTTCGCAGATCGACACGCCGAGCTGGCGCGGCCCGCGGCTGGTCTGAATGACCACCGGCTCGCGTACCTCGCCCGGCACGAAGTACCGCTTGTCGTCGAAATAGCGATAGCTCGGGAGAAGCGTCTTGTGCGCGCGCAGCAGGACCTGGCCGTCGCGGACGACGGCGGCGGCGTTGTAGCGGCGAATCGCCCCGAAGTCGTTCCGTTCGGACAGGCTGAAGTCGATGAAGCCGATGACTGCGGTGATCCCGCGCGCGGCCTGCGCGATGTCCAGCATCGCGCGCTCGTTGGCCGCCAGGAAGCCGGTGTCCTCGACGAGGTCACCGATGCAATAGCCCGGCAGCGCCATCTCCGGCGTGACGATCAGGTCGGCGCCTGCCGCGATCGCTTCGCCGATCGCCGACACGATCTTCGCGGCGTTGCCGTTGACGTCGCCGCTCGTGGGGTTCAACTGCGCCAGCGCGATCCGCATCAGAAGCGGGTCCTGGGCTCGCAGGTGCCGCCGTCGTTCCCGACCCAGGAACTCATCGAGCGAAGTATACTCGTCAGCTCGACGAGCGCTTTCCTATGAAGCTGACCATCTCGATCGCGATCTTTCTCAGTGCTTCGGCAATCGTGCTGTCGTCTGCGCAGCAGCCACCCGCGGCGCCGCCAGCGCCGGCGCAGCAACCCGCACCGCCGCAGCAACCCCCCGCGGGGCGCGGCCGCGGGACGACCACGGCCGGACAGAAGCCGCCCGCCACCGTCACGCCGCAGGCGTACCCTCCGGAGCTCGTGCAGCAGGGACAGGTGCTGTTCGTCTCGTTTTGCGGCTTCTGTCACGGACGCGATGCCATGGGCGGCGAGACCGGGCCCGATCTCACGCGCTCGCTGCTCGTTGCCGAAGACGTGCGCGGCGACAAGATCATCCCGCTGGTCCATACCGGCCGCGTCGACAAGGGTATGCCGCCGCAGAACCTTCCCGACAATGATCTCAACGCGATCGTCGCGTTCATTCACGACACGAAGACCAAGGCCGACTCGCTCGAGGGCAGTCGCCGCACCGTGGACCCGTCGGACTTGACGACCGGCAATGCGCAGGCAGGACAGCAATTCTTCAACGGCGCCGGCGGCTGCATCAAATGCCACTCCGCCACCGGAGATCTGGCGGGCATCGCGACGCGGTTCCAGGGCTTGCAACTGATGCAGCGGATGCTGATGCCGGGGGGTCGTGGCCGCGGCGCGGCTGCGCCGCGACCGACCACCGCGACGATCGCCCTGCCGTCCGGCCAGACGGTCACCGGCAAGGTTGCCTATCGCGACGAGTTCACCGTCGCGATCACCGACACCGAGGGCTACTACCGCTCGTACCCGACACGCGGCGCGAAGGTGACGGTGGACAACCCGCTCGAGGGGCACATCACACTGTTGCCGAAGTACACGAACGACGACATGCACAACGTGCTCGCCTACCTGCAGACGTTGAAATAGGACCAGCGATGATGAACCTCCGCCGTCACGCATTTCCTGTGCTTCTGGTTGCGCTGCCGCTGGCCGGCGGCGCGTTGCTCGTCGCACAACGCCCCCGCGGCCTCGATCCCGCACTGATGCTCAAGCCGCCGGCGGACACCTGGCCGACCTACCACGGCGACTACACGGGGCAGCGGCACAGCGCGCTGACGCAAATCACGCCGGACAACGTCCACCAGCTCACCGTCGCATGGACATTCCAGAGCGGCTCCGCCGCGGGGATCAAAGCGACACCGATCCTCGTCGACGGCGTGATGTACGTGACGATGCCCGACAACATCTGGGCGATCGATGCGCGAAACGGACGGCAGCTCTGGAGGTACACCTACCCGACGCCCCAGGGGTTTCACATCGGACACCGCGGCGCCGCGGTCTACAAGGACACCGTCTACCTGACGACGCCGGACGCTCACCTCATCGCGCTCGATGTTCGCGACGGCAAGGTGAAGTGGGACGTCGCGTTCGCCGACTGGCGCAAGGGCTTCTGGTCGACGAACGCGCCGCTGCTCATCAAGAACCATTTGATCGTCGGCATGTCCGGCGATTTCGACAACTTGCCCGGCACGTTGAAGTCGCTCGATCCCGAGACCGGCAAGACGCAGTGGATCTTCTACAGCACGCCGCCCCCCGGGACACCTGACTCGATCGCTGGCGGCGCGACCGGCGGGCAGATGTGGAATACGGGCACCTATGATCCCGATCTGAATCTGCTCTACGTCGGCACCGGCAACCCGACGCCGGTGCTGAACGGTCCCGCGCGTCCAGGCGACAACAAATGGGTCTGCAGCATCCTGGCGATCGATCCCGATCAGGGCAAGCTCGCGTGGGGCTTCCAGGCCTCGCCGCACGACACGCACGACTGGGATGCATCGGAAGTTCCGGTGCTCGTCGACGCGCCCTTCAACGGCACGCCGCGCAAGATGCTGATGCAGGCGTCGCGCAATGGTTACTTCTTCGTGCTCGACCGCACCAACGGCAAGAACCTGCTGACCAAGACGTTCGCCGCCGCGAACTGGTCGAAGAGCATTTCGGAAAGCGGCAGCCCGGTTCCCGATCCCGCGCAGGAGCCCGCCCGCGACGGACGCCTCGTCTCACCCGACGAAGGCGGCGGTACCAACTACCGGTCGCCGAGCTTCGATCGCCGTACCGGTCTCTTCATCGTCAGCGCCCGCGACGCGTACGGCATCTACTTCTTCAAGCCGGAGCACGGCTCGTACGGGTGGGCCGGGGCCGACTATGGCGTGTATGGCCGGGGCTTCCTGCGCGCGCTCGACTATCAGACAGGAAAGGTCAAGTGGGAGCACGATCTGATGGGCGGTGGCGGAGGCGCCGGCGTGCTCACCACTGAGACGGGGATCACGTTTTCGGGTGATGCCGCCAACAGCGTCTTCGCCCTGCGCACCAGTGACGGCGCGACGCTGTGGCACGCGAGCATCGGCAACGTCGGCAACGGCCCGATTACCTACCAGCTCGATGGGAAGCAATACATGATGGTCGCGGGTGGCGGCGTGCTGTACGCGTGGACGCTGCCGGAAAAACTGGTGACCGCACCCGCGCGCTGACCGTTCGCACCGCCGCTCGTCACCCACGTCTCGGCTCATCCCACCTATCTTCGGCGTCGCGCCGGATTCGATAAACATTCACTCTCCGCTCGCGTCTAACTTTCACAACGCGGAAGGAGAGTGCACGATGTCCTTCGGTCTTTCGCTTCTGGTGTGCACGCTTGCGTTCGGCCCGCCCGCCGCGTCACGAGAACGTCCGAGACTCGTCAACACGATTGATTACCACGTCCGGTCAACGGATCCGCTGATCCGTGCCTGGATCAAAAACGGCGCGGCCGAATCGCAGACGCTGAGCGGACTGCTCGCCGAGCTCGCCGCGAGCGACGTGATCGTCCACGTGGTGCTGGTCAATCGGATCGCGGGAGGCGCGAACGGCCAGTTGTATTTCGTCACGGCGACGCCAACCGCCCGTTACCTCCGCGTCGAAATCACCCGCCTCGGAGGCCGCGCCGACACCATCGCGCTCATCGCGCACGAACTGCAGCACGCCGCGGAAGTCGCGGCCGCAGCCCGGGTGCGCGACTCGCTGTCCCTGTCGTCGCTCTATCTCGGGATGTCCGAGCCCAGGCGGGATTCGGGACACTATGACTCCGCCGCGGCCCGCGTGACGGAAGACATCGTCCGGCGCGAAGTGATCTCTCACCGCACCCAGTCCGACGAAGAGCTGCAGTTGACGGCGCAGCTCCGCCCGTCTGCGCACCTGCGTTAGCCCGTGCGCGCGGCTGGGCAATGGGTTTATGATGCCCGGCATGAAAAACGTGCCGGTCATCATCTTCTGCGGCGCCGCGGCCGTCGCCCTCGCCGCGCAGACGCCTCCCGCTGCGACGCCGACGCCGGAGCAAAAGGACTGGGTCCAGCTGTTCAACGGCCGCAATCTCGACGGATGGACGCCGAAATTCGCGCACCACGATCTCGGCGAAAACGTCAACGATACGTTTCGCGTCGAGGATGGACTGTTGAAGGTCCGTTACGACAAGTGGCAGACCTTCAAGGACGAATTCGGCCACCTCTTTTATAAGGATCCGTTTTCCTACTACCTGCTCGCGGCGGAATACCGCTTCGTCGGCGACCAGGTGAAGACCGACCGCACCGATCTCGGCTGGGCGATCCGCAACAACGGCCTGATGATCCATTCGCCGGCGCCGAAGACGATGATGAAGGACCAGGACTTTCCCATCTCGATCGAGGTGCAGCTGCTCGGCGGCCTGGGCAACGGCCGGCCGCGCACGACCGCGAACCTCTGCACGCCCGGGACCAACGTCGTGATGAAAGGCGTGCTGCATACGGCGCACTGCACGAACTCGACGTCGAAGACCTACGACGGCGATCAGTGGGTCCGGGTCGAGGTCCTGGCGCACGGTGACGAAATGATCCGCCACATCGTCGAGGGGCAGCCGGTGCTGGAGTACACGAAGCCCCAGATCGGCGGCGGACAGGCGAGCCCGACCGATCCCGCGGTGAAGGTAGACGGCACGCCGTTGACCGGCGGCTACATTTCGATTCAGGCGGAGACGGCGCCGATCGATTTCCGCAAAATCGAGATCGTGAACCTCGAAGGGTGTACGGATTCGAAGGCGACGAACTACCGGTCGTACATCGTCAAGTCGAATCCGTCGATGTGTAAGTACAAGTAGGCCGGCCCTTCAGGGCCGGCATTGCGGCGGGCCTGAAGGCCCGCCCTACTCGGCGCGCAGGGCGACCAGCGGGTCGACGCGCAGCGCCCGCCGGGCCGGTATATAGCACGCCAGCACCGCCACCATCAGCAAGACGAGCGGCACGGTGGCAAACGTCAGTGGATCGCGCGGGTCGACCGAGAAGAGCAGGGTCTTGATCACCCGCGCGGCCAGCAACGCGCCGCCGACGCCCAGAGCGGCGCCCGCAACCGCGAGCGCCATTCCCTGCCCGACGATCAGCTTGAAGACGTCGGCGCGACTCGCTCCCAGCGCGAGCCTGATGCCGATGTCCCGCGTCCGCTGCGAGACGAGGTAGGCGAGCACCCCGAACAGTCCGACGCACGCCAGCGTCACCGCGATGGCGGCGAAACATCCGAGCAGGTACATGTTGAAGCGCCGCGATCCGAGCGAGTCGGAGAGCGCTTCGGTGAGGGCGGTCACGTCGTAAATCGGGACCTGGGGATCAATCTGACGGATCGCGGAGCGGACGGTGGTGACGTGCGCCAGTGGATCGCCGGCGCCGCGAATCACGAGGCTCATCGGGTTCCAGCCGGCGTACGCCATCGCCGATGCGTAGACCATCGGTCCCACGTCGATGTCGAGGCCGAAGCTGCGCACGTCGCCGGCGACGCCGATGACGGTCTGCAGCGCGGGACCGAAGCTCTTGATCACCACGGTCTTGCCGAGCGCATCCTCATTCGGCCAGTAGCGGCGGGCGAATGCTTCGCTGATGATGATCATCGGCGGAGGGTTCACGTCGGGCTGCGGCGGCGGCGCATCGCGCGTGTCGAAGTCGCGTCCGCGAAGCGGTATCTGCAGCGCCGCGAAGTAGCCGGGACTCACCAGCCGCCAGTCCGCCGAGATCGGGACGCCCGAGGGGAACGTCCGGCCGGGAAACACGAGCTCGCTGCTCGTGCTTCCCGGCGTCAGCGGCACACTGCTCGACGTCGCGACCGCCTGCACCCCCGGCATCGCCGCGAGCTGCGGCAACAAGCGCTCGTAGAAGCCGCGCGACTTCGCGTTGTTGTTATAGGTGGTGCGCGGCAGGTTCGCGCGCATGGTGACCACGCCGTCGGTGTGGAAGCCAGGCTGGACCTGCTGGACTTTCCAGAAGCTGCGCATCAGCAGACCTGCGCCGATGAGCAGCGTGACCGACAACGCGACCTCGCCGATGACGAGTGCGCTGCGAAGCCGCTGCCGCGCCGGCCCGCCGCTCGCGCCGCGGGTGCCGTCCTTCAGCGTCTCGCTCACCTGGGGGCGGGAGGCCTGAAACGCCGGGAGGAGTCCGAAGAGCACGCCGGCGGTCAGGGCGGCGGCCAGCGCGAAGCCGAAGACGCGCAGGTCGACGGAGAGTTCGGTGAGTCTGGGCAGCCCCGCCGCGGGACCGGCGGCGCCGAGCCAGCGTGTGCTGCCCCACGCGGCAAAGAATCCGAGCGTACCGGCGATCAGCGACACGAGCATCGCTTCAACCAGGAGCTGGCGAACGATTCGGGAACGCTGCGCTCCCAGCGCGACCCGCACGGAGATTTCCTTCTGCCGCGCCGCCGTTCGCGCCAGCATCAGGCTCGCGACGTTGCCGCAGGCGATGAGCAGCACCAGTCCGACGGCCCCCATGAAGATCAGCAGCGACTCGCGGGTTTCGCGCGGCACGATCCAGTCGTAGAAGGTGCGCATCCGGATCCCCCATCCACCATTGGAATCCGGATACTGGCGCGCAATCTGGGCCGCGATGCCGTCCATCTCGCTCTGCGCCTGCTGCAGCGAGACGCCGGGGCGTAGCCGTCCGATCACCAGCAGGCGGTGATCGCTGCGCGGGCGCGCCGGATTGGGCGCGAGCGGCACGAGCAGATCGAGGTTGGCGGGCCCCCACGGAAATGTCCTCGGCAGGACGCCGACGATCTCGTACGGGCTGCCATCGAGCGTGATCGGCTTGCCGAGCAGCGACGGATCCGCGCCAAGTTTGCGCTCCCAGAAGCCGTGCGTCACGATGACCACGGTCGTCCGGCCACCCGGCTGATCTTCCTCCGCCCGGAAGTTGCGTCCGAGCGCCGGCGCGATTCCCAGCAGCGGAAGGAGATCGCTCGTGACGGCGAGGCCGCGCACGATGTCCGCATCGCCGCCTGACGTCAAGGTGAAGCCGGCGCCGGTCTGTGCGGCGAGCCGCTCGAAGCTCCGGGCCTGCGCGCGCCAGTCGAGGAAGTTGGGGTGTGACGCGGAGAACTGCGGCCAGCCTTTTTCGGGATTGCTCTCCCACACGCGGATCAGCCGGTCCGGCTCCGAAAATGGCAGCGGGCGCAGCACCACGGCATTCACCACGGTAAAGATCGCCGTGTTGGCGCCGACCCCGAGCGCGAGCGTGATGGCCGCGACTGCGGTGAACCCGGGGCTGCGTCGCAGCACCCTGGCGCCGTAGCGCACGTCCTGCCACAGTGACTCGAGCCAGGGCCGCCGCGGAACGCCTCCCGCGACCGGTGGTTCGAGCTCGACGCGGTCGCTCACGCGCCGGATCTCGCGCGCCAGCGTGTCGCCGTCACTGAGTTCCTGCAGGACGGTCTGATGGGCCTCTTCCGCGCTCGTTCCGCGCGCGAGCAACGCCCGATGACGATCGGCGAGATGGCCGCTCAGTTCTTCGACGATCTGCGCGTGCCGGGTCGGGTCGATCTGCACATCGCGCAGGCGGAGCCGGACTTCCGATTTCCAGTCGTACATGTCACACCTCCGCGATGCGGTTGACCGCGGCGACGAAGCGCCCCCATCCGGATCGCTGCTGCGCGAGCACTTTCCGGCCCTGCGGCGTGATCTTGTAGTAGCGCCGCCGCCGCTGGCCCGGTTTCTCGACCCATTTCCCGGTCATCCAGCCGCGCTTCTCGAGCCGATACAGCAGCGGGTAGAGCGAGGCGACGCGAAACCGTACGGCCCCCTGCGAGCGGTCCTCGATCACCTGGCTAATTTCGTAGCCGTGCCGCGCGCGGTGCTCGACGAGCGCCAGCACCAGCAGCTCGGCGCTGCCCTTCTTCAACTCGCGATCGAGGATCCGATCTATATACTTCATAGCGACATATTGCTCAGAA
>Ga0070670_100002926_pt1 | contig 14134 bp, 14 predicted proteins | sample KBSS63metaG_FD_64665 | JGI IMG/M metagenome (GOLD analysis project Ga0070670, IMG submission 64665) | Switchgrass rhizosphere microbial communities from Kellogg Biological Station, Michigan, USA - KBS S6-3 metaG | ecosystem: Host-associated > Plants > Roots > Rhizosphere > Soil ... | reverse complement strand
GGCTCACGATGTTTGTCAAAAAATCTCCACCAGAGCCTTGTCTCCTAAGTACATGGTCTACACCTATCCCTCTCGGTGGATGGCAGCGGATGACATTCCAGACCCGCTGCGCCGGCTTGACGGTATCTCTCCTTAAAAGGAGGGTTCTTCAGGCTTCATGTGGGTAGCCGCGCAAACACATTACAGTTCGTTGTGATGCAGGACTCGGAGATGCACCGCGGAGGCGCTCAGATCGCGGAGAAGTTCGCGTAAGGATTCACTTTGAAGAAATCTTCTACGAACTCTGTGCCTCTGTGGTGAAAACTGAAAATTTCCTCACAATAAACCTGAAAACGTGAGAGAAACATGTCCATGTCACGAGATCTTGTTTCATCCGCCAATGGCAGCGCGAATAGTGCGTCAGCGCGCCAAGTCCCAGCCCGGCAACTGACTTCGCAACAACTCGTTCAGGGGCTGGAGCCGTTTTTCGCTTCTCCAGTGCCTCGCTGGAAGCGCGCACTTGATATAGTCGGCTCCGGCGTGATGTTAATTGTCTTTTCTCCAACCTTCTTGCTCACCGCCATTCTGATTAAAGTCGTTTCGCCGGGACCGATATTTTTCAAGCAGGCAAGAGTCGGCCATGGGGCGCGAGTTTTTTTCTGTTGGAAATTTCGTACGATGAAAGTCGACGCCGACATCTCAGTGCATGCCCAGTACGTTCGAGCCTTGATTAAAAAAGGAGCGAACCTACTTGGCGAAAAGCCTATGATAAAATTGGACTCCGATGATGATTCCAGAATAATTCGTTTCGGACGTATCCTTCGTGAATCCGGTCTGGATGAGTTGCCCCAACTCATCAATGTGCTTCGTGGCGAGATGAGTCTTGTCGGACCTAGACCCTGTATCGCCTACGAGGCTCAGGAATATCTCCCGTGGCACAGGCAGCGGTTTGACGCGATTCCAGGGTTGACGGGTCTCTGGCAAGTCAGCGGGAAGAACAAGACTACTTTTACCGAAATGATGCGTCTTGATATCGCGTACAAAAAGCAAAACTCGTTTTGGCTAGATGTTAAGCTATTGCTCAAAACGTTACCGGCGATTATAGCTCAAGTCAGAGGTCGTTAATTGCGTCAAACTGCAAAAGCAAATCCTCAGCGTGTCCAGCGACGATTTATGCAGTATCTCGGTACTAAGAAATGACCGAACAACTACATCATGTATGGTTAGCGTCAGATGACTTTCAATGGTCATCGTTTGTTGATTCTCATCCTGAGGCTACTCTCTTTCACCATCCTGCTTGGAGCAAGTTGCTCGCTGAGGCATACGGATATCATCCTTTAGTACTAGCGATGAAGGACGACTCAGGTCAAATTTGCGCTGGTATACCTATGATGGAAATTAATAGGGTGCTCACACCGCGGCGGTTTGTATCATTGCCTTTTTCAGACTATTGCGCGCCATTGGGCACAGCAGGAGGAGCTATTCCTGAGCTTATAAATTGCTTGGCTGGATTATATCAGAAACAAAAGTCCTCGATCGAAATCCGTTGGCCCATCGTGGCAACCAGCCCTTGCGACCTTTGCCCCATGTTTGTAATACACAAACTCACGTTTCCAAAGGGTTGTGATGGAATCATAGAAACATTTGAAAAAAAATTCCGACAATATTGCAGGAAAGCAGACCGCGAAGGACTTCATGTAGTATCGACAGGCAATTGTGTAGATATGGATGAGTTTTATTTACTTCATGTTAAAACACGGGTCAAATTGGGAGTGCCCGTTCAACCTAAACGTTGGTTTGAAGGGATTAATAACATCCTTATTTCTAAAGGGCTTGGTAGCGTGATTATTGTTGCCGACAAAAACAACCAACCTGTCTCTGGAGCGATTGTACTCGCCTATAATCAAAAAGCGATGATCAAATACAGTGCTTCTGATCCTGCATCGCTTGGAACACGGTGTCACTACTATATTTTTTGGAAGTGCATCGAATGGGCCTGTAATAGTGCCATGACTGAGATCGATTTTGGACGCACAGATATTTCGGATGAAGGATTACGTAAATTTAAGAATGGCTGGGCCGCAAAAGAAGTAAGCCTGGCATATTTTTATATTGGTTCCGAGTCCCGAAATCTTTCTGGAAGCGCTGCTGTGCGCTTGCTAAGAAATCTGATTCGGCGATCTCCCGACGTTGTCTGCCGCGCGGTGGGTAAACTATTTTATGGATATCTAGGATGACTGACGCTGCAGTATATAGAGAGCGTACTATAATATGGTTGCTTGAGGACTGACTTTGGAAATGAGGGGGCGACGCCGATGTCGCTATGGACAGCAATGAAGGACGCAAAACACCAACAAATAATGGCGTTTGATCTTGGACGCTCTGACTTCGATCAATCAGGCCTTGTTGCATTCAAAGACCGCTGGGGAAGTTTGAGAGAAACCATCTCATCTTATAGGTATCCGGGGGACACTAGGGACATGCCGGAAGGTGGCCGATTGATGAGAGCAATGCACTTTATATTTTCGGCTTTGCCGGAGAAGGCATTTATCAAATCAGGCGAACTACTTTACCCCCACATCGGCTAACTGAGAGTTGAATCTGCACGACCGACTGCAATTCACTCGGCCTCTCTGCCCCAATCACAAGCCTATCGCGCAACCAAGCCAAACTCTTTTATATGGAATCCAATGCAACAATTACGCCCTGGGAACTCGTAGCTAATACGTCATGGGGCGGGTACGTAGCGGAAGTCGAAAAGCGGGCAATACTAAAGGCAAATACCCTGGCAGGGAACCCAACCACTTCTCTCGAGATAGGGTGTGAAGGAGGGCGGTGGTCCAAACTGCTTACGGACCTGGGTTGGCGTATGACGTGTACTGATGTTGATCCGGAAACATTAAAAATATGCAAAGAAAGAATTCCGACAGCAGACTGTATCCTGGTCCAACCTGAGGAGACTAGGATTCCGTGTGAGTCGAACTCTGTGGGATTGTTACTTTGTATAGAAGTCCCTCCAGTAATGAACAGTCAGTGGTTTCTGGACGAAGCCTTTAGAGTCTTGCAAACAAACGGAATTCTGGTGGGCGTGTTTTTGAATCTGCTTTCCTTGCGTGGACTTTGGGCCCATACAAAAGCCCGATTAGGACATAGTTATGACTATTACAAGTTGGTTTATCCACGATGGAGGAAGGAACTGCAAAAAGAGGGTTTCAGGGTTGTATATGAGGAAGGATATTGTTGGTTTGGTTTTCGTCGGGACAGTAATTCAGACCTGGTGCCCTTTGTTACCCAAGTAGAAAAGTGTTTGGGTTTGCAGAGGATCATCGCCTTAAGTCCTTGGGTGGTTTTCATTGCCAGAAAAGTGATGATATCAAAAAATGAGGAAGGAAAGGAAACTGCGACCAATCAGGACTTATTGCATTCAAACACCGCGGGTGGGTGTGAGATAAAGCCCGGGGGCTTGCTAGTTTAGCCAAGCTATCGTTTGGACGATCTGAGGGAGCATGTGGCCAAAGCACTCGTAGATTATTACTGCTGTCCTGAATCACTTCTGAAATTGGAAGTGGCCGGACCACTATCCATGGATCGCGGTTACTTTCTCCTAGGCGGCAATGTTACTTGCTACGGGAGAACCCTCGAGGGACATTTAGCACAAAGATTGCCGAGCGATCTTCATGATGTGGCAGGAGATATAAGAATCGAAGAGTCAACTGGGTTTCTTCCCTTTGATCTGGACGAAGTGATCGATAATTTGCGGTACGAGCGTTACACGAGATCTGTTGGCTCAGCCGGAACCGATGGATCCGTAAAAAGCCTTATACGCTACGTCTATTATTTTTTTAGACCGTTCATGCCTCTGTGGTTTCGCAAGCACCTGCAAAAGGCCTATTTTCTCGCTCGGAAAACCGATTGCTTTCCTAGTTGGCCAGTGGACTTCACCGTTGAAAAAATATTTGAAAAACTCCTCGCACAATTGCTGCCATTAATACCCGGTCAAAAAATGCCTTTTATCTGGTTCTGGCCGCGGGGTCATGCAGGTTGTGTGATCATGACGCACGACGTTGAAACGACCCGAGGACGGGATTTCTGTTCAAGAATGATGGATATGGATGAATCTTTTAGTGTTCCTTCTTCATTCCAAATCGTGCCGGAAAAGCGATATCCGGTGTCAGATGGCTTTTTAAAAACCATTAAAGCCAGAGGCTTCGAAGTAAATCTCCACGGGTTAGACCACGAAGGGAATCTGTTCGATGAGCAAAATCGATTTCGTGAGCGCGCACAACGAATCAATGATTATGCCAAACAATACGGAGCTATGGGATTTAGGTCTCCCGTCTTGTATCGGAATCCAGATTGGTTGGACGCACTAGAGTTTTCATATGATATGTCCACACCTAACGTTGGGCATCTAGATCCACAGCCCGGTGGTTGCTGTACAGTCATGCCCTACTTTCTGGGCGACATTGTTGAGTTGCCCTTAACCTGTACCCAGGATCACACACTTTTTAACATCATGGGAGACTATTCAATCAACTTATGGAAAACCCAGGTCGAGCTCATCGTTACCCGTCACGGCTTAGCGAGCTTTATTGTTCATCCTGATTACGTCATTGGACGGCGAGCGTGGCACGCCTACGAATTACTGCTCGGTTACCTATCCGAAATGCGAAAGCAAAAAAACTTGTGGATTGCGCTGCCAAGAGAAGTCGATGCTTGGTGGCGGCGGCGTAAACAGATGCGCCTCGTCCGGGACAGCGATGAATGGCGTATCGAAGGCAAGGGAGCGGCGGAAGCCCGCGTTGCTTATGCCCGAATGGAAGGCGGCTCGGTGATTTATGAGCTTAACCAGCGTTAATGGCACGCGGCGAACCGCTGCTTCTAAAGGCAAGCGCGTCTGCGCGATTGCATATACAGAATATATTTATGACCAGCGCGTTAAAAGGGAAGCGGAAGCACTTGTGTCACGAGGAGACACTGTGCATTTCATCGGGCTCGAAGAAGGATCAGGCAATCCAAAAGAATCAGAAAACGGCGTCTCTATTACTCGTATGCGACTCCGGAAATATCAAGGCAGAAATCCCGCCAAATATATCCTTAGTTACGTCTGTTTCTTCATCGTGGCAACCGCCATAATGATGAAACGCCACCTTAGGGAACGATACGACGTCATCTATGTGCATACGATGCCGGATTTCTTGGTATTTGCATCTCTCCCCGCTAAGCTACTCGGAGCTAGGGTAGTGTTGAATGTACATGATACGATGCCCGAGCTTTGGCAATCCAAATTTGCAGTGTCAGAGCGACACATGCTCGTCCGGATGCTGATATTGCAAGAGCGTGTGAGTTGTTGGTTTGCTGACCGGGTTGTGGCAGTGCATAAGCCTCATCGACGACTACTGGAAAAACGGGGTGTCCCATCCTCAAAATTGGCGACGATCATGAATCTACCCGATCCAAAAGTATTCGGTCCAATTAGAAGACGGTGTGCCGATCGCATCCAAGACAGTGATCGCCCATGTCTCGTTTATCATGGGACCGTCACCAAGCGGCTCGGTCTGGACATCGCACTTCGGGCGTTCCGAGGAGTAATGGAATTATATCCAAACGCAAGGTTTGAAATTTACGGGGGCGGAGATGCTGCTCCGGCGCTTCGCGAGCTGATCAGGTCGCTGAAGCTGGAAACGAATGTGTATTTCCCAAACTCTCCATTTCGCGGCGAGGATTTACCGCCTATCCTGTGCGCAGCAACCGTTGGCGTTATTCCTAATCGCTCAGACGCGGCGACGCAATACATGCTGCCGGTTAAATTGCTCGAATATATTCATCTTGGTATTCCTGCAGTCGTACCCAAGCTGAGCGCCATCCAATACTACTTTGACGAAGACGCTGTCGCGTACTTCGTTCCCGGAAATGTTTCCAGTTTGCAGTCTGCCATTTGCGGGCTCCTTAGCGATCGCGATAAGCGGGAGCGACTTATTGAGAAAGCTCAGCTGTTTTGCCGGAAGTATTCGTGGGATTGTATGAAGACACAGTTATTTCGCGTTCTTGATGACATCTGACGGGCAAAGGCTTGGAGAACCACCTTGTTGCTCCACAAGTGAGGTAAAAAGAGTATGCATGATAATAGGACCGCGACGGTAGTTATCGGCTTAGGGGAAGTAGGGCGTCCGTTATTTGATCTGCTTTACGAAGCACATAAGCCTACGATCGGAGTAGACCAAGCGGAGGTCACCATCGACGAAGAGGTGTCTATCATGCATCTCTGTTATCCTTTTCATGACACAGAACATTTTGTGCAAACCGCGCTGGATTATACCGCCAAATACAAACCCGCGATTATCGTTATCAACAGTACTGTTGCTCCGGGTACGACGACAAAGTTGCAGAAACGCTCAGGTGTACATTGCGTCTACAGCCCGGTGCGCGGGAAACATGCAAGAATGCACGATGAGTTGCGGCGGTATCAGAAATTTGTTGCCGGTTCCAGTGAAGAGTCTATGGAGACGGTGATAAACCATTTTAGTGAGGCGGGCATTCCGACGGCAAAGATGAGCAAGCCGGAGACACTTGAGCTAGCCAAGCTATTCGAGACGACTTACTTTGGTCTGCTGATTGCCTGGGCACAAGATATGGATCGATTTGCGAAGGCGTGTGGCTCGGATTATCTAGAGGCAGCGAAGTTCTTCGGTGAGATTGATTATCTACCACGCCAGATTTTTCTACCCGGTTTCATTGGCGGGCATTGTGTCATGCCGAACATTGGTATTCTTGCCACACTAGCAAAGTCGCCGCTGTTGTCGGCAATTGAAGAAATGAATACACGCAAGGCGCAGGAGTCGAGCGAGGCGAACGGCAAACAGCCGGAAAGGCTCGAGCCATTGAAGCTACCGATTAAGGCAAAGAACAACCAACCACTTAAGCATACAGAATCTGGTCACACCTAACACCTGGCATTTCAACCAGCTCAGATATGTGCCAGACAGTCCCCGCTGTTTGACTTTCCGGAGTATCGCCTTTTTTCATAAGATCGGCCTCACTTAAAAGTCCACGTTGAACAACTAATCTGCGGAAATTGGAGAAGATCCGATGCCAGCACGACAACATGCCGCACTGTTAAGAGAGACGTATCAACCAGCGAGACATGAAAAGCAAAATGAATGCGCAGACTAGGTCTGTGTCATTCGCAAAGAATGATACTGCGTTTATTGCTTCTCATATCCTTAAGGTCACCCAATCGATTGAATGAGGCGTCTATGCCAGAGTTCGGAACAACTGCGGCCATGGCTATAGGCCCCTATATCATTATAACAGCCGCGAAGAATGAAGAGAGGTTTATCGGCGAGACCATAGAGGGTGTTCTCGCGCAGACCGTGCGTCCGAGAAAGTGGGTTATTGTAAGCGATGGCTCTACAGACCAGACAGACGACATTGTGCGCACCTATACGACGAGATACCCGTTCATAAAACTTTTGCGCGCCGAACCGCACACGGACAGGGGCTTTGGCTCGAAAGCCAAGGCCATCAACTCGGCTTATGAACAAAATCGAAATGAAGAATACGAATTCGTTGCCATTCTGGACGCTGATATATCACTAGAGCCGAACTACTACGAGCAGGTACTGATACAGTTTACCGAGCACCAAGACCTTGGCGTTTCTGGCGGTGTTTTGCGAGAGCGATCGGGTACAAAGTATGTCAAGCGGATAACCAGCACGTGTTGGAGTGTCAGTGGTGCGATTCAGGTATTCCGCAGGAAGTGTTTTGAGGAGATTGGCGGATACTTTCCCGTTTCGGGTGGCATCGATGCTGTGGCAGAAGTCATGGCAAGAATGAGCGGCTGGAAAGTGATGGCATTTCCGCACATTCGGGGGTTACACAATCGGCCGACGGGAAGGGCGTCCCAGGGAATGTGGCGCGCGGCATATCGAACCGGCGAAGATGATTACCTGCTGGGTTACCACCCCCTCTTTTTTGCGGCGCGATGTGCCTGGAGAATATCAGCGCGACCGTACCTAGTCGGTAGTGCTACTATGTTTCTAGGATATGTATGGGCATGGATAAGGGGCCGAAAGCGGGCAGTGGCGGACGATTTTGTTCAGTACTTGAGGCGCGAGCAAGTGAGCAGATTATTAAGACTTATTACGGGCAAGAGTGGTGCGTACGGATAAGGATACATCAGCGTAACTAATGGTGTTCCGTCCACCCCCGCTCGATATCCGAGGGCCGCAAAGCGACATTCGAGATAAGAGTGTATTTGCATGATAGGAGTACTCGCAAAAAAAGTAGACCGACAGATCGTCGCCGAATTTTTTGAGCTGTTCAAAACGCCCTGGGAGTTCTACCGGACAAACGGAGAATATGACGTTGTCATTTCTACGAACGGAGACATTCCCAAAGTACCTGTCCGGCTCTTGATCCAGTACAGTTCGAATCTGCTTCAGTCTGACTCAGAGCATTCGATTAACATTGCGGTCACGCATCACATGACAATGTTGCAGGATGCAAGCCGGAGATTCCCTATATACGGTAAGGTTGCTGTCTTCGAGGATAGTGGAGAGGAGCTGGTGACGGCTGCAAGAGATTTGGGAGTCGTAGCGTTACGCATCGGTACTACTGATGGACAGGTGATACGCGCTGGCTTTGATCTGTTCGATGAGGTTACTTACTTATTGTCAAAAGGACAGCCGGCTGAGTATGCGCCTATTCCCACTCTCGATGTTCATATAGCGATGCTACGTAAATGGATATTAGAGGCTGGCATTCCTGTTGTGGAGATTCCGCCAGTTCCGATGGACTATAACTTCATCGCTTGTTTGACCCACGACGTTGACTTCGCCGGAATACGGCACCATAAGTTCGATCATACGATGTGGGGATTCGTATATAGGGCTCTATTGTGCTCATTGGCAGACACGTTACGAGGAAAGCTAACGATTGCCAAGATGTTAAAAAACTGGCAAGCGGTGATATCCCTCCCATTGGTTTACTTTGGGCTGCGCAAGGACTTCTGGTTGGAATTCGAAAAATACCAGGAAATCGAAGGGCAGTTTCGTTCAACTTTCTTTTTGATACCGTTTAAGAATCGTATGGGAACCCATGTTAGCGCCCCTAATGCAGGTCGGAGGGCAACGCGGTACGACATAGATGATATTTCTGAAGTCGCCAGAAAACTTAACAAGGAGGGGTGGGAAATCGGGCTACACGGTATTGACGCTTGGCATAGCGCGAAAAGCGCGCAGACAGAAGTCAACAGAATTGCCGAAGTTATCGGACAAAAGGAAATTGGTAATCGAATACATTGGCTCTGCTTTAACGGGGAGTCGCCAGGAGCGTTGGAAAGTGCTGGCATCAGTTACGATTCGACGCTTGGTTATAATAACGCGGTTGGATTCCGGAACGGCACAACTCAGGTGTTTCGCTTATTAGGAGCCAAAACCCTGCCTGAACTTCCATTGCACTTACAGGACGTTGCATTGTTAGGTCGGGGTGCGATGAATCTTTCAGATGAGCAGGCGTGGCGGGTGTGTACGACGCTGTTTGATCATGTGCTCACATTTGGTGGCGTTGTGACCATATTGTGGCACATGCGCAGTTTGGCGCCTGAAAGGCTATGGGACGACTTCTATATTAAGCTTTTAGAAGAGATAAGAAATCGGAATGGATGGGTGGAGACTGCCTCTAAAGTCGTCAATTGGTTCGCCATGAGGCGTAATTTTGTTTTTGCGAAACTCAGTTGGAAGGACGAAGCGCTCAAAATTGACGCAAGTGGCCAGTTGGATTCCGCGATTCCTTCTCTGAAAGTCAGAGTATATTTCCCTCGACAAATCGATTCTGCTCAACCTAAAGGTGCGGTGCGTTACGTCGATGTACCTTGGTCTGGTGAGCAACAAATTGAAATCGATTTGAAAGAGACACTCGCATTACACAGAGTAGTTCCTGCTCATAACACATCGGATTTTTCTGACTGTTTTTGAGTGTGTTGGCGGTGCCTTCTGGTTGGGTCCAGGAGGACACGCGCGAGCCCTTTCCCGTTGGCACTTTTCGCGCGCGGTTATAGGCACATGGGAATAGCAAGTCGTCTGGGGGAGAAGGCTCCGAAGGCAAGAGCCGCGATAATGAAGCATGTATCGACTGGATATTATGCTACGCCCCGATAATTTTGCGCGGGACATCGGCGGGGTTATTGGTTGCTCGGCGCGCTCCCTGAGACTTTGCAGCGAGTCTGTTGCAGAAGGTACCAAGAGGACGATGAAGGTTTTAATGCTTGTCGGGAATGACAAGGAATTTGGCACTTACCACCGGGCTTTCGGTTGGGCGAAATTTCTGGCAGATGCGGGGCATGTTGTTACGATTGCCTGCAACGGACACAAGAGATTTGAGACACAGTACTCGTATGAAGCTGGCATTAAGATTTTAGAGACTCCGAGTGTCATGGATGGTCGTCTACTGGGCACGCGTGTTACCGGTATGGGAGGGTGGGGTTTCCTGAGTATACTCGCCCGCCGTGCTGAGTTACTCGGCGGAAATTACGACGTCGTTCATTCATTCGAGCACTACGCAAGTGTAGTCCTACCGGTCTACACAGCCGGTCATAAGCAGGTGCCGGTTTTGCTCTCGGACTCGTGTGATCACTATGGTGCAGGCGGTTTTCGCGATACGTACGACTTATATAAGATGAGGGTTTTATATCGAAGACTCGGGAAACTCCCAAGGAAGCTGCTTGATTTCTTGGAAACAGAAGTGAGGCGCAGGGCGGCGGCGGTTACTGTTATAAGCAGATACCTTTTCGACAGAGCGGTAAACGTTGGCATCGATCCCAAGAAGATCACCCTTATTCGCGGCAGCGTGGATACGGAGAAAGTTAAACCGATAGATAGACTCGAGGCAAAGGACAAGGTCGGTATAGGTAAACATCAACACATAGTTACATTCCTTGGGACGGGCCAATTCGACGTTGATCTCGCCCTGCATGCTTTTGTCAGTGTTTTGCGCGAGATGCCCGATGCTCGATTCTTGATGGTGGGTAAAAAAACCGAGTCATTGGATAGAATGCTGAAAGAATTCTCGCTATCCAGCAACGTTGTTTTGACCGGGTGGTGCCCCAAGGATGATTTGATCAACTATCTTTCTTCGACAGATGTCTTCGTGCTGCCGATGAGAGACAACCCAGTCAATCAAGCGCGATGGCCAAATAAGATCGGTGAGTACATGGCCATGGCGAGGCCAACCGTGTGCTCTCGAGTGGGCGATGTGGCTGAGCTGGTCGAACAAGAACGCATTGGGTTAGTGGCCGACAATGATCCTGTTCAATTTGGCAAAGCAATCTTGATGTTGCTGAAAGACGAGCAGTTAGCCAATGAGATGGGCAGGCGCGCTAGAAGGGTAGCGGAGCGCCAGTTCGATATCGCGGTTCAAGGATCGCAGGTCGAGCGGTTATATCAACGCTTGGTCTCAGAGCAGGCAGAGTGTTCTATACGACAACACAAAGAAGAACCCGTTCTAAACGAGCAGTAGTGAACCAGGCGGCGCAACACAATTAGGGAGATCAATGACGTCAGACACTTATATTCTCGGTATTTCCGCCTTCTATCACGATAGTGCTGCTTGCGTAATACGTAACGGCCAGATCGTCGCTGCGGCGCAAGAAGAACGCTTTAGCCGCAAGAAGCAAGACGCTGGATTCCCCAGCCGGGCAATTTGCTACTGCCTACGTGAGGCAGAAATTTCTCTTTCCGACCTCCGCTACATCGTGTTCTACGACAAACCGCTGGTGAAGTTTGAAAGGCTACTTGAAACATACCTGGCTTTTGTCCCCCGTGGTCTGCAGTCTTTTTTGACTGCGATGCCGGTATGGATGAAGGAAAAGATGCTATTGAAGAGTCTGCTAGAAAAAGAATTGCTAGCTCTCTCGGAAGGGCTGAAAAAATCGGAGCTCCCTCAGATCCTCTTTGGTGAACACCATGAATCCCACGCGGCCTCGGCGTTTTATCCTTCACCGTTTGATACTGCGGCAGTTCTCTGCATGGATGGGGTTGGTGAGTGGGCGACCACTTCTGCATGGCTTGGTCGGGGGAAGGATCTCACACCACTTTGGGAGATTCCGTTTCCTCACTCGCTCGGGCTGCTCTATTCGGCGTTTACTTACTATACGGGATTCAAGGTCAACTCCGGTGAATATAAGGTTATGGGTTTAGCTCCATACGGCGAGCCTAAATACGTTCAAGCCATTTATGACAACCTGATTGATTTAAAACCGGACGGGACCTTTCGGCTCAATATGGAGTGCTTCAACTACTGCACCGGTTTGACCATGACCAATGGCAAATTCGAGACACTGTTCGGCGGACGGGCGCGGCGTCCTGAAACCTTGCTGACGCAACGCGATATGGATCTGGCGCGGTCGGTCCAAGAAGTAACCGAAGAAGTCATGCTACGTTTGTCCATGACTCTCCATCGTGAAACCGGTCTCGAAAACCTGTGCCTGGCAGGTGGTGTAGCTTTGAACTGCGTCGGCAATGGCAGGATTCTGCGCGACGGTCCTTTCAAGGAATTATGGATTCAGCCGGCGGCGGGAGATGCGGGTGGCGCGCTCGGCGCCGCTTTGACTGCGTGGCACAGGCTGGAAGATAAGCCCCGATATGTTAATGGCAGCGGCGACGCGATGCACGGGAGTCTTCTGGGCCCGTCGTTTACCAATGAGGAGATCGCGGAGTTCCTCAAGAGCAAAGAGGCTCCGCATGATTATTTGGCCGACGACGCGCTTTTCAGTCGAGTGGCGGATGATCTGGCGGCCGGAAAAGTCGTCGGCTGGTTTCAAGGACGGATGGAGTTTGGACCGCGCGCCCTTGGTAGCCGAAGCATCCTCGGAGACGCCCGTAACCCAAAAATGCAATCTGTCATGAACCTCAAAATTAAATTCCGGGAATCATTCCGGCCCTTCGCTCCCACCGTGTTGCGCGAGCGGGTGTCGGACTACTTTGAAATGGATGCGCCCAGCCCCTACATGCTTCTAGTTGCGCCGGTGCAGGAAGCGCGGCGCACGCCGATGACGCAAGAGCAAAAGGCCCTGTGGGGCATCGATCTGCTCAACGTTCCGCGCTCGGACATCCCGGCGGCGACCCATGTCGATTACTCGGCGCGAGTTCAGACCGTCGATGAGAAGACTAATCCGCGGTATTACAAGTTGCTGAAAGCCTTCGAAGCTAAAACCAACTGCGGCTTGATCGTCAACACCTCGTTCAACGTCCGTAGTGAGCCGATAGTCTGCACACCTCAAGAAGCGTACCGATGCTTCATGCGCACTCAAATAGATACTTTAGCGTTGGAGAACTACGTATTGAACAAAGCCGATCAGAAGCCTCTCGGAGACGATACCAATTGGCAGGATGAATTTGAATTAGACTAACTTTTCAATCCTTAGGCGAGCAGTCAAGCATGCTTTAAACGCAAACCGAAACCAGAAAGCGGCGAGATTACGATGCAAGAAACAGTGAGCACTAAACAATTAACGTCCTTCGGCTTCCTCGTTGGCGGGATCTTTGCTGTGCTTGGGCTCGGACCTCTACTGTTCGGCAAGGACATGCGACCGTGGGCCGTCATCCTTGCCGGTACGCTTCTGTTTTGCGCAACGCTCGCGCCACGGAGCTTGGCGCCCGTCCAGCGGGTGTGGATGAAAATCGGGCATGTTCTTGGTTCGATTAACACCAAGATTATTCTCACAGTGACTTTTTTTGGGTTGTTTGTTCCCATGGGCTTCGTCATGCGTCTAGCCGGCAAAGACCCGATGCGTCGACGCTATGCTCCAGAAGCCAATACTTACCGTGTTCAATCCTCACCACGTCCCGGTTCTCACATGTTGCGACAATTCTGATGTTATCAGTTTTAACTCTACAAGGAGGCAGACCAATGGGTGATTTTGTTACGGAATTGTGGGCCTTTATGAAAGAGCGCAAGAAGTTTTGGCTCGCACCAATCGTTTTAGTGCTCGTCCTACTAGGCTCATTGATCGTCTTGACGCAAACGTCAGCGGTCGCGCCTTTTATATATACGTTGTTTTAGAGCGAGCGTCAGAATTGCTTGGCGTGACGCGAGTCGGATCGTCTGATCCGCCAGGATTCCGACTATCCAAAATATTCCGCATGTATCACTCCCA